>ERZ772876.129-NODE-129-length-107786-cov-11.586099_pt1 | contig 107786 bp, 93 predicted proteins | sample MGYA00580584_ERZ772876 | MGnify/ENA primary metagenome ERZ772876 (study PRJEB29015, sample SAMEA2737728) | human gut metagenome | biome: human gut; feature: human-associated habitat; material: faeces | place: China | collected 2012 ... | reverse complement strand
AAATAGAAAATGCAACAATGACAACATATTACACATGGATACCAAGATACGAATTTACAATAACAAGTAGTCAATATGCACAACCAGAGGCAGGAAGAACAGAAGTAAGATTTATTTCAGGAACAAGCAAAGAAACAGCCATAGGGTACCAAATACCAGAAGCATTTTGGTTTGATAAAAACGGAAACGGAACAGAAGATGAAGGAGAGCAACTAACAGGATACTGGGCAATGAAATACACAGCCGGAGAATAATAAATGAACAAAGGGGACAGAACAATTCTCAACGTCCCACTTGTTCAAAAAAATGAACAAAGGGGACAGAACAATTTTCAACGTCCCACTTGTTCAAAAAAATGAACAAAGGGGACAGAACAAATTCTCAACGTCCCACTTGTTCATTTTTTTCGTACCTCATAGACAAAAACTATTGCAAAAATAGATAAAAACTGGTATAACATAGATAGCAAAAGATAAGGAGAAAATTTATGAAAGATTTTTGGAAAGAAACGTCGGAACAAAAAACTAAAAAAATCAATAAGAAAAAAATAATAATATCAGTAATTATATTAATACTGATTATAGCTCTAGTAACAATAAGTTTGATATACGTAAAAAATAAAAATGCAAGAAATTGGATAGATAAGAATATACTTAGAAAAGAAATAACACAAAACAATTTACCAACAATAGAACTAGAAGAAAGTGACAATAGCCAAGTGTATGCATTTAACAAGTATATAGGAGTATTAAGTAATAATAATTTTGATATTTATGATGTAACAGGAAAAAAAGAAAATAGTCTTAATATAGAAATAACAAAGCCAATATTTAATTTTAACAGTAGACATCTAATAGTTGCAGAAGAAAAGGGACAAAAGTTATATCTTATATCAGACAAAGATATTGCATGGGAAAAAAGTATAGAAGGAAATATAGCACAAGTAACAGTTAATAAAAATGGATATGTAGCGGTAACAATAGTTGATACAAGTTATAAAACAGTAGTTGAATTATATAATAACCTAGGAGAATTACAATTTAAGACATTTTTATCAACGACAAGAGTAGTAGCTACTTCAATTTCAGAAGATAATAAATACTTAGCTTTAGCAGAAATTGATACATCAGGAACAATAATACAATCAAATATAAAAATCTTTTCAATTGAAGAAGCAAAAGTAAAAGCAGAGAATTCAAATAAAAAAACTTACACTGGTGGAAATAATGAATTAATAACTAATATTAAATATCAAGAAAAAGGAAAATTAATATGCTTATATACAGACAAAATAACAGTAATTAAATCAGATGAAACTGTAGAAACAATAGTAGAAAATAATGATAAAAAACTTGCATTTGCAAGTATAGAATTAGCAAATGCAAGTGCAACAGTTGAAGAAAAATCGTCAGGATTATTTACAGCTGATTCAGTTGTAAATATAATAAATACAGAAAATAAAAGTAAATTTACATATACAACAGAATCAGTAACGAAAGAAATATATACAAATAATAATATAATTGCACTAAATTTGGGATCAGAAGTAGAATTTATTAATACAAATGGATGGTTAAATAAAAAATATGTTGCAGAACAAGAGATTACAAACATAGTATTAGCAAATTCAATAGCTGGAATAGTTTACAGGGATAGAATAGAAATTGTAAATTTATAAAAATAAAAGGAGGATGTGTTATAAAATAGCACAAATAAAGATATGGGAATTTTAATAGATATTATATTTATAGCAATAATATTATTATCAGCATTTTTAGGATATAAAAAAGGATTAGTAAACATGGCATCAAAATTATTTGCAGGAATTTTAGCAATTATAATTACATTAATTTTATATCAACCAGTTTCAAATGCAATTATAAAAAATACACCACTTCAAACTAAAATAGAAAATATAATTATTGAAAAGACACAAACAGAAAATCAAGAAGAAAATAGTAATGTAATAAATGAATTATCACAAAATATGATAAAAGAACAAGCAAAAAATATTTCAATAAATGTAGTACATGCAATTACAATGATAGGAATATTTTTAGTAGTAAAAATTATATTATCAATAGTGTTTGCTTTAATAAATGGAATTGCCAACTTGCCAATTCTTAAACAATTTAATGAAGTTGGTGGAATTGCTTATGGATTAGTTAGAGGAACTATTATTTCAGTAATATGCATTGCATTGTTAGGAGTATATGCAAAAATAAATCCACAAAATAAAATAAATACAGAAATAGAAAATACATATTTAACAAAAATAGTATATAAAAATATTATAAAATTTTAGACAAAAAAGTGCAAATTTATTGCACTTTTTTTTTATTTTTGTTATACTAATAACATAAAAATTAGGAGTGATTATTTTGAAAGAAAACAATAGAGTTAATAAAAGAAACAACAGAAAAAACAAAGAAAAGAAAAAGATGAAATTATGGAAAAAAATATTAATATTTATATTAATAATAATACTAATAGCAGTAGGAAGGTTTGTTTATAAAACACAAAAAAATGGTGGTGGACTAAGTGGAATGTTAGCTACCGCAGTAGGACATGATGAAAATACTAAGAAAAATTTAAAAGAAATAAGAGTATTATTATTAGGGGTAAGTACAGATTTAGATTCAAAATTAACAGATACAATTATGGTAGCATCATATAATCCAAATACACAAAAAGCGAATTTATTATCAATACCAAGAGATACATTTATAGGAAAAAATGTATCTAAAGCAACAGGAGCACAAAAAATAAATGCGTTATACAACATATATAGAGACCCTCAAAAAACATTAGATGCTGTAAATGAAATAACAGGTTTAGATATCAAATATTATGCATTAGTAGAGACAGAAGCATTGATAGAATTAGTAGATGCAATTGGTGGTGTAGAATTTAATGTACCAAAAAACATGAACTATGATGATAAAACACAAGATTTACACATACACTTAACAGCTGGAACACAAATGATAGATGGAGAAAAAGCAGAACAACTATTAAGATATAGACATGACAATGATGGCTCATCATATTCATATGAATATGGAGATAATGATTTAGGAAGAATGAGAACACAAAGAGACTTTATTGCAGCAACACTAAAACAAACATTAAAACCAAGTAATATATTTAAAATTGGACAAATTTTAGAAATAGCTAATAAAAATCTTAAAACTAACATTGAATTATCACTTGCAAAAGATTATATTCCATATGCAGTAGAATTTAATACAGATAATTTACAAACAGCAGTACTACCAGGAACAACACCAAATCTAAAAGAAACAAATAATGTAAGTATATTTGTTCATAATAAAACAGAAGCTAAAACATTAATACAATCAATGTTTTATAGTGATGAAGAATCAAATACAGAAGACGGAAACACAACTTCTACAAATTCAAGCACAAATAGCACAACAAGTAGTATATCATCAGAAAAACAAAATAGTGATATAAAGATAGAACTATTAAATGGAAGTGGGGATACAACAAAATTAGAAGAAGCAAAAGAAAAACTAAAAAGTGCAGGATTTGATGTAACAAAGACAGGAAAAACAACAACAATTTCTAAAACTATTATTACAAATAAAAAAAGTATCTCAAATGAAAAATTAAATGAGATAAAAAATAATTTAGGAGTAGGAAGTGTATCAACAAATAAATCAAGTTCAAGTCAAGTTGATGTAACAATTGTAATTGGAAAAGACTTCTAAAATAAATTAAAATCACGAATATTATAATAAAATATGGCATGTAAAAGTTAAACTTTAAAACATGCCATATAATTTACATTTTATAAGAATTCTTCTTAAATTTCTTTCTATATTTTTTATTCTTACTATCATCAAACAATAATAAATAAAGAAAATATAAAATCAAAATAACAAGAACAGTTTGAATAGCTAATTTAAAAAAACTTGAAATATCAACATTATGTGCAGCTTTTAAATCTGCAGAGTATTCAATACCATCAATATTATAAACAATTTTGCCAAGAATTTGACCTTGATAAATAGGAGCAGATATATTATCTTCTAATTTTATCTCAGGTTCATAAGATTCATCACTAACATTTTGAGGAATTACAGCTGTAATATCATTACTAAGTAATAAATCTAAATTTTTTGTTTCTTTTGTACCACCTGTGACATCGATAGACGTAGCAATTGCATCTTTTTCACGTAATTTTTTAATCATATAATTTGAATATCCATAATCAAATATTTTTTTTGTTTCTATAAACTTTCCACTTAAATTATTAGGATAAATTCCAACAGATAAGACAACACAAATTAATTCAAAATCATCTTTATTAGAAACAGAAACTAAGCAATTTTTAGCGGCAGTAGTATAACCAGTTTTTCCTGCTATAGCATAAGGATAATAATAATTACTTGCAACTTCACGATGGTCATAAGTTAATAAATCATTTGTTGTTGTAAAAACACGTTCACTTGATTTATTAGTTGATGGAAGTATACAAGACTTTAAGCCTGCTAAACTACGGAAGGTTGAGTTTTTCATACAATATTGCATAATTATTGCTAAATCAGATGCAGTAGTATAATGGTTTTCGTCATGTTGACCACTTGGATTACAAAAATGGGTATTTTTTAGTCCGAGTTCTGCAATTTTATTATTCATAACAGTTGCAAAACTATCAATAGAACCAGATATGTGATAAGCTAGAACATTTGCAGCATCATTAGCAGAATGAACCATCATTACTTGTAATAATTGATATACAGTTAATTGTTCACCAACTTGAAGTGGAACAACGGTATATCCAGAAGGTATTGAAGATATTGCCTCATATGGAACTGTTACAACATCATTTAAATTACAATTTTCTATAGCTAAAATAGCTGTTAAAATCTTTGTAGTACTTGCTGGATACATTCGTTCATTTTCATTTTTTCCATATAGAATTTTACCAGAAGAACTATCAATCAAAATTGCAGCTCCAGCTGTTATATCCGGCATATCTGAACTCGCAAGGCAGATTGAAAAGTTTAATATAAAAATCAGTATTAAAAATATCACTGATAAAAGTTTAATCGTTTTTTTCATAATTAATTTTAATCCTTTCATGAAATATAAAATATGATATTAAATAATATACATTATTTTTGAATAAAATTCAATCAAAATTAAAAATAAATTATTACTGATTATTACCTTTTATCAATACTTGGTGGATACTGTGAGAGCCTACTCCTTAAGGGATTAAATGGTTTTGAAGTTATAAACTGTTCATTGCGTTCAAAAAGAAAATCTAATATTAAAAATTGAGACTCTTTCACTCAGGCCTAAAATGTATATATGTATATGGTTTTATAATTTTTGAATGTGATTAGAGCAATATTAGAAGTTTTTAAATAAATTAATGGAAAGAGTTCACGTCGAACAAAGTGAGGACTAAGTGGAAGGGAGCCATTAATTTATTTTAAAAATTCTTATGTTGTGTATTGAACCGAAAAAATTATAAAACCATATACATATATACATTTTTCCGTGAACATTCCTCAGTTTTTAATATAATATTTTCTATTTTTTACTCCAATCAAGCATTTATAACTTCAAAACTATTTAATCCCTTAAGGAGTAGGCTCTCACAGTATTCATCAAGTATTGCTAGAAGCCACAAATTAGTAACATAGGAGGTAATTCGATGAAAATAAGAAATAAAAAAATAAAAATAATTGCAATAATTACAATATTAGTAATTACAATTATATACGGAATTTGGAAAGAAAATAAAGGAAAAATAAAAATAGAAAATATTAATGAACAAGCAGAAATTACAGACATAGAAGATAATGAAAAAACAAAAAATTTACATAATACGACCATGAAAAATAATGAGAATATCAAAAATAAAGAAACAAATAAAACAGATAAAACAGATAAAAACAAAATAGTTATTTACATAATAGGAGAAGTTAAACAAGAAGGAGTATACGAATTAGATGAAAATAGCAGAATTTCAGATGCAATAGAAAAAGCAGGAGGAACAAAAGAAAATGCAGATTTGAGTCAAATAAATTTAGCATATAAAATAGAAGACGGAATGAGAATATATATACCAAAAAAAGGTGAATTAGTTCAAGATAAAGAAAAAATAGAAGATAAAACTCAAGAAGTTGTAACAGGTAAGAGTACTGATATAACAAATACTACATCAGTAAATACAAATTTATCAACAAATAAGAAAAGTAAAACAGATATTGAAAAAATAAATTTAAATAAAGCAACACAAACAGAATTAGAAACTTTACCAGGGATTGGACCATCAACAGCGGAGAAGATAATAGCATATAGAAAAGAAAATGGAAACTTCAAAAATATTGAAGATATTATGAATGTCAATGGAATCGGAGAAAGTAAATACAACAAAATAAAAGATTTAATAAGTGTCTAGAATAGAATTATAAATCATTATTTTCATGTAGATAGCAAATTTTAATAATTTTAAAATACAAAACAAAAATAAAGAAACAGTATTCCGTAAAGAAAATAAGATATATTTTAATAAATTGTTACAAGAAATTAATATAAATGTATAATTACAACAATAAAACCTTCAAAATGTATTTCCGTAGCTACATAAGCAATGAAAGAGTAGTAATAGAAAGAAGGTCTACTTGAATTGAAAAAAAAATTTTTATAGAATAAAAGAAGTAAAAAAAGCAAATGAAAAGGAGAATATTTATGGAAGGTTTATCACTTAAAAACAAAAAAACAAAATTAATTATCGCAATATTAGTTCTTATTGCTACAATATGTGGTTTAGTAGGGAAAATCTATTCTGATACTGACAAACATTATGTAGTTGATGTTGTAAAAGAAACAGCAAAGAGTAGTGATAGTAGTGATGATAATTTACAAATTAAAGAAACTATTGTAAAAGGAGAAAACGAAGAATACTTTGATTCTAAGAAGCTAAACTATAAAGTAGAGCTTAAGAATATCAAAGAAGCTAATGTAGAAACACAAGTGGCTATGGTTGTTGACTCTTCTTATAGTATGGGAACAAATGATATTAATAATGTTGTAAAAAACAAAGCTATAGAAGTTGCTAATGGAATATTACAAAATGTTCCTAATACAAGAATATCAATTTCTAATAATAGTAGTACAAAATTAGGAATGACAACAAATAAAGCTAATATAGCAAGCGCCATAAATAACTTAACAACAGGAGACGGAAATGATAGCAATATTGGATTAGAAAAAGCAAATGCTAGTTTTGTAAATGGTGTAAATTCTGATAATGTACATAAGGTAATATTAGTAATTACTGATTCAACAGATGATGTAGCAGATAAAATGAAAAGTTTAACAGAAGCTGACGAAAATCTAGCAATTATAACAATATTGGTAGATATGACAAGTACTTCTTATATAAATGATGGAGTACCAGTTAGTGGACAAGTATATCTATTACAAAGTGAAGTTGCAAAAGATGATATAACAGAAAATGTAGAAATATTAGACATGCAAAAAATATATGATCAATTAAATAATGCAATGAACAATGTAACTGTAAATAATATATTCTCTGATGAAATAAATAAATATTTTGACATAACAGATTATGCAACAACAAAAGGAAATGTAACAGAAAATTCAGACAAAACAGGATATGATTGGACAATAGATCAAATAAAGGTAGGAGAAACAGTAACATTATCTTTCTCATTAACATTAAAAACAGATATGGACATAGATGCTGGAGTTATATTTAATGAAATAAGTACAAACAAAACACAAGACATTACATATGTAGCATTTAATGATACAAAAACACAAAACTTAAAAGGAACAGACTCAAGAGAAGGAACAGATTCAACATTAATTAAAATATGCCAAGGATATACATTAAAAATAAAAGCAGTTAATGAATCTAATACAAGTTTACAAGTTGAAGGAATTAAGTTTAAAGTAGATGCTACAAATGAAAAAGGCGAAACGGTTTGTAGCTTAACAAAAACAACAGCTTCAGATGGATATATAACAATCACAGCAAAAGAAGCTAGAGCGTTAAGAAGCGACGGAACAATCACTTATGTAGTAACACCAATAGTAGATCTAGTTGGATATTCAGATACAGAAACAATGACATTTGATGTAATAAATGATAAAACAACAAGATCATTAAAATTTAATGATTATGGTGCAGGAATAACACCAGATATAGACCCAATAAAAAGAACGGTTGGTGTAGAATTCCCAATTACATCAGAAAAAGTAGATTTAGAGCTTAAAGTACAAGAAACAAATAATGATAAAGTAATAATTTCTGGAGCAGAATTTGAATTAATACAACCAAAATTGAATAGCAAATATGAAATGAACATGTTAACAGGAACAACAGATGAAAATGGAACATTACATTTTGCACCAACAGTAATGACAAAAGATGGAACATATAATTATATTTTAAGACAAGTTTCAGCACCAGATGGTTATGATGTAACAGCAATAACTTTAATAGAAATAACCTTCAAAGATGGAAAGATTACAAAAATAGATAAACAATTCAATTCAAATGTAACAACAGAAATTTTAACAGATAAAGAAAATCATGCATTAATTACAATTGGAAATGAATGCGTAGCAAAAGATCCATTTGATTTACAAATTAATTTAACAGATTCAAAAGATGGAACAAAATTAGAAGGAGTAACATATTCAATAAAAACAATAGGTTCAAACAATAAAAATAGTGAAGGAAGAGAAGAATCTATAACAACAGACAAAAATGGACAAATAAATGCAAAAATCTATGGAACAGGAAGCTTAATAGTTGAAATAACAGAGCAATCTCCAAAAGTTGGATATATAGCAGATACAATAACAAAACAATTAACAATTCAAAGAACAGATGGACAAGTAAGAGTATTATATATGAATCCAACATTAGATTGGGATCAAAATTCGGAAAAAACAAACTTTGTAATTAATTTAACAAGTACAAAGAAAGCAGAACAAAATGTTGTAAGAGTATCATTAGTAGAAGCTGATGAACAAGATGTTGGAATAGGAAGTGGAATATCTTATACTTTAGTAGATACAGAAACAAATAAAAAATATGGACCAGCAGTATCAGATAAAAATGGAGAATTATCATTTATAATAGATACAAAAGCGCAAGGAGATCACAAATATACATTAATAGTAGATGATGACACAATTCCAGAAGAATATGATGAAACACAAATAGATAAAAATATTGATTTTAATTTAACATTTGACGATACAGGTTATATAACTGACGAAAATGTTATAAGTGATAATACTGTAGTAGACGATCACTATGCTAAAGTAACAAATGATACAAATACAGAATATACAGCATTTATATCAATTGGATATCAACTAGATGCAAACAACTCTGTAGAATTTAGAGTAAAATTGTCAGATAAAGATGACTTGGTAACACCAATACAAGGAGCTAAATATAATATAGATATAGAATGGGACATTAATGGAGTAACAAGAACAAAAACAATTAGAGAAAGACAAACAAATGCAGCTGGACAATTAACAACAAGATTAGTTAAAGGTACAGAAGTAAGAATGCAAGTAAAACAAGTTGGAGCAGGAATTGGATATACAGTAGATAATACAACACAAGAAATTTACTTGAAATTCAAGAATAATGGAGAAATTACAATTACACAAACACCATACGACAGAGGAGTAACAAATACAGATGAACCAAATCAAGGTGCATATGTAGACTCAGGAGCAGTAGTTTATCAACATTTAAATAGAAAGAGAAGCACAGAAGATACATATGTTAACTTAACAGTAAATAAAATTGACACAAATGGTGCATATGTAAATGGAGTTATATTAAATGTTAAATCTTCTACATTAGTTGATGAAAAAGGAGCAGGATTAGATGTAATTATCGAAACGGGAAAACAAGGCTCAGACGGAAGTGCAATATTTGACTATCAACAATATATAGTAAATGCAATTAATAATCATATTATAAGAGCACCAGGAATTGGAGAGGCAGCAGAAGAAATAGTATATGATTTAGAAATAACTGAAATGAAAGCAGATAAAAATAGTAGTACAGGATATACAGCAAAGCAAGGAACAACAGTAAAATTAAGATTAATATTTAGACAAACTGATGGAAGAATTAGATTAACAAACGTAGAAACAATTTATGGAAATAGATTAGTAAAGAATAAAGAATTTTCAAGCTCTTCAGATAATAGTGAAGGATTACAAGTAGAAGATTCATTAGGTGTATATTTATCTAATATCACATTAGATTTATATACAAATTATGATGACATTGGAAACTTATCACTAGATTTAAAGAAACAAGATAAAGATGGAAATGAATTATCAGGAGCAGAATATGACATTAGAATTGTAAATCCAGATTCAACGGTAGTAAAAAAACATGTAACAGTAAGTAATGGACAAGATAGTTCAGACATTGAATTAGTAGGAACAACAGTAAATGTAGGAAGCTATATATATATAACAGAAACAAAAGCTCCAATTGGATATGGCATAAATGGAAATGCAGAGACATTAGAAGTAAAAGAAATAACAGAAGATGGAGAAATTATATTAGAACAAATTGACCAAGCTTACAGTGAAAACAGACTAATATTAAATCAATTAGCATCAACAACAACATCATCAGGAGCTATAAAATCTAATTATGAAGTAAAATTGATAGATTATCAATTAGATACATTTGAATTTGAAATTTCAGCTGTAGACAGCTCAACATTACAAGGAATAGAAGGTTATGGATTTAATATTAAAACATCTTTAGGAGCTCAAAGTAAAATAACAACAGATAAAGCCGGAATAGGAATGACAAAAGTTGGAGGAAATATAGAAAACAATACTATAACATATACAATTACAGCAAATACAGTAGCTGATTATTATAAACCATTAACAGCATTAATAAATGTAAATGTTGTATTTGATATAACAGGAAATATAGATATTGACAAAACAAAAGCAGCACAAACAGATTCAACATATGGAAAAATATGGACAATAGAAAATATAGATACAGAAGGAAAAATAAAAATAAAAGTATTAATAGATCATCAAGATCCATTAGTAGTAAGAGTTGAAACAATTGACAAAATAACAAATGCAAAAGTTACAGATGTTGAATATAAAGTATCAGAATCAGTTGTATTACCAGGAACAGGATCTGACAGAATAGAAGTTGGATACGTAAAAGAAGCTGGAATGCAAGACTATAAATTAGAACAAACTTCAATTAAAAATTCTTATGCAAAAGCAAAAGATGAAACATTTAAAGTAACATACAAAGATGAAAACATAACAGACGTAGAAATGACAAGCGATAACGCAAATATAACAAAAACAGGAGATAAAGAAGTAACTATCAAGTTATATGTAGAACCAAAAGTACCATTTGAAATAACAAACTTATATTACTTTAATCATAATACTGCATTACAAGGTTCAAACTTTGAAGTGACAGAAATAGAAAGTAATGATGTAGGAACAGGAACAACAAATGCAAACGGAATTACAGGAATTTATTCAGGAATATTAGGAACTGATAAAGATGTAATGTACCAAGTAAGACAAACATTAGGAGCAACAGGATATGCAACAGTAGAAGACTTCTTTATAAAAGTAAGTTATAATAGTGATAGAGAAATAACAGCTGCAAAATTAGTTGACAAAAATGGTAATGAAGTTACAAATAACAGATTCGTAACTGTAGGATTTGCAAAAACATCAACATTCTCTACATATAATTCAAATAATAAAGGAATTGTAACAATACAAGTACTAAATTATCCTGAATTTAAAATGAACATTGAAAACGTAGATAGAAGAGATGGAACAACACCAATTGCAGGAACAGAATATAGTGTTTCTTCAAAATATACTTCAAGTGATAATACAGAAATTGACTTTACAAATACAAATGGAGTTATAACAAACAATAATGGATTAGGAGTTGCACATTTAGATAAGACAAAAGACGATACTATAGTAACATATACAATAAAAGAAGATAAACCAGCAACAGGATATCAATCTTTAGGAACAGAAATCAAAGTAAAAGTAACATTTGATTCAAATGGATATGTAAGTAATGTTTTAGTAGAAGATAATGACAATTTAAGTAAAATAGAAAGTGCAAGTAAAATAAATCCTGTGGTAAATCCAGAAGATAACTTTGTTGTAAATGTACAATTAAAAAATAATCCTATATTAAAATTCAATTTAACAGCAGAAGATAGTGTAAATCATAATACAAAAATAAAAGATTTAGGATTTACAATTGTAAGCAAATATAATGATACAGTATATTCAAATTCATCAGCAACAAATAAAGTAAATCAAACAGAAAAACCAGAAGCATCTTACACTGATGTAAACGGATATACAGCATCATACCTAGATAGAACATTAGATAATCAAGATATGTATTATACAATTACAGAAGTACAAAAATCACCTGGATATGATTGGATAGATCAAGATATTATTATAAAAGTAACTTATGATGCAAATGGAAAAATATCTTCTATTACACCAGTACAATCAGGAGATTATATAAACATAGTATCATATGATGCAGATAAATTTGAAATCAATATAGAAATATATAATGAAGAAATTAAAGCATTTGGAATTCATCTAACAACAGTAGATACATATGACTCAAATAAAAAACTAGACCAAATGAAAGTAAACGCATTTTTAACAGAAGAAGGAAATAACAGTTACTCACCTGATAGCAAATATCAATTAGTAGACAATAATGCATTACTAACAGGAGCAGATAGAAATAATGATGGAAAACCAGATTTGACATATGGAGAAGATTACAAAACAATAGGAAAATATAATGAAGGGGCAGGAACAAGAACTTTAAGATTAATAGTAAGAAATGACGTTAGCAAAGATAAAGATAATGGTAGTAAATATTCATATTACTTAGACAGTACAGATGGAACAAAATCAGGTAATAATGTAGGATATTACAAAGGTTCAAAATATTACAGTGATGCAAAATATCAAAATGTACAATATGAATATCTAATAAATGTAACATTTGACGATGAAGGAAAAATAACTGATGCAAAACTTTTAACAGGATTGCATAATAATGTAGGATGGCTTGTAGATAATAGATATATTCAAACAGAAGATGATGGTGTAAGTATACAACATACAGGCTATACATTAAATCTTACAATGAAGTTCTTCCCAATGTTAGACTTAAAATTAAGTGCAATGGATAATTACACATACCAATCAGAAGTAGATAATAACGGAGAACCAATTGCATTGGAAGGAGCAAAATATACAATTTCAACACTAAGACATTATACAGGAACACCAAGACAAAGAGATGAACTTGTAGATGCAGGATATATAGGATATGGAACATCATATGGAAATAATGGAGCATTAGCACAAGCAGATTTCTATGAGGATACAGATGAATTATTTGTACCAATTGAAAAAAACCACACAAGATTATTCTATGTATTTGAAGAATCAGAACCAACAAATTATCAGAAATACACAGATAGGCATCTAATACTTTATGAAGAAAGATTAGTAGCTATCATACAAGTAACTTTTAATGATAAAGGTGAAATAGACTATGATAATTCTATTGTTAGAAAAGTAGATGATAAAAAAATTGAACCATACATGAATGAAGCAGGAACAACATATTTATCAAGTAATAATTTACAAGAATATAATTATTACTATAACAAAACAGATGCAAACAGAAATATAAATTTCTATATAGGATATGCATTAACAACAAAAATTAATGTAACAGCAGTAGATGATATATCAAATAGTCCAATAACTAATATTAAAATGTATCCATTTATTAACGATACTTATGTATCAAATCTATCATATGAATATAATACAATAGATTATAGATATACAAATGATGAAGGAAAATCTTTATGGCAATATTGGGGAGCAGCAAATAATAATAATATTAATACTTACATTATAGGCTCATCAAGAAGTGGTTCAGATTACAATGGATATTTATTCCCAAGTGATTTAGCTTCATCAAATCTTGGAGGAAGTGGAAATGAACAAGATTACTATGCAAAATTAGATATTACATATGATAGTAATGGTAAAATTTCAAATGTACAGTCATTAGGAACTGATTTATGGGGAGACAATAATGTTGCAAATATAACATGGGATTCAAAAACTGGTAACATATATATTGATATGTTATATAGTAGAAAATTCCAAATGACATTAAATAAAATAGATTACTATGATAATACAATAAATCAATTAGATGCAGCATTTAATGTTACATCAAATAAAGGATTAAATACAAATATTAATGCAAGATCTATGACACCAATGGGAAAAGTTTATAAAAATGAAACAGTAAAATATACATTATCTGAAACACAAGTACCAGAAGGATATTATCCAATTTCTAATACAATAGATTATTATGTAACATTTGATAAAAATGGAAATATTAATAGCAAAAATGTAAAATCATCTAGTGATTACTTTGAAGTATTAAGTACAACAGATAAAACAGAAAGAAATAATAAAACAACACCTGATTTAACAATTAATGTAAAAAATAAACCAGCATTAATATTAGATTTAAGAGTAATTGACCAATTCTATAAGGAAGATGGATTAAAAGATGCATACTTAAAAGTAACAAGTAGCAAAGGAGACTTAGCATCAGGAAATCCACAAACAGATAGCAGAGGTTATGCAAATGTTATAGCTGGACCTGTTTATCCAAAAGAAACAGTAAGTTACTATATAGAACAAACAAACACAATAGATGGATATTATCCAAATGCAACAAAAATTGAATTACAAGTAAAGTATAATGACATTGGAAAAATTGAAGATTATAAAATTATAAAAGGAAATGAAATAATTAATAATTTTGATGGATCAGCATATATGAACTCAAGAAAAATAAGCATGCAAATTATGAACATGCCAAAAGATTTAAAAATTGGTTTATATAAATATGATAAGATAACAAATTTACCAATGGCAGGAGTTAAATTTATTATAACAGAAGAAAATATTAACACAAAAACTAGCAAAACAGAAGAAATTATAACAGAAACAAATGGAGCTGTTATAAAGGCAATAGATACATTTGAAACATCATTAAGTGGAAAAACAATTAAATATACAATACATGAAGATGAAACACCAGCATCATATAGAACAATGGAAGACATAGTATTCTTAATTAAATACAATTTAGATGGAAGCATTAATTCATGTAATCAAATTGCAAATAATAATGGAGTATTAAGTGATAAAGTTACCTTAGATATGGCAACAGATGGAAAAATTAGAAAATTAAATGACGAAAGAGTACACTTTAAAGTAACTGTTCCAAATGATAATGCATTTGATTTAATAATAAAAAATGAAGATACAAATTATAGCAAATTAGGAATAGAAGGTTCAAAATTCAGTGTAAGTATTAATGGAGTAACATATTCACCAGAATTAACAGATGAAAATGGTGAAACAACAATTTCAGATATTACAGAATCTGGAGAATTGACAATTAATGTTGCACAGGATGAAGCTGGAGAAGGATACAGAGATGATGTAGACAATAAGGTTGCTATAAAATTACAAAAAGGACAAGCAGTTTATAGTTTAGACTTAGATCCTAAAACTGATGGATTTAAAGATAGCAAAAATGCTGCAACTACAAAAGCAATTGTAGAAGTTGATGAAACATACGGAAAAGTTACCGTAACTTTCAAAAATGAAACAAAAACTGAGTTAACAATTAATAAACAAGATGTAAATACAAAAGTTGGATTGAAAGATACAGAATTTACTGTAACTGCACAACAAGTAAATAACACAGGAAATTTAGTTGGAAATGCAATAACATTAACAACAAATAACAACAAAATTACAGATAAAAATGGACAATTGTACTTTGATTTAGGTATAGCTCCACAATCACAAATTTGGAAATATACATTTACTGAAGTAACGCCACCAAGTGGATATAATGCAATAATACCAGTAACAATGACAGTAACATATGATCAATATGGTAGAATTATAAAACAAGAATCTAGTAAAGAAAGTAGACTAAACACAGTTATGGCAGATGAAAACGAAAATTGTCGTAGTATGTATGCAATTATATATAATGGTGATGTATCACCAGCATATACTGTAAAAGTTGTAACAGAAGATGCAGAAACAGGAAAGAGAATTAATGGTTCTGAAATTTATATGAATATAACAGATGCAAGTACAGGAGATTTAATAAAAGTAGAACCAAAAACATCTGCATCTGCACAAAATGGTACAACATCAGTTACTGGAAACCTAGGAATTGATGGGGAAATGTATACAGATGAACAATTAAATGCAGAAGATAGTAGTGCACCAATTATAGTTGAAAAAGGATTGACATATATTGATAATATTGATTTTGAAGGAACATTTAATATTGAGTTAAGTCAAACGAAGGCAGCAGATGGATATATATTTGGAGATCAACATACAGATGGAAATATTAAAATTCAAGCAACATATGTACCACAATTAGATGATGACCCAACTGTAAACTTTACAGTAGTTGATAATGATGGATTTAATATTATTGTAGATAATGTTAATAGAACAATCACAATTAAAATATTAAATGAATCAAGAGTAACATTTGATATTACAACAATGCAATATGGAACAGACAAAGCTGATAAAGATGGAAATATAAATATTAAATATATTTCAGGAGTAAGCTATGATATTACAGCAGAAATTCAAACAGCAACAGAAAATATAGAAACAGATGTTAATACAACCACACCATTATCAGATAAAGATGGAAAAACAACAGGAAATGTAGGAAAATCATTTGCAGGAAAAACAGTAATTTATACTTTACATCAACATGTACCTAGTGCATTTAAAGCAGTAGACGATATAAAAATAGAAGTTAAATATGATTCTAAAGGATATATCAAATACTATGAGATATTAACTTCAGAGAATAATGTAAGTATAGATACAGAAAAAACAAAAGGAAGAAATATTGTTTTAACAGTACAAAATAGAAAAGAACTTTCTGGATACAAAGTAAATGTTGAAAAACATGCTATGGACACAGATGAAGATGAAGGAGCTTATGGAACAACATTGCCAGGTGCTAAATTTAAAATAACAGTACATCAAGAAAATAGTGGAGTTGAATATACAACATGGACAGATACAACAAATGAAGATGGATTTATTGATGGATTAACATTTAATGGTTTTGGATATATAACAATTACACTAGAAGAATTAGTAGCACCAGATGGATATAATGTACAAGAAATATCACATATAAGATTGTTAAGAGATGCGGATACTGGAGAAATAGAACAAGTAGATGGAAATATAAACTTTGAACATAATGAAGACTTTACAGAAGTTACATTGAAACCTGTAGATGGTCAAGCAAGTAATAAATACACATTAATAATTAATAAACTTTCAGCAACAACAGGAAAATATATAACAGAAGACCAAGCTCAATTTAAAGCAATATTACAAAAAGAAGATGAAGATGGAAAAATTGTATATCAAGACACAATAGAAGATATTTATACAAACTCAAAAGGAAAAGCAATTGTAGACAAATTAGATTTACCAGATGAAACTGGAGATTATAAATTAATTATTACAGAAGAAAAAGCACCAGAGGGATACCAAAAATTAGAAAACCCAATTGAATTAAATGTTAAATTTGAAAAAGACTCAAAAGGACAAATTATAATTGCCAGTGCAACAGAAGAATATGATTATGTATCTTTATCAAAAGTAAATAAACAATTGATAGGTGTTAATATAGAAAATAAAGTTGACGAAAAGATTGAAGATGATGAATATTCATTAGACATCACTAAAGTTGATGCAGAAACAGGTGAACCAATTGAGGCAATGGCAATATTCAAAGTAACATTACCAGATGAAAACCATACATCAGTTTATACAGAAACATCAGAGACATTATTAGGACCTGGAAAACTAGATTATTGCTATATTGAACAAGATAAAGATTATAAAATAAGATTAACACACATGAAGAAACCAACTACAGCAGGAACATATACTTACATATTTAAAGAAATTTCTGCACCAGAGGGATATACAAAAATAGATGAAGATTTAATATTAACAATTGAATTTGCAGAAGACCCAGATACAGGAAAATTATACATAAAAGATGCAAAATCAAGTAATGATAATTATTTAAGAATAAATACAGAGCCCCCAATTACAACAGATACAAAATTAAGTATAGATATCTTAAATAGTTTACAAGGAAAAAATGAATATACAGTACATTATGATGCAAACGACAATGGAGAAGGAACAGTAGTTCCAAATGACCAAACAAAAATCGAAAATGTTAATCTAACATTAGATAGCAACATACCAACAAGAACGGGATATACATTTAAAGGTTGGACAACATTGCCAGATAGCCAAATAGCTCAATACAACCCAGGAGATAATTATTCATTAGACCAAGACATCACATTATATGCAATTTGGGAAAAATCAGAATATACAATACATTATGATGCAAATGATAATGGAGAAGGAACAGCAGTTCCAAATGATCAAACAAAAGAAAAAGGAACAGATATAACATTAAGTGACATAGAACCAGAAAGAGAGGGCTATATATTCAAAGGTTGGTCAACAAATAAAGAAGCTACAACAGGTGAATATCAACCAAGTGACACATTTGGAGTGGATGCAGATACAACACTATATGCAATATGGGAAGAAAAATTATATTTGAAATCAACTGAATATGTAATTACAGATGAAAATAACTATGTAGAAGATGCAAAATTAATCGAAAATACATACGAGGATGGAGACACTCATATAATGGGAATTCTTCCAAAACTAACAACAGAAAGTGAAGATACTGCAACAGAATGGACAAAGGGAACAAAATTAGAAGACTTTAAGAAAAATATAAACACAAATGCAGATGAAATAAAACTATATGACATGAATAATAATGAAATTACTAAACAAGACAGATATTTAGGAACAGGCATGATAATAGAATTCATTAAGGGAAATCAAACTCCAATAAGAATAACAATAGTAGCAAAAGGTGATATAAATGGAGATGGAATACTAAATATTGGTGATGTAACAAAAGCTAAAAAATATATCAGAACAAATAATATTACTATATTAGACACTGTAACAAAAAAACTAGCATTTGATGTAAATATGGACGGAAAACTAAACATGAAAGATGCTAATAATATGCAACGTGCACAAAGTAATGATGACATTAGAGAATTAAAGAAATAGGAGGAAAACAGAATGAAAAAAAATATTAGAAATATTTTAATAATAATAACAATTTTGATACTGATATTAATTGGTATAATGTCAAAAAATATTAATGTGCAGGCAGTAGATAATGGAAATATAGAGTTAAATATATTAACAGATGATATAGATCAAACCAGAAATGTTGATGTACAAGTAATATTAAAAGAACAGAAACAAGGAATATCATCATTTACAGCATATTTCCATTATGATACAAATATATTTGAAGAAATTCGTAATGACAATATAACCACAAGTGTATCAGAAGATAAAGTGGACACAATAGTTTACAGTAATACAACAAATAAGATAACAATATATTATGTAGAAGATATAGAGAATATAAACATAATATGCACAATAAAATTAAAACTAAAAGAAAATGTTAATATAAACAATATAAAATCATTTGTAACATCATTAGGAAAAGTAGAAACATATACAGAAGAAACAGAAAATCTAACAGATTATGATACAATAAGTAAAACTACAGAATTAAATAAACATCCAGACCCAACACCAGACCCAACACCAGAAGTATTATATTTATCATCAGAAATATATAAAATAGGAAATAATGACATAAAGAACTATGAAGTAGGAGATAAGTATATTTCAAGAGTAATAGAAAAAACAACATTAGAAAAATATATAGCAAACTTAAAAACAAATGGTACAATAAAAGTACTTAAGACAGACGGAACAGAATTACAAAAGGGTGAATATGTAGGAACAGGAATGATCTTACAAGTAACAAAAGATAAAGAAAAAATAGAATTACAAATAGCTGTAATGGGAGATTTAGATGGAAATGGAAAAGTAACAATAACAGATTTATCAGTATTAAATCAAACATTATTACAAACAACAACATTAGAAAACGAATATAAGATAGCAGCTGATTTAGATGAAAATAACAATATAACAGTAACAGATTTATCAACAATAAATAAAATGCTATTAGGAATTCTATAAAATAAAACAAGAAATAGAAGATATAAAAATCTTCTGTTTCTTTTTTATTTATAATATAAAACAAAATAAAAATAGATAAATTATTAGGGAAAAAATAGATAAAGATATTATCTTTTTAAATATATATTTATGTAATATAAATGTAACATAAATATAATATTTAAAATATAAAAATACAAAAACAAGTATCCGTAACCAAAAAAAATAAATTATTTGTAACTTAAAAATCTGAGATATTGAATAATAAAATTAAAGATGATAAAGTTAAATAGATGATAAATCGTGTATATAAATGAATACACTGAGGGAGGATATAAGATGAATACTAAAACCAAAAATATGCTATTAAAAAAAGTAATAATAAGTTTATTAATACTTTCAATTACATTACCTATATTAATGCCATTAAAAAGTGTAGCGACAAGTATTTCTGTATCAATGGATACAAAAGCTACTAATATAAGAAAAGGAGATACGGTATATGTAAATGTTTATGTAACAGGAGATGCTATCTCAGGAATTTCTGGATATTTAGAATATGATAAAGATTTATTTGATAATATAAAAAATTCAAGTTTAATAATATCAGAGAAATTAAAAGGAGATGACGGATATGGTACATATTCAGCAACATTTACAAGTGATATAAATAAATTAGTAGTATTAGAAAGCGAGGGAGGGTATTATACAATACCTGACGGAGGTTTATTATTACAAATAAAATTAGTAGCTAAAAAAGATGTAACATCATCAAAAATTAAGTTTAAAACTATAGAGGTTGATGGAGAAAATGACTACTATTCAGCAGATGATACTGAATGTGAATTACCAGCGCCAGGAGCTCAAGAATATATTGTTAGATATAATGCAAGCACAACAGAAACCGTAACAAACATGCCAGATAATGATAAAAAAACACAAGGATTACCATATACAGTATCAACAACAATACCAAAAAGAACAGGCTATACATTCAAAGGTTGGAATACACAATCTGATGGAAGTGGTACACCTTATGCAGCAGGAAGTGTATATTCTCAAGATGCAAATTTAGAATTATATGCTCAATGGGAAATAATAAAAACAACATTAACAGTAAATCCAAATGGAGGAGTTTGGGATGGTAGTTCAGCAAACCAAACATTTACACAAGGTTATGATACAACAAAAACTATAAATATACCAACAACAGCACCAAATGGAAATATAGTAAAATTTAATGGAAATGGTGGAACACCAGATACATTGCAAATAACACAAACAATGAGATTTAAAGAATGGAAATTAACTGGTGGTGGAACATTTGTAGGGACAACATATACATTTAAAGATACAACAGCAACATTAACAGCTGAATATGAAGGAAATTCAATAGTTCTACCAAATGCAACAAAAACAGGCTCAACGTTTAAAGGGTGGTATACATCTTCAACAGGAGGAACAAAAGTTGGTGAAGCAGGAGATAACTATACACCAACATCAGCAACAACATTATTTGCACAATGGAATGAAGTTCAATATTCATTAACAGTAAATCCAAACGGTGGAAGTTGGAATGGAGCAACATCAAATTCAACAGTAAAAGGAGCATATAACGAAACAACAGCAATAACAAATCCAACAGCTCCAAATGGATATACAATAACATTAAATAATGATGGAGATACAAAAAATATAATTCAAACAATGAAATTTGATAAATGGGTTGCAACAGGAAATGGAAATATAAGTGGAATTACATATACTTTTGGAAATGGTGATGGACAATTAACTGCAACTTATGTAGCAAATTCAGTAGAATTAGAAACACCAAGTAAAACAGGATATACATTTGATGGATGGTATACTTTACAAAATGGAGGAACAAAAATTACATCACCATATACACCAACAAATGATATTACATTATATGCACACTGGACAGCTAATCAATATAATATAACATTTGATCCAACATCAGGAACAATAACTGGAGCAACTACAAAACAAGTGACATATGGACAAACATATGGAACATTACCAACACCAACAAGACCAGGATATGATTTTGACGGATGGTATAATGGTTCAAATAAAATAGAAAGTACAAGTACAGTAAATATTACATCAAACACAACATTAACAGCAAAATGGTTAGGAGCAGAATTTACAGTAAATTTTGATGCAGATGGAGGAACAGTATCAACAGCAAGCAAAACAGTAAGAAATGAAGACACATATGGAGAATTACCAACACCAACCAAAACAGGATATACTTTTAAAGGATGGTATAACGGTTCAAATAAAGTAGAAAGTACAACAACAGTAAATACATCAACAGATATAACATTAAAAGCACAATGGGAAGCAATAAAAACGCAATTAACAGTAAATCCAAATAATGGAACATGGAATGGAAGCATAACATCACAAAGCTTTACACAAGATTTTAATACAACAAAACAAATTAATAATCCAACAGCAAACCCAGATGGTTTTGTAGTAAACTTTGATACAAACGGAGGAACATCAGATAAAACTCAAATAACACAAACAACAGTGTTTGACAAATGGAATCTAACAGGTGGAGGAACATTTGTAGGAACAACATATACATTTGCAGAAACAGCAGGAACACTTACAGCTTCTTATAAAGGACAAAATATAATATTACCAAATGCAACAAAAACAGGAACAACATTTAAAGGATGGTATACATCAAAAACAGGTGGAAGCAAAATAGGAGAAGCAGGAGATAGTTATTTGCCAACATCAGCAATAACACTATATGCACAATGGAATGAAGTAGAATATACATTAATAGTAAATCCAAATGGAGGAACATGGAAAGGTGTAACGAGTAATTCAACAGTAAAGGGAGCATATAACACAACAACAGAAATAAGTAATCCTGTAGCTCCAAACGGATATAAAGTAGCATTTGATTCAAATGATGGAACAGGAACAAAGCAACAAGTAATTCAAACAAAAACATTTAAACAATGGACAACACAAGGAATAGGAACAATTAAAGGAACGCAATATACATTTGGAACAAATGATGAAACAATCACAGCAGAATATACAGATAATAGTATAAACTTACCAACAGCAACAAGACAAGGATATACATTAGATGGATGGTATACACAGTCAGTTGGAGGAACAAAAATTGAGTCTCCATATATGCCAACAAATGATGAAACCTTATATGCACATTGGACTGCTAATCAATATAATGTAACATTTAATCCAGCTAAAGGAACATTACCAAATGGAGAAGATACAAAACAAGTAACATATGGACAAGCATATGGAACATTGCCAACACCAACAAGAACAGGATATGACTTTGTTGGATGGTATGATGATGCAGGCAACCAAATAGAAAGCGCAACCATTGCAAATATTACATCAGATACAACACTAACAGCAAAATGGTTAGGAGCTGAACTTACAATAAACTTTGACGCAGACGGTGGAACAGTAACACCAACAAGTAAAACAGTAAGAAATGAAGGAATATATGGAGAATTACCAATACCAAATAAACAAGGACATACATTTATAGGCTGGTATGATGATAATGGAAATAAAATAGAAAGTACAACTATTGTAAATATAACAGAAAATCAAACATTACATGCAAAATATGAAAAAAATAAATATACAGTAACATTTAAAAATGATGATGGAAGCATTCTTTATACAACAACTATTCAATATCAAGATAAAGTAGAATACTCAGGAAAAACACCTGAAACAACTAAAGCAACACCAGGATATGATGCAAAATTTAAAGGATGGGATAATGAAAATGTATTAAATAGTGTAACAAAAGATACTACAGTAACAGCAACATACGAATTATCAATAATTCAATATAAAATAATATATAACAATTTAAAAAATAGTGATAATTCAAAAAATCCATCAACATATACTATAAAAGATAAAAATATCACTCTAACAGACTTACCAAATCAACAAAAATTTATTTTTAAAGGATGGTTTAATAAAGCATTAGGAGGAAATCAAATTACAAGTATAGATACTTCAAAATTGGAAAATATAATAGTATATGCACAATGGGAAGAAGATAATTTATATTTAAAATCAGAAAAATATAAAATTGGTGAAAATGATATTGACAATTATGAGAAAGGTGATATATATTTAGATAAAATAGAACCAAATACAACTTTAAAACAATTTATAGAAAATTGCGACACAAATGGTATAATTAAAGTTATTGATAAAGACGGAAAAGAATTAAAAGAGGATGACTTAATCGGAACAGGAATGACAATAAAAGACACAAGGTATGATGAAGAAATAACATTAACAGCAGTAGTAATGGGTGATTTAGACGGAAATGGAATTGTAACAATAACAGATTTTTCTGCAATAAATCAAGTGTTATTAGAAATTGCAACTTTAGAAGAACCATATTTTAAAGCAGCAGATTTGGACGATAATAAAAAATTAACAATAACAGACTTTTCAACTATTAACAATACTATTTTAGGAAATATAACTTTAACATACACAAAACCAAAAAAATAAGTTAAATATTTTATAAAATAAAATATATAAATTATAAAAGGAAGGAGAAACAAATGAAAGTAAAACAAAAGATTCAAGTAATTTTATTAATAATGCTAATGATTGCGGTTGCATTAAGCACAACAGTTAGAGCAGACAATAACTACTCAGTAGGAATGGCATTAACAAGTAATGCAAAATTAAAGGCAGGTGCAACTATTACAGTAAATATTAATTTGACTAGTGTAAATGCTGGAAAAGGTATAGATGCTATCGATGCAAGTCTAGATTATGATACAAATGTATTTGAAGCTATTACAACTTCAAGTATAAGTTCAACAAATGGTTGGACACCAACATATGCTCCATCAACTAAAAAAATGACAATAAGAAAAGATAGCAAAGTAACATCACCAGAAACTGTAGTAACAATTACATTTAAAGTAAAAGATACACTTAGTGTTAACTCAACAAAAATTACATTAAGTGGAATAACAGTTACAGGTGGAAGAGTACAAGATGGAGACACTGGAGATATTCCTGTAGATACAGCAGTTCTTACATTAACAACAGAAACTCCAAGCAGTCCAACAACAAATACAATAACAAGTAATACAGTAAAAAAAGACAATACAGTAACAACATCAAAAAAACTACCAAAAACAGGACTTGGACAAGCCGGAATAATTGCTATAGTTGTTGTTACAATAGTTGGTATATTTAGTTATATACTATATAAAAAAACTTCAAAAGTAGTAAAATAAAAACTAAGGATAAAAAATAAAACAAAAATATAAAATAAATCCAGATTATTTAACATAAAAGTTAATAATTTGGATTTATTTTAAACTATATTCAGAATTAGTAATTAAAAAATAAAAATTGTAATGTATAATTATTAAAATAAAACATAAAAATTATAATAACAAAGAAAGAGGTAAAAATGATTTTAAACTGTATATTAATACTAATAGGATTTGTACTGCTAATAAAAGGAGCAGATTTTTTAGTTAGTGGAGCAAGTGAAATAGCCAAAAAATTTAACATACCAGAAATAGTAATAGGACTAACTATTGTAGCAATAGGAACATCAATGCCAGAATTAGTAGTAAGTGTTACATCGGCAATAGAAGGACACGCGGATTTGGCAATAGGAAATATTGTAGGAAGCAATATGGCAAATTTGTTTTTAATACTAGGGATATGTGCAATGATAAAACCACTAAAATTTAAAAAAGAAACTCAAATATTTGAAATACCATTCACAATATTTACAACACTATTATTATTCTTTTTATGCATAAATGGAACAGGAGAATACAAAAACACAATAATAAAAAGCGAAGGATTTATTTTATTAGCATTTTGTATTTTATTCATAATATATAACTTAATAATGGCTAAAAAAGGAGAAGCATTTGACAATGATGGAATTATATTAGAAATGAAAACAGAGAACAAGAAAGTATCAATTTTTGAAGCATTATTTGGAATTGTAATAGGAATTATTGGACTAAAAATAGGTGGAGACCTAGTAGTTGATAATTCAGTAGAAATAGCAAGAATATTAGGAATAACAGAAAAAATGATAAGCCTAACAATTGTAGCATTTAGCACAAGTTTACCAGAATTAATAACATCAATAACAGCAACAAAAAAAGGAGATACAGATATGGCAATAGGAAATGTATTAGGTTCACAAATATTCAATATTTTATTAATAATAGGAACATCAGCAGTTTTAAACCCAATAACATATTCAACAAGCTATAATAGTAACTTAATCCTTTTAACAATAGGAACGATTTTATTAGGACTATTCCCATACATAGGAAAAAAAGATGTAATGCAAAGAAGCAATGGACTAATATTTGTAATAACTTATGTTTTATATATAGGTAGTTTAATATATTTTGCCTGAAAGTAACATGGAATTTATTAGATAAAAAATATTAAAATAAAAATTAGAATAAGCGGTCAAAAAATATAAAACGATAATAATAAATACTTGAAAAAATCAATATTTTTATGTATAATAAACACATAGAGTAAAAAGATAAGAGGGATTAAAATGAGTTTAAGAGATTTTAAAATACCAAAAATGAAATTTAAAAAAATGAAAATGGATGTAATGGAAGAACTAAAAGAAATAGACTATGAAAAATTAGAAAAAAAGAATTTGAAGAAAAAAAGAGAAACACCATATGAAGATATGACAAATTACAAAACAGTAAAAGAATTTTTCTTAAATTCAGCAGAAAAATATCCAGATGAAGACTGTATATTAGAAAAGCCAGACCATAAAACACCATATAAAATAACAACATATAAAAAATTTAAAGAAGATGTATTTGGATTAGGAACAGCATTAGTAAATGTATTAAACCTAAAAAATAAAAGAGTAATTATAATAGGAGAAACTCAATATGGATGGTATGTATCATACATGGCAATGCTATGTGGAGTTGGAATTGCAGTACCAACAGATAGAGAACTACCACTAAATGAATTAGAAAACATAGTAAAAAGATCTAAAGCATCAGCAATAATATATTCACCTAAAAAAGCGGAAGATATCAAAAAAATAAAAGAAAATATACCAGAAGTAGAATATTTTATTGAAATGAAATCAGAAAATAAACTAGAAGACAAAGATGTAGGGCTACAATATTTAATAGACTTAGGAAAATCAATAATAAAATCTGGAGACAATAGCTTCGAAAAAATACAAATAGACCCAGAAGAATTCAAAATATTATTTTTCACATCAGGAACTACATCAAATGCAAAAGGAGTAATGTTAAACAATAGAAACTTAGCAGAAAATATCAATGCAGTATCAGCATATGTAAAACTATATCCAATAGACATGTTATTTTCAGTATTACCATTACATCATTGCTATGAATCAACAATAGGATTTTTACTACCAATGGCAACAGGTGCATCAGTAGCAATATGTGAAGGACTAAGATACATAGTTCCAAACTTACAAGAAGCACATCCAACAGCTATATTAACAGTACCATTATTAGTAGAAAGCTTATATAAAAAAATAAATGAAAAAATAGTAAAAAGCAAAAAAGACAAAATAGTAAATACAATGATATCAGTAACAAATGCTCTAAAAGGAGCTGGAATAGATATCAAGAAAAAAGTATTCAAAGAAATATATGATAACCTAGGTGGAAAACTAAGAATAATAGTATCAGCAGCAGCACCAATAGATAAAAAAGTTGGAAATTGGCTTGACGATATAGGAATTACCTTCTTACAAGGTTATGGACTAACTGAAACAGCACCAATAGCAGCATTAACACCAGAATACAAACCATGTATAGGTTCTGCAGGAAAAGCAATTGTACAAGCAGACATTAAAATAAAAGACCCAAACGAAAACGGAGAAGGGGAGATTTTAATAAAATCACCAACTCTAATGCTAGGTTACTATGAAGACGAAGAAGAAACTAAAAAAGTAATAGACGAAGAGGGATACTTTAATGCTGGAGACATTGGATACATAGATGAAGACGGATACATATTTATAACAGGAAGAAGTAAAAACGTTATAGTAACACAAAACGGAAAAAATATATATCCTGAAGAAATAGAAATGCTATTGGATAAAGTAGATGAAATAAAAGAATCAATGGTTTATGGTAAGAAACCAGATGCTAATAGCAAAAAAGAAGAAAAAGAATTAATTATCACAGCAAGAGTAATTCCAGATTATGACAAGATTAAAGAATTACATGGAGAGTTATCAGAAAAAGAAATTTATGATGTGATTTGGAAAAATATCAAAGAAGTAAATAAAAAATTGACTTCCTATAAAGCAATAAAGGCATTGGAAATCAAAGAGGGCGAATTTGAAAAAACTTCTACTATGAAAATTAAGAGATATAAAGAATTGAATAATAAATAAAAAAAGACTTGCAATGCAAGTCCTTTTTTTGTTGAGATTTAAGCAATTTTAGAAGCCTTTAAATCTTTTTTTTATAATTTTTTTATTATATACACATTAACTTTCTTCTAGTTTCTCATCATAAATTACTGGTACATTATTTAAATTTATAATTTCACAAGTATGTCTTGTCCTCAATAATAATGGTAACAACTTGTTGTATTACTTTTAAGTTGGGTGTTTTTTTAAAATTGTGTAACTTAAAATATAGCAAAAAATGGATTCCACATTGTGGAATCCATTTTTATCAGAATTTGTTATTCGTGCACATTTCCTACATGAAATTTTTCTGCCATTTTCTATTCCTCCCCATCAATAAATCCATCACCAGTATGGTCTACTGGTGAAGCAAAGTATGACTGATAAATAATTCTAGCATCTTCACTACTTGCTTTAGATAAACTCTTTTCAAGTAATTCTAGTTTTCTTTCTGCCTCAATCCTCCTTCTTTTTTCATCTGAACGATCAACCAAAAGATATGCAATGACTAACATAAGGATTATTGCAATAAGTAGTCCAGCTAATGTAGCTCCCAAATTATCTTCCTCCTTAACAAATCTGTTTATGGGTTACTGTCTTATTTGACAACATCATCTTTAAAATTATCACGTGCAATATTAAATTGAGCTGTATTTTGTTTAGTTTTTTGTCTAATTGTTCTATCCAATTCTTCCATACAAGTAGATGATACTGGTATTCTTGCTTTAGGTGGTGTACGAGATACGGCTGACATATAATTTAGTTCTACTTTCTTTATAGGTGTGGTGTTTGTTTTTTCTGACATATTATTCCTCCTTTAATATTAATTGAGATGTTTATTATTTTCTTTATGCTTAACTCCTTAAGGAGATTATGAAAAAAAATTATGTGAATTATATCACAATTACACTTAAAAGTAAATAAAAGGGAGTCTATCATAATTGATAATCTCCCTAATCTTACATTTAACGATTATTAGAATTAATTAGCTTTCTAAAAAATATCGTAATCATTCCAGCTCGTTTATAACCCTGACATATGGTTTCAATTCCATCTGTGCATCCATAATGAACACAAGTGAAACATGTTTCATTAGGAATATTTCTAACTAAATTTCCTTTTGTACATTGTTCTTTTTCAGGTTTTAAATCTAAATCTTTGTAATCTTCAAATGCCATAGCCTTTCTCCTAACAAATTATTGTTTACGAGTTACATTAAAAATCTTGTTGAGTATTAATTTCTTTTACATAATCAAGAATACTGGAAAATATCTTATCATCATAGTATAATGGCTTATCCCATTCATACCAAATATCGAATGCAGATGTGGCGTCATCTTTCACTATTTGTTGAACTTTTTAACTCTTGAAAACCACATTATTCTCCTGCTCACTTAACGGATTTTGACATCCCATATCTTGATAAACTTTTGCTTGAATATCTGCTTCAAGTTTATCACAATGATGTGCAAAAATTGATTCTTTTGTTTTCTTGGCATCGAATTCCAATAGTAATGAATAAAACTCATTTTTCTTGATTAAGTCACCAAGAACTTTTTCCATAGCTTCATGCTCTATTTTCATCTTTTCTTCAGGAGTAATATTATCAAATGGTGTAATATCTCCTATGAGAACCTCTCATAATTCATGAATAACAAGCATTTTTATAACTTTATTAATGTCTAAATGTGTTTCAAATTCAGAATCAATGCTTAATGCTAATATACATGTGCCATAAACATGTTCTGCTATACTTTCAAGCCGTTCCTTACTGACATTTCAATGAGTTTCATCCCATCCACTTCTTATTTTATACTTAAGTTGTGTGGCTAAAAGATAAAAACTCATTGCATCATAGAGTCTTTTTTCTTGGCTTTTCTTTGTTTGCTTGATATAGTTTTTTAGTATTATATAGTTCATAGTCACTAATAAAAGCATAGAAATGCAAAAAATAATAACAAGAATTCTTCCTCCAAAAACCCAAAAATTTTTCATCATAGATTTACCTCCTTAAAATATTAATTTTATAATAACTGTCTCTATATCAACCTGTAAAACAGGATTAAATTAATTAACAAATTGCTAAAATTATGTAAACAGTATATCATGATTTTATGCAAAAGTAAAGAAAAATGCGACTATTTTTAATACTATAGTTACATTTTACATAATTTTCTATTATACTGTAATTAGATTTTTGTAGTTTTAACCATTTTTCACTTAAAGTAAGTCATCAAAGTAAAAATAAATATTTTTAGGAGGGTTCCATATGGACGAGAATACTTTTGAAAACTATAAAAAAAAGATGTTAGATGCTGTAAAAAATTCAAACGAACAGAGTAATGATCCATTTACCAAATTAGCTAATATTTTAGAAAATTTGAAAATATTTGTGAATAACGGAAAATACTCTCAAGATGGATTTAAGCAAGAAGTTGAAAAACAGTTTGAATCTATTGATTCTTCAGATGAAACAGAATTATACTTCAAGAAGAATTTAAAAAATTTCTGTTCTACCAAGAGTGAAGCACTTAAAACAATATCAGGATTGCACAGTATGGTAAAACCTATTTCTACACAAGTTGGTTCATGGTCAGCTGTTGCAAGTATTGCTAATGAGTATATGGCAGAAATTGAAAAAAGCATTTTTTATTCAAAGTAAAAAAGAAAACTCTAATCAAGCATGTGTCAGGTTAGAGTTTTTTAGTAAGATATCTATATAAAAAATAATCTTAAAGTAATATCACTTTAAGATTATTTTTATAGTTGGTTGCGGGGGATAGACTCGAACTACCGACCTTTGGGTTATGAGCCCAACGAGCTGCCAACTGCTCCACCCCGCGATGTATTAACAAATCCATTATACAACTTAAAAATAAATAAGTCAAGACTTTTTAATAAACTCCCAAAAATTCCCAAAATTTTTCTATAAAGGCAAAATTTTCATTGCCAATGCAACAACTTTTTTCTAAAAAATGTTGTCATATTCTCGTTTTATATTTTTAATTTTAACTAGACATATATAATTAAAATAAAAAGATATAAATTAATATTTAAAACAAAGTTATCCCTAATTTTAAAATTTATTTTTTTATTCTTCCCTAAGTTTATCACTAATATTCTTTATATAATATATGCAAATTAAACAAAAAAGAAACTTGTAATAAACAAATTTATATGATAATATTTTAATATAAAAAATAGGATGGAAAGAACGGACAAGCCCAAGATTTGGCAGACGAAATTTTGAAAAAATTTTGGATGACGATGAACGGACAAGCCTAAGATTTGGCAGACGAAATTTTGAAAAAATTTTGGATGACGATGAGCGAACGAAGAGAGCGAAAGGAAAAACAATGAAATTTTTAGAAGAAATGCTAGAAAAACAATATGGAGAAGAAACAACAAAAACAATAATAGAAGGATACAAAACAGAAAGAAAAACAACACTAAGAGTAAACACAATAAAAAGCAACATAGAAACAATAAAAAAAGAATTAAAAGAAAAAAACATCGAATATGAAGAAATTCCATGGAATAAAGAAGCACTAATAATAAAAAATACAAACGAAAAAACAATACAAGAAATGTCAATATATAAAAACGGAGAAATATATCTACAAAGCCTATCATCAATGTTACCACCAATAATATTAGAACCAAAGGAAAGAACAGACATATTAGACATGGCAGCAGCACCAGGAGGAAAAACAACGCAAATAGCAGCACTTACAAATAACAAGGCACATATAACAGCATGTGAAAAAAATAAAATACGAGCAGAAAGATTAAAATATAATATAGATAAGCAAGGAGCAACATGTGTATTTATAATGGAAAAAGACTCAAGATATATAGATAATTTTTTTTCATTTGACCAAATATTACTAGATGCACCATGTAGTGGAAGTGGAACATTAGACTTTAAAGACCAAAATATCGAAAAATATTTTACAAAACAATTGATAGAAAGATCAGCAGTAACACAAAAAAATTTATTACGAAAAGCCATCAATCTATTAAAACCAGGACATGAAATGGTATATTCAACTTGTTCAATTTTAGAATGTGAAAATGAAGAAGTGGTTGCAAGTATACTAAAAGATGGAAAAATAGAGATTGAACCAATATCATTTGAGGGAATAGAAAATTTACCATTACTTCCAACTAAAATTCCGGGAACATTGTGCGTAAAACCTACAGATTTATATGAAGGATTTTTTGTTGCAAAAATTATAAAAAAATAAAAAGTAATAAGATTTAATAGTGAAAATTTTAAGCACAAAGATATAAGAAAATATATGGTAAATGCATATTTATTTTATAAAATAAAAAGATATGATGTACAAGGAAAAAATATTTAGAATCGCAAGATAAATATTATTTAGTAGATCCAACATTAATGTTTACAAAATTAGGTACAAAAAATATGAATTATTAAAGATTATATGAAAATATTGTAGAAATGGAATTATTAAGAAGAGGATATGAAGTATATGTAGGCAAGATCTATAATTCAGAAATAGACTTTGTTGCTATGAAAAGAAAAAAATCACTAAAAGAAAATTATAATTAAAATTACACATGTTTTGAAAACATGTGTAATTTTTTAAATTTTTTACACATATTTATTGCATATGTGTAAATTTTATATTATAATACACATATGGAGGGGTGAAAAATGAAACATGAATTAAAAATGTTACCACCAAAGGAAAATTTCAGAACAGTAAGAATATTAGAACAATTAGCAAGAACTAATAGAGCCCTTGCAGAATTAAAAGGATATGCAAGAACAATACCAAATCAACATATATTAATAAATGCTATAACAATAAATGAAGCGAAAGACAGTAGTGAAATAGAAAATATAGTTACTACACATGATGAAATATATAAAGCCATGATTCAAAGTAATTATAAGAATGAAAGTGCTAAAGAAGTAGTAGATTACAGAAGCGCTATATGGAGAGGCTATAGTTTAGTAAAAGAAAAAGAAATGATAACTACTAATATTTTGGTAGAGATTCAATCAATAATAGAACACAACAATGCAGGAATCAGAAAAATTCCAGGAACAGTTTTAAAGAATTCCAAAACTGGAGAAATTGTATATACTCCACCAGAAACAGAAAAAGAAGTTAGAGAATATTTGAAGAATTTAGAAGAATATATAAATACTGATGATATGATAGATCCTCTAATAAAACTTGCAATTATCCATTATCAATTTGAATCAATTCATCCATTTTATGATGGCAACGGAAGAACAGGAAGAATATTAAATATTTTATATTTAGTATTAAAGGATTTATTAGATAGTCCAATCCTATATTTAAGTAGATACATTAACGACAATAAACAAACATATTACAAATTATTTAAAAAAGTAAGAGAAACAAATAATTTTGAAGAGTGGATTATATATATATTAATTGGAATTGAAGAAACTGCAGAAGAAACGATGAAATTAATTAAAGACATTCAAGGTGAAATGGAAAAATATAGTGAAGAATTGAAAGAAAAATTGCCTAAGATATATAGTAAGGAACTATTAGAAGGACTATTTTTCGAAGTTTATACAAAAATAAATTATATCGAAAATATATGTGGAGTTACAAGAAAAACTGCAATGTCATATCTAAATCAATTAGAAGAAACGGGATTCCTTTCATCTGAAAAAATAGGAAGAGACAGAATATATAAAAATGACAGATTAATCAATCTATTAAAAAATAAATAAAAGGGTGATGAGATGAATAATTATTTATTCCTAACAAATGAGGGGTATACATACCAGCCAGATTCAGAGAGCATTGAACCAGATTGTGAAAATTCACAATTAATTGGCATAGCATATGGAAATACGCAAGAAGAAGCATTTAAGAATTTAATAAATGAAAAAGAATACCTAAGACAATTTAATTTTAATGAAATATATTGCTATAAATTAGCAAAAGATTACGAAGAAAGTAAAAGGTATTTTTATATAAAAGATAATTAATACCGGAAAAACAGAAAAGTTTTCCGGTATTTTTCTAATATCGGAATAAAATCAAAAAACTTTCGGTATTAGTTGTTACAATTTGTCGAAATTTATAATTTTTTACAAGTTTCGACAAATTTCGAAATAATAAGATATTATAATAAAAAGGGGGGATTATATATGGAAAATCTTCAATTAAATATATTTAAAATTAAGGATGAAAATAATATTGATGAAATTGAAATGATAATAAAAGAGCAAATGAAAAACAAAAGAACAAAGAGAATCTTTAACAAAGATATAGAATTAAATGGAGTTAGATATAATTTTGACTTTTTCTTCTACATGACAAGTAACGAAAACAAAAAAATAGACTGGTATGAAAAAATAAAAGATATTTTTAAAATAGGAGATGATATAACAAAAGATATTTATTCCGGATATGGCATCCTCTTAATTTATAACGACAATATAAAATATGTGGTTTCCTTTGGTAGAGCAATGTATTTACTAGATAAATATATAGATTGGAATTTCGGATTAGAGATGGCATCTAAAATGTTAGATAGAAACGCCATAAATGCTCAATCTTCTAAGTATTTTTCATTAAGTAAAAATAAATCTTTAGTAGTATATAATAATGGATCTTTTAATACTGAAGTTGGAGAATCAGTGGATTTAATAACTGCTAATATAACAGAAATTGGCAATCACTCAAGGATAAATGATTTAAATAATTATATCAATAATAGAGTAGCGTTTTCTTCATGTGTAAAAACAATTGTAAAACTAGAAGAAATAAAATTTAGTGATTTAGTGACTATCATAAGTGATATAGATATAATATATAGAAAATATCCTGAGAGAATTACAATACCAAAATTAGTATTTTTAAAAAATGATGACATAATGATAGAAAAATTAAAAGAGAAGGTAAATAAAGAAATATTAAAGGAAGATGATAATACTAATATATCATTATGTTTATATACAGTTCTAGATTCAGAAATAACCTTGCTAGAAGATATCGAAAAGTATGAATTATATTATTCTAGATGTAGTCAAGAATACGATAATCTATCAATAGAAGATATTAGAGATTTTATGAATAAGTATATGATAACTGATATAGAAAAAATTAATTTAAGAATTAATTACATGGATAGAGATAGAATTATAAAATTATATAAGTTGCTTGATTATACAACAGAAATAGAAGGAGATAGAAATTTTTACTGCTTATATAATGGAAGATGGGCTAAATTTAATCAAAATTACGTAGACAAAATTAAAAATGAAATAATAGAAATAAATAAAAGAATTGAATATGAACCAAAATACGATTTGGATTTAAAAGAAAATGAAGAAACTATACAAAAGGATTATAAAGATATGTTAACTTATTTAAATTCACCTGACTTAACTTTAAATGAAGATACAAGAGAAAAGTTATATAGAGAGTTTGTCTATAATTATAATTTAAGTAAAAAAATAAATGGAACTCTATTGGATAGAAAACAATTTAATGGAATAGAGATCTGTGACATATATGCTAATAATGAATTGATACATACAAAGATAGGAGCGCCTGGAGAATTTAATGAATGTATTAATCAATCAATTATAGGAATGGAAACATGGAATACAAATAAAGAAGAAATTAAGAATAAATTAAATATAAAAAATGTTGACACTGTTACATTATTGCTAATTACACAAAATCAAAAAGTTTTAAAAAGTAGAGATGTAAATGAATTTTCTTCTTTAAGATTTAAACTTAACCTTATAGAATGGTATTCAAAAGTTGATTTAATAGGAAAGAAAAGTAGAGTAATAATAGCAAAGTTGAAATAAAAGGAGAAAATAAAATGAAATACATATTTATAGATACTAATATATATATTTATTGTGCATTAATAACAAAAGGAAACTATACAACACAGACAATTGATGCATTAAATAAAGCAATAAATACAAAAGAAACAAAATTACTTATGCCAGAGATAATAAAATTAGAATTTGAAAAAAAGTCAAATAATATACTAGAAAATGACGTCATAAATAATATAAATAAATTGAAAAAAGAGATACAAAATATATCTTTTCCAGAATATTTAGGAGAAGAAAAAAGCAAGATAGAGAATAATATAGATAAATTGTTAGAAAAAAGAAAAGAAAATTTAAAAAGAGTAAGTAATAATATAATTAAAGACATAGAAGAAAATGAAAATACCATATTAATAGAGTTAAATAATGATATATTTTTAAAAGCCTATAAAAGAGCATTGCGAGGAGACAAACCATATAATGGACAGGTATGTAACAATTGTGGGAATACAGAATATTTAATAAATGCAGATTGTATCATTATTGAAAGCTTAATAGACTTTTTTAAAAAGATAAAAATAGGAAAAAGTGACGAATTAGTTTTTTGCAGTAATAATACTAAAGATTTTGCACAATTTAATCAAGAAGAGAAAGTACATGAATTGCATGAAAATATACAAAGAGAAATGAAACTAAAAATAAAATATTATAATAATTTGCCAGAGCTATTAAAAAAAGAATTTGAAAGTAAAATTGATAATGTAGAGATAAAAGAAATTAAAAATATAGAATTAGATTCAATAGTAACTAATATTTTGCGCAATCTTGGAGTGCCTGCACATATAAAAGGATATCAATATTTGAGAGAAGCTATAATAATGGTTGTAAACGATATTGAAATTATAAATAGTATCACAAGAAATCTATATCCAGAAATAGCTAAGAAATTTCATACTACATCAATAAGTATAGAAAGAGCTATAAGAAATGCAATAGAAACTTCGTGGGGCCATGGAAATATAGAGACAATAGAAGAAATTTTTGGATATACTATATCAGGAACAAAAGTGAAGCCGACAAATTCAGAATTTATAGCCATGATAGCTGACAAGTTGAGACTTGAATTAAAAATGTTATAGAATACACATTTAAATATGTGTATTTTTTATATCTTTAAGAAGCGGTTTCTTAGTCACACCTTGGTCACACTCCCTGCAAAATTACACAATTTTAAACACAATTTAACACAAACAAAGCATCACCAATTTCACCGATTAGCTTACTCTAACAATACATCACACAATTACACGAAACTCAGCAATATCAACACTTACGGGCTCATAACCCGAAGGCCGTAAGTTCGAGTCTTACCCCCGCAACCAACTCAAAGTCACTAGAACCATAACGGTTTTAGTGCTTTTTTGTTGTTCTTAAATAGTTTACAATAACGCTAAAATCAAGCATTATTATGTCGATTTGGGAAAAAGTTGGGAAAGATAATCACCTCAAACTACTTAAATTCTAATAAAAAAACATTAAAATTTTATACATAATTTAAAAAATTATAAAAGGCAATGGGAAATCTAAAATTATATTTAGTTGCCTTTTATTTTATATCGTGAAAACTGTAACGGCTTTTTAGCCTTATGTGAAAATTAGAAAAAAGTTTAAATTAAGACATTGTTGGTAATAGTAAGTTTTCTAGTGCATATCCAGCTTTTCTGTTATGTGATAGTAGTGGATGCACATAAAAATCAAGTGTTGTACTTATTTGTGCATGACCTAATCTTGCAGAAATAACTGCTATATCAATATTTTGTGCAACTAGTAAACTTGCATTAGTGTGTCTTAATCCGTGAAAATTAATTACAGGTAAGCCAATTTGTGCAACAAATTTTACAAACCATTTACTGATTGTTGATGGATGCATAGGTTTGCCATCAACTTGTACAAATAACCTATCAGAATTGGTCCATAATTCGCCGTAAAACGATTTTTGATTGTCATACCATAACTTATATTCTTCAAGCAGAGAAACGATAAATTCGGGTATTGCAATCTCTCTTATAGAACTTTCTGTTTTAGGTACTTTTGTGAAAACTCCTAAATCAGCTAAATACTGACTAGAACGATTTATACAGATTATTCCATTTTTAAAATCAATGTCTTGCCATTCAAGTCCCATCAATTCACCTAAACGAACACCAGTAAAAACTGTTAAGATGATTGCAACTTTATATTTTGTATCTTCTACAGAAAGTTGCTCTAAATTTTCTAACAATATTTTAGTTTGCTCATCATCATAAGATTTTCTTTTTGGTTTTCTTGCTTTAGGTGGTTGCACACGTTCGGCAGGATTTGTAACTATTAATTGCCAATAAACTGCTTTGTGTAGCATTGCTCTTAATAATCTGTGATGTTCTAAAATAGTTTTACCAGATAAAGGTTTCTTTGTTTTTGCACCATTATTGCCCTGTTTTCTAACTAATTGAGTATCTTTTTCAAGTAAATCATAGAATTTTATAATGTCTGTTGGTCTAATTTTGTTAATATAAAAACGTCCAAAGTAGGGAAGAAGTCTTGTTTCTAACATTCTACAATATCGTTTATAAGTTGATGGAGCTAGTTCTTTTGAACCATAATCTCTTTTCCATATTTCAACGAATTCAGAAAATCTCAAGGCTTTACCATCTATAACTAAGCCACTTTGTACTTCGGTAACGAATTTTGCAAGTTCTACTTCAGCTTCTTTCTTTGTTCCATGTACTGTTTTTCTATGTATTAATGGCTTTCCATGCAAGTCATATCCTTCAGATACTATTAGCCTGTAACTATTTTTACCTCTTTTTTCTATACTCCCAGCCATTACTCTTTTCACCTCCTTTCGAGCATACCTATGGGTGGGAGGAGTGTTATTATATGTGTATTATATAATAATGTTAGAAAAATTACCAGCCCTATTTGGCTATTTTATGCATGTTTCAAAGATTATACAAAAATTCATAAAAGAATATATAAGAAACAATAAAATACAAAATGAAATGTAAAAAAATAAATAGCAAAAAATGTGGTCAAATTGTAATTTTTATGATAAAATACAACATAAATACACTAATGAGAAAAAATAATAAGGATTAGTGTAGAGGATAGAAATGAATAAAAAAAGAAAACATAAAAAGAGAAAGTTTCAAATAAATAAAACAAATAAAATAATGAGACAAAAACATAGAGAAAAATATAATCATATAAAAGGCATGAAAAGTGGGGAAAATGGCAAAAAAAGATACATTCCTAATAAAGTTGTTAATTTATTGGATTTAAAGAAATTTTACCAAAAAATAGAAATAAATAATAATATTGTGATTATAGAAATTCCAGAGAAATTTTCTCTCATTACAAATCCAGAAGAATCATTACAAACATTAAAGAAAATATTTACTGCAATACAGAATGAAAAAGTACAAGAATTGTTCTTAGATTATTCTAAATGTGAAGAACTGGGATTATGTGCTTCTTCTGTAACTGACATAATTATACTCAATGGTATTAAATATAGAAAGATTATAAATAAGCCATTAAATACAAGAGGAAATGTACCTAAATCTAAAGAAGCAAGAGAAATTTTTATAATAAGTGGTTTAGTAAAACATCTAGGAATTTCAAAGATAGAAAACAACAATACCGTTAGATTGGATATATTAAAAAATGAAGAACAGAGTAAGATGACAGATAAAATTATACAATATTATGATAGATGTTTAAATACACAAAATTATCAGTTAACAGTACAAGGAAAAAGTAAATTTGCACATATGATAGGTGAAGTTTTAGATAATGTCAACCAACATGCAGGAGATTTAGCAACATGGTATGCATCAGGACATTTTAATATAGATAAAGATAGAAAAGATGGAAAATGTAGATTAGTATTATTTGATTTTGGAGATAGTATATATGAGGGATTAAATAGAGAAGATACAACAGAATATACAAAGAAACTCCTAAAGGATAAAACAAAAGAACATTATAATATATTTAATAAGAAATGGAATGAAGAACCTTTATGGATGTTATATGTTTTACAGTATAATGTTAGTAGAAAAAGAGTAGATATAGATGACGATAGAGGAAAAGGAACTATAAAATTAATAAATAATTTTATGCACATTGGGAAAAATATGGATGGAAATAATCCGATAATGGCGATATTAAGTGGAAATGGTTATATTTTATTTGACTCTACATATAATTTAAAGGAAGAAATAGTTAATGGAAAAAAGATACCAATTATAGCTTTTAATGAAGAAAATGATTTATCTAAAAAACCAGATAGTAAATATGTAAAAAGAATAGATGAAAAATTTCCAGGAACTATGATAAGTATGGAATTTTATCTAGATAAAGAATATATAGAAAAGCAAATGGAGGCAAGGATATGAAAAAGATAGATTTAAGTAAATTAACGCAATATATAAAAGTTATTTCTGGCAGAGATAGAGGAATAACTCTTAGGGAAAAACTTAAAATAGATGAAAAAGATAATGATGAAGAAATATATGAATTTGAAATAGCACAAGATGTATACTCTTTTAACTCTTCATGTTTTCTTGGATTATTTAGCGACAGCATAAAAAAGTTAGGAGAGAAAAAGTTTAGAGAAAAATACCAATTTAATTGTAGTGATTTAATAAGAATGAATATTGAAGATGGCATAAGAGATGCAGTAAATAAAGTTAATCCATTGGGGTGATAGAAGTGAAAAGAAGAATTTTAATAATTAGTATAATTATATTGTTTATGTTTATAGGACAAGTACATGCTACAAATGAAATTGGTGATAAAATAGTAATAGATACAACGAGTTGGACAGATGTATTCGTAATGATAATAAGCTTTATAAACTTAATATTTATTTTTGGATTTTATATTAACGACCAAAAAAACAGAAAAAGTGATAAAAAAATAGATTATAAATTTTTTTGGTATAAAGATTATGTATTGAAAGATGCTATAAAGATTATCGAAGAACATATAGAAAATTGTAAGAATATAATAGATGATTGCAAACAATATAAGGCATCAAGCCCAACAGTGGAAGAATATAGTACATATTTGACAGAAACAACGATTTGGAAATTTAATGCATCCAACAACAATACTAAAAAAAGAATATCAGAGTTATTAAGAACTATAGATGGAGATATATCAAATGAGATAATTGAAGAGTTTAGAAATATTCAAGATATTTTTACTGAGAAAGTCCAAAATGTAAGTGAAGACATAGATAGTTTATATGGGGAAATAGCAGAAAAGAAGCCTAAATTAATGAACACATTATACAAATATGGATTAAATATTATAAAATGAAGTCTATACAGAATAAGTATAGACCTCATTTTATAGATTTCTATTAAATTTTATTCATTAAAGTAAGATATATCTTGTAATTAATTTGACTCTAACCATTCATTAAATTCTTTATAAGTTTTCTTTTCTGCTCTAATGGCATCCATAAATTCCTTTGCTTCTTTTTTCCAATTTTCATACTCTTTTTTATAAACTTCTATATCAGGATTACGTTTTACTAACATCGCTTTTTTTGCGTAAATCTTACGATATTTACCATAAACAATTTCGTTTTCTTGCTTAATTCTTTGGGCAATTTGATTTCCAATATCTCTGCAAGTGTTCTTACCTTTAAACAGATTATTACAATAATTAATGCGTGGATTATCTGTTATAAAGTATTTGCTACAGTTCTTACATTTTTTTATAAGAAATTTATTATTAAGAACAAATTGAAATAATGTAACATATAAAACGCCATAAATATTTTCATTACTAGAACTATAATCTGGTTCAATATCATAATTTGGAGCAGACTTAAAGAAGCTTATTAAATCTTTTTCTGTAGAACCTTTAATATCAGATATTGTTCTAAAAGAAAATCCTTGTGGCATTGAAAAATAGTTATTTATAAATCTATCTAGCTTTTTAGTATGAGAATTATAATAAATATAAAACCTTATTTTAGTAGTAAAATCTTTTATTTCTTCAATACTATTAAGGTTAAATATATAATCAACAAATTCTGATAATAGTTTTTGACCACGTTTTGAGTCATTTTTTATTTCTTCAAAATATTTTTCAAATAATTCTTTTACTTTATTAAAAGAATAAACTTTATTTATTTCAAATTTATTTATATCATCTTCACCAGTATATATGATGTAAGAAGTGAAAAATTTAGCAAACCATATAAAACACTCATCATAATTATCAAAATTACAATTTAGAAAGTAAATAAGTTCAGTGCAAAGTGGTTGAGTAGTAGCTATAGTGTCAATAGCAAAATAACCTGTATTAGTGTTTTTTAGATCATAATATTTTGGCTTAAATGATTTTTCTTTCGAATATAAAAATGATTTATGTGTAATTGTTTCGTTGTTTGAAACAAATATACTAATAGGTTCATCAATTTTTAATTTATTCATAATTCCTCCGTTAACAGTTTGCAAAATTCAATAAAGTTAACCTGCTATCAAAATACACTAAAAAGTATTTACAAAGTTAACTACAAACAATATAATACATTTGTTAACAAAAGCCAATATTAAATTACAAAAAAACAGGAGGTGATATTATGGAACTACAAAAGATTCAAAGAACAACACTAACGATGAAAGAAGCAAGTGAGTATTTAGGAATTTCTTATTGGTTAATTAATCAACTAGTAAGAAGAAAGCAAATACCATGTTCTAAAGTTGGTGGAAAATATTTATTTAGAGTACAAGCTTTAGATGAATATTTATCAAAAATGGAACAAGAATCAACTGATTAAATTCAAAAGAAAGTGGGGAAAGGAGGATATGGCTAATTTACAATGGTTAAAATTATCTACGGATTTTTTTGATAATAACAAAATAAAATTGCTAGAAAGCGAAAAGGATGGGGATACAATAATTAGAGTATGGATACAACTTTTAATAACAGCAATGAAATGTAATTATCAAGGTAGATTATCACTAACAGAAGATAAACCGATGACAGTTGATGAATTTTCAAAGATTATGGGAAAGTCTAGGAAAAAAATCACAAAATGTTTGGAAAAATTTGAAGAATTAAAAATGATTATTATAGAAGATAATTTTTATAAAATCAAAAACTGGTATAAGTACCAAAGTGCTGATAAACTTGAAGAAATCAGACTACAAAATTGTTTAAGACAGCAAAAATATCGTGAAAAAATGAAAAGTGAAAAAGAAAAAAGTAACGTTACAGTAACGCAACGTAACACTAAAGAAGAGAAAAAGATTAGAAATAAAATAAAACAAGAAGGAGATGAGAATAGAAGTGGATTTAAAGAATTCAAATTATAAAGTTATCAGCAATGAAGGTGTAAAATGTGGATTCTGTAGTAAAAATTTAAAACCAATTGGATTTGATTATTTATATGTAAATTATGATAAAAGCATGATTGAATATGAAAGATGTAATTGTGAAAAAGCAGTTCAATTCTGGAAACAATTTGATTTAGAACAAGAAGAAAAACAAAGACAAGAAGAGTATAAAAAAATTATAAATAGTATTTATAAAGACAACTATATGAAAAAAAGATTACAAAAATATAATTTTGAAAATGTTAGTGATACATATGAAGATACATTTATTATAAATCAATTAATAAAATTCACAGATTTATGTATTGAATCAGAGATAAAAAATGGACTAATTATTTATGGAAATATAGGTTACGAAAAAACATATTTAGCAGCTTGTATTGCTAATAAAATGATTGAACAAAACAAAATTGTATTAATGGAAAAAAGTAGTTCTATAATTGATAAAATTAAAGAATCATTTAATAAAAATGAACTCTCTGTAAATGAAATTACTGAACTATATTCTAATGTAGATATGTTAATTATTGATGATTTTGGTAATGAAAATTTAAGTAAATGGGCTCTAGAAAAAATATATAAAATTATTAGTAGCCGATATGATAATGAATTACCAATTGTTATTACAACTAGATATAATAAAGAGCAATTAATTGAACAATTATCTACTGAAAATGATATAGAAATTGCAGAAGAAATTGTTGAAGTTTTAAACGAAATGTGCTATGGAATTGCAATTACAGAAGAAAGAAAAACAAAAGAAAAAGTTAGCATAAGCGACCAAACTATTTGCTAACTCAATCTAAATATCTAATAAAATTATAATATAAATTATATTAATTGTAAATAGGAAAAGTTTGAATTTTTGTTCAAACTTTTTCTAAAATACAAACAAGAATTACTAAAAAAATGAATAAAAAATTTCCCTCGGAGAGCCAAAAAGGGTTTTAGGGATTTTTCCCTAAACAGCAAAAAGGGTGTCAAAACACCACGCTGGCGAATATTAGGTACTAAAAAATACTACCTATATTCGTACAAAATAAATTTTGCTAAGTATCAATGCTTCGTAAACTAGCATTAATAAATTTTCATAATAAGGAAGTGATGAAAATGTGGAGAAGTTCAGAACAAACCTTAGATAGTATTTTCTTATCTTATAATAAAATTTTAAAGAGATTTCAGTTGCTAGGTGTCACTACTAAATATGGAAAAGAAATAACTCATGAGGATTTAAGAAAAGCTATAGAAGTTATGCTAAAAAAACATCCAACTTGTAGATGGAGAAGTGAGAAAGTAAAAAGTAGAAAATATTTTATTTTAGACGAAGGATATGCATGGTTGTTACAAGTGTATTTTAATAAAGAAAAATCATTAATTGATGCTGATGTTGATTTTTTTGAAGATAGAATAATACAATATGAAGAACTATTAGGATTAGAGCATGATGAAAATTGGTGGAATGAGGATATGGATATAAAACAACTATGCAAATATTTTAATAGAGAAGAAATTACTATAAGAAAAGCTATTAATAAAATGTGTGATAGTGGATTAGGTGAATATAAATCTTATATTGATGGAAAAGTTGTTATATCGTGTAAAGGAGTGGAATGGATTTGTAAAAATGTTTTTAAACAAAAATATTTAGAGTTATTAGAAAAGAAGAAAATGGAATTAACGGAGAAGTATATAAAAGCAGGTTACATATATGATCATTTTTTTGGAAGGAATTAGTGCATATTAGAATTATTTCCAAATAATTAAAAAAGTAATGACATTTTAAATTATTTTTGTAATTACTATTTACATTTCATTTTTTTAGTGATAAGATAAGCATACTGGGGGAAAGAAAATGAATTTTAAGGATATAATGTTAGATTCTGTGAAAGCAAGAGAATTTAATAGGGGGCAATCTGCTAAAATTTTCAAACAAGTTGAAGAAAGTAAAAAACCGATAAAGGTAATAAAGAACAGTAAAGAGTACATGGTAATTATGGAGTATGAACAGTATTTGAAAATTATGGCAAAATTAAATAATGGAGGTATAAATGAACAAGTATAAATACATAGATTTATTTGCTGGTGCTGGTGGAATGTCCTTAGGCTTTGATAAAGCAGAATTTGAAAATATTTTAGCAGTTGAGTATGATAAATGTTTTGCTGAAACATATAGCTTTAATTTCCCTAAACATAATCTTAAAGTTGCAGATATAAAGAATATTAGTAATGAAGAAATAAAAAAGTTAATTGGTAATAATAAAATAGATGTTATAATTGGAGGACCACCTTGTCAAGGATTTTCTATAGCAGGAAAAATAGGAAGAAACTTTATTGATGATGAAAGAAATCAGCTATTTAAAGAGTTTGTAAGATTTGTTGAAGTTATTAAGCCTAGAATATTTGTAATGGAAAATGTAGCAGCACTAAAGACTCACAATAAAGGAAAAACCATAGAAGAAATTGTAAAAGAATTTGAAAGAGTAGGGTATACAGTAAAATATGATGTTCTAAATGCAGTGAATTATGGAGTACCACAACAAAGAAGAAGAATATTTGTCATTGGAACATTAGATAAAGAAAATAAATTTAATTTTCCAGAGAAAACTACAAAACAAATAACTATTGCAGAAGCTTTAAAAGGTTTACCAAAATTGGAAAGTGGAGAAACTAGTAACATACCGAATCACAATGCCATGAATCATTCTAAACAAATGCTAGAAAAAATGAGTTACGTAAAAGATGGTGGAAATAGGAATGATATACCAGAAGATATAAGACCTAAATCGGGCGATATAAGAAAATACATAAGATATAATAGCAATGAACCATCTATATGCATAACTGGAGATATGAGAAAAGTATTTCATTTTAATCAAAATAGAGCATTAACAGGAAGGGAATTGGCAAGAATACAAACATTTCCTGATGATTTTATATTTAAAGGAAATGCAGGAAAAGTCCAACAACAAATAGGAAACGCGGTTCCACCTAAATTGGCTTTTCAAATTGCTAATTCTGTAAAGGAGGTGCTAGATAATGAGTAAGTATCCTAAAATAAATTATATAGGAAATAAGGACAAGCTTGTTAACTGGATAATAGACAATCTTCCTTTAAAGAAAGGTACCGTATTAGACTTATTTTCTGGTGGTAATTCAGTTGCTTATGCATTAAAGGAAAATAATTATACAGTATATTCTAATGATGCGCTTTATTCAAATTATGTAATAAGCAAAGCAATTATAGAAAATAAAAATATAAAATTAAACGAAAAAATTCTTGATACTAGAGTTACAGAAGCTGAAACAAATAAGAAATATAAAGAAATAAGCTTTTTGTCAAACAGATTGTATTATGATGATGAAGTTAGAGAACTTGCTAAACTTTTTGTTATTTCAGAAAAGATAGAAGATGAATATGAAAAATATATGTTTCTTGCACTAATTAGAAGAGCAATGATAAGAAAACTACCATATTCAAGAATGAATGTGCCATGGAATCAAATACAAAAACTTAGAGATGAAGATTATAGTTACGAAAAATATAAAAGAAGAAGAGCGTATCATAATTTTACATTTGAGAAACATATAAGAGATAATTTAGAAAATTATAATAATGCTGTATTTGATAATAAAAAAGATAATAAAAGTTTTAACTATGACTCTTTTGATATGATTGATAATCTAAAAGAAAAAGTAGATATTATATATATGGATCCACCGTATCCAGCTACCATGAATAAATATGGAGATTTTTATGGGTTATATGATAAAGCTGTTAAGCATGAAATTTCGTATGTTAATTTTTCAGAAAATAATATGTTTTTGAGTAATTTAGAAAGACTCGTAGAAAAATGTATAGAAAAAACAAAATATATTGTCATAAGTGAAAGCAATAAAACTAAGCCAACGGTAGAAGAGTTAAACGATATGTTATCAAAATACGGAATAGTAAAAGTATTTAGCAAAGAACATCAATATAAAGTAACAGGTAGTATAAATAAAAATCAAACAGTTGAAATGTTAATAGTTTTAAAAGTTAAGGAATCTTCTAAATAAAGAAGATTCCTTTTGAACATATTAAGATGTATGTTTTTCAAAAAATCTATTTCTATGATAAGACAAATATTTTAAACGCTCAGGTGTTAAAATCTCTTTGTCTAGTGTATATTTACAATATTTTTCTGCTATACTTTTATCTACATTTGAACCAATAAGCATAGTTCCATCATCATTGAAAGAAATATCAAATTTATCAAAGTAAGCATCTATATTTTGTTGAATTAAAAGACCATTATTGTAGTCGTATGCCTCAGTAGTATTAAGCTCTTCTAAACAAATATGACAAGGCTTTATATGAGAGGCAACTAAACCCTTATAAGCGACTTTTTCAACATAACATACAATATTATTGTAAACACGTTTTGATTCAAGTTTTAAGTTATTTCTATATAATGCGTGCATATATGGATCTCTAGTTGTGTCAATATTAGACAATACTAATTCATCTTCTGCAAAAGCAACACCTCTATCTTTATGTGCTGTTAAATCAGGCATTAAATTTAGAAATGTAAACATATATGCAATTTGATTATATTTATTGTCTTCAAAATCAATTGCTTTTGAATAACTATATTGTGTTCTTAGTTCATCTATTGTTAAATATCCTTTAGAAAAAGATGATAAATCTGTAACCATTAAGGCAATTATATCTTGTTTAGAAAGCACTTTATCAGGATGGTACATAAGTGTTTTTAATAAAAAGTTAATTTCTTTATTATTTGTATTATCATTAGTTATAGATGAACTAAAAGAAGCATTATCATAGAAAATCTCCGAAAATATACTTTTTTTCATTTCTTTATCACTAGAAGGTACGCTTAAAAATCTTTTTGCTAACTTGTGATACCCTTTAAGAAATGGATTTATGAATCCAAGCTTAACAAATTGGTTTATTGATTTTCTAGTAGAGCCTAAATCAGCTTTATGATAGACATTAAATATTATAGTTTGAAGTTCTTTATTTAATTCTTCCCATTTACTTTTTTCTTGTTTATCTTTTTGATAATATTTTAATAAATCTATATCATTTATTTTATCAATATTTTTATCAATGAAGTTTATAATTATTTTTAATGTATTATTAAATTGTGCTCCAAATATATCCGTATATTCAACAGTTAATTTCCAATATTCATCATACTGTTGATTTTGTTTTGCCCTTTTTGTACTCAAAAGAATCTCCCCCAATAATCTAAAATTTATATTATTATATACTTTTTAAAAGAAAAAAGCAATATTTTAGCGATAAGGCTTGTTATATTGAGATTTTGAAATATATATGGTAAAATAAAAAACATAATAAAGAGGAATAGAATAATTATGAGTTTATATAGTAAAAATTATTGTGCTTTTTTTGATAATAAATTACAAGTTTCGACAAAATTTTTATAGCAAATATGATATATATGGAGAGAGGTATAAAATATGGTGATTAATATATTAACAACAATTATAATACTTGGAATGCTAGCGTGCTTTTGCTATATTAACTATAAAAAATGCAAAGATGATTTGGAAAAAAGTTTATACATATTGTTATTTTTTGTGTCAATGGTACCAATAGTAATTTATTATTTAGATAGATATGATGTACCAACATATTTAGGATGGAGTATAAATGTTGATTCTCAAAATTGGTTAGCATTTTTAGCTAATTATTCAGCAGGAATTATATCAGCAGTAATAAGCGCTGTAGTACTTGTAATTGTAACAATATTACAGATAAAAAAGAATAATGAAGATAACATTGAAAGAGATAAGGAAAATTTGAGAGTACAGAATATGCCAATATTAAAGTACTCTATAGACACAGAAAATAAGGGAAAAGGCGAACTTGAAGAACTAATAATTACCAATATTGACAATGGAAATGTATATAATTTGAATATATCAATAAAAAATATAGGACTTAATAATATAAAAAATATTAAAGTAGATTTTAAATCTCCTTTAATAAATAATTCTACATATAGAATATTAGGAAATTACTCTTTAGAAATTTTGGAAAAGAAAGAGGAAATAGTAATTAATAGATTTTTCTCTTTAAAAAGTTCAGAAAAACCATATGATATGAATATCATTGTATATTATGAAGATGTACTATCAAATTGGTATAGGCAAATATTAAATGTTCATTATACTGCTACTAACATATCAAAAGAAGGATATATTGGAATAGCAAGATATGAAGTAAATGAAGAAGAGATTATAAAAGAGGAAGATATAGAAAGTAAAGTATTATAAATAAAAATGGAGGAATGAAATATGATAAAAGATTATATAAGCATTGACATAGAAAATCCAAATTCCAGAGGTAATTCAATATGTTCAATAGGAATTATAGTTGTTAAGAATAAGAAAGTGGTAGATGAAAAGTATTCACTAATAAATCCGGAAGATAGATTTGATATAAATAATAGTAATATAACAGGTTTAAATTATTCTGATGTTAAAGATGCACCAACTTTTAAAGAGTATTGGAAAAGTATAAAAGAATTATTTGAGAACAATATTATTGTAGGTCATAATATAACTTATGATTTGACTGTAATAGCAAAAGCACTAGAACGTTATGATATAGAAGTGCCCATATTCAATTATTATTGTACTCTTAAATTATCAAGAATCTTTATTAAAACTAACAGTTATAGTTTAAATAGCTTATGTGATTTATTAAATGTTAATTTAGAAAACCACCATAATGCATTAGAAGATGCTAAAGCAAGTCAAAAAATATTTGAGTATTTAGACTATAATAATGACAGTGGAACTAGTGAAAAATTTGAGTTTGAAAGTAAACTATCAGATAAATTAGATTCAAAATTAGAAACGAATATAAACACATTATATGGAATAATTGAAGGAATTAATTATGATGGAACAATAGATGATAAAGAAATTGAAAAGATTAAATCTTGGATAGAAGATAATAGACTGTATAAGCAATATTCATTATTTGATAGAATAATTAATAAATTAGAAGAAATTCTAGATGATAATATAATTACAGAATATGAAAGAATTGAACTAAAAAAATTAGTAACAAGTATAAATAGTTCAAAAATGTATAGTGAATCAACATTAGCTTTACAAATATTAAATGGAATACTAGATGGAATTGTATGTAACCAAAAAGTAAATCAAAAAGAGATAGATAGTTTAAATATATGGTTAAAACAAAATGATTATTTAAAAGATGTATATCCTTATGATAAAGTCCTTTTAGAAGTCAGTAAGGTGTTAGAAGATGGTGTACTAACTACAGAAGAAAGTAATTATATTCTTAGTATATTTAATGAAATAGTACATCCTGACTTTAATAATGATGAAAATATAGATTTTGATGGGAAAACATTTTGTTTAACGGGAGAATTTAAATGTGCCACAAAACAAGAGATATCTAAAAAATTGCAAGAATTAGGAGGAATTGAGAAAACAGGGGTATCATCAAAATTAGATTATCTAATAGTTGGAGGTATTGGTAGCGATGCATGGAAATTTGGAAAAATAGGTGGAAAACAGGCAAAGGCTCAGGAGTTGAATGAAAAAGGTGCAGATATAAAAATAATAGATGAGGAGAGTTTGAAATTTTAAGTTAAAAGGTGAAAAATATGATAATTAAAAATATTGAAATAAAAAATTATAGAGGTTTAAACAATGTAAATATAAATTTTAATGAGGCGAATTCTTATATATTAGGGGATAATGGAGTAGGAAAAAGTAGCATATTAGACTTATTAAATACCATTTTTAATAAAGGATCATTTAATGAAAGTGATTTTTATAATGCAGACGAAAAAATAGAAATTGTTATCCAATTAAAATTGTCGGATTTAGAAATAGGATATTTTGAAGATATATTTGACACGAATAGTGAGAATCAAATAAGTATTGTGGCGTTGCAAGAAAGCATAAATGGAAGAATAGATTTTTTTCATAAAGAAACAGAATTAACTATACCATACTCAAAAATTAAAAATTTACCTTTTGTTTATTATAACTCTGTTAAAGCACCAGAAGAAATGAATTTTAACAAAAGTAAAACTACAGGAAAATTTTTAAATGCAGTAATTGAAAAATATATAAAAGATAATAAAATTAAATCAGAAGATGTTGTTGATGAGCAAAAAGTTAATGAAGTAGCAAATAGTATAAATAAATTATTAAACAGAGTGAGTATTATACAAAATTTTGATATTGCGGCTAAGCTAGAAAATGATGCTATTAGGTTAATACCACAACTTATTGGATTGAGTAACAGTGATAATATATCCATTAATAGTATGGGGAGTGGTATAAGATATATGTCATATGTATTTTTTGAAATATTAAATACAATAATGAAAAAAATAGATAATGATAAAGAAATTACATTTGTCAATAAAGATGGAAGAAAACTTTTACCACTTATAATTGCTCTAGATGAACCTGAGATACATTTACATCCATATATGCAAAGAAATTTGATGAACAATTTAAAGAAAATAATAAATAACGAAGATAAAAACTTTTTAGAATTATTAAAAATTTGTTTTGACATAGATGGAATAGTAGGACAATTGATAATATGCACACACTCTCCTAATATATTATCTAATAATTACAAAGAATATATAAGAATATTTAAAGAAAATAATCAGATTTTTACAAAGTCTGGAATAGATATAACATTTGAAACAGATGAAGAAAAACATTTATTAGCACATATTCAGGATATAAAAGAATGTTTTTTTTCAAATGTTGTTTTAATTTATGAGGGGATTTCTGAAATAGGTTCAATTCCATATTTTGCACAAAAATTAAATATTGATTTAGATTATTTTAAAATGGCTATAATTGGTGCAGGAGGAAAAACATCTATTCCATTAATTGAGAAAGTTATTAAAAATTTTGGAATAAAGGTAATATGTGTAATGGATAAAGATGAAGGAAATGATTTAAATCCAGAATATATATATACTAGTGATAGAGATTTTGAATGTGATATAGTAAATAAATTGTTTTTAAATGATGCTATAGATGAACTAATTGAAATTATAGACTTATATGAAAGAGATGGAAAAAATAAAAACTTTCAAAAAGCAAAATTGGAAAAGAACAAAGAAAAATTAGGAATTGAAATAAATATTGAAAAAGATTATACAATTAATCAAGCTATAGCAACAGGAAATAATGAATTAATCAAATTAATACTAATATCATGGCTATGGAAAACAAAAGATATGGTAAGAGGTAGATTACTAGGAGAACAAATAAGTAAAAATAATATACCAGAAGTATATACCATATCATTAAAAAAAGCGAAGGAGCTTACAGAGAATAATGTATAATTTGGAAGAAATAAAAGAAAAAATAATTGAAATTCACAATGGCGATTTAGGGCAAATTGAAATTGTTTTTGATAATGCGGATAAAATAATTGTTGAGGCTCCAGCTGGGTGCGGAAAAACAAAAACAATGATAAGCAAAATAGCATATATACTTGCTACAAATAGTATAGAAAGTACAAAAAAAATTTTGGCACTAACATTTAGTGTTAATGCATCATATAAAATAAAAAAAGATGTATCTGAGCAGCTACCTAATATTATAAAATGCAATGAGAATGAAGCATATAAACAAACAGATAAAATTGTAGTATCAAATTATCATGGATTTTGCAGAAAAATCTTAGGAAAGTATGGATTTTTAATAACAAAAGATAATGTAAATTTTAATGCAATTACGGCTATTCAAGACACTGATCCAAAGTTAAAAGAATACGGAATGAACTCTGAAGAACTAGAATTTTTTAAGTCTTTTGAAAATAGTGTGAAAATTAATGACAAGGAGTATATAAAGCAAAATTACTTAAAATACAATGAATGTGTAAAAAAATATTTGTTAGTAAACCAAAAAATAACATATAATGCTATTATTATGTTAGCATATGAATTACTTGTCAAGAATAATAAAATAAAAAAATTCTATCAAAAATTTTATCCTATTGTATTCATAGATGAATTCCAAGATACTAATTGTATAGCATGGATGCTAATTAAAGAATTAATTGGAGAAAATACAAAAGCAGTCTTTATGGGAGATTCATTACAAAGAATCTATGGGTTTATTGGTGCAGTTCCAAACTTAATGAACATTGCTCAGATTGAATTTAATATGAGAAAATTTAAATTGTCTACTAACTATAGATTTAAAGAGAATAAGGATATGTTATTATTAGATAAGAATATTAGATTAAATGCATTAGAAAAAAATAATTTATGTATAGACGAAATATCTAATCCTAATATAATAATTACAGATGATCAAGATAAAGAAGCTGAATGGATATGTACAAAAGTTTTAGAAATTAGTAAAGAGAGCAAAGTAGCAATTTTAACAAGAAACGGAATTAAAGATTTTAATGTACAAAAAATAAAAGAAAAACTAGATGATAAGAATATTTCATATTTTTTCGCTTTATTTACTGATGAAGATCCAGAATATATTAAATTTCATGAAATATGTTTAAATAAGTTCAATAGTTTGATTAAAGAGAGACAAGTAGTAACTCCTAAAATATTAAAATTATTAGTAGATAGCATTGAAAATTATTATGTGAAAAAGAATAATTTAATTAAATCATTAATTAAGCTACTAGAAATTTTTTGTGACAAAATATTTAATGATTATGTTCAATTTAGTGCAGAGGAAAAAATTAGACTTATAAGAGAAAGTTTAGAAAATTTTGCATTAAGACAGAATATGGATAAAGTAGATGAAAAAATAATTTTTTCAACAATACATGCTAGTAAAGGATTAGAATATAACAATGTAATACTTGCAGATAACGAAAAAGAGACATTTCCAACATATTATATATGTAAAGATTGTTATCAAGAAAATAAAAATAACTATTGTGTTAATACATTTAATAGCAAGAATGAAAAACAATTCTTAGAAGAATTAAGTGTTTTTTATGTGGGATTTACCAGAGCAAAAGAAAGAGTGTATTTTACTATGAGTAAAAAAGGTCTTGCCAAATGGGGAGAAACTAACAAAATAGGAAGTTGCTTTTTAAAATTAAGGGGAATAGGCAGAGAAAATTTGATTAGATGCTGATATTATAATAAAAAGTGTGAAAAATAAATATTATTTTCACACTTTTAAAAATTAATCTATTAAATATGTATTCCACTTCCACCAAGACTCATGATAACTAAATTCAAACAATCTGCAAATCCTGCTTGGTAATATATTTCATTATAAAAAGATGAAAATTGCAAAATTTGTTTATAAAACTTTTTACATTCATTAGAAACATACTTATAGTCTTGTCCAGAAATATAACTTAAAATCTGATTCTCAAATGAATCAAAGTCTAATTTTTGATTGCTTTTCATATTTTTAAATCTATCTAATTCATTATCTCTAAAATTAATCCATTGTTTTGTTAAATTTTCAACAAATTCTTTATTTATCTCCATATTTAAAACCTCCAATACTAATACAATTATTCTCCAAAACATCCACCAATCAATTCAACCCCATCACAAAAACCATTCCTATAATACTTCTCATTACAATAGAAAATATAATCCATAAAATTCTCATCAAGAAGATCAAGCTGTTTCTTAACATACTTTTTATTTTGCTCAGGAACATTTTTCAAAATCTTTTCAGAAATCTCATCAAAATAGACAAAATGCTTTCTATCCTCATCACAAGTCAAAGAACATAAATCCTCCTCTCTAAACAATAACCAATCTTTCAAAATATCATCATTAACTTCTCTTAAATTATTCATAATCTAAATCCTCCTAAAAATTAAAATTTTCATTTTCAAAAAGTATCGACAAGAGCCAATTTTGTAAGAACAAACGTACTATACCCATTGGGTAAAAATTGGGTAAAATCTACTCCAAAAATGCCATAAAAAGACACAAATGTTCTACAAATCAAAACTCTTGTAAATACTGAAATACCAACAAAAACTCTAATTTTCACAAAACCACAAAAACCAGTCAAACCTCGCTCATAACCCGAAGGTTGTAAGTTAGAGTCTTACAACCGAAACCTTCATAATAGCAAAAAAAGAAATTATAATAAAAAAATAATAAATCAATATATAAAAAAGATAAAGAAAACAGAGTCAAGTTAAATAAAAACAGAAAGAACAGTCATCGTCAAGATTTAAATTGTCGAATTTTGACGATGAAAAGTCAAAAAAAATAGAAAAAAATCATTTACAATTTAAACAAAAGAGCATATACTAGATACACAAATTCAAAAAATAATAAAAGATTTATAACTCATAAAATAAAATTCGAATATCAAAAGTTTAGAAATCTAAAAATTTTAGTCTAAAATTAAAATTCCAAAAACAAATATTATATATGCATTAAGCAGGAAAGGAGAATATGTTAGCAATTACAAAAAGCATGGCATTGCATGGATTAAAAGGCTATATAATATCTATTCAAGTAGATATATCAGCAGGAATGCCTTATTTCGAAATAGTAGGACTTGCAGATACAAGTATAAAAGAATCAAAAGAAAGAATAAGAACAGCAATAAAAAATTTACACATTGAATTTTTAAGTAGAAGAATTGTTGTTAATTTAGCACCAGCAAATATAAGAAAAGAGGGGTCAAGTCTTGATTTAGCAATAGCAGTAGGAATATTGATAGCAAGCCAAAATATCAATTATTTAAGCCAATCTACAGTACTAAAAGATACTATTTTAATAGGCGAACTATCTCTTGATGGAAAGATAGAGAAAGTAAACGGTATTTTACCAATTTGCATAGAAGCACAAAAACAAGGGATAAAAAGAATTATACTTCCAAAGGAAAATGCAAAAGAAGCAGCATATGTAAAAAATATAGAAGTGTTGCCAGTAGAAAACTTGGAAGAAGTAATAAGATATTTAAATCAAGAAATTGAAATATCAAAAGAAAAAAATAAAAATTTTTTGGAAGAAGAGAATATTTACAATGTGGATTTTTCAGAGGTAAAAGGACAAGAAAATGTAAAAAGAGCTTTGGAAGTATCAGCAGCGGGAGGACATAATTGCCTGATGATTCGGGAATCCAGGGTCAGGGAAGACTATGCTTGCAAGAAGGTTACCAAGCATTTTACCTAATTTAAGTTTTGAGGAAGCATTAGAAATAACCAAAATATATAGTATAACAGGGCTAACATCACAAGAAAAACCATTAGTTTTGCAAAGGCCTTTTAGAAGTCCGCATCATACAATAACGTCAGTTTCACTTATTGGCGGAGGAAAAAATCCAAAGCCACGGAGAAATAAGTCTTGCACATTATGGAGTATTGTTTTTAGATGAGTTACCAGAGTTTAATAAAACTACTTTAGAAGTTTTAAGAGGCCCATTAGAAGATAGAGTTGTAACAATAAGTAGGTTGAATGCAAGTATAACTTATCCTTGTAATTTTATGTTGATAGCGAGTATGAATCCATGTCCTTGCGGTTACTACGGTTCAGATGAAAAAGAATGCTGTTGTAGACCAGAACAAATAAAAAAATATCAAAATAAAATTAGTGGACCATTATTGGATAGGATTGATATTCATATAGAAGTAAAGGGAGTAAAGTATAATAAGTTACAGAGTGATGAAAAAATAGAAACTTCAAATGAGATAAGGCGAAGGGTAAATAATGCGAGGAAGAGGCAGATTGATAGATATAGAGAATATAATATATATTCAAATGCTGAGTTAACACCACAATTATTAGAAAAGTTTTGTAAATTAGATGAAGCATGTCAAAATATATTAAAATTGGCTTTTGAAAAATTAGGGCTTAGTGCAAGAGCATATGGAAGAATATTAAAAGTCGCAAGGACAATAGCAGATTTAGATGGTACAGAAAACATTGAACAAAAACATCTTGCAGAGGCAATTCAATATAGGGCATTAGATAGAAAAATATAAAAATCACAAGTTGTTTATATAAAATTATACTACCAACAAATTTAGTACATAATTTTGCACACGTATAGAAATACAAAAAATTCTATAAAAATAGCTATAAAATGAAAGAAGGGATACATATACAAATTATAAGAATAGAAGATAAAGATTATCCACTACAATTATTAAAAATAAAAAATCCACCAAAGCAATTATATATAGAAGGTAACAAGGAAATATTGAAAGATAATATGATTGCTATTATTGGGACAAGAAAATGTTCAAAAAATGGAGAAATGCTAGCAGAAAAATTTGCAAAAGAATTAGTACAACAAGGACTTACTATAGTAAGTGGAATGGCAGAACGGCATAGATACATGTGCACATAGAGCAACATTAGAAGTAAAAGGAAAAACTATTGCTGTTTTAGGAAGTGGTTTTAATCATGTATTTCCTCCGGAAAATATAGAACTATATAAAGAAATAATAGAAAAAGGAGGAGCTATTATAAGTGAATATCCACCAGAAACACCACAGAGTTCACAAAACTTTTTGAACAGAAATAGAATTGTAAGTGGAGTTTCAAATGGAATATTAGTTATAGAAGCAAAACATAGGAGTGGAACAAGTGTAACGGCAAAATTAGCTAAAGAACAAAATAAGAAAATATTTGTTATTCCACATGAAATATGGGATATAAATGGAGTAGGAACAAATAGATTATTACAAGAAGGGGCAACATTAGTTATAAGTACAGAAGATATCATAAATAATTTAGGTACTCCACAATATAAATCAATAAAACCAATAAAAATAAAAGGAAATATACAAATACTGGAAAATGGAAAAGATAAAATAAGTGATAAAAATGCAACAAATAAAAAGATTAATTCTAATATTAATAGAAAAACTATAGAAGGAAAAAATGGAAATACATATTCTCAGATTATAAACGAAATACATGAAGAAATAAAAAATGGTGATTATAAAGAGATTTATAAAATAATAGGAAATAAAACATGTGGAATTAATGAAATAATAAGAAAGACAAACAAAACAATAGGGGAGATAAATCAAACTCTATTATTAATGGAGATAGAAGGATATATACAAAAAACAGAAGGAGGATACAAATGTATCTAAATAAAAAAATAGGAAGTAAAGGGGAAAAAATAGCTGTAGATTTTTTAAAATTGCATAATTACACAATAATAGAGAAAAATTTCTTTTGCAGGCAAGGAGAGATTGATATAATTGCAAAAGATAATATTAAAGGGGAATTAATATTTTTAGAAGTAAAAACAAGAACGAGCAATATTTATGGGAATGGGTCAGAAGCTGTAAATAAAATAAAGCAAAGACATATTTATCAATGTGCAAGATATTTTATATACAAAAATAATATATATAATATTCCAATTAGGTTTGATGTGATAGAAATTAGGTTACATGGTGATATGTATTGGATTAATCATATAAAGAGTGCATTTTGGATAAGTTGAGTTAATATTAACCTGCATAAAAAGTACACAAATATTAATGCTATTTAATGACATTAATATCTGATTTTATGTCATTAATATCTGATTTTTTATTGTTCTAATCACACGTTTATAGTATAATAAAAGGCGAATAGGTTAAATACAAAATAATAAAAATGGAAGGGATAAATTTGAAAAATAATTGTAAAATACAATATTTTTAATCAAATTTTGAGCCTTGAAAGAAAGGAATGGTTGTAAAAATGAAAATATTAGTAATATCAGATATCCATGGTTCAGGATACTATGGAGAAAAAATAAAAGAAATAAATGAAAGAGAAAAGCCAGAAAAGATAATATTATTAGGAGATTTGTATTATCATGGTCCAAGAAATGAACTAAGTCAAGAATATAATCCAATGAAAGTTGCAGAAATACTAAACTCCCTAAAAGATAAATTATTGGTTGTAAGAGGAAATTGTGATGCAGAAGTTGATGAAACAATATCAGAATTTAAATTTGAAGATCATATTCTAAAAGAAATAAATGGAAAGAAATTTTATTTTACACATGGTAACAAATATAATATAGAAAATATTCCATATGATGATTTTGATATTATGATATATGGCCATATTCATCAAGGATTTATTCAAAAAAAAGAAAATTTTATTTTTGCAAATCCAGGTTCAATCTCTCTACCAAAGTGCAACACAGAGCATAGTTATATAATAATAGATGATAACAAAATTATTTTAAAGGATTTAGATGGAACAAAATTACAAGAATGCATATATGTAGAGGATGAAAAATAAAAAGTTTTAAATAACAAATTCAATTCTGTAGTGGAAGGATAAAGATGAATATAAAATCAATAGAAAAAGAATTAAAGATAATATGGGATTATATGGTACTTGACGAAGATTTTCCAAAATGTGATTTAATAATAGGATGTGGATGTCAAAGTTTAACTATACCTATTACATGTGCAAATTTGTATAAACAAGGGTATGCAGACAAAATTATTTTTGCTGGAGGACTAGGAAAAATAACAAAATATCATTTAAAAAAAGCAGAAGCGGAGATGTATAAAGAAATTGCTATACAAGAAGGAGTACCTGAAGAAAAAATATGGATTGAAAATAAATCAACAAATACAGGAGATAATTTTAGATTTTCTAAAAAAATAATAGATGAAGAAAATTGGAATATAAAAAATATTTTAATTGTTCATAATAAATTTTCCGAGAGAAGAACATTAAGTGCAGCCAAAGCAATTATAAAAGATAAAGAATTATATATTACATCTGCAAAAGTTTCTTTTGATGATTTTATACAAAGCCTACAAAATAAAGAAGAAAAAAGAATTATAAAAATTGTTTCATCAATGGTTGGAGATATTCAAAGAATGATAATTTTTCCACAATTTGGATGGCAAATAAAACAAGAAGTACCACAAGAAGTACAAAATGCATACAGAAAATTAAAAAGTATGGGGTTTGATGAATTTGTAATAAGCAAAGAAAAAATTAAACAAGAAATAGAAAAATATGGAATTATAGAAAAAGAGCCAATATTATGGGATTAAAATCCTAGTAATATTGGCCTTGGTATAAATCTTGAGTTGCTAAAATTTTATCAAAACCGTTCAAAACCCATTTTTTATGCAAATTCCATTCTGGTGCAACTAATAAATCTTTTGGAGCATCACCTGAAATTCGATGTATTATAAAATTAGGATTTAAATGAGTTATTATATATGTTAAAGATTCTAAATAATAATCAAGAGTAATTGGTTCATATTTTTTTTCAAAATACAATTTGGCTAGAGCTGTATTTTTAACAATATAAGTTGAATGAATTTTTACTCCCTGAATAGTATGTCTGTTAATAAAGTTCACAGTATTTTGTATATCAGAAAATGTTTCTAAAGGAAGCCCAACCATTATATGTGCAACTATATCAATACCATATTTATTTAAGATATCAACAGCTACAGTAAATTGACTAGAAGAATAGCCTCTGTTAATAAAATTTCCAATTGTATCATTAGAAGTCTGTAAACCTAATTCAACACAAACATAATATTTATTTTTATATGAAGCAAGTAATTTTGCAATTTCTTCATTAATACAATCTGGTCTAGTTGCAATTTCTAAACCAACAATTCTATCATCAATTAAAGCTGCATCATACTTAGATTTTAAATTTTCTATAGAGTCATAGGTATTAGTAAAATTTTGAAAATAAGCAATAAATTTATTAGCACGTTTACTTCTATAGCTATCAAAGTAATCTTTAACTTGTTTACTAATATATTCAGTTATAGATAGTGGGCTAGAGCTTGACTTACAACAATTAGAAGAATTATTAATATTACAAGCAATTAATTCACCAGAACCTTGTTCACTACAAAAAATACATCCACCAGAAGAGATAGTGCCATCTCTGTTAGGACAGGTAAAACCACCATCAATGCAAATTTTTAGAGTTCTTTCTCCAAATTTTTCTTTCAAATATCTATTTAAATGTTTATATCTTTCTTTTTCTTCCATAATGGTTACAGTATAGCAAAAAAAGACAAATGAGACAAGTGGGACAATCAAAATTTGTCTCATATATTTGTCAATCTTGTCAATGTGATGAAAAATTAATAGAAAAACTTTAAAAATTTCAAAAAAGTGATATAATACAACCATAAAGCAAAACTTACAAAAAATAAAAAACACAACCAAATAAAAAAGGAAAGTGATACAAATGATACAACTATTTGAAATTAAGAAGAAAGTAAAACAGATGAAAAATACAGATAAAGAACTGCTAGAAAAATACACAGAAACATCAAAGAAAAGCAAAGAAGAAATCCTAAAACAATACAATACAAAAGAAGAAGGACTAACACAAAAAGAATACGAAAAAAGGTATGAAAAAAACGGACCAAACATAGTAGTAAAAAATGAAAAAAAGAGTTGGCTAGAATTTTTTATAAAATCATTTAATGACAAATTTATATATATATTACTTTTGCTAGCAATCATAGATTTTGTATTAGCTGACAAGTTAGGAGCAGGAATAATATTAGGCATAGCAGTAGTAAGTGCATTTATAAAATTTTGTCAGAATTATTCAACATACAAATTTAATCAAAAGCTGAAAGCACAAATATATTCCAGTACAAATGTAGTAAGAAACGGAAAAGAAAAAGAAGTAAAAGTTGAAAATATAGCAATAGGTGACATTATTAAATTAAATGCAGGGTCAATAATACCAGCAGATATAATCCTAATTGAAAGCAAAGATTTATTTTTGAATCAGTCAGTATTTACAGGTGAAAGTGTATTAGTTGAAAAGGCAACAACACCAAATGAACCAAAAGAAATATTTGATATCAACAACATATGTCTAATGGGCTCAAGTGTAGTTAGTGGAAGCGGAACAGCAGTTGTGATACAAACAGGCTTTGATACATATTTAGGAAGAATGAGCAAAGAAATAGATAACAAAAAAGAGATAACAAACTTTGAAAAAGGAATGAATAACATCACAAAACTACTAATAAAATATATGATAGTAGTATCAATAGCAGTATTTGTAATATATGCATTCATAAGACATGATATGATGGAAGCATTACTATTTGCACTATCAGTAGCAGTTGGAATAACACCAAGTATGTTACCAATGATAGTAAATGTAAATTTAACAAAAGGAAGCAAAACACTAGCAAAAAAGAAAACACTAGTAAAAAACATACAATCAATTCAAAACTTAGGAGCAATAGACATCTTATGCACAGACAAAACAGGAACATTAACACAAGATAAAATAACATTGCAAAAATACATAAATGTAATGGGAGAAGAAGATTTAGACATATTAAAATATGCATATTTAAATAGTTATTATGGAACAGGAATAAAAAACCTAGTTGATAAAGCAGTAATAGCATATGGAAATCAACACAAAATAAAACAAGTTCTAAAGGAATATGAAAAAGTAGACGAAATACCATTTGACTATACAAGAAAAAGAATGAGTGTTGTTGTAAAAAGTGAAGATGGCTACAGAATGCTAACAAAGGGTGCAATAGAAGAAATTTTAAAATGTTGCAAAGAAGTAAAATATAAAGACGAGATAATTCCAATAACAGAAGATTTAGTAAAGCAAATTGAAGTAAATGCGAATAATTTATCAAATATTGGAATGCAAGTAATTGCATTAGCTACCAAAAAAGAATATCCTGGTGTTAATGTGTTTAACAGTAGTGATGAAAGTGAAATGACATTTGTAGGATATGTTGCATTTTTAGATCCACCAAAAAAAGACGTAAAGAAAACAATAAATGATTTAAGAAAAATTGGCGTAAAAACAAAAATTTTAACAGGTGATAATGCATATGCAACTAAAAATATATGTAACACAGTAGGGTTAAGGTCTGATAAAATAATTACAGGAATAGAGCTAGACCAAATGTCAGACGAAGAATTAGAAAAGATAGTAGAAGAAGTTGATGTATTTGCAAGATTAAATCCATTACAAAAAGAAAGAGTTGTAAACACATATAAGAAAAATGGGCACGTAGTAGGATATATGGGGGATGGTGTAAATGATGCACCATCGCTACATACAGCAGATGTAGGAATTTGTGTAGACTCTGCAACAGATATAGCAAAAGAAGCAAGTGATATAATCTTACTTGAAAAAAGTTTACAAGTTATATATGATGGAGTAATAGAAGGTAGAAAAGTATATGGAAACATCATAAAATATATGAAAATGGCATTAAGTTCAGACTTCGGAGATGTATTCAGTATACTAATAGCAAGCATCTTTTTACCATTTTTGCCACTATTACCAATACAAATGTTGATACAAGACTTTTTATATGACATATCACAAATAGCAATTCCATATGATGATGTAGACAAAGAATTTTTGGAAAAACCACGAAAATGGGATACAAAAGGACTTGGCAAATTCATGAATGTAATGGGAATTACAAGTTCAATAACAGATGTAATAGCATTTGTAGTATTTTGGTTTGTATTTGGATATAACAGTGTAGATAAGCAATCTTGGTTCCAAACAGCATGGTTTGTAGAGTGTTTAATAAGTGAAACAATGATAATTCATTATGTTAGAACTGCAAAAATGCCATTTATAGAATCAAGAGCAAATAAATTTTTAACTATATCAACATTAGTAACAATTACAGGAACAATAATAACACCAATAGTATTACACAATATTGGAACATTTAACTTTGAAATTTTACCAGGAAAATATTATGTGTTTGTTGTATTATTACTTATAATATATACTGTACTTGTTCAAAGTATTAAGAAAGTATATATTAGGAAAAATGGAGAGTGGCTATAAAAGATTTACTTTGTGAAAGTAATAGTTTATTTATTTTTATAATGGTCCCTACAAATCACATCAAAATAAATTACTAATTTTATATAGTAAATTATAATATAGTAGTTTATATTATTAAAAGTAAAAATTAGAGTCCAATATAAAAAACTTATAAAAAAGGAGAAGAAAATGGAAGAGTGTAAAATAAAAAATTTATATAATTTAGAAGAAACAATTGCAACTAAAATATTTGAAGGAGTTGAATATCCATGGGAAGTTCTACCTAAAATAGGAGACTTTATAATGGAATTAGGTAATTCTTTAAGTTTAGATGAATATGATAAAATAGGAGAAGATATATGGATTGCTAAAACAGCAACAGTAGCACCAACCGCATATATAAAAGGACCTGCAATAATAGGAAAAAATGCAGAAATTAGACATTGTGCATTTATACGTGGAAAAGCAATAGTTGGAGAAGGTGCAGTAGTAGGAAATTCAACAGAATTAAAAAACGTTATATTATTTAACAAAGTACAAGTACCACACTATAATTATGTAGGAGATTCTATATTAGGATATAAAGCACATATGGGAGCAGGTTCAATTACATCAAATGTAAAATCAGATAAAAAGTTAGTAATAGTAAAGAGCGAAAATGAAAGAATAGAAACAGGATTAAAAAAATTCGGAGCAATGCTTGGCGATGAAGTAGAAGTGGGATGTGGATCTGTCTTAAACCCAGGAACAGTTATTGGAAAAAAATCAAATATTTACCCATTATCATCAGTAAGAAAAGTAGTACCAGCTAATAGTATATATAAAAATCAAAATGAAATAGTAGAAAAAATTTAAAAATAATTCAACTTTAGTATTCAAGTTCCTCATAATTTAATTTTATAAGAATATCAAAATAATTTTTTTTATAAGTTAGGAGAGATATTATGAAAGTTATTTTAGTAAATGGAAGTCCACATGAAAAAGGATGTACATATACAGCACTAACAGAAGTACAAAAAACATTAGAAAAAAATAGCATAGAAACAGAAATATTTTGGATTGGAAATAAAGCAATTTCTGGATGTCTAGGATGCGGACATTGCTTAGAGACCAATCGCTGTATTATCCAGGATAGTGTTAATGACTTTTTAGAAAAAGTAGAAGCAACAGATGGATTTATATTTGGAACTCCAGTGCATTTTGCGTCAGGAAGTGGAATGATTACATCATTTATGGATAGAGTATTTTATGGCAGAAGAAAATTGTTCCAAAATAAATTAGCAGCTACAGTAGTTAGCTGTAGAAGAGGTGGAGCAAGTTCAACTTTTGAGCAAATAAATAAATATTTTTCTATGAATAATATGCCAATTGTAACATCACAATATTGGAACATGGTGCATGGCAGTAAGCCAGAAGATGTATTAAAAGATGAAGAAGGAATGCAGACAATGAGAACTTTAGGAAATAATATGACATGGCTTTTAAAATGCATAGATGCAGGGAAAAAATCAGGAATAAAAGAACCTATAAATGAAAAAATAATAATGACAAATTTTATAAGATAAAAGATATAAAGTAAACTAAATTATATAGTTATTTTAAATAATAATTATAAATAAATTAATAGCAATAATACAGAAACAAAAAAGTATTATTGCTATTTTTGAATGAAAAGAAATAAAAATAGGATTAAAATACATATTGGATTGTATAAAAACAAATGAAAATAATAAAATCTATATAACATTTAACTTAAATATAATATAACATATCTCAATAGTCGAAATCCATCGAAAAAAGGTCATATATAAAGTTTTTAATAAAATATTAAAATAATTTAGGTCGAAGAATAGAAAAAAATGTCTAATTTAACAAAATATAAAAAAAAGAATATAAAACATGTCAGATATTGCGACGAAAAAATCTTGCAAGACCCTTATTATAGTAGTAAAATACAAGATATCAAATAAATTTACAAAAGAAAAGGGGGAACTTTTGTGAAAACGTTTTTTGGAGGGACATTTATAAATAAGGAAACATTAGAAGAAGCAGGAATAGAACATCCAATAAAACTAGAATATTATAAACAAATAAACGAAGATGATATAAAATCAAAAGATAAAGCAAAATTTGGGATTATCATTATACAAACAGATTATATTGACAATAAAGCAAATACAAAAACAAAAGAAATAAAATATATAACTAATGATGAAATACAAGAAGAAAAAATTTTAAATATATTTAAAGAAAATCAAGTAACACCAATTAATTCAGAAGAAATAATAGCAGATTTATTTAGAACTATATATTAAAAAAATATAACTAAAATAAGAAGTATATTTCCCAAAATCAGTCATTTTAAGATGTTAGTATTATGATAATAATAAGAATTTATTATTGTAGATAAAGAAAATACTTGCAAAAACGAATAATTTGTTCTAGAATACTTAAAGTAGAATAAAATAATCGCAAAAAATATAAAAATAAATATAGAAAGGAGTGTATGAATATTTAATTTTTTAAATATATCATACAAAAATTTATGGCAGATAAATTAATAATAGTAGAATCTCCAGCAAAAGCAAACACAATAAAAAAATTTTTAGGAGGAAGCACAAAAGTAGTAGCTTCAATGGGACATATACGTGATTTACCAAAATCAAAAATGGGAATAGATATAGAACATGACTTTGAACCACAATACATAAATATTAGAGGAAAAGGAGATTTAATAAAATCTCTAAAAACAGATGCGAAAAAAGCAAAAACAGTTTATTTAGCAACTGACCCTGACCGTGAGGGAGAAGCAATTGCATGGCATTTATCAAAAATTTTAGAAGAAGATAAAAATAAAATAACAAGAGTAACATTTAATGAAATAACAAAATCAGCAGTACAAAAAGCAATAAAAGAACCACGCGACATAGATATGAACACAGTCGATGCACAACAAGCAAGAAGAGTGCTAGATAGAATTGTTGGATACAAAATGAGTCCAGTATTATGGAAAAAAGTAAAAAGAGGCTTATCAGCAGGTAGAGTTCAATCTGTAGCTGTAAAATTAATCGTAGATAGAGAAAATGAAATTGAAAGCTTTATACCAGAAGAATATTGGAATATTTATGCTAATTTAAAAGATGAAAAATCTAAAAAAGAATTTGAAGCAAGATTTTATGGAAAAAATGGAAAAAAAATAGAGATTCACTCAAAAGAAGAAATCGATGAAATTTTAAAAACAATAGAAAAATCAAAATACATTGTATCTGATGTAAAAAAAGGTGAAAAGAAAAGAATACCAGCACCACCATTTACAACAAGCACAATGCAACAAGAAGCATCAAGAAAACTAGGGTTTACCCTAAAGAAAACAATGTCAGTAGCACAAGTTTTATATGAAGGAGTAAAAATAGCAGAAAAAGGAACAATAGGGCTAATTACATATATGAGAACGGACTCAACGAGAATATCAGAAGAAGCAAGAACAGCAGCAAAAATACAAATTGTAAAGAATTATGGAGAAGAATATTACGAAAATAGATATTATAAGACAAATAAAGACGCACAAGATGCACATGAAGGTATAAGACCAACATATTCTGATATTGAACCAGATAAAGTAAAAGATGAATTGACAAAAGACCAATATAAATTATATAAATTAATATATAACAGATTTATGGCAAGCCAAATGAAACCTGCTGTATATGACACAATGGCTGTAAATATTAAAGCCGGAGAATATGATTTTAAAGCAAATGGACAAAATTTAAAATTTAAAGGATTTATGACACTTTATGTAGAAGGAACAGATGAAAAGGAAGAACAAGAAGAAAGAATGCTTCCTGAATTACAAGAAAATCAAGAAGTTAAATTAATAAAGATAAATCCAAAACAAAGCTTTACAGAGCCACCAGCAAGATATACAGAAGCAAGTTTGGTAAAAACACTAGAAGAAAAAGGAATAGGCAGACCAAGTACATATTCGCCAACAATTACAACAATATTAGAAAGAAGATATATAGAAAAAGCACAAAAGCAATTATTACCAACGGAATTAGGAAAAATAGTAAATAAACTATTAACAGAAAATTTTTCAGATATAATAAATGTAGAGTTTACAGCAAAAATCGAAAATGAATTTGACGAAATTGCAGAAGGAAAAGAACAATGGAAACAGATGATAAGAGAATTTTATGGTCCATTTGAAAAAGAAATTGAAAAAGTAGAAAAAGAATTAGAACATGTTGAATTAGTTGATGAAGTGTCAGATGTACAATGCGAAAAATGTGGAAGAATGATGGTATATAAATTTGGAAGATATGGGAAATTTTTAGCATGTCCAGGATATCCAGAGTGCAAAAATACAAAGCCAATAATAGAAACAATAGATGTGCCATGTCCAAAATGTGGTGGAGTTGTACAAGTTAGAAAAACAAAAAGAAAAAGAAATTATTATATATGCGAGAATAATCCAACATCATGTGATTATATTTCATGGAATAAACCAAAACCAGGAGAAAAATGGGATCCAGAGGATGCAGAAGAAATAAAAAAAGAGACAACTAAAACAACAGTTAGAAAAACAACTAAAAAATCAACTAAAAAATCAACAACTAAAAATAGTAAAAAATAAATTTCATGAGAAAAGAGAGATGCGGACATTAATAAAAATATTATTAATGTCCGCATTTCTTGCATTTTAAATGAATTAAAGCAAAACTATTGACAATATTTATGAATTTTGGTATCATATTAATTGCTTTTGAATATAATTAATTAAAGCAAATGCGGGAATAGCTCAGTTGATAGAGCGCTGCCTTGCCAAGGCAGAGGTCGCGGGTTTGAGCCCCGTTTCCCGCTCCATATATGGCGCCTTAGCCAAGCGGTAAGGCACGAGTCTGCAAAACTCTGATGATCGGTCCGACTCCGATAGGCGCCTCCAAAAACAAAACGAGAAAATATTGAAATATCAATACTTTCTCGCTTTTTATTTGTTATATGGACAAATAAGGAATAAAATAAACAAACACATCTGTTAACTTTGGCGAGTTAGATGTGTTTAATCTCTCGGCAAGCCACGTTTGTGGTTTCCGTTTCCTATATTTATATTATACACAGAATTTTAATATTTGTTAAACAAAATATAGTAATCGCTTAAAAATAAATAAGTTAAAATGTAGCAAAAATTTTTAAGAGCTTATTTTTTACACTCATCAATAATTTTATCAAAATCAGAAATATACTGTTTATCTTGCTCAATCCTAAATTTTTCAAATTCACTTTCTGCAAATTGCTTTGCTTGTTCAGCAGATACACTACCTTTATCTTGTAAAATGTCATATCTATTTGTTTTTAACATTATATCTAATTCTTCTACCCAATCTTTCATTTTCATAGGTATTTGTCTTTTGGCCCTATTTTCTGCAATATCCAAATACATATTAACTATATCCTGAAGGAATTCTAATTCTTTAGAAGTAAGATAATTTTTAGCAATAGATACATCACTTTTTAAAATTTTGCCATCAGGAGAATGTTTCCAAGAAGTTAGTCCCATATGTTCCTTTTGGATACTAGCTCTATGGCAAATAATTTCAGCAGCTGTTTCATTTGTTATTGCATAATGAAATTTATTCTGGATTGTAGCATAAAAATCATTTGCAATTTTAGAATTTTTATTATAATCAATACTACACTCTGCAAAAATATCCGTTACCTTTTGATAAAATCTTCTTTCACTTGTCCTAATTTCTTTGATGATTTCTAATAATTCATCAAAGTAATCTTTACCAAATTTATTTGGATTCTTCAACTTTTCTTTATTTATACTATATCCTTTTATAATATATGATTTTAAAACTTCTGTTGCCCATTGTCTAAATTTGGTTGCTTTTTTTGAATTTGTCCTATATCCGAACAGCAATTATCATATCTAGATTGTAATAATCAATATTTCTATTAACCTTACGATTTCCTTCAGTTTGAAGTGTTGCAAAATTTGCAACAATTGAATCTACAGTTAATTCTTGTTCTTCAAAAATATTTGAAAATATCCTAACTGATTGGTATAGACCATATACAGAGAATATTATAGTAGACTATCGCCTCCAAAAACAAAACGAGAAAATATTGAAATATCAATACTTTCTCGCTTTTTATTTGTTATTATAAAAACAAAAAACATAGTAAAATTATTTGTAAAATTTTACTATGCTCGCTTGTTTTTCCAAGAAAAATATGGTAATCTATTGTCATAAAAAATGAGAATAAGCAGATGTGGTTTGCCACCGTACATAACAGAGTACAACTCTTGGAAAGTGAGGTGGTGTTTATGGTAGATTTTTTATTATTCCTAATCATAGGATTTATGATTTCTGTAACTATAAACGTTGCCTTATTAAGTGTTATATACATAATACTATCAAATAAGCAACAATAAAAAATACACCACATACGCTTTCGTAGAGCTAGTGGTGTATCCTTAAAATTTTTTAGGTAACACACATTATTTGTGTTCTCATTTTCTATCTACATTATACACCCTAATTAAATTATTTGTCAATGAATTTTTAGAGTGTGTTACAGTATGTTATATAAAATTTATGATTTTAATAACTATAAAAGTACAATATTGACTGTTATATTTATAATGTGGACAAATTAAGAGGAGGAATATAGAGAATGAAGGAATATCCAGAAGTTGATAATGGAATAGCTAGAATAAAACTAGTATATGAATGGGCAACAGGATACTGTATTAGCTTTATTATTGCAGATGATAAAGAGGTACAAGAATATATAAAAGCATCAATTTTATCAATCGATACAGAGAAAATTCCAGATGAAAGGATAATAAATTACAATTTTTGTGAAAATTTAAAAAATGCAAGAGAAAATATAAAAAAATTTCAAAATCTATGTCAAGAAAAAGGAAATTTAATCATTGCCACAGGTATAGGAGAGTACGCAGAATATTTAGAAAAAAATGGAAATATTCCTAATACAAAAACATTTTATCAGAGGATGTTTAGCCTACCTAGAGATAGTTTTTATCTAAAAAATAATGTTAGACTTATATTGTTAGTTAATGAATCAGAAATGAAAATGTTTAGAAGTGAGGTTGCAGATGATTTTACTTCTTACGCCAGAATGAATGTAGATGTAAATGACATATTAAGAGAAAATAATATACAAAATATTGATGGAAGATAAATAATGAATTAATATATGAAGAGATAGATAAGGAAAATGCCATTGACTTACAAAAAATAATAATAGATATATTAAATAAAATAGTATAGCTAGCCCAGTAAAGAGCTAGCTATACACCTTTTTACACCAAATCAACATCAAAAGAAATTTGCATTTTTATACCTTCAGACGAATTTTTATCAAAAGAAAAATTTCTAACTTGAACTTTCTCCAATGAAAAATTAGGGTAACAGTTATCTGATGATAATTTTTCATTAATACTATTAATAACGGTTTTAACAAAAGATGAAAAATCATCAAATATTTTTTGTGAAACTTTATCAGACACAGTAGAAAGTTCTGAAGATGAGGCAGACTTTAATAAATCTACATCAGCAGATAAATTAATATATTCATTTGGATCAACCCAAAATGTTCTTTGAGTAGTGACACAATGATTATTAATGTTTATAACACAATTCAGATATTTATTAATAATTATCTTAGACAGCCTATCAATTTTCTCATCAGAAAAGGAAATATTAACAATAGCTAAAAGACTGTCATTTAAGCGTGTTAATTCTAAGTTCAGCCGTTCTTTTAAACTCTTGAATGTTGATAATTCAGAAGACACAGAAGGGGCTTCTGAAGATTTGGAAATTAAATTTTTAGTCTCCATAAATTTTACCTCTCTTTCGAGTTTTATTTTTTAAAATTTTATCATTATACATATATTGTGTCAATAAAAAATGTCGAATATTGCAGAAACTTGTATAAATTTGAAAATGATATGCATAAACTAAAAAGAAAAATATATTAAAAAATTTAGAAAGAAATCATTTACTTGAAATTTATAATTAAATGTTATATAAATATTTAAACTAAACAAAAAATTAAATATAGTACTAACATAATTAATAAAATCTAATTATATGAATAAGAGGAATCAAAATATGAAAAAATCAACAAAAATAAAAATAATAAAATTGATAATATTAGTATCACTAGTATTACTAATTACAGGATTAACAATATATTTTTTACCAATATTAAAAAATCTAAATACACAAGAAGGACAACTACAATTCAAAGAAAAAGTAAATCAATCAAAAATATTGGGATTTTTAATACTTCTAGGACTAGAAATAGCACAAATAATACTTGCAGTATTGCCAGGAGAACCGGTAGAGGTACTAGCAGGAATATGCTTTGGAACATTTTGGGGAACTATATTTTTAATGTTTTCTATTTTTATAACAACAGTATTAATATATGTATTAGTGAAAAAAAATGGAAAAAAATTTATATGTGAATTTTTTTCAAAAGAACAAGTAGAAAAAATAGAAAATAGTAAATTGTTTCAAGATGAGAAAAAGATAGAAATGGTAATGATATTACTATTCTTAATACCAGGTACACCAAAAGATTTATTTGTATATATTGGAGGACTATTACCAATAAAATCAAGCAGATTTATTGCAATAGCGACATTATTAAGATTCCCATCAATTATTTCATCTACAATTGCAGGTAATAGCTTATTAGGTGGAAAATGGCAAGTAAGCATTTTAGCATACGTAATAACGTTTTTAATAACTTTCCTTATTATTTTTATAATAAACAAATGCGACAAAAATAAAATATCAGAAGAAGTGATAGAATCAATTAAGAATAAAGAAATTTAGAAAATAGATACCAATATTTTTATAAAAAATAAAAATTTAAAAATATAATTTGTATAACCTTAGAAAAGATGGAAAAAATATAATATATACATATTCAAGGAGGTACAAATGGAAACAAGCAAATTAAAAAATATGGTAGTATTAAGAAATTTACCATCAAATTTAGTTGATGAAGCAATTATTGTGCTAAAATCCAATAAAAAGATAAAAAAATTAGAAAAGATAGAAAAAAATAGAGGAACATCATTAGAAAAAACTAAAAAAGATAAAGAATATATTTTAAAAGAAGCAGAAATGATAGTAAATGAATATATGTCAAAAATAGAAAATAAAGACAAAAAAGAAATCTTTAATAAAGAAGCAAAAATTAAATACAAAAAATTAAGAAAATATGCAATTGTAACAACAATAATATGTGCAATACAGACAATATTATTGATAGTATTATAAAAATAAAACCTTATTATACAAAAATCATATATCAGATTTTTGGTAATAAGGTTTTTTTGTATATAAAAAAAGCAGTTTAAAAATCATAAAAACCAAAAACACCTCATATAGATTATAAAGAAACTAAGGAAGAGGTGAAAAAATGGAAAGAACAATGTCAGTAGAAGAAAAAATTAGAAAAGCAGAAGAAATATATGCACGAAGGCAACAACAGCAGGGAAACATAAGAAAAACCACAACAGTAAGTGTAAATCCACAAAACAAAAAAGACATAAAGCTATTAAAAAAAATGATAATTCAAATTGTTGTATGCCTAATAATATATTTGACAATTTACTTAATTCAAAATAGTAATTACATATTCTCACAAGATTGTATCAACAAAACCAACGAAATACTATCATATGATACAAATTTTATTGAAATATATCAGAACATCAAAAATGGCATTTTAAATTTAAAAAATAATCAATTTCAAGGAGGAATTGGTGGAGCAAATGAAAACGAGATAAATGAAAGTACAGAAAATGAAACAAAAGCGGAAAAAATCAACAATATAGAAGAAAATAAAACAGAAGAAATAAATGGAGAAGCTAAGAAAGAAGAAAATATTGGTACACAAGAGAAAACACAAGAAGAACAAGATATTGAAAATATAAAAGCAACAACAACTTGGATAAAACCAATAGAAGGAACAATTACATCAAAGTTTGGTCAAAGAGAACCAACAACAAGTACAGTACCAAAAAATCATACAGGAACTGACATAGGAGCAAACATAGGAACAAAAATAAAAGCATCAACAAGTGGAGAAGTTGTACTAGCTTCAGAAGAAGGAGACTATGGAAAACATTTAAAGATACAAATAGGAGAAGTAAGCATAATTTATGCACATTGCAATGCTTTATATGTAAAACAAGGAGATCATATTGAACAAGGACAAGAAATTGCAGAGGTTGGTTCAACAGGGAATTCAACAGGGCCACACTTACATTTTGAAATAAGAATATCAGAAAGAACAATAGACCCAGAAAAAATATTATCATTACAATAAAGGGTGAGAAAATGAGACTTAGAATTGATTTGAAAATATTTATTTTTCTATTTATTTTTTATTTAACAAAACAAATGGAATTGTATGGATTTATAATGTTTTTTGCTTTTTTACACGAATTAGGACATTTATTTGCAGGAATATTATTAAAATTAAGACCAGAAAAAATAGAAATAATGCCATTTGGATTTTCAATATCATTTAAAATAAGTACAAAAGAATATAATAGAAAAATAAAAAAAGCAAATTTATTAGAATTAAAGAAAATAGGAGTTGCAATAGCCGGACCATTAACTAATTTTTTAATAATTTTAATAACTGCAAATACCAACATAGAAATACAAAAAGGACTAATGATTATTTACACAAATATAGTAATAATGCTATTTAATTTACTACCAATCTATCCATTAGATGGAGGAAGAATATTAAAAGGAATATTACACATATACAAAGGCAAAAAAATATCAGAAAAAAATATTAATGATATCTCAATTATCACAACAATTTTTTTAACAGCTATTGCAAGTATAATGATATTACAAGAAAAGAATATAGCCATATTCTTAATTGATATATATTTATGGTATTTAGTTATAAAAGAGAATAAAAGATATATCAATAAAAAAATTATTTATAGAAGAATAGAAGAAATAATAGATACAAGAGAAAAAACGATAGATAAAAAAGAAAAATTAGAAGAAAAAGAAAATACAGGAGAATATTTAGAAGAGAAAATTAAAATATAAATGTTAAAAATCTATTGAAAATACAATAAAATAATAGTAAACTAATGTTATAAAAAACAAAGGAGATTCAAAAGATGAAAAATTTCAGAGTAAAAGAAAATGGAATTTCATTGATAGCATTAGTAATTACAATTATAGTATTAATAATATTAACAAATGTACTAGTCTATAATTCACTAGATAGGATATATATAAAAAAAATAACCAATTTAAATAATGATATAGAATTGTTAAGAGAAAAAACATCAGACTTTTATGAGCAATATGGAAAAATACCAGCAGAAATAAAATATCCAAAAGACAATTTAACAGAATTAAAAGATGTATTGAGTATCAAAAATGATATTGGGGATTTTTATGTAATAGATTTAGAAGCTATGCAAGGAATTACTTTAAATTATGGAAAAGATTATGATACAATAAAAAATGATAAAGATAATGTCGCAAAATATACAGATGTTTATATTATAAATGAGAATAGCCATAATATTTTCTATGTTAAAGGAGTAAGTATAGAAGAAAATAATGTAGAAAAGAAATATTACACAGATTATACTAAACCAGATGAAACAACTGTTGACCTAAGATATATAGATGAAAAATTAATTCCAGAAAATTACTATTATATTGGAGAGTACAAAGATAATAGCGGAAATGAAAGTATAGTTATATCAAATATAAAAAATGAAGAAGTAGACACTACAAAGTCAAATCAATATGTTTGGACAAAACAAATATCAAAATTAGAAAGTCTACCAGCAAGTATAACATTAAATGAAGAACAGACAGAAGAAGAATTTTTGATAAGTGTAAACAACAATAAAGGTTACTTTAAAAATAAAGATGGAAAAGTAATTTATACAAAAATAGATGAAGAAAAATGGTCAGAAATATATACAAAAGAAGCTAAGTATACAGATATAAATGGAGATACTATAACAATACCAAAAGGATTTCAAGTAAGTATGTCAAAAAGTATGAATACAGTAAAAAATGGACTAGTAATAAGAGACAAAAACCAAAATGAATGGGTATGGGTAGAAGTCCCAAGCAAGGTATTTAAAACAGCAACAAATGAGACAGAATATGAAAAAATAGAAACTGACTTGAAAGAATATGTAAAAGAATATAGATTAAATTCAGAAACATCAGAAATAAGTGCAGATTGGAAAGATGAGTGGTATGATGGATGTGGATTAACAAAAGAAGAATACACAAAAACATATCAAACGATGCTATCAAGTGTATATAAAAATAAAGGATTTTGGGTATCAAGATACGAAATTGGTGATGAAACTGCAACAACTAATAGCTATAGTATGAGGACAAGTACTAGTGGAATAACAGGAAATCCAGTTAGTAAAAGAAATATGATACCATATAATTACATTACATGTAGTCAAGCACAATCACTTACAAGCAAAATCACAGCAGATACAGATAAAACAAAAAGCTTATTATTTGGAATACAGTGGGATTTAATTTGTAAATTCATAGAAGATAATTCTGATTTAAAATATACAGACATTGCAAATGATAGCTCAAGTTGGGCAAATACATATAATTCGAGTTTTACAATAAAAAAAGGAAGATATTTAACGAGTCAAGCTGGATGGTTAAGTGCAACTGAAAATAATTACACTAAAGCTGAAAAAACAGCAGCAATAATTACTACAGGGGCAATCGAAAAAAGTAGAGCCTTAAATATATATGATTTTGCAGGAAACATGATAGAATGGACTTTAGAGAAATACAAAGATGAAATGGTAACCACCGGAAGAGGAGGAAGTTATTCAGATTTAGAAGATTATGGAAAAGCAAGCAGTAGAATAAATTCTAGTATAAAAGAGGGATTAGAAAATTCAAGAATAAATTTTGGATTTAGAATAGCAATGTATTAATAAACAAAAAATGAATCATACAATAGATGTATGGTTTATTTTTTGCATATCAAAATGTAATCATTTTGTAACAATTTAGAAATATTTCAGACATTTTATTGAACAAACACATTGACTTTTTAGCCTTTTCGTTGTATGATAATAGCTGTAAAAAAAGTGTTTTTAAAATCCTAAGGAGGAAAATTATGGGAGAAGTTATCGTTATTACATCAGGAAAAGGTGGAGTAGGAAAAACAACAACAACAGCCAATTTAGGTTCAAGTTTAGCAGTAGAAGGAAAGAAAGTATGCTTAATAGATACAGATATTGGACTAAGAAATTTAGATGTTGTCATGGGACTAGAAAATAGAATTGTATATGATATAGTAGATGTTGTAGAAGAAAAATGTAAATTAAGACAAGCATTAATTAAAGATAAAAGATTCAAAGAATTATACCTACTACCAGCAGCTCAAACACGAGATAAAAGCGCAGTAAATGAAGAACAAATGAGAAAATTGGTAGAAAAATTAAAAGAAGAATTTGATTATATACTAATAGACTGCCCAGCAGGAATAGAACAAGGGTTTAAAAATGCTATTGCAGGAGCGAATAGAGCAATTGTAGTAACAACAGCTGAAATATCAGCAATTAGGGATGCAGATAGAATAATAGGATTATTAGAAGCATCTGAAATAAAGAATCCAGAGTTAGTAATCAATAGAATAAGACCAAACATGGTAAGAAAAGGTGAAATGATGGATGTTGATGATATTGTAGACTTATTATCAATAGACTTAATTGGTGTTGTACCAGATGATGAATACATAATTACACAAACAAATAAAGGTGAACCAGTTATCCAAAATAAAAAAGCACCATCTGGAAAAGCATACATGGAAATTGCAAAAAGAGTATTAGGAGAAAAAATAGAAGTAACAATACCAGGAAGAGAAAAAGGACTTTGGGAAAGAATAAAAAGTTTGTTTAAAAAATAAAAACAATAGAGAAATACGTTGGAGGGATAGGAATAATGTTTGAAAATATCATAAACTTCTTTAAAAATATAGGGAAAAAAGAAGAAAATAAACAATCACAAGAAAATTCTAAAAATGCAGCAAAAGAAAGACTTCATTTAGTATTAATGCAAGATAGAGCAAATGTATCTGCAGATTTTCTAGAATTAATGAAACAAGAAATTATAGATGTAATAAAGAAATATATAGAAATAGATGAAAAAGAAATAGATGTTAGATTGACTAACAAAGAAAATGAAGATGGGACAAATGGTGCACCAGCTTTATATGCAAATATTCCTATTCTAAATATAAAAAATGATACAAGAAAAATAACTAAAAAAGATATTGAAAACAAAGAAAAAAAACAAAGTGAAGAATCAGAAAAACATGAGAATGAAGAACAAAAAGAGATAAAAGATATGACAGAAAAAGTAGAAAAAAATAATAGTAAAAAAGACCAGAATAAAGTAGAAAAAAATGTAAAAGATGATAATAAAAATATTATAGATGATTCAGAAAAAGATAATGTAACAAAAGAAAACAAAGAAGATAAAAATGAAGAAAAAGTAATAGAAGCTCAAGAAAGTAAAGCATAATACATAAAATTAATTTAAAACACAAAAAAATTACAGAAAGAAATTTCTATAATTTGCAAAAAAAAAATAGAAATAATTTTATATCTTGTAAAAACAATTATCTAAAAATTAAGTCAAAAAAATAAAGAAAACGAGTTGATTTGATGAGAAAACGTGAATTGAAAAATATGGAGTGGGGATTGTTAATAGTAGCAATAATTTTAACTGCAGTAGGAATTATTGCTTTATTTTCAGCTACTCAAGAAGATAATTATGATGAATTCAAAAAGCAAATTATATGGCTAATAGCTAGTTTAATAATAATGGTAATAGTTTTAGCAATAAATTATGAAACACTTGTAAAGTCATCACCAATCTTTTATGGGATATTCATAATATTACTGATAGCAGTACTATTTACCACACCAATAAATGGAGCAACAAGTTGGTTTAACATTGGAATCTTTTCTTTTCAACCATCGGAATTTGCAAAAGTTGCAGTTATATTATTTTTAGCATATGTGATATCAAAAATACAAGAAAGGTATAGAGATAATATAAATAAGCCAACACGTTTATTGATAATATTTGCAGTATTAGCACTTCCACTATTATTAATAATAAAACAACCTGATTATGGAACAGCAATGGCATTTTGTATAGCATTAGCAATGATGTTATTCACAGCAGGACTAGATAAAAAATATATACTTGGAGCAATTATAATAGCTATTATATCTATACCAATATTATATAATTTTATATTGCCAGAACATGCAAAGAAAAGAATAGATATTTACTTAAATCCGGAATCAGATCCAAGAGGAAGTGGGTATAATATCATACAATCTAAGTTAGCAATAGGAGCAGGAAGACTAACAGGAATGGGACTACTAAAAGGAAATCAAACACAATTAGGTTACTTATATCCTAAAACAACAGACTTTATATATTCTGTAATAGGAGAAGAAATGGGATTTATAGTAGCGGGAACAATTATTGTATTATATACATTTCTGGTAACAAAAGCCTTTTATATAGCCAAAACAGCTAAAGATAATATTGGTTCACTAATAGCTTCAGGAATAGCAGGGGTATTTTTATTCCATATGGTAGAAAACATAGGAATGGTAATGGGACTATTACCAATAACAGGTGTACCTTTGTTATTTATCAGCTATGGTGGAAGTTCACTAATAACAAGTTATATCTTAATAGGATTGTTGTTAAATATAAGTGGAAAAAGGCAGAAAACAATATTTGTAAAATAAAAAAGGGATAGGGAATAATTTTTCCAATCCCTTGTTGTTATATTTAAATATAAAACTAAAAAATAAATCTATAGAGATTGGAAAAATTATTCCGTATCTCTTTTTAGGAGCAATATATGTATTTAAAAAAACTAAAAATAGGAAATGTAGAACTAGAAAATAACTTAATATTAGCACCAATGGCAGGAGTAACAGACTTGCCATTTAGAAAAATATGCAAAGAATTTGAACCAGGACTTGTTTGCACAGAAATGGTAAGTAGCAAAGCAATATTTCATGATGATTCAAAAACAAAACTTTTAATGAACACAAAAGGAGAAGAAAGGCCTATAAGTATGCAAATATTTGGAAGTGATGAAGAAACAATGGCATTTGCTTCTAAGTATATTAGTAATCTTGCAGACATTGTAGATATAAATATGGGATGTCCAGCTCCAAAAGTTGTAAAAAATGGAGATGGAAGCAAATTAATGCTAGATATAGAAAAGGCTGAAAGGATAATAAAAGCAGTAGTAAAAAATTCAAACAAACCAGTAACCTTAAAAATTAGAAAAGGTTGGGATGCAAACAATATTGTAGCAGTAGAATTTGCACAAATGGCAGAAAAGGCAGGAGTGAAGGCAATTACTATACATGGAAGAACAAGAGCGGAAATGTACTCTGGGAAAGCAGACTTAGATATTATAAAAAAAGTAAAAGAAGCAGTAAGCATTCCAGTAATAGGAAATGGAGACATTGTAGACGAAGAATCAGCAAAGAAAATGTTTGAATACACAGGTGTAGATGGAATAATGATTGGAAGAGGCACATTTGGAAATCCATGGATATTTGAAAAAATAAAACATTATTTAGAGACAAGCGAAAAATTACCACAAATAGATAATAAAGAAAAATTAAGAGTAATAAAAAAGCATCTTGAACTTGAACTACAAGAAAAACAAGAAATTATAGCAATACGAGAAATGAGAAAACACATAGCTTGGTACACAAAGAATATGCCCAATGCTTCAGAATTTAGAAGCGGCATTAACAAAATCGAAAATAAAGAAGAATTAATTGAAGCAATAGAAAAATATTTTAAAGGATAAGGTGAAGAAAATGAAACGTATACGTTTAGCTGGAATTATACCAATGGAAGATGGATTTGCATTAATGCATAGAAAAGATGTATTAAAAAATCCAGATCAAACAGAATACTATGTATTCCCAGGTGGAGGACAAGAAGAAAACGAAACATATGAAGAAGGAACATTAAGAGAAATAAAAGAAGAATTTGGAATAGATGTAAAAATTATAAAAAAAATGTATGAAGAATATTCAGAAAAATTTAATCAAACAACAATCTATTATCTATGTGAATATGTAAGTGGAATATTTGGAACAGGGACAGGACCTGAATTTTCAAATGACCCGAAATATATAGATAGTGGAAAGTATATACCAGAAATAGTAAAAAGACAAGATATTGAAAAAATACCATTAATGCCACCAGATATTAAAGAAAAATTCATGTTAGATATAAAAAATGGAAAACTATAAAACTAAAATGCTATATTAAATATAAAAACAAAAACATACAAAATTAATTTCTATAAATAAACAATATAAGTTAGACTAAAAGAACTAATAACTTTATTTTAAGTATCAGTTCTTTTATATGGCTTATTTACATTAGTTAAACCTAAAAGATAATCACAAGAAGTATCGTAAAATTCAGCCAATTTTATTAAATTATAAATATCAATAGTTATTTCACCAGATTCATATCTTGAGTAAGTTTGTTGAGTACAGCCCAATAATTTAGCTAAATAACTTTGAGTTAAATCTTTATCTTCTCTTAAATCTCTAATTCTTAAATTCATATTATCACCAATTAAATTATAAAATATCCTTAAAAAGTGTATTGACTTTTACACGTATTACGTGTAAAATAAAAATATATAACAAAGGAGGAAACAAAGGATGAAGCAAAGTAAAGGTATAACACTAATTGCGCTTGTAATAACAATTATAATATTGTTAATTTTAGCAGGAGTAGCTATAGCAACACTAACAGGAGAAAATGGTTTAATAACAAGAGTAAAACAAGCAAAAAAAACACAAATAGAAGCGGAAATAAAAGAAAGTTTAATTTTAGCAGTCCAAGATTTGCAAGTGCAAAAAGTTGGAGATGCAACACTTGATGATATAACACAAGAATGGATAGATAAGAAACTATCAGAGTATAATTCAAGTGTAAAAGATGATGCATCAATAAGTGGCAAAAAAATAACAATGAAAAAAGATGGAATAAATAAAAAGTTTTTAATAGATGAAGAGTTAAATATAACGGAAATAGAAAGTGATAGAGAGATACAGTTCTCTTATGAAGTAATATCAAGAAATGAAGAAAATGTTGAAGTACTTATAAAAGTAAGTGATACAGAAAACGGATTAAACAAAATACAATGTCCAAATGGAAATATTATAGAATGCTATGGAACAAAGCAAGAAAAAGGAATAGATTATACTGTACAGATAGGAAAAGAATACAAATTTAAAATAGTGACATTGAATGGGATCGAAAAAGAGAAGATAATATTATTAGAGGAGCCAAAAGAAATAGATATATCAGATGAGATGGAAGTGGCACTAGGACAAACAGAAACAATTAAAGTAACATTAATACCAAGTAATGCAATAGCAGAAATAAATTGGACAATAGAAGACAATACAATAGCAGAGTTAAAAAATGGAACAATAAAAGGGTTAAAAACAGGAAATACAACAGTTACAGCATCAGTTACATTACAAGATGGAAGTATAATAAAAGACACTTGCACTATAAATGTATATCAAAAGGTAACAATAATAAACACAGCAGATGAATTAAGAGCATTTGCACAAGAAGTAAATAAAGGAAAAAGCTTTGAAAATGAATTAGTTAAATTAGGAAAAGATATAGATTTAGGTGGAAAACAAGAAGATGAATCAACATGGTGGACATCAATAGGATATTATAATAGTAGTACAGATTATATGTACTTTAAAGGAACATTTGATGGGCAAAACCATGAAATAAGTGGTATTTATATTAATAATGAAAATCAAAGAGGATTGTTTTACAATATAAGTGGAGCAACAATAAAAAATTTAGGAGTAACAAATAGCTATTTTAAAAGTAAGTTTGCCTCATCTATTACAGGAGTTTTAGAGAATTCCTCAAAAGTAGAAAATTGCTATTGTAAAGAATCAAAAATAATTGGTAATGGAGGTACTGCTGCTGGAATTAGTATAGGAATATCTGATGGAATAATATTAAATTGTTATAATTCAAGTGAAATATATTTTTATAGATTAAGCACATTTGATAATATGAAAGTAGGAGGAGTAGTAGGATGTATATGGAATAGTAGTTATAATAATAACAATATAATTGAAAATTGTTATAATACAGGAAAGATTACAATAGAAGAAATAAATATCTATGGACAATTATGTGTTGGAGGAATTTGTGGTTCAACGTGGAATGGAGGACAATTAAAAAATTCATATAATGCAGGAAATATAATATTTTCACAAACAAGTACGTCAGGAATTATAATTGGAGCATGTGATACTAATTCAATTACACAAAATTGCTATTCACTAGAAAATGTATCAAATATGAATGAAATAGGATTATGTAATTATGTTTATGGAGGAGGACGATTAATAAATTGCTCAGCATTAACAGACTCATATATGAAAACACAAAATTTTGTAAATGACTTAAATGAAGGAAATACAAAAGGAAACTTAGCATGGAAGTTAAATCCAAATGGTGGATACCCAATATTACAATGGCAATAATAAATAAAAACATAAAACAAAAAAAGCCGAATAAAAATTAAGTAAGAATAATTTTTAGGAGGCTTTTTAAAATGGCAAAAAATTTTAAAAATAAAAAAATACATATGCAATATCATCAAAAACAAAATTCAAACAAAAGAAAAATATTTGTAATTACATTAATAATAGTTTTATTATCAGCAATATTTTTTATAAAACAGAATAATAAAACGGCTAAAATTTCAAAAATTGGAGATAATAGTACTAGTCAAGAAATTGTAGATTATATTTTAAATATTAGTTCATACGAAAGTCTTATTGATGTAGAAGTACAAAGCAACAAAAATAGCAATAAATACAAGATAAAACAAGCATACATAGATAATGAAAATTATACTCAAGAAGTTTTAGAACCAAGTAATATACAAGGAGTAAAAATAATAAAAGAAAAAAACACATTAAAAGTAGAAAATAGTAAATTAAGCATAACCAAAATCTTAGAAAATTATCAGGATATTACACAAAATAATTTTGATTTAACAACATTTATAGAAAACTACAAAAATAACGAAAATTCAAAATTTAAAGAAGAAAATAATCAAATAATAATGGAAACAGAATTAAAAACAGAAAACAAATATCAAAAATATGAAACATTATATATTAATAAAGCAACAGGAAAACCAACTAAAATGGAAATAAAAGATATTAACCAAAATACTATAATTTACATAATATATAATGAGATAAATATAAATAATAAAAGCAGTAACAAAATATTTGCTTTTCAATTAAAGGAACTATCAAAAGAAATATAAAAATATTTATCTTCAACTAATATAAAATATCAAACTTGACACATACTAATATTAGGAGTGAAGAAAATGACAATAAAAAGAGGAGACATGTTTTATGCAGATTTAAGTCCAGTTGTAGGTTCAGAGCAAGGCGGAATTAGACCAGTATTAATTATACAAAATGATTTGGGAAATAAGTATAGCCCAACCGTTATAGCAGCTGCTATTACATCACAGACAAATAAAACAAAATTACCAACACATATAGAAATTAATTCAGAAGAATGTGGATTAAAAAATGATTCGGTAGTTTTAGCAGAACAAATAAGGACAATAGACAAAAGTAGATTAAAAGAAAAAATAGGGCACATAGAGGATGAAAAAATAATAAATAAAATTAACAATGCACTTGGTGTAAGTTTTGGATTAGAAGAATAGTGGTCAAAAGGTAAACACCTAATGACCACTAAATTTTTAATTTTTTCATAGTTTTAATTTCACTAAACAATTTATCAATATGTTCTTTCTTTTCTTTTACAATTCTTCTATAAGAATTCAAAATTTCTTCATAATTATCAACAGTTTCTTGACCGATAAGCAAATACTTCATACCAGTTAAATAATAATTCTTTTTACTTTCAGATTTTGAATTAATTCTTTTTTTATCATATTTTTCAATTTCTTCAAGCCTCTTAATATCAGGTTTTAAATCTTTTAAATAATCCATTATACAAGATATTTCATATTCTGAATCATCAATAACGACTTTAATTAAAGCCTTAACAATAATAGGATTATTCTTGCCAACTTTTGTATCCTTTACAGGTATTTTGTAATTTTCAGGATTTTTAATTGGATTGCATTCATCAATTAAGATATTAAGGGTATCTATAATTCCAATATGAGATTTATATTGTCTTTTACTTACAATAGCGTCATATTCATCAGCAACACGAATAATCTGTCCTTCATAAGGAATATCTTTTTTTACGAGAGCATTAGGATATCCGGTACCATTTAATGCTTCATGATGATAAATTGGACCAGCTGCATAAGGGCGTAATTTTAAATCTTCCATACAAATATTATATCCGATAGTTGTATGAGTTTTCATAATTTCATATTCCTCATCTGTTAATTCAGTTTGCTTTTGCAAAATTCTAGCAGGAATAAATTGTTTACCAATATCATGCAAATATGCACAAATTGTACAATATTCTGTAAAACTTTTTGTACAATGCAAATATTGACAAAGTCTACAAACTATACTTGCAACATTTTCAGAATGTTGTCTAGTAAAAACATCTAAGCTTCCTAAAATATTTAATTGATATTGCATACTTTTATCTAAATTATAAGACTTTAAACTTGTTCTATCATAAAAATCAAAAATTTCTTTTGGCATACTAAACCTCTTTTCATATTATTACTTTAATAATTGTAGCAAAAAAGAAAATTTTATTCAAGTTAAAAATTAAAATATATTGTAATCTATAGGAAAATGTGATTTAATTAAAACATAGAAGAAGTTATTATTATAATTAAATTATTTATGCTAGGAGGTATACATATGTTTAATGATGAAAAAGAATACAAAGAATATTTAGATAGACAAAAAGTTAATATATCAAATTTAGACGAAGAAAATTATTTTAAACATGCAGAAAATGGAGAAATAATAATAGACAAACAAGATTTTCAAGTATCAGCTTTAGACGTTGAAAGATATACTAATTGTATAAAATGGATATTACTAAAAGACCAAAAGACAATGGCACTATTAAAAAGGCCATTTGGAGATATATACAGAAATTTAGATAAAAGACAATATGATATTTCTGTATATAATAATATTTTATTACCACAAATAGCAAAGCAATTCCAAAATAAATCTGCCATGTATTATTTAGTTAAAGGCAACAAAGCTAGTAGGAATATAAAAAATATATTAACATTAGACTTTAAAAGAAAAAATGAAGAATTAATTTATGGGGAAGATATATTAGAAGAAACAGATGGAGATATTAATGAATTAAACATAGAAAAAATAATTGGAGCAATAGATAAATATTTAAATGAAAAAGGATTTAAACATCAAGATATTGATATAATAAAAAAAGATTTCGTAAAACAATCAATATTTAATAGATTTGTAAAGCAAGCAGATGAGAATAATCATAATTGGGGTATTTTAGTTAACAAAAAAGAAGAAAGAGCAAGAATGGCGCCTGTTTATGATTTAGATTGTTGTTGTGATGTTGGTCCATTAAAAAAACATAAAAGAAAAACAAATGATGGAAACACAACAAATATGCAAGGCTTTTTTGAAGACTTTGGAAGCCATAACTGGTTTAATATGTACATTAAAGAGTTATTAGAAGATTTTGATATAAATAAAGCAATAGAAAAAGCAAAAAAAGAAACGGGAATAGAAATACCAGAAAATATTAAAGATTATTATAAAACATTTTTTGGAGAAAGATTTTATGAATTAAAAGGTGCATATCAAAATTATTTAAACGAAAAAACAAATGAAAATGAAAAAAATCAAGTCAGATAATTGAAAAATACTACAAAAAGTGGTATTATATTACATAAAGTAAATTTGGAGGAATAACAATGTACAGAACAAAAACATGTGGAGAACTAAATATAAAAAATATAAACGAAACAGTAGAATTAGCTGGATGGATACAAAAAATTAGAGACTTAGGGGCAATGATATTTATAGACCTAAGAGACCAATTTGGAATAACACAAATAGTAATAAATGATGAAGAATTACAAAAACAAGCAAAAGAACTAACAACAGAAAGTTGTATACACATATCTGGAAAAGTTGTGGAAAGAAGCAATAAAAATACAAAAATTCCAACAGGAGAAATAGAAGTAATTGCTGATAAAATAGAAATACTAGGAAAATGTAAAAATGTTTTGCCATTTGAAATAAATACAGAGCAAGAAGTTAGAGAAGATTTAAGATTAGAATATAGATTTTTAGACTTAAGAAACGAAAAATTACATAACAATATTTTACTTCGTTCTAAAATATTAAAAACATTAAGAGATAGAATGGATGAACTAGGATTTGCAGAAATCCAAACACCAATTTTAGCAAATTCTTCACCAGAAGGAGCTAGAGACTACTTAGTACCAAGTAGACTAAATCCAGGGGAATTTTATGCATTACCACAAGCACCACAACAATTTAAACAATTATTAATGGTAGCAGGATTTGATAAATATTTCCAAATAGCACCATGTTTTAGAGATGAAGACCCAAGAGCAGACAGAGCTCCAGGAGAATTCTATCAATTAGACTTTGAAATGAGCTTTGCAACACAAGAAGATGTATTTAAAGTAATAGAAGAAGTAGTACCATATACATTTAAAAAATTTACAACATGGAAAGTTGATGAAGGACCATTTATAAAAATCCCATATAGAGAAGCGATGGAAAAATACGGAATAGATAAACCAGATTTAAGAAACCCACTTATAATACAAGATGTAACAAAATGCTTTGAAAATTCAGAATTTAAAGCATTTGAAGGAAAAACAATAAAAGCAATAATAGTTCCAAATGGAGCAGAACAAGGAAGAAAATTCTTTGATAAAATGACAGAATATGCTACATCAGATGAAGTTGGAGCAAAAGGATTAGCATGGACAAAATACGAAGAATCAGGAGAAATTACTGGTGGAATTGCAAAATTCATTACAGACGAAATAAAAGAACAACTAGTAAATGAATTTGGAATGAGTAAAAATTCAAGTGTATTCTTTATAGCAGATGAATTTAAAACAGCACAAAAAATAGCAGGTTTAGTCAGAATTGAATTAGGAAAAAGATTAGATTTACTAGAAAAAGAAGTATATAGATTCTGCTATATAGTAGACTTCCCAATGTATGAACTATCAGATGAAGGAACAATTGACTTCAACCACAACCCATTCTCAATGCCACAAGGTGGAATGGAAGCATTAGAAACAAAAGACCCATTAGACATATTAGCATATCAATATGATTTAGTATGTAACGGATATGAAATGGCATCAGGAGCAGTAAGAAACCACAATCCAGAAATAATGGTAAAAGCATTTGAAATTGCAGGATATCAAGAAGAAGATGTAAAAAATAGATTTGGAGCATTATATAATGCCTTCCAATATGGAACACCACCACATGCAGGAGCTGCACCTGGGGTAGATAGAATGGTTATGCTAATAGAGGATTCTCAAAATATTAGAGAGGTAATAGCATTCCCTAAAAATAAGAGAGCAAGAGACTTACTTATGAGAGCACCATCAGTTGTATCAGAGCAACAATTAAAAGACGTACATATTAAATTGGAACAATAGGGACAGTCTTAATTTGTTCTATAATTATTGATGAAAAAAGTAGAAATATATCGAAAAAACAAAGTTAAAGGAGAAACAAAAAATGGTATATACATATGAACCACAGGGCGTTTGTTCTTATGAAATGAAAATAGAAGTAGATGGAAACACAATAAAGAAAGTAACAATAGAAGGCGGATGTGCTGGAAACACAGTTGGAGTATCAAGATTAGTTGAAGGAATGGATATAGATGAAGCAATAAAGAGATTAAAAGGTATTCAATGTGGATATAGAGGAACATCATGTCCTGACCAATTAGCAATTGCATTAGAAGAAATTAAAGCTAAAATATAATCAAAAAATAAAATATTACAACAATAACATAAGAAACTATTAAAGAAAGTTTTAATATAGCACAAATATGAGAAAATCAAAAAATTTTTCAATAAATAAAAAGAGGCAATGAATAAAAATTCAAGCCTCTTCTTCTTTTGTTGGAAGAATAAAATCTTTATTTGCCAATAACAATTTTTTTATCAATTCAATTTGAGATTTAGATAAACGAGGAATTTTATCCAAATTATATAAATCTTTAATAAATAGAGAAATTCCTAAATCAGCATTTTTTGACGATTTCTTTATAGTTTTATCATCTGCTAAACCAAGAAGATAATCTAAGGAAACTTGAAAAACATTAGCTATTCTAGAAACAACATCTAAGCGAGGAGTTCTTTCGCCATTTAAATATCTACAAATTGTTACATTAGACGTACCAATTTTATTTGCAAGTTCTGTTTGCTTCATATTATTTTCATCTAACAATACAGTCAATCTATAACTAAAATCTTCAACATTAAAATCCATATAAAACCTCCTATATAATCATCATAATTATTATAGAACTATAACCTATATGTTATAGTATAATTACCTAAATTATAAATTAAATATAAAATTAACCATTTGGTAATAAATAAAATTGTGCAGATATTAAAATATTAATAAAGTAATTATTAATCATATAATTATTATTGCCTAGGTATTTATTATATAGTATATACAGCATTATATCGTTTTGAATTAACTACAAGAAAATGATATACAAATTGCGATAATTATAATAGGAATACAAAAAAGATTATTTCAAATTTACAAAATCATAAAAATTTCTAAATTCATAACCTTCAGATTTTAAATAATCTATAGAAGATTTTAATACATTATATGTTTTGTTAACATCAGCAGTATCATGCATTAAAATAATTAAAGTTCCTTTATTTTTAGCAGTTTTTTTCAAATTGTTTAATAATTGAGAATCAGAGTACTTTTTTTCAGAGTCTCTATTTAAACAATTCCAATCAACATAAACATAATCTAGATCAGATAAGACCTGTAAAGCATTCTTCTTTTCATATTGGTATTTATGAGACATATAACCATTAGGAAAACGAAAAATATGAGAACAATAATGTGATAAACCAAGAGCATTTGCTATTTCCAAATCAGTGTTTTCAACTTCCTTCTGGAAACTTTCCATATCTCTATAAAGTAATTTATTATTATGATTATAACCATGGTTAGCAATATAATGACCCTCTTCATATTCTCTTTTAACTAAATCCGGATTTTCTTTTACATGTTTACCAACAACAAAAAAAGTAGCTTTTACGTTCTCTTCTTTCAATATATCCAAAATTTTACCAGTAGCTTTTGTAGTAGGACCATCATCAAAAGTAAGGTAAGCAATTTTTTTATTAGATTTTGTAATATCAGTTAAATTAGTAGATATATCAACATTAAAAAAAGATCCTTTATCAATTTCTATAGCAAAGGTATTGGAAGTTTTTAAAGAAAAAAATAAAACAAATGAAAAAATCAAAACAAAGGATAAGATAACAAAATAAATGGTATTTTTTTTAAAAATAAAAATCTTCATACAAAAACCCCCATATAAATATATGAGGGAAAAATAAAATAATACAAAATATTAATATAAAATTCAAAACACTAATTAATAGATAAAGCTTCATCTTTAGTTATATAACCATATTCAAGCATTTTGTTAATAACATGATATTGACGCTTTTTTGCTAAATTTGGATTAACAGAGGGAGAATAAACTGATGGAGCATTAGGAATTCCAGCAAGCATAGATGATTCATCTAAACTTAAATCTTTTGGATCCTTTTGATAATATCCTTGACTAGCATCATAAATACCATAATATCCATCACCAAAATATGCAGTATTAACATATAATTCAAAAATTTCATTTTTAGAATAATTTTTTTCTAAATCATAAGCAGCAAATATTTCTGCAACTTTTCTAACCCAAGATTTTTCCTGAGAAAGAATTAGATTTTTAGCAACTTGCTGAGTAATTGTACTACCACCTTCCTGTAACTCTCTATTTTTGACATTAGTAAAAATAGCTCGTCCAAGTGCAATTACATCAATTGGACCATGATCATAAAAACGGTGGTCTTCGACACTAATAACAGCATTTCTATAATAAGCAGACATATCAGAAAATTTTGTGAAATGTTCATCAGAAGTAACAGATGAAACTCTTGTCAATAAAGGTGTATCTTTTAAAGCTTTTTGATAAGTAGAATATCCAATAATCAAACCAAAAGAACAGATTACTATAAATAATAAGATAATTGCAATTATTAATTTTTTTAAAAATTTCATAAAATAAATTCCTTTCATAATTTCCATTATTATATAACAAAAAATATAAAAAGCATATAGAATTTTGAAAATAAATTAGAATATGGTAATAGATAAGTTAGAGTTAACACAAATAAAATAATAGTAGCATTACTAAATAGTAAGTGCATATTATAAAAATAAATAATATAAAAAAGTTAAAGTTTTGCAAAAAATTTTGTGAAATCTAATAACAGAATGGAGGAAAAATGAAATTTGTAAAAATGCAAGGATTAGGAAATGATTATATATACATAGATGCAATTAATCAAAAAATAGAAAATAGAGAAGAATTAGCAAGAAAAATAAGTGATATACATTTTGGAATAGGTTCAGACGGAATGATTTTAATATGCAAAAGTGAAATAGCAGATTATAAAATGGAAATATATAATGCAGATGGAAGTCAAGCAGAAATGTGTGGAAATGGAATTAGATGTTTTGGAAAATTTTTATATGAAAATAATTTTACAAAGAAAAAAGAAATAAAAGTAGAAACATTATGTGGAATAAAAACACTGTATTTAAATGTAAAGGAAAATAAAGTCAACAGTGTGACAGTAGATATGGGAAATCCAATATTAGAAGCAAATAAAATCCCAACGACAATAGAAAAAGATATTATAAGAAATTATCCATTAATCATAAATGATAAAGAATTTAAAATTAATTGTGTATCTATGGGAAATCCACACACAATAATATTTACAAATGATTTAGAAAAAATGGACATAAGAAGATATGGAAAAGAAATTGAAAAAAACAGCTATTTCCCAAATAGAACAAATGTTGAATTTGCACAGATTCTAAATAGAAATACAGTAAAAATATATGTATGGGAGAGAGGAACAGGGGAAACATTAGCATGTGGAACAGGAGCATGTGCAACAGTAGTTGCTGGAGTTATTAACGGATACTTAGAAAGAAGAGTAAAGGTGTTTTTAAAAGGAGGAAATCTATTGGTAGAATGGGGGAAAAATAATAAAATTTATTTAACAGGACCAGCAGCAACAGTATGCAAAGGAGAAATATAAAACAAACAAAAATTTGCATAAAACTATTGACTTTTTAGTTTTAAATTTATATAATAAGCAAAGAAAATGAGAGAAAAAAGCAGAATGTGGTTATAGCATTAGCTAGAATTTTGAGCAAATAAAAAATGTCCATATCCTGCAGCCAGCTAGATATGGACTAAAAATATCAAACAATTGGCAACCACATTTTGTGGTCTCTTATTTTCTAAATACATTATAAAATAAAAAAACAAAAAAGTCAAGAAAGTAGGTATAAAATGAAAGAACAATTTTTAGAATTATTAAGACAAGTAAAAAGAGAAGGAATGGACCAATTAATAGAATTTATAGAAAAAACAGACTTTTTTACAGCACCAGCAAGTACAAGATTCCATGGGAATTATGAGGGTGGATTAGTAGAACATAGCATGAAAGTATATGAAATATTAAAACATAAAGTAGAAACAAATATTGAACCATTAAATGTAAATCCAGAAACACTTATACTAGTACCATTGTTACATGATTTATGCAAAGCAAATTTTTACAAAGTTGATTATAGAAATGCAAAAAACGCATTAGGAGTATGGGAAAAAGTTCCATATTATACAATAGATGACACAATACCATATGGACATGGAGAAAAATCAGTAATGATGATAACAGAATATATTAAATTAACACCAGAAGAAAAATATTCAATCCGTTGGCATATGGGATATACAGAACCAAAAGAACTATACAACACAATAGGAGCAGCTTACAAAAAATATCCACTAGCACTATTAATGCATGAAGCTGATTTAGAAGCAACTTATTTTTATGATATTTAATATAAATTTGACATATATAAGATTTGGCAGACAAAATTTTGAAAAAAATTTTGGATTATGATGAGCAAAACAAGGTGAAGCGAAAGGAGAAAATTATGTTAGCATATATAAAAGGAACTTTAGAAATGAAGATGACAGGATATATAGTAATAGATGTAGGTGGATTAGGATATAAAATATATATGTCAGATTCAGCAATAGAAAAATTAGGAAATACAGGAGAAATAGTAAAAGTTCATACATATTACAAAGTAAGAGAAGATGATATAAGTATATTTGGATTTAATACACTAGAAGAATTAAGAATGTTTGAACTTTTAATATCAGTTAGTGGAGTTGGAGCAAAAACAGCATTAGCAATGCTTGCGGTATGTGAGCCAACAGAATTCGCATTAGCAATAATTTCAGAAGATATAAAAACATTAACACAAATTCCAGGAATTGGAGCAAAATCAGCACAAAGAATAATATTAGAATTAAAAGATAAAATAAAGAAAGAACAACAAATTCAAGAATTAACAAAAGCTGCAAATGGAATAAAAGAAAATAATGGCTTAAAAACAAAATTAGAAGAAAAAATAGAAAATGAACAAAAAGCAGATGAAGCTATGGCAGCACTTCAAGTGTTAGGATACAACAAGAGAGAAATAGAAAAGGCATTTGACAAAATTGCAAAAGAAAACATGTCAACAGAAGAATTGATTAGAAAAGGTTTGACAATCTTAGGAAAATAATTTCTCTGAAAGGAATATAAAAAAATGAACAGTAATGAACCATTAGCATACAGAATGAGACCAAAAACATTAGAAGAATATGTAGGACAAGAACATGTATTAGGACAAGACAAAATATTATATAGAACAATAAAAGCTGATAGATTATCAAGCATCATATTATTTGGACCTCCAGGATGTGGAAAGACATCACTTGCGAAAGTAATCAGTGCAACAACAAAATATAAATTTTATAAGTTAAATGCGGTAACTGCAGGAGTAGCTGATATAAAAAAGGTAATTGAGGAAACAAAAAATTTTATGCTAAATCCAGCAGGAAAAAGTATATTGTTCATAGACGAAATTCATAGATTCAACAAATTACAGCAAGATGCATTATTACCATTTGTAGAAAATGGACTAATAATATTGATAGGAGCTACTACAGAAAATCCATATTTTGAAGTTAACAAAGCTTTAATATCAAGATCAATGGTAATTAAATTGGAACCACTAACAGAAAAAAATATATATACAATTTTAAAAAATTCCTTAACAAGAAAAGATGGACTAGCAGATTACAAAATAAAAATAGAAGATAGTACACTAAAAAAATTAGCAAGTATAGCAAATGGAGATGTAAGAACAGCTTTAAATGGTCTTGAAGTAGCAGTTCTTACAACAAACATGGAAAGTGATGGATATATACATATAACAGATGAAGTAATAAAAAATAGTGTACAAAATAGAAAAGCAATATTTGATAAAAATGGAGATAGTCATTATGACAATATAAGTGCTTTTATAAAATCAATGAGAGGTTCAGATGCGGATGCTACAATTTTTTATTTAGCTAGAGCTCTTAATGGAGGAGAAGACCCAATGTTTTTAGCAAGAAGAATTGTAATAGCAGCTTCAGAAGATGTTGGGCTTGCTAATCCAAATGCTCTAGTAGTAGCAACATCAGCAATGCAGGCAGTGCATTTAGTTGGAATGCCTGAAGCAAGAATTATTTTATCAGAAGCAGCTACATACATAGCAAGGTCAAAAAAATCAAATGCAACATACTTAGGAATAAACCAAGCTTTAGAAGATGTAGCTAATAAAGATACAGGAGAAGTTCCAATGCATATTAGGAATGCACCAGTAGAACAAATGAAACAGTTTGGATATCATGAAGGATATCTATATCCACATGATTTTCCAGGACATTGGGTAGAACAACAATATTTGCCAGATAAAATGGTGGGAACAAGATATTTTATAAAAGATGAAAATATAGATGAATAAAATCTAATAAATATTAAAAATTTTACAAATAAATAACGAATACAAAAGTAAAAATTGGGAAAGATACTAAATAAAAATAGTAGATTTCTCAATTTTTATTTATAAACAATGCTTAGAATAATTTAAATAATATTAAGGCACAGAAGACATTTTTTAAACTAGAAAATTACTTTTTTAATATTAAAAAGAGGAACTTTTATGACAAAAAACATACTAAAAAAAGTTTTAATAGGATTATTAGCTGGATTTATAAGCGGATTTTTTTCAACAGGAGGAGGATTAATATTAGTCCCAAGTTTTTTATATTTGCTCAATTTAGAATCTAAAAAAGCTAGAGGAACAACAATATTTTGTATTTTACCAATGGTAATAACAAGTAGTTTTTTCTATTACAAAGGAAATTTTATTAATTGGAAAACATCCATATTATGTGGTATAGGAGGAGCAATAGGTGGATGTATAGGCACAAAACTATTAAAAAAATTACCAGAAAAAATATTAAAAATATCATTTACAATATTTTTAATTTATATATCTTTTAAAATGATATTTTAAAATTACATTTATATAAAATTAAAAGAGACATAAAAGATTGTTCATATATAAAAAAAGCAATTTCATAAAACAAATGATAAAAGCTACATTATTTTGAATAATATATTACTAGAATAAATGTAAAAGAAAATAAAAAATGAAAGGAAAATTTAATGGAAGAACAATATTTAAAAAAATTAGAAAATAGTAATTGGAAAAACAAAAACTCTCAATATTTATTCGAATTAGAAAAAGTGATAGATATAGTTGATAATATAGAAGATAAGCAATTAAAAACAGATATTATAAATCAAATATTAAAATGTGATAGATGTTTGACAAATTTAGCAGAAACAATAATAAAAGAACTAATAAACAATACAAGGAAGTTGGAGGAAAAATGATAGAAATATTAATTGGAATTGCCTCAGGCATAGTAAGCAGTACAGGTATGGGAGGGGGAACAATTCTAATATTTTTATTAACATTTTTGTGTGGAATAGATCAACATGTAGCGCAAGCTGCAAATTTGATATTTTTTATTCCAACATCAATTGTTGCTACAATAGTAAATCTAAAAAATAAGAATATAGACTTAAAATTAGCAATAATTATATCTATATTTGGAATATTAGGAGCAATTATTGGAGCAAACTTATCAGTTCATACCGAAGTGGAAAAATTAAAAAAAATATTTGGAATTTTTTTAGCAATAATTGCTATACATGAAATATATACCATAATAAAACAGAATAAAAAGAAAAAAATAGGAGAAGATAAATAAAAAAGAAAGGGTTGGTATATATGAAATTTGCAAAAGGTTTAATTGTTGGGGGATTAATAACAACAGGATTAATAATGATGTATCAAGATACAAATATAATGAATAAAAAAATGATAAAAAAAGGTAAAAAAATTGCAAAGAAAATGGGAGTATTATAAGAAAGAACAATAGACATAAAGTAATATAAATTACTTTAGTCAATTGTTCTTTTTATATAGAATTTATAAGATAAATTAGAATATACTTACACTATAATGCTATAAAATTATTCGCAACATGCATCTTTCTTTTCATCACATGACTCAGCTCTAAAGCAAGGTTTTTCATCATTTATAAAGCAATCACATTTTTCATTTTTTTCGCCTTTTAAACATTTTCCTTCGTGATGACATTTTGCACAAACTTTTATTTTTTTAGTTGTGTTTGCCCAAATTTGAAGAGCATAGTGTCTGTCAGGACAAAGAGGACCAAAAACAAATTCTCCTTCTTTATCTGTAAAAGTATGGCCAATAGGTCTTCTTTCTTCTTTACCACAATCGTAAACGATTTCTGTTAATTTTACAACAGCATTACGAACTGGTTCTTTAAAACAATTTTTAATAACACCATAAATAACATCTCTATTATCTTCTGGTAAAGTTATATCTAAATCAAATTGTTTTCCTCCTGCAATAACACCATCAACATCTAATACTGGACAAAAAGGTTTTTTAGCATCCATTTCCATAAAAATTACATCCTTTCAATTAATTTTAAATTACTCCAAACTTGACGTTTGATTAATATATAATATGCAAAAATAAAAAAAATGATATATTTTTGCATATTTTGTAAAAATGTGTTATAATATAAATAACTTATAGTATGAATTGGCTAGATATATAGCCAGAAAAGGAGAAGAAAACATGAAGGAAATGTCTAAAGAACAGAGAAGCAAAATGGTAAGACGGTGGAGAATTAGAAAAATAGTTTTTTATACAATTGCAGTAATTGCTATTGTTGCAGGTGCAATAATGGTAGTTAAAGGGATTGTTACTTCACCAACAGAAGAAACATGGATACTTGTGACAGGTTTTGTACTTATGGTAGTTGGAGAGCTTATCTTTCCAGATATTTGGAAAGAAACATTCTCTCAGTATCTTAAAAAGAAAGGTCTGTAGTACAGGCCTTTTTCAATTTAAAAATAAAATAAAGATTTGAAATATAAAAACTGAATAAATTTCCACTTTTTGCAAACAATAAGAAAAACAAAAAATGCAAGGAGTGGAATTTTTTTGAAAGAAACAAAAGTGTTGAAAATAAAAGGCACAATGTTAGAAAAAAGCCAATTGCAAAACCACTTAGAAAAAATAGCAACAAACCACAACATTGTACCAAAATCAGAGAAAAACACATATCCAATACCAAACTTAATAGAAAACTTTAAAATGATAGAAGAAGTGTATAAACTACTAAATGAACACCTAAAACTAGGAATAACAATACACCCAGCAGGAGAATGGTTATTAGATAACTTCTATATAATAGAAGAAACAGTAAAACAAATTCAAAATGATTTAACAATAAATAAATACACAAATTTTGTAGGAATAGCAAATGGAGAATATAAAGGGTTTGCTAGAATTTATGTACTAGCAACAGAAATTGTTGCATATTCAGACAACAAAATTGAAAGAGATAATTTAGAAGAATACTTAAAAAGCTATCAAAGTAAAAAAACACTGAGTATGGACGAAATTTGGAATATAGGTATATTTTTGCAAATAGCAATTATAGAAAATATAAAAGACATATGTATCAAAATCTATAGTAGTCAACTAGAAAAATACAAAGTAGAAAACATAACAGAAAGATTAGTAGAAAACAAAGATAAAACAGAAATAAAATTTAAAACAATTAGTAAAAAGTTAGAAAAAGACTTATACCAAGATATGAAATATTCATTTATAGAATACATGTCATACACATTAAAAAGATATGGAAAAAAAGGAAATAGGTACTTAAAAGCACTAGAAGAAATAGTAGAAAGATTAGGAACAACAGTATCAGAAGTAATAAAAAAAGAACACTTTGATATAGCAGTTCAAAAAGTATTAATGGGAAATAGCATAACAAGTATGAAAAAAATCCAAAGAATAAATTTCTTAGAAATATTTGAAAAGATAAATGGAGTAGAAGAACTACTAAAAAAAGACCCAGCACATATATATTCTAAAATGGATTACAAAACCAAAGAATATTATAGAACAAAAATAAAAGAAATAAGTAAAAAAACAAAAATATCAGAACTATATATTGCTAGAAAAATACTAGAGCTAGCAGAAACAAACAATATAAACAACATAGAAAATACTTTGAAAAATGAACTAGAAAATACAGAAGAAAACAACATAAAAGTAAATAAAGAAAGCCATATAGGCTATTATTTAATAGATAAAGGAATAAATCAATTATATCAAAAATTAGAATACACAGCCAAAAGAGAAGAAACGCCAGAAATAAAAACAAAAATATATTTATTAGTAATTTCAACAATAACAATAACAATATCAGCAATAATAAGCTATTTATTAAATCTACAAATAAAAAAATCATATTTAACAATAATAACATTTATTTTATTCTTAATACCAGCAAGTGAAATAACAATACAAATAACACAATACATTTTAAGTAAAATAGTAAAACCAAAACTAATACCAAAAATGGATTTTTCAAAAGGAATAGACAAAGAAAGCACAAGCATGGTAGTAATACCAACAATACTAAAATCAAAAGAAAAAGTAAAAGAAATGATGAAAAACTTAGAAGTTTATTATCTTGCAAATAAATCAGAAAACTTATATTTTGCCTTATTAGGAGATTGTTCACAAAGCAGTACCGAAATAGAAGCATTTGATAATGAAGTAATAGAAGAAGGAAAAAGGCAAGTACAACTTTTAAACGAAAAATACAAAAACAGTGATTTTCCAATATTTAATTTTGTTTATAGAAAAAGAACATGGAATGAAAAAGAAGAATGTTATCTAGGATGGGAAAGGAAAAGAGGTTTATTAAATCAATTTAATGAATATCTATTAGGAAATACAAAAAATCCATTTTTAACAAATACACTAGAAGAATATATAGAAAATAAACAAAATTCAAAAGAAATAACAGAAATCGAAAAAGAAAAAACAATAGAAATTAAAAAAAGCATAAAATATATAATTACATTAGATGCAGATACAGACTTAATCTTAAATTCAGCACTAGAACTTGTAGGAGCAATGGCACACATCTTAAATACACCAGTAATAGATGAAAAGAAAAATATAGTAATTGATGGATATGGAATAATGCAACCAAGAGTCGGAATCAATTTAGACGTGAGCTATAAAACATTATTTACACAAATATTTGCAGGAGCAGGAGGAATTGATAGTTACACAAATGCAATTTCAGATATATATCAAGACAATTTTAAAGAAGGAATTTTTACAGGAAAAGGAATATATGATTTAAAAGTTTTTTCTAAAGTATTAAAAAATGCAATACCAGAAAATACAGTATTAAGTCATGACTTATTAGAAGGTTGTTATCTAAGATGTGGGTTAGTATCAGATATTCTACTTATGGACGGATATCCAACTAAATATACAAGTTTTATGAATAGACTTTCAAGATGGATACGAGGAGACTGGCAAATAATAAGGTGGATAGGTAAAAACAGCCCATTAAATAGATTATCAAAATATAAAATTTTAGATAATTTAAAAAGAAGTATGCTAGAAATATCAGTAATTGTAGCACTAATTTACAGTTATTTAATAGGAAAAACATATTTGACAAAAACATGGGGGCTAAATTTACTATTAGTTTTAATTATAATATTACCATTTTTATTAGAATTATGGAATTATTGTATTGGAAAAAAAGAAGGAGAAGAAGAGCAGAAAAAATTTACACCAAAAATTACAGGCTTAAAAGGAATATTTTCAAGAGCGATAATAACACTTTCCTGTGTGCCATATAAAGCATACACAGCTTTAAAAGCAATAATAAAAACATTAAACAGATTAATATATACACATAAAAATTTATTAGAATGGATGACATCAGAAGAAGCAGAAAAACAAGCAAAAACAGATTTAATTTCTTACTATAAAAATATGATAAGTAATGTAGTAATAGGAGCAATTTCAATATTAGGGTATATCTTGTATAAGAATAATAATATTCTATTGCTTATACTGGGAATTTTATGGATTATAGCACCATTTACAATGTGGTATATAAGCAAAGAAAAAAAGGAAAAAACATCAATAGAATTATTAAACAAAAAAGAACAACAATACATCTTAGATATAGCAAAACAAACTTGGAATTTTTTTGAAAAGTATCTAACAAAAGAAAATAATTATTTAATACCAGATAATTACCAAGAAGGAAGAAAACAAGAAATAGTACCACGAACATCATCAACAAATATTGGATTATCATTAATGGCAGTAATTTCGGCAAATGATTTAAATTTTATCAAAAAAGAACATGCAATAACATTAGTTACAAATATTTTAGACACAGTAGCTAATTTACCAAAATGGAATGGTCATTTATATAACTGGTACAACATAAAAACAAAGGAAGCATTATTTCCACGATATGTATCAACAGTAGATAGCGGGAATTTTGTAGGATATTTATATGTAATAAAAACTTGGCTAAAAGAAAATGAATTAAATGATTTAGAAAAAATGGTAGATAAGATGATAGATAATACAGATTTTTCATATTTGTACAGTACAGAACACAGAATTTTCTCAATTGGTTACAATATAGAAGAAAACAAATTAACAGATTCGTATTACGATTTATTAGCATCAGAAGCAAGACAAACAAGTTTAATTGCAATAGCAAAAAAAGATGTACCAATAAAACATTGGAATTCACTAAGTAGAACATTAACAGTATTAGGAAAATATAAAGGTCTAATATCATGGTCTGGAACATCATTTGAGTATCTTATGCCAAATATAAATATACCAAAATATAAAGGAAGCCTATTAGACGAATCATGTAAATTTATGATAATGAGTCAAATGGAATATGCAAAAAAATTACAAATACCTTGGGGAATATCAGAAGCTGCATTTAATTTAAAAGATTTATACTCAAACTATCAATATAAAGCCTTTGGAATACCATGGTTAGGACTAAAAAGAGGACTAGCAGATGAAATTGTCGTTTCAGCATATGGAAGTATATTAGCAATAACAGATTATCCAAAAGAAGTATATCAAAACATGAAAAAAGACGAAGAGCTAGGAATGCTTGGAAAATATGGATTTTATGAATCTATAGATTTTACACCAGAAAGAGTTGAAAATGGTAAAAAAGCAAGTGTAGTAAAAACATATATGGCTCATCATCAAAGTCTGATATTGCTAGCAATAAACAATTTATTTAACACGAATATTTTACAAAAAAGATTTATACAAAATCCAGAAATAGAAGCGGTAGAAGTGTTATTACAAGAAAGAATGCCAGAAAAAGCAATTATAACAAAAGAAAATAAAGAAAAAGTTGAAAAGCCAAAATATGTAGATTATGAAGGATATACACAAGAAACTTATAAAAAAATAGATGATAGATTAATAAGAGGAAATATAATATCTAGTGACAATTATCTAATAGCAATGAACCAAAAAGGAGAAGGTGTAAGTGCATATAATTCAAAAATAATAAACAGATTTAAAAATACAGATGACTATTCACAAGGTATAATCTTTTATATAAAAAATATAAAATCAAAGAAAATATGGAGTTCTAATAATATAGGAAATAACAAATATCAAATAAGCTTTATGCCAGATAAAATCGAGCAAGAAATGATAAATGACAATATTAAAACAAAAATAGAAACAATAATAGCACCAGATGAACCAGTAGAAATAAGACAAGTAACACTAGAAAATTTAGGAAATGAAGAAGAACTGTTAGAATTAACATCATATATGGAACCAGTACTTTCTAAAAAAGAACAAGATTATGCACATCCAGCATTTAATAAATTATTTTTAGTATATGATTTTGACCATGAAACAAATAGCATAATTGTAAAAAGAAAAAAAAGAGAAACACATGAACAAGAATTATATATGGGAGCAAATTTATCCACAGATAATGAAGTAATTGGGGATTTAGAGTATGAAATTGACCAAGAAAAGTTTACAGGAAGAGGAAATATAGGAATACCACAAATGGTTAAAAACTCTAATCCATTTTCTAAAAAAATGGGACTTGTAACAGAACCAATAGTAGCATTAAAAAGAACAATAAAAGTAAAACCAGAGCAAAAAGTTACAGTGAATTTAATAATATCTGTAGGAGAAGAAAAAGATAGAGTTTTAAATAATATGAAAAAATATAAAATTAATGAAAATATCAAAAAAGCATTTGAATTATCAAAAGCAAAAAACGAAGCACAAAGTAGATATCTAAGAATAAAGGGAAGTCAAATTCAGGATTATCAAAAAATATTATCATATATAATTTTTAGCAATCCAACCAAAAAGGGAAATATAGAAAAATTAACAAAAAGAATATATGAACAAAGTGAATTATGGAAATATGGAATTTCTGGAGATATACCAATCATCTTAGTTAAAATAAAAGATATAAATGACTCATATGTAATAAAAGAAGTTTTAAAAGCTTATGAATTTATAAGAACAAAAAATATTGAAGTAGAACTTGTAATAATAGATGAAGAAAAACATAGCTATGAAAACTATGTAAGAGAAGAAATTGAAAGTATAGTTCAAGGAAGTCAATTAGCATATTTAAAAAATGTTAGAGGTGGAATTTTTGAACTTTCTAAAAATGAAATCAACAAAGAAGATTTAGAATTATTACAACTACTTTCATCAGTTACAATAAATGCAAATAAAGGTGGAATAAAAAATGCTTTAAAAGAAATGGAAGAAGAATATTTAGAAAAATACAAAACAATAGAAAACGAACAAGAAATACAGAGTATAGAAGCGGAAAACACAGAAAATATTGATATATTGCAAAATACAGAAAAATTACAATATTATAATGAATATGGAGCATTTTCACCAGATGGGAAAGAGTATTTAATAAAAACAAGCAAAGAAAACAGGTTGCCAACAGTATGGTCACATATTATGGCAAACGAAAAGTTTGGAACTTTAGTTACAGAAAACATGGGAGGATATACTTGGTACAAAAATAGTAGACTAAACAGAATAACATCATGGGAAAATCAACCAAATTTTGATATACCATCAGAAATAATATATATTAAAGACATAGAAACAAAAAAGGCTTGGTCACTTGGACTAAACCCTATGCCAGATAATAAAAATTATAATATTATATATGGATTTGGTTACACAAAATATATTCATAAAAGTGATGGAATAGAACAAGAACTAGAAGTATTTGTACCAAAAGATGACAGTGTAAAAATCTCAATTTTAAAATTAAAAAATATGAATTTAAACAGAAAGAAAATAAAAATAGTATATTATATAAAACCAGTTCTTGGAGAAGATGAAATAAAATCAAATGGATATATAAACTTAAATTATGACAAAAATAACAATATAATATGTGCTCAAAATCTTTATAATTCTGACTTTAAGAATGAAATTTTATATGTATCTAATAGCGAAAAAATAAAAAGTTATACAGGAGATAAAAAATTCTTTTTAGGAAAAGGAAATCTATCAAACCCAGATGGACTTAAAAAAACAACTCTAAATAACGAAAACAGCTTGGGAAAAAAGCCATGTATAGCATATGAAATAGAAATAGAAATGGAAAGTTTATCTGAAAAAGAAATAGTCTTTACACTTGGAGCAGAAGAATCAATACTAGACAGCAAAAATATAGCTTATAAATATAGTAAAATTCAAAATTGTAAACAAGAATTAGAAAAAGTAAAAAATGAATGGAAAGAACAATTAGGAAAACTACAAGTATATACACCTTTAGAATCAATGAATATTATATTAAACGGATGGGCACTATATCAAACTATAGAAAGTAGACTAATGGCAAAAACCGGATATTATCAGTCAGGAGGAGCTTATGGATTTAGAGATCAATTGCAAGATACGATAGGATTAAAATATCTAAATCCACAAATTTTAAAAAATCAAATTATAAAGCACAGTAGACATCAATTTTTAGAAGGAGATGTAGAACACTGGTGGCATGAAGAAACAGGAAGAGGAATAAGAACAAAATTTTCAGACGACTTGTTATGGCTGGTTTATCTAACATGTGAATATATAGAATTTACTGGGGATTACAGCATATTGAAAGAAAGAACACCATATTTAACAGGCAAGACCTTAAATGAAAATGAAGATGAAAGATATGATAAATACAAATATTCAACAGAAGACGGAAGCATTTATGAACATTGTATAAAAGCAATAGAAAGAAGTTTGAATTTTGGAGAAAATGGATTGCCTAAAATAGGAAGTGGAGATTGGAATGATGGATTTAGCAATGTTGGACCAAAAGGAAAGGGCGAAAGTGTATGGCTTGGATTTTTCTTGTATAATGTGCTTGCAAGATTTACTAAAATAATGGAAAAAGTAAAAGATAATAATAGTGAAAATAAAAATATTCAAGAAAATGAATTATTAGAAAAACAAAATAATGAATTAAAAGAAGAAAATAAAATAGAAAAATATAAAGATGTCATGCAACAATTAAAAAAGGCATTAAATACAAATGGATGGGATGGAAGATGGTATAAAAGAGCATTTATGGATGACGGAAATATTTTAGGAAGTATGGCAAATGATGAATGCAGAATAGATAGTATAGCACAAAGTTGGAGCACAATTTCCAATGCAGGAGACAATGACAAAAAATATATATCAATGGAAAGCTTAGAAAATCACTTAATAGACAGAGAAAATGGAATTATAAAATTGCTAGACCCACCATTTGAAAAAGGAAAGTTAGAACCAGGGTATATAAAAGCATATTTACCAGGAGTAAGAGAAAATGGAGGACAATATACACATGCAGCGGTTTGGGTAATAATTGCAGAAGCAATATTAGGATTTGGAGATAAAGCAACAGAACTATATAGAATGATAAATCCGATTGAACATTCTCGAACAATGGACGCGGCCAAAAAATACAAAGTAGAACCATATGTAATACCAGCAGATATTTATGGAGCGAGTAACTTGGCTGGGCACGGAGGTTGGACATGGTACACTGGTTCATCAAGTTGGTATTATAAAGCCGGAATAGAATTTATATTAGGATTAAAAATAAGAAATGAAACCATGAATATAGAACCCTGCATCCCAAAGGATTGGAAAGAATATAATATACAATATAAGTGGAAAAATAGTATTTATAATATTGCCGTAAAAAATCCAAATGGAAAAAATACAGGAGTAACAAAGATTTTAGTAAATGGGAAAGAAATTGAAACAAATGAAAGTAATAATGAAAAGGGTCTTATAAAACTTGAAGATAATGGAATATTTAATATAGAGGTATGGATGTAAAAAAGTTCAAAATTAAAAGATAAAAATGTGAAACTAATTGCAAAGGATGCAAAAAGTTTCACATTTTTATCTTTTGTATGGTTTAATTTCATTAGTTAATCCAAGAATATAATCGACAGAAGTATTATAGAAATTGGCTAATTGAATTAAAATTTTTGTAGGAACATCATTTGTACCAACTTCATATTTTGAATATCCAGTTTGTGACATATTTAAAATACTAGCAATTTCTTTTTGTGATAAATCTTTATCTTCTCTTAAATCACGAATTCTTTTATACATATTCAGCACCTCTATTCTATTCTAAAATAATCTATTTTGGGTTATTGACATATAACCTAAAATGGATTAAAATAAATTAAGTAGGGGGGTAACAAATGAAGAATTTTTTAGAAAATAAAGGAATCACATTAATAGCACTTGTAATTACTATAATAATTTTATTAATATTAGCTGGTGTAACAATAGCAACATTAACTGGAGAAAATGGATTAATAACAAGAGTTAAACAAGCAAAAAAAGCACAAATAGAAGCGGAAATAAAAGAAAGTTTAATTTTAGCAGTTCAAGATTTGCAAGTGCAAAAAGTTGGAGATGCAACACTTGATGATATAACACAAG
>ERZ772876.128-NODE-128-length-108239-cov-6.984831_pt1 | contig 108239 bp, 93 predicted proteins | sample MGYA00580584_ERZ772876 | MGnify/ENA primary metagenome ERZ772876 (study PRJEB29015, sample SAMEA2737728) | human gut metagenome | biome: human gut; feature: human-associated habitat; material: faeces | place: China | collected 2012 ... | reverse complement strand
AACAGGCCAGAGAGATGAAAAAGAAATGCGACCGGGAGGTCATCACCCTGGAGGAGTTCCAGGATTGGCTGAAGAACGCAAAGGTGCCGCTCTGATAGCGGCCTGTTTCAAAACGGAGAAAGGGACTGGCCGGAGGCCAGTCCCTTGTATTCTTTGACTCGGCGATGCAGTTTTTGATGGGGTCATATGTGCTTAGACTCTCTATTTCCGAGTCTATGACTCCGTCTCATAGGGCCAGGTGCTGATGCCGCCGAATTCGTAGATGTTGGTGTAGCCCAGTTCTGCCAGAGCAGAGGATGCCGTCTTGCTGCGGTTCCCACTGCGGCAGTAGACCAGAACGGTGGAATCCTTTTCGGGGATCACCTCGGTGGCGGTGTCTTCGTCGATGCTTCCCACTGGCAACAACACTGCGCCGGGGATGTGGCCGCTGTCGTACTCGTCCTGCTCCCGCACATCCAGGATGATGACTTCCTGGGTGTCCATCATCTCTTTGGCCTCCTCCTGGGTGATCTGCTGGTAGCCATCCGCAGAGTTTCCACTGCACCCAGTCAACAGCAGAAAAGATAAGAGTATAGGCAGGATCTGTTTCATTTGACCACCTCCAGAAGTCCGGCGGCAAAGGTTCTGTGCCCCTGCTCTGTGAAGTGTACGCCGTCATAGGCCAAGAGGATGTCCCACTTCCCGGCGTCAGCGAAGCGGATGCCCATCTGTGCCGCCAGAGCATGGCAGAGTTGGGCAAAGGTGCGGGAATCGTCAATGAGTTGTTGGTTCGGCACCCACGCGCCCCGCTTCACCGGCGGCGGGGCGATCACCAGGATCTTGCTTCGATCCAGGGATATGTCGGAGAGGAACCGCTCCAACCGCGCAGCGGCCTGTTCCGGACTTCTGCCCTGGAGCAGGTCGTTGGTTCCAAGCATGACGATCAGAAAATCGGTATCAGCAGGAAAGTCAGGGGCCGACGTGGGAATCTCCCGGCCGTTCTCCCCCAGGTTGCGGACGGTCCAGCCGGTTTCCTCGGCCAGGATATCCACCCACCGGCTGTCCACGTCATAGCGGCCGCCCAGATAGGAGCGGGGATCGTAGCCGTAGGTGTTGGAATCACCGAAACAGATGACGTTCATTTGGTATTTCCTCTTCTCTGCGTGATATCGGGGGAGCTTCGATAGACTCATTGCCCTATGGAGATCGTTGCTCTCAGCTCCCGTTCAAGCCGTTCTTTCTCTCCGCTTTCATCTGTCCGGAGCCGCAGTAGCGGAATACCGCATAGTTCAAAAATCCGGTTTTTCTTTTCATCTCTGTCTGCCTGGGTGCTTCCTGCAGCGTGAAACGCGACTCCATCTACCTCTACTGCCAGCAGAGGAGACTTGTCCATCCTGCGGAACAAGAGAAAGTCCACATGGGTCAGGGGATTGCGGGCGTATGCGGTTTCCTCCTCTGTCAACATGGAGTAGTCTTTCACCAGATTGACCAACGACACATGGACTGCACAGTCCACAAAAGAAAACTCTTCCTTCTGGAGAATATTCTGGATCACGGCATAGAGAAGATTTTCCGAGTCATATTCCGAAACTCGCCCATGCTTTTTCAGAAAAGCCCGCCGTTGCTCGGCGTACCCCTGATAGAGCAAGTCAAAAACGGAGTAGACCGAACTCTCAATCACCGCACAGTTGTTGTACTCGATATAGCGGGCCAGATCACCATAGTTAGTCCGATCGTTCCTTGGATCTTGGGAGGTAATGACAGCTAAAGACTTTACTGCCCGGGATACCGCCACATTCAGCATTCTGGGGTCATCCACAAAGTCGGTAATAACATTATCCACCGAGGTGAGAATGATGGCGTCCTTTTCCCGGCCCTGGAACTTATGGACGGTCGCCACTTCCAAATCCTTGTCCAGCTGTGTTTGAATTGCCGCCACCTGATCTCTGTATGGTGTAATGATGCCGATACTCCCATACCCTTGTCTCGCCAGACTTGGAAGTACCTCCTGCCGGATCACGTCGATCTGTCTTTGGTTCAAATGACTACGGGCGTGGTTGCCAGGCGCTGTCCGATACATGGTCAGGACATCCGGCTCTTCATGGTCCTCTGTCATGACGATGAGCTTCCCACCATAGAATTTCTGATTGCAGAAGTTGATGATCTTAGGATGGCAGCGATAGTGTTCCCGCAGGAGAACCGTGGGAGCCTCCGGCCATGTGGCAATGGCAGAGGAGAGTAGACTGTGAGCAGAGAAATGATAGGTCTCTGGGAGAGAATACCGCGACCAGACTGCCTCGCTGTCCTGGAAGTTTTTGCTGTCCAGCACATTGGGAAGCTGCTGGAGATCTCCCACAATGACGATGTTACGAGCACAGGCAAAGGCCAGTACACCAGTGGCCAGGTCCACCTGGGATGCCTCGTCCACGATCAAGTAGTCATAAATATGTTCAAAGTTAAGTGTGCCTTTAATGGAGTAGGTCGTACTTAAAATCACTGGATACTCCAGATTAAATTCTCTGGACTTTCCGCGAAAATCCCGTATCTCAAAGCGCCGGCGTGGCTCCTGCCAATGGAATCTTTCACTCAGCTCCGCTCGGAACAACCGCAGAGACTTTTCCGTCAGTTCCGCCATCTTTTCGTCAAATGCATATTGTTCAAGTTTCTTCTCCAGTTGAGCCCGTTCTTCCGTCAATTCTTGTCGGCGTACCACATAGAATTGCCGCTGGAGGTATGGAATCACCAGTTCTGGCGTCTGGAGGAACACTTTCAGCGCACTGCGATTGAAGCGAAAGAGAATGGATATCTTTTGGAGCAACCCCAATTTACCCTCCTGCTGGGCATGCTGCTCGTACTCTAACCACAGGGATAAAATCTTTTGGGAGGAGAGCCCCTTCACCTCATCCTTTGGTGCCTGGGCATAGGTGTTGTAGTACTCACTAAAATAGTGTTGTTCCGGCGTCAGTCGGAGGAGTTCCTGTTCAATGGTAGCAATGCGGTTCTTCGCATTGAGCATCTCACTGAGTTCTTTAGAGAGGACGGTCACCTCCTGATCCAGCTGTGACTTCTCCTCCTGTTTCAGAACCCAAGCGGACATATCGGGGTATTGGCCGGTCTGTGCCTCCAGAAAATGCTCCTTATTGGCACGGCTCCCCAGAAAAGCAGTCAGAAACGAGAGCCCTTTCTTCTCCAATTTTTCCGCCACATTCAAGGTGGCGGAGTTATTGTTGGAGACAACAGCTACCGTCTGACCATTTCGAACCGCGTTGGAGATGATATTTAGAATGGTCTGTGTCTTTCCAGTACCGGGAGGTCCCTGGATGATGCTGACCTGGGAGGAAAGGGCGTTCTCCACCGCTGTCTTCTGGCTTTGGTTCAGACCAAAGGGGTAGATGACTGCCTCAGGGAGCGCCCGCACTGCGGATTTCTTGGAAGAATCTAAATAACAGGACAGCACGGTTACGTCGCTGACACTTTTGATCCGCTCATACTGGGCACTCAGAATGTTGAGTCCGCCTTCGGCTACCAGACTGACCGCTGCTGCTGTTTCTTTGAAGTATTCAAAAACGCCCGCTTGCTTCTGGTCCTTCAGGCAGTTTTTCTGGAGTTCCACTTGGCCTTTTGGGTATGTAAGGGCCTTTTTCCCTGTTCGGAGAAAACGGTAAAAGGGACCAAAATCCAGAATCACATCAACCTGCGAAAGAAGATTTCCGTCCACGGTAATGATGACCTGAGATGGATCAAGTCGGCTCTGTACCTTCAGAAGCTGTACTTTTTCGGCACGGTAGTGATAGGCCTTTGGGGAATTGGCATAGATCACCTCGCACATACCGTCCTGAAAATGGAAACTGGCGACGGAGTCGGTTTTATCCTGGCCGTTGATTAAAATCAAGTATTGTTCTCCGTTCACCATACTTTTCCCCCGTATCATGCAATTTTATCGCATGACTTTGTCCAGCAGAGCCTGATATCCATCGATTATATCATAGACTACATCCCCGCTACTAATAGCCTTAAAATGCTCCCTGGCACAGTGGATCTTGGCCTTCTCAATATCCCGCAACTGCATGGACCGCATGGAGCCCTTGGTTTCCGCCACAAAATAGATGTGCTTCACCGCACCTTCATAGAAGGCGATAGCCCAATCCGGATTATAGCGGCCCACTGGCGTGGAGATGTAAAATCCATCCGGCAGTTTCACGTAGACTGCCACATGGGAGTCAACATCCAGGTCTTTGGCAAAATCCCGCTCGTTGGTGGAGTCATAGAGGATGTGGTCATAGAGGTGCTTCTCTGACTTCATCGCATTGGTGCCCAGTCTGCCTTTGAGAGTGGGATCAGTGAACACATCTGTGTCATAGCGGTCATCCAGAACGTGATAGGTGATGTGTTGGATGATGGCGGTGGCCTTCTGATCGTTGATAAGAGACGAGGCCTTTATAATGAACTCCTCCGGGTTTTCCCGGAACTGGTTGAACACCACCGGTTGAATCCCGGTCAGGATGGCGATCACCGCTTTGCGGGTCAGGCCAGTCTCCTCCACCAGTTTGCCTACCAGGTCATACTTCACAGCGCTGTTTGCTCGTACCTGCTTATCCTGGGAGTACATCTCGGATTTCTTTTTGGAGAAAGAACTCCCCTCCAGCAGCGATTCCTTGGATTTGACCTCCTCCATGGAACCGCTCTCTACCTTGAAGTAGATTTTGGAAACTTGCAGATCCTTATCAAGGGATCGAATGGCCTTTTGGATCAGTTCCTGGGTGTCAAAGTCCACCACATAGACGGACTTGCTGTTGATCCGGGACCAGAGGGCCTTGAACTCCGGCATGGCCAGCTTGTCCGGGTTCACCTGCAGTTCCACGTTGTTGCTCCGGGCGTTTTCTGGCTTCATGGCTCCGTCATTGTACACGGAGTCCAGAATTTCCAGAACAGAGTCGGCGCAGTCTGCAGCTTCCTCCGCAATCTTCACCTGGTTGTTGGCTTTATCCCCGAAGAACTTGTCGGTCAGGGCGCCCTTGCGGTCCACATAGCCGTTGATGATCAGATCATAGCAGATGGCCTGGGCGAGAGCGTCGTCCACCACCTGCTCATTGCCAGAAGCATCCCGGAGGACCTTGCCCTTGAACAAATCCGCCGTGACCGCACGGGGCCGGTCCGCCACAGCCTCCGCCATCTCAGATTGGAGTCCCTTGGCGAAGCTGTCGTAGCTCTCGCTGGCGATGACGGTGAGGATGTTGATGTTGTGGACCTCATTCCCCAGCACATTGGCGTCCATGCGTTCCCCGTCCTGGTTGACGCACAGGCGCAGGCCCCGGCCCACCTCCTGGCGCTTGCGGACCTCGCTGCTGCTCTGCTTCAGGGTGCAGATCTGGAACACGTTGGGGTTGTCCCAGCCCTCTCGCAGGGCGGAGTGGGAGAAAATGAACCGCACGGGGGACTTCTTCGGGTCCCGGTCCAGCAGAAGCTCCTTGTTCTTCATGATCAGGTCGTAGGCGTCCCGGTCATCGGAGGTCCGCTCCTTCCTGTCGCCCAGCTTGCTGTCGGTCATGTGGCCCTTCTTATCCACGGAAAAATAGCCGGCGTGGGTGTCTTCGGCCTTGATGGATTTCAGATACTTGAGGTATTCATCCTCCCCGATGCCCAGTTGCATAGTGGAGAGGATGTCGTTGTACTCCTCCTCGAACATATCCGCAAAGATGCCGTTGTGGGGCTGTCCGGCGGCGTCGTACTGCTTGTAGTGGGCCACCTCGTCGATGAAGAACAGAGAGAGCACTTTGATGCCCTTATAGAACAGCTGCCGCTCCCGCTCGATGTGGGAGAGAATGGTCTCACGGATCTGAAGCCGACGGAGCTGTTCTTCCGTGACCTTGCCTACCACGTCCCCTGCGTAGAGCTTGACACCGTTCAAAAACTCCAGGGAGTCGTCCCGTCCGTCAATGGCCTTCACCACGAAGCCGTTTTTGTACTCCTCCAGCTTGGTGACGTCCCCGGAGTTGTCATAGAGGTTGTAGCCGATGCCCACCTTCCGGGAGACCTTCCGCAGGCCGGACTTCCCCATATAGTCGAACTGGATGGTGGCCGTGGGGGCTGCCTTGGAGAGGTTGATACCCTCCAGGTATACATAGCCGTCAGTGGCGGTGGAGCCGCTTTCGGTAATACCCTTGACCGCGATTTTCTTTACCAGCTTCTTGTTATATGCCTCCATGGCGTCCAAACGATAGACCATGTTGTAGATGCTGTCGCTTCTGTGGGTGGCGGAGTAGCGCAGGGTGAAGAGGGGGTTGAACTCCTTCAGCCGTTCCTTGGTCTGCTTGCCCTCCACCGACTGGGGCTCGTCGATGATCAGGATAGGGTTGGTTTTAGCGATGATGTCAATGGGGCGGCGGGAGCGGAACTCGTCCAGCTTCATGTAGATGCGCCGGGCGTCCTTGCCCCGGGCGTTGAAGGCCTGGGAGTTGATGATCATCACATTGATGGAGCTGTCGGAGGCAAAGCGGTCGATTTCCGTCAGCTGGGCAGAGTTGTAGATAAAGAACCGGATCTTCTTCCCATACTCCTCCGCAAAGTGCTCCTGGGTCACCTGGAAAGACTTGTAGACACCCTCCCGGATAGCCACGCTGGGTACCACCACGATGAACTTGCTCCAGCCGTAGTGCCGGTTCAGCTCGTACATGGTCTTGATGTAGGTGTAGGTCTTGCCCACGCCGGTCTCCATCTCGATGGTGAGATTGTACCGCCCCTCCAGCCGGGGGGAGGGGGCGATCTGGTTGGCCCGCTGGATCTTGTTTAGGTGCTCCAGCACCACCTGGTCGCTGAGCTCCGGGACGATGGGCTCGTTGCGCCAGCCGGTGAAGCTCATCTCCTCCAGGGTAAGCTGATGGGTGTCGGAGCCCCGATCCATCAGATAGGTGGGGGTCAGATAGGGCTGCCCGGCAAACACATCCACCACGGCCTTGGCGGCGTCAGCCTGAAATTTTTGGTGTTTGAATTGGAGTTTCATGAATGATTCTCCTTATGCCGTTTGTGTATATATTTCGAATTTCTTTCTATGTACTGGATCCTATTATTTTCAAACTTTTCTTCGATTTCGGCGCTTATCTCTCCGGAGCTTGGTCTCTCCACCAAATCTACATTGTAGTGAGTGAACATTCCACGAATGGACGCATTTGCCAAGGCAGAAATAAATCTTCGATCTATGGCAGGCGGCTGTTTCTCAAAGCAGTACCGCCAATCTACAAAGGCGTTTGAAGATAAAAGGAACTCGTCAAAAAATATATCAGGGTCGCTATATTCCGGCGCTTTTTCAATAAGAAAACCAAGAATTTCATCCCTAAATTTTTGGGGCAACATTTGAAAAAGAATCAACAAATTATGTTCTTTTTCATAATCGACCCCATTTTTTGCCAAGATTGCCTTTAGACTTAACTCAATTGAAAACGCGCCATTCACCAAGACAGGCGCTGTGTATCGGGGAATATCCATCATAAGGTTTTGCCGCTCAAGCACAATAAAAGCATTATAAAATGCCTTTGCCTGAAAGACCAAGATATCCGAATTCATCAAATCACCTTCACCCTGGTATCCGGGGCCAGGAGCTTGAAGATCTCCCCCACGTTGATCTTCTCCGGGCTGGTGGCGAAGCTGCTGTCCCGGAACACGGCCCGGAGGGGCTTCCGGCGGGCGATCTCCCGGACGACGGACTCCGGCACGTCCCTGTCGAAGCAGGCGATCAGGTCGCCGTCGTTGTAGGTATGGACGGTGCAGCCCTCCACCTGCTCGGAGCGGTAGGGCATGGACAGGGGCAGGCCCCACTCCAGCAGGCAACCGAACAGCAGATCCAGGTCGGTGCGGTCGGGCTTGATGTTGGACTCCATACCCTGGAGCATGTCCTGGCTGTACTCCTGAGCGGACCAATAGACGGGCTCCATGTTGGTGTCGTCCAGCTTCAGGACGCGGAAGCCGATGTCCAGGTCGTCGGCCATTTTCTGATTCTCTTCGGATTCGTCAGCCTTGCTCCATCTGGCGGGAATCATAGGCACGGAAAAGGTCGTTTGGCCGTCTGGCGAGGGAAATTCCCTGCGTGGTGCGCTCTCGGCGTGTTTTGCGAGATGCCGTATATCACCACCGTTTTCTTTCAGTGATTCTTTGATTTTCTCTCCGGCTCGGCGGATGCGCTCCTTGCCGATCTCACAGATGTTTCTATAGCCCACTTTATAGGCCTCACTCTTTTCATCGCAGGGTTCCGGCAGTTGCACCATGATGAACTTCCGGTGGCCGCCGTCCTCAGCGTTGAGTTGCATCACGGCATGAGCAGTAGTAGCAGAGCCGGAGAAGAAGTCGAGGACAATTGAATCGGAGTCCGAAGCGAGTCGTAAAATACGGTCAATAAGGCGAACAGGTTTTGGTGTATCAAATGGCATCTCTCCACCAAAAATATCTTTAATTTCTTTTTTTGCATCTTGTGTATGGCCTACTTCTTCATAAGACCAATAGGTCTGTGGGACAATGCCTTCAGAAACCTCTGACAAAAACCTTTTTATCGAGGGAACATTATTACCCTCCTTACCCCACCAGATGCGATTGTCTTTATCCAATTCTAAAAACTTTTCTTTAGAGACACGCCAGTATGAGCCGGGCGGAGGCCCCGGAATAACTCGTCCAGATGGTGTTGTGATTTCGTATGTACCTTTGCTATAAAAATTCCTTGCAGACAAATCACTCGATTTCCACAATCCGCGTGGATCTCCATCCGGATTTTTGTATGCCTGGTTTTGCTTTTCCGTGCGCGGCATCTTGTGTGGAAACCAGTTATCAGCATTCTTTCCAAACACTAAAATATAATCATGATCTTCTGAAAAATGTTTCGCTGTACCCTTTGGAGAATAATTTTTTCTCCAAATAATAGTTGCAATGAAATTACTCGCTCCAAAGACTTCATTTGCAACCTTTTTCAAATTGTCCTGCTCATTATCATCAATGGAAATAAATATGGCCCCATCATCCGCCAGCAGATTTCTCGCCAACATCAGCCGCGGGTACATCATGCTGCACCAGTCGGAGTGGAACCGGGGGTTGCCCTCGGAGTTCTCCACGAACTGCTTGTTGCCCTCCTCGTCAAACAGGCCGATCTGCTGGTCGTACTCCTGCTTGTCCATCTCAAAGCGGTCGTTGTAGATGAAGTCGTGGCCGGTGTTGTAGGGCGGGTCGATGTAGATCATCTTCACCTTACCCAGGTAGCTCTCCTGGAGGAGCTTCAGCACCTCCAGGTTGTCCCCCTCGATGTACAGGTTTTCGGTGGTGTCCCAGTTCTTGCTCTCCTCTGGGCAGGGGCGCAGGGTCTTGCGGATGGGCTTATTGGCCTCCACGATGGAGGCCTTCTTGCCCACCCAGGTGAACTCGTAGGCCTCGTCCCCCTCCAGCACGTCATCGGACAGCATCTGCCGGAGCAATTCAAAATTGATGGCCTTTTTCAGCCCGCCCTTGCCGTCCGGCCCCTCCGTGACACACCCGGGGAACAGTGCGGCGATCTTCTCTATATTCTGCGCCGTCAAGTCCGGCGTCTCAAATTTCATGTGGTCCATCAGGTGGTGCCTCCACTCTTATTTCGATTTTTAAAGGCTGTACGGATTGTGTCAAATTCCTCTGGATTATCTTGTAATTCTTTGAGTTTTCCATGCAGAAATTGCAATGCAAAGTCAGAAAATTTATGCACACTCCCGCTTTTAGAAGTTGTGATTTCAAGATGATACCTCTTGGCCTCTTTCATCCTATAGTACCATATAAGTGCGTATAAATCCTGTGTACTTACATTTAACTTTTCAGCAAGTTGTTTTTGGATGTAAGGATGAGTCTCGTCGGGATTGCCCTCTGGCACGGGAATTTCTTCTGCCAAATCAATATTTCCTGTTACTTTGATGACTGGGATCCCATCCGTTTCATGAAAGCTTCCTTCTTTGATAAATTTGGCCCTTTTCAGGACTTGCGCCACCAATTTTCGATCGAAGGCAACGTCAATCCCATAGGGGGTTGTAAATTTTCCGTCTGAATAGTTCACAATACCAAGATTTGCCGTACCACTTTTTTGGATTGCCTCGAAAACCTTAAGCAATCTATCTCGCTCTTTTTTTGCACGTTCATCGATGATTCGTTGCATTTCGGCATATTTGATTTTTTCACTTCTCGCACGATAACGGTAAAAAGTATCTCCACTATTAATTTTTTCCCCATCATTTGACTTTTGGGCAATGATGGGTTTTAATTCGGCCTCTTCAGTATAAATCCAGCCTATCTTAAACTGCATTGAAGGCTTTTCATCGTGAGACGGAGTTTCGAATATAAACATTCCGCAGTCCCATTCCATAGCCGGTGCGAATAGAGAATTGACTGCTTCTGAAAATTGCTCTTGATTGAGATTTTCAAAATTGCTATTTTTTAGGCCTACAATCGTTCTTGGCCTATCTTTTACCCCAAATATTATGTACCCGCCCCGATTGTTTGAATATGCCGCCATAGTCTTAGCATATTTCGCAGTACTTGCTTTATTAAAGGATTCCTTAAATTCAACTGTATTACTTTCCCGACTTTTTAATATTCCAGTGGATGAACAATTGGAGAGTATTTTGCGGATAATTTCTTCATGATTTGTCATATCTTCATCTCCAATCGGAAAATAATCATAGTTTATCTAACTTTTTCCTCAATGACTTCAATTTCCCGTTTAGCTCTATCTGCCGGTTGAGTTGCTTTTCCTTCCTGATTTTGTTCTCCAGCGCCGTGATCTGCTTTTGGAGCTGCTGACGCCGGAGGTCCCGCTCCACAGAGTCATGCAGGCTCTCCGCCCCGGCGGGCGCAAGGCTTTCCCCTGCTACTTGCCGCACAAAATTTTCGTACACGGCGTCCAGGGAGTGGCCCTCCATACGGAGAGGGAGTTGGTCTGACGCCATCCAGTCAGTATGGTAGTATTGGCTGACCTTGAAGGTGGAGCTGCCGGAGGCGGCCTCTTTGTAGCTGATCCAGGCCTGGTATTTTCCCTCGTATTCCAGCAGAAAGAGAATGTGGTAGGGGATCTCTCTGTCGATTTGGAGCAGGACGGATTCGTCCAATGAGGGCTGGTTGAGCCGGAGTTCCAGCACCTCAATCTCTGTGACAGCCTCTCCCGGGGCCAGATTGACCGTTGCGGCGGCGATCTTGTTCCGCCACCAGATGATCTTGACCTGCTCTGTAAAGGCCCGCTTTAGGCCAGGCGTCACTGTCAGGTTCTCATAGAACTTTTGCTTCGGGATGCGCTTATTGAATTCCGTGGTTTTGGGCAGGCCCAGCATGGTACTTCCTCCTCACTTGACCACCAGAAAGCAAATCAGTTCAAAATCGTCCAGGCCAGAGACCTGGGAGAGGAGAGCGGTGGTACCGCCGCTTTTGAACAGGCTATCAATATCGCTCTCCTCCTTCACATCGATGATGGAGTTGACAGCCTCGCTCAGCAGTTCTGACATCTCAGCCATGTTCCGGCCATCGTCAGTCTCCTGATTGAATTTCCGGCAGAGGTCGGAAATGGGTTCCGTTTTGCCCCTGCACAGCAGGCGGATAGTGTCCAGCATCTGCTTGGGGTTGAGATAATCGCAGAGGATTTCGCCATCCATACCGATGTAGACCATATAGAACGGATGGATTCGGTTCCGGTGGTCTACGTTGACGCTGTCGTTGACATTCCGAAGGACGAAGATGGCTCCGGCGGGAGCGTCCTCTCGGGCCGGGACCACGGCGTGCATCCCATGGGGCGTGGTCTCCACATCGTGGTGGTGTTTCATGTACTCCAAAAGGTCCAGGCGGAATTCGTTGAGGCCCAGGTCCATGATGGAGATCCCGCTGGACATTTCCTCAATGTCCACAACCTCCTCCTGGAGCCGCTTCAACTGCTGTCGGCGATATTCCAAATCCCCTTTTTCTTCGGCGTTGATGGGGTCATCATCGCCGGTGGAGGTCAAGACGGAGATCTTCATGCGAGTCTCCACCCGGCTTTTCAAATTGATGTATTCGTCCAAGTCCATATCCGGCCAGAAGTTCACCAGCTGGATTACCTGATTCCGGCTACCGATGCGGTCGATCCGGCCAAACCGCTGGATAATGCGGACCGGGTTCCAGTGGATGTCGTAGTTGATGAGGTAGTCGCAGTCTTGGAGGTTCTGGCCCTCGGAGATACAGTCTGTGGCGATCAGAATGTCCAACTCTGCCGTGCTACCCGGCATCAAGATATCCCGGCCTTTCGAAATAGGGGAAAAGCAAGTGAGGACCGTATTCAAGTCCGCCCGCAAATGAGGAATGGTAGTCTTGCCGTCTACGGTGCCCGTGACCTCCGCTGTGTTTAGCTCAAAATTCTGTTTGACAAAGGGAGCGACTTGCTGATAGAGGTAGTCCGCAGTGTCGGAAAAGGCGGTGAAGATGATGATTTTTCGATTTCCAGGATTAATTGGGTGCTCTTGCTTCTCCCGGACCAAGTTCAGCAACGTTTGCAGCTTCGTGTCGTGCTCCGGTGTGATGTCGCCGATCATCAGGGAGAGCAGCTGTAGATTTTCGGCGTCTTTTTCCAAATCCTGCAGCCAAGAGAGATAGTCCATATCTGACAGATCGATCTTGATCTTCCGGCCCACGGAGAAATAGTCGGTGTTCTGGTCATCCAGGTCAAACTCGTCGGCGTCAGAAAGTTCTTGCAGGTCCAAAATCTGCTCACCGGACTGGTAGGCGTGGATCGTCTCAATGGTAGACTGGATCAGTTGATAGACCCGGTCAATGGTGAGCCGGAAGGCGTAGACCGAACTCTCCAACCGTTTGAGCAGATTGATGCTCATCAGGCGCCGAATGCCTTCCTCCCGGCCCTTCTGGGTCAGGCTTGTCCCCTTGTTGTGGGTGAGATCCTCATATTTGGAAAGCCGGGAGGACATGATGTAATAGGTGGGGGTGTAGATTGAAAGATTCAGAGAGATCAACAGCTCATAGATTTGATTGTAGTTGATGGCATCCCCCAAATCGGTCAGGCAGGGACGCAGGGAGATGGGCTTGAGCCGCTCCGGAAATTTTCCAATATCCGTGGTATCGTAATACTTCTCAATGTGCCGCCGGGAGCGGGCGATGGTCACGCTGTCCAGCACTTCAAAGAAGTCAAAGTCCAGCATTTTCAGCAATGCGTCCGTAGTGCGTTCTTCGGCGGGCAGACGGCTCCACACATTAAAGGCTTTCTGGGCCCGGCGGAAAATTTCATCAATGGAGGTGCTGGTGTCCAGCTTCTCATTGATTTGGGTGGAATCTCCCTCATAGGCCAGAGCAAGCTGATTTTTCAGATCGATGAATCGGTTGTTGACCGGAGTGGCAGAGAGCATCAGCACTTTGGTGCGGACTCCTGCCCGGATGACTTTGTTCATCAATTTCAAGTATCGGTTTTCTTTGGCATCCTCACCGGAAATTTCTCCGCCATTGCGGAAGTTGTGGCTCTCGTCGATGACCACCAGATCATAGTTGCCCCAATTTAGACGATCCAAATCAATGCCGTTGGATTTGCCGTGTTCCCGGGACAGATCCGTATGATAGAGCACATCGTATCGCAGGCGATCCTCGGCAATTGGGTTGTTGATATAATTCCCTTTGTAGGTGTTCCAGTTCTCGGACAGTTTCTTTGGGCACAGGACCAGGACGGATTTGTTGCGGTTTTCGTAGTATTTGATAACCGCCAAGGCGGTGAAGGTCTTGCCCAGGCCGACGCTGTCCGCCAAAATACAGCCGTTGTATTTTTCCAATTTATTGATGATGGCAAGGACGGCATCCTTCTGGAAATTATAGAGTAGGTTCCAGATCTTGCTCTGCTTGAATCCCGTTGCCTCGTTGGGCAGAACATCCTCCGAGATGTCCTCCAAAAATTCGTTGAAAATATTATACAGAGTAAAGAAATAGATGAAGTCAGGGGAATTCTCCCGGTAGGCAGTGGAGATACTGTCAAGAACGATTTCAGTGACATTTTGGAGCTTCTTTTCGTCGTTCCAAAGCTCTTCAAACAGTTTCAGGAAATATCGGCCATTCTCATAGCTCTCCGTCTTCTGGACGGGATAATAGGCGTTGTTGCCCCGTTCACAGCCCAGATCCACGGTGGTAAAGCCGTTGATGGGCATATAGGTACTCTCATTCACCGTCAGAAAACCCATCATCTGTTCCTGCGTTACATTGGACTTGAAAGTTACCTTTTGCCGCACCCAATTAGCGCATTCTTTGGCAATGGCCTTTTGGGTCAATTCATTGCGCAATTTGATTTCAAAATCAGTCCCATACAGGCTGCGCTCTCGGTTCAGCCTGGGGATATAAAACTCCCGCTTCTCTTTGGGAATCTTTTCCTGAATAAACGTAGGAGAGGTGAAGATAAACCGCAGTTCATCAATGCTATCCAGCTGCTTCTTTAGTTCTTGGTAGGCATAGATGGAGAAACAGGCGGCGGCGATGGATACCTTACTTCCTTTTTTGATAGAGACCTGCAAATCAGACCGCACTGTCTGATTGATATTGTCCAATATCTGCATAACGGCCTCCTTCAGCAGTCAGAAGTTTCAGGATTTTCTGCAGAACATTCCTTTTTCTTTCGATACTTCTCGGAAAAACCGATATATTTTCCGCTTTTGATCCTGGCGTCACCGGGCTTTTGAGCATCTTTTGGAATTGCCCAGCTTCGTCCCAGGCGCTCTGCCCCGGAGATACGGCCAGAGGCGCACAGAATCTGAACCCGGCGAGAGCTGATCCTCCATTTTGCAGCCGCATCGGAAATGGTCATGTAATCCATCTGGGCCCTCCTAATCGACAGTACTACAAATTCCTTTTAATTCTGATAATACACGATTTGGCGAATATTATCAACATAAATCTGCAAAATCCGCCCCCGTCAATCCCAGATTTCTTCATACGATATGATACAGCGCATTATATGGAGAAAACTTGTCGACTTACTATACTTGACTTGTTAAACAGAGTTTGTTTCAGTACAATGATAATAAGAATTTTCACAGAAAGCGGGTCCCGTAAAATGATTAACTCTACCACGGAAAAGAAAGCTGTATCCGTCTTTCCAGCTACTTTTCCTGGCTCTCCGGTAATTTACTTAAACACATACTCTGATGAGGGCCAGAAGGTATATGAGGCGGCGCAGGCAGTAGGCTGCCCACCCTTTTCCCTGGTGGCCATCAGTAGTCTGGACTGGAACCACGACATGGCTCCGTGGGACAACCCAGTAGCCTTCAAGAAAGGGGAGCCCTTCATCGGCGGGGCGGATGACTACCTGCGGCAGCTGGTGGAGGAGATCATGCCAGAAGCAGAAAAAGAACTACCCGGGCCGCCGGCATGGCGGGGGATTGCAGGATACTCGCTGGCGGGACTATTCGCCCTGTACGCCATCTACCAGACAGATGTGTTCTCACGGGTGGGGTGCATGTCCGGTTCCCTGTGGTTTCCTGGTCTCAAGGAATATATCTTCTCCCGCGAGCCGAAGCGCCGGCCGGACTGCATCTACTTCTCCCTGGGGGACAAAGAGGCCAAGACTCGCAATCCGGTTCTGAAAACAGTACAGGAAAATACAGAGGAGATCCAGGCTTTTTACCAGAGCGAGGGCATCGACACAGTGTTCCAGCTGAATTCTGGAAACCATTTTGTCCAGGGGATCGAGCGGACGGTGGTGGGTATTCAGTGGTTGCTGAACAGATAGACCGCAGTCCGCAGGCCTTTTATTCTTTGAATAGGCGTGTGAAAAACTGATACGCCCGTCGAGCAGAAAAGACTTGCACACTCGCCTTGCCAGAGGTACAATACCCCAAACCCGGAGTTATTAAAAAACGCTTCCCGCCCGGGACCAGCAGACACCGTGGTGGGATATAAGGAAACTATATTCTGCTTGTGTGATTCGGGGGGGCGCTACCATTCCGTCAGTTGAAATGGATCCTGGCCTGGTGCGAACTGCACCGGGATGAACTGATGCAGAATTGGGAGTTGGCGAAGGACTCTAAGCCTCTCAATCGGATCGCCCCTCTTGTCTGAGAAAGGAGTTTGCAATGGAGATGATTCCCAAAGTTCTCCAGGTGTTGGCCAGACCGAACTTCACGGTATATATCTATTTCCATGATGGCACGGTTCGCTTACTGGACGCCGCTCAATTGGTGCAGAAGGGCGGAGTCTTTGCCCCGTTGCAGGATGCGGATTTTTTCCGTGACAGACTGACCGTAATCAATGACACTGTGGCCTGGGATATTGACGGAAATCGAGATCCCTGCACTTGTGTGGATTTGGACCCTTGCACGTTATATGACACCTGTCCCATTGTGGAAGACCCGCTGAAAGAGGTCATCTGAGCAGGGCCTTATTCTTTGTTTAGACGTGTGAAAAACTGATACGCCCGCCGCATAGAAAAGACTTGCTTAACTCCCCCGGCAGAGGTACAATAGCCAAAACAGAAAGGGTTAAAATAATGGGTTATCACCGTTTTTCTTCTCGGCAGATAGGCGGCCTGTAAGAGAGCATGTTTCCTTGACGACTCTTGCAGGCGGCCCGAACTGTCAAGGAGTGAGCACAATTGAACAGAGACCGCAGTTACTATCGTAAGCAACGTATGCGCGCGATTCATCGCAAGGAAACGATCCTCCGCCAGCTCGGGGGAGAGGAAAATGTCCTTGCATGGGAACGCGGCGCCGCCGGACGGCTGTCCAAGGGGAAGATTCACTGCTCCTGCTGGATGTGCCGCAGAAAGTCGTATGACGATCCCCGAATCCGGGATAAGCGGGCGGCCATGGATGCCGCCCAGCAATTGCTGGAAAGCGAGTAACTTCTCTCACGAAAAAACGCTTCCCGTCCAGGACCGGCAAACATCTGCCGCCCCTGGTCAGGAAGCGTTTTTGACCCCATATTTGACCACAGTCAGGAGCGGAACACCCGGAAACAGCGGATTTAAGAGCGCCAAAAAATATTCAATACCGAACAGAAAATGCTGGAAAGTACTACAAATCACCACAAAAAATTTGGTTCAAGCGTTTGGGACTTTCATGCAGCAGAAACGAACAAATTGCAAAAAGATCGCTAATATCCAGCTAAAGCGCAGAAAAAGCCTCCAATAGCCTCATAAAAATCACAGTCTTTTATAGACGGCATCCGTTTTGACCACATGCGATTCCATAAAATTTGATTATTCCGAACATAAACGCTTAGAAACTGGCACTATTTTTGCACAATCCGTTGTTTTTGGAACATAAAAGTTGTGGTCAAAAATTCGCAGTCGAATTTTTCCCCCTTATTGATATTATAAACTTATTTTCTGTTCTGTGCTGCAATCATGCACTTTGCATCGAAGATTTTATAGTGCCTATTCTTTGTATATGGCGTGTTAAAAATTGATACGCCTGTTGCACGAATTTTCAATTCCTTGGTTATATGTTGGGCGGATCGTTTTCAAAGCACCGGTTTCAATCTCATCTCTCGACTACAAGCGTACACACTGGCTCCCCACTGGCTGCCTCTACATATACACATCTTCCATGACAAACTGTTCGCTTCCTGCATGACCGGACAGAGACAGGAGCTCACCTGCAATATCCGGGTTTTTGAACCGAAGTACATCTGCATCTTTTCTGCCAAAAGCAAGAAAATCCACACCGCCATACCACACAACGCTTTCATCAACAACGGCATACCGCTGATTTAGTTCTTTGTGCGTATGGACCACTATGCCTGTCTGCTCCAACATCTTAATCGCCTCACACACACTTTCTTGATTTGAGAGTTCTCTGCTATCTGCCGTTCTGGTATGGACCGCAATTTTGACACCGGAAGCAACCGCCTTCTGCAAAGTGGGAAGAAGCTTCAAGAATCTTCCTTTTTGCAGATAGGGACTGACAATAACCACGCTGCAGGCAGCGTCATCCAAGTCCTGCTCAAAGGGAAGCATAGATGAGTGGCCATCATAAATCACACTGATAGACTGATCCGCTGCACCGAATTTGACCTGATATCCCAGTTCCGCATAACCCTTCAGGCGTTTATGATACATCCGCTCCAATGTAGGAACATGGATATCCACATAATCGTAGATGCGAACTTCCTGCTTTCCTTCATAATTTCTATGGAGACGACCGGCATACTGTGCCAATGTGCCCTTCCACGATATGGGCATCGCAAGAAGCAAGGTGTCCAGCCGTGGGGCGTCAAAGCCCTCTCCAATGTACTTTCCGGTGGCAACGACCACCACATCCTCATCGTCAGGCATATTCTGCAGCGCAGTCAATTTTTCACGCTTATCCTTTTGCTTGTCACTGCCAATGAGCAAGAAAACGTGTTTCACCTGATCCGACATCTGATTGGCAAGCAATACAGCGTGTTCCTTCCGCTCCGTCAGAAGAATCGGTGTGCGCCCCTCCTGAACCAGCTTCAAAGTGTCTGACACCAACAGTTCGTTCCTGTTGTGATTTTCAATCACACCGGCGTACATATCCTGAATCCTGTTGGCATCCGGCAACCTCATGCGAGTAAATCTGGGGATTACGATATGAGAGAAGCTTCGCTTCTCCGCCTGGCTCTTTGCGTCCACCAAATACCGGACAGGACCGCACTGCATAAAGATGATGGGATGATGGCCGTCCTTGCGGACAGGTGTGGCAGACAAACCGTAAACATATTTGGCTTCCACGGCTTTCAGCACGGTTTCAAAGGTGAATGCGGCCACATGATGGCACTCATCTACAATGACCATTCCGTACTCTGCCACAAAAGACTTTACCGTCTTTTCTTCTCCTTTAAGCAGGGACTGCATGGTGGCAATATCGACAATCCCGCTGCGGGTATTCTTTCCACTGCCGATTTGGCCAATGAGATGCCGCTTTTTCTTCCTGCCACGCTTTTTAGGAAGTTCCGGCAGAACCTCATGAATATTCAGAAATTGTTCCAGCGAGGATTTCCACTGTTCCAGCAATGCGCTGGACTGTACCAATACCAGGGTATTGACTTTACGCTGTGCAATCAGATATGCACCGATCACAGTTTTCCCAAATGCAGTAGTTGCGGACAGAACACCTATGTCTGCGGCAAGCAGCGCCCGGGCAGCGGGTTCCTGCTCTGGACGTAGCATTCCGTTGAATTCCACATCAATGGAATGTCCCAGTGATCTGTGATCCTCCAGGATGGCAGGGACTTCATATTGATCGAATAACCCCAGAAGCACCTCTATACAGCCACGGGGAATGCCAATGTAATTCTCATCCTCATATCCGCAATCCAGCACACGGGGAATGCCATATACGGAAATGCGCATGGCTTGCTTGGAGCGAAATTCCGGATTTGGAAACGCCGCAAGCCGTTTGAGCGTATTCAATGCCGCTTGAGAGAAGTCTTTTTTCTCAATGTAGATCAGATTGGAAATATACAGGCTTACCTGCAACGGAAAATCTCTACGTGTCAGTTTTGTCTGGGTTCGCTTGCGTTTCCAGGGCACTTGCTTCTCCTCGGCATCTGCCAATTCTCCCACGTCGCCATGATGACATAGTTTCCTTAAGGCTTCTTCCAACTGTTCCGGTGTGATTCTTGGCAGAGAGGAGAGAAACGCCCATTGATCGGGATAAGGCTCAAAGCGGTCATCCACAAACAGAGAATTTCCGTCTTTCTGTGCCTGTCCTTGAAATGGCAGGGCAATCAAATTCCCGAAACCGCCCTTCGGCACAAGATCCTGAGACGGGAACAACCGGTCATAGGACGAAAAGGATAGCTCATGCCGGCACGACATGGTTCGGGTCAGCAAACCGGTCCCCAAGCGCCTGGCATCGGCGGCGGAAACAGGCTCCGAAAAGAAAAACCAGACATGGGCTCCGTTTCCGGAGCGGGAGCGTTCCACTGCCGGTACAAGTCCCGCATCTTTGCATGATTTACAAAATGCAGTCACATCAAGCTTCCAGTTTTCTTCATCAAAATCCGCAGCCAACAGCCAGGTTCTGTTGTCCGCCAGCATTGGATAGATCGCCGCCACATCTCTGCACAAAGAATCACGGCCAATCAAATGCGCCTTGACCACATCGGCTGTAAGCGGCCGAAACTCACGGTTGGGACACTCTGCGCACCTGTATTTCTTTTTATCGCACAGGCCATGCACCCATTCATTTTTGCAGACAGGGGTGTAACCGGTTTTCCCGGTGGTCGTGCTGTGATACCGGCGTGCATATACATCTTCCCGCCCTTTGAAAACAGAGAGGAAATACTCGATTTTCTCCTGTGAGGAGCTATGTGCATGGACAGGGGCAGACTGCACATCCGTTAGAGTACAGCTGCACCACAACGACTCAGAGCATGTAGCCTTTTTGCTGTTTTCGTCTTCACAAAGGAGCAGCGCCTGCCCTCCATCCAGAGACGGGACGATTTCAAGAAGCGTATATTCCCGACCATTGATGTTCGCTTTTCGATTCATACACAGCCCCCTCCACACCAGCAGTTACTTCCGTCTATACTTTGTTTTCCTGCCGTTTCCGTCCTGATAAATCAGGCCCTCGGCGACCATGCGTTTCAGAATTCGGTTGGCTGTGGCCTGGCTTACCTCCAGCAGCCGATCCACATCACTGCGCACGATATGACCATGGGAATCAATGAAATCTAAAATCAATTTCTCGTTGCTTTTGGGCGTACTGGTGAGTGTCACTGCTTTATTTGCGCCGGTATTCCTGTTTGGCAGTGTGATTTTGAACGCATTGCTTGATACTTCGATTTTGGGTTTCAATTCCGTGTCCGCGTAGGCGTTCATGATTTTAGGCATACCTGTTCCGTATGCTTCAATCAGCTGCAGACGATAAAATATGGCTGCCAGCTTGGGGTTTCGGCAAACCGAAAGTCCCAGCATAATGTCGTCCAGTTCAATGCCGGAGGGCAGTCCACCCACAGAGACAAATTCAATCCTGTCCGCATATACGCTGACAAGGGTACTTGCACGGAAAGAATAGTCTCTGTGAACCAGTGAGTTCAACAGCGCTTCCCGCAGTGCATTTTCCGGATAATCCCGTGTGTCGATTCGGTATAGCCCATCAAAAGTTGCCTTTGTCTGGTTACGCATATCCAGATAGCTGTACAACTCCTCCATTTGCTGAAACAGTGAACCGCCAAATTCTCTCCTGTCCTGAAAGCTTCCTTTATCTTCCCCAGAGAAGGTCGCCGCCTTGATGGTGCTGGGACACTGATCGGACAGGAGGAGCGCCACATTGGAGTAGATACCATCCGCGGAAATCATTCCAAGGGTCTGCATTTTTGCGGTATCAAATGGGATGTTCTGCTTTTCAAATTGCTTCTTTGCCGCTTCAAAGCTGAGGTTCTGTTCCAGCGAACGCATGGATTCAAAGCTGTCCCCATCAGTTTCCTTAATCATTCTTCGGATCGCAGTATCCGTAGCCGGGTCAGAAGAAGTGCCGTTCCTGACATAGACCCCACTGGGTTTCAACCCCTTACTGCCCAGATAATAGGGCCGGTCTGTCCCTTTTTGAATGGTCACAGCAATGATATCCTTGTCGCCGACATGTTGGGTTTTGTATCCCACAAACATTGTCACATCAGGCTTGATGGAATCTCGAATCATATTGTTCAGCTGCAAAATGACTTGATCGGCGTTTTTGACTCCCTCCACACTTCCATCGTTGCTGACGCCAATATACAGCGTACCGCCTTTTGTGTTGGCAAAGGCAATGACTTCTTTGCAGATATCGCCCACGACCTCCGCTTTCAGTTCAACAACTTCACTCTCAACAAATGCCATACATAACGCCTCCTTTTCTTAGTTGTCATTATAATCATTCTTGTCATTTTTGTCAATTTGTATTCATCTGAAAAGAAACTAATTCTGACCTGTCACACCCTGACTCGAAAATATTTCTTTGATTAGGCGTGTTAAAAATTGATATGCCTGACTCGAAAAACCTCTTGCTTCTCTGCCACGGCAGAGGTACAATACCCCAAACCTGAACATGAAAGAGAGCCCTTCTAACCAGGCAACAGCAGTTTTACTGCACCTGGTCAAGAAGGGCTCTCTGACCACATGTAAGACCACAGACAGCGGCGGAATACACGGAAACAGCGGAAACAAGAGCGTTAAAAAGCAATTGTTTTGGAGCGAAAAGGACTATAAATTGCTATAAACAACTATAAAAAATGCCGAAAATCTCTTTGGGACCATCAGGCCGGGAGTTCGAGTCTCCCATCTCGGACCAGAATGAATGACCCTACCTGATCTGAACAAAAAGATGTCAATGTTCAGAATAGGTAGGGTCATTTTATGCCAGAAACCATTGTGCCACAATGGTTTCTGGCGTTCCTATTATAGAGGGCACTATGTCACCAAACAAATGCAAACAGGGCGAAATCAAGACGCAAAACGCGCAATCGATGGAATCTGCCCCCCAGCTGTGTCACTGGGATACGGATTCATGATTTGTCACTCATGAACGCATCTTCAACCTGGCATGGCGTCAGATTTTTCAAGGTACGATGTGGGCGCTGGGTGCTGTAAAACTCGATATAGGAGGCAAGGCCACGCTTGAAAGCCGCCTCTGAGGTGTAATCCTTCCGATACAGATCTTCCTTCTTTAGGGTGGCGAAGAAAGACTCCGCAACAGCGTTGCCATGAGGTTTCCTCGAATTGGAGAAAGATTGCACCACTGCGCGCTCATGAAGCAGTTGTCGGAACCGATGTGAGGTATATTGAGCCCCACGGTCACTGTGAAAAATGAGGCCGGTATCGGGAGCTCTCTGCTCCCATGCGTCCTTAAATGTGGAGGTAATCAACTGGGTGCTATTCTTCCTGGACACTTTATAGGCAACAACCCTGCGTGAAAACAGGTCTAGAATTACGCAGGTATAGAGATAAAGCTCCCCCAGTTTAAAGCAGGTAACATCACTGACCCAGATTTGATTGAGCCTGTCCGCCTGGAACTGTTGACGCAGGACATTCCGTTTCTTTTCTGGCTCATGAAGTTTCATGTAATCCTGCTTCGCAGTACTGCGGATGCTGGTCAGCCCCATCTCCTTCATCAACTTTGCCACATATTCTGGGCTAACCTGATGACCTCGTTGAACAAGAATAGTGCGGATCTTTTCAGCACCCAGCACCTGACGATACTCATCAAATACTTCACGGATCAATCCGCAATATTCCTCTCTGCGTTTTTGGAACCAAGCATTGCTCCGCTTATTTCGGAGAATATGGTTATAGAAGGTTCCGCGGGAGACATTCATAGCTTCACAAAGAGTGTGTACGTCGTATTGGCCGTATAACAACTCCAGTTCTCCTAACCGCTCCTTCAATGGAGCATGGACCGTGCAGCCGACAGTTTGCAAAATAGCGACCATGTTTTCTAATTTGGCAACTCTGCGAAGAAGTGCATCATACTCTTTGACGGTATAGGTGCGTTTTTCGTCCGGAACCACTGGGCAGTATATCTTCGCCCAGCGGTAGATCGTCCGTGCGCAGACGCCGCATTCTGTACATAATTGCTGGATTGGCCTGCCCTGTCTGTACTGTGTGATGATAGCGGTTTTCTCTTGATCTGTGTAGGTCATGGTGTTTGCTCCTTTCATGTGATATGAATTAGCATATCACATGAAAGGAACTACCCTATTTTGGATTATGAATTGTACTACACCGCATATACCATTAACAGAAATCTGATTCATGTCTCTATGAGAGTAGCATTGTAAATCTACCACAATTATGCCATAATGAAATTGTAATAACGTTATATTCGGCACCGCAGGGAGGGCTATACATGACGAATATCCCCGTTGACTGGAAGGTTTTTGAGTCCAAGTTTTCTCAGAATCCCAGGGCTGCCTTTGAGGGCCTTGTCACCACGCTGTTCTGCCACGAGATGGGGCTTTCGCACGGTATTTTCCGGTACTTCAATCAACCATATATCGAAACACAGCCCGTGATGGCTCCGGATGGCCTTTTGACCGGATTTCAAGCGAAATACTATGATGCTTCCACTCGGATTTCATCTAAAGAAGTGGATTTCAAAAATGCTATTGCGGATGCAAAGCAGAAATATGCAGGAATCAGCCGGATTATTTTTTATATTAATAAGGAAATGTCTGTCAGCAAGCGCCCTCATACCCAGAAGCCCATATATCAAGAGAATATCGAAACACACGGCGAAAGCCTTGGCATCACTGTTGAATGGCGGGGGCCAAGCCATATCGAGCAGATACTTTTGGCACTACCCACAGTAAGAGATTTATATTTTAACCCTATGCCGGGTCTTTCCCAGTGGGTTGAGCAGATCCAAAACCGGAGTGACTCCATCCGTTCCAATATTCAGTCGGAGATTCCGTGCCAGGGTGAGCGGATCAAAATCTATTATGATATGCAGAAGCTCGATGTACTATGGGAGTCGGAAAAAGCTGTCTGTATCATATATGGTGACGCAGGGACGGGTAAATCTGGCGTAGTGAAGGATCTCATTTCTCGGCGGCAGGAGCAGGGCGATGAGTTTGCCTGCTTCTTGTTCTCTTCCACCGACTTGGATGTGGAGGAAGAAAGTCTGTTTTTACGCAAGTATGGAAACTACCAACTGGAAGACTTATTTACCCTCTACAGTCAAGAGAAGCGAAAGGTCTGTGTAATTGAATCCGCTGAGAAGTTCTCCGCACTTAATAGCCCACAGGTATTTGCTGCCCTTGTCCATAAATTCATTGACCACGGCTGGAAGATGATCTTCACCATCCGTACCGTATACAAGGACAGCTTTTGCAATATTCTCCTCAAAGACATCGCTTATGACGAGTTTCGGGTGGAGAGCATAGCTGATGAGGTGCTAGAAGCGATCTCAGAGCAGTATCACTTCCCACTTCCCCAAAACCAGAATCTTCGAAGCCTCCTGAAGGATTTCTTCTATTTAAAGCTGTACTTAAAGCTAGATCCGGCTGGCTTGGATTTGGTATCCTCTGAGGAGCTGTTTCTGCAGCAGGTCTGGAAGGAGGTCATCTGTGACAGCCACCGTCGCGCAGAAAACCTCCCCGTCCGACGAGAGGAGATGGTAACGCACATCGTGTTCTCTATGCTGCAACGGGGATCCACCATTTACATAAGCAGTGCCAACGATGACTATATGGCGCTGACCGCGCTGGAGGATAGCGGAATTATCGCCGTTTACGACAACTCTCCACGTCGGTGGATGATGAGTCACGATGTGTATGAGGAGCTGATTATAAAACACATTTTGACCCAGCGGTACCAGGAGGGAATAGAGGCCGAGAAGGTTCTAGAGGGGTTCGGCCTATCTCTACGAGCCAGGAAGCTGTATCGCATCTGGCTGGAATCCGTTTTTGCTAGCGGTGGAGGTCGCTATGCAGATTTTTTGATCTCTATGCTCCAAAGCGGACTGGATCAGGCTTGGAAGGATGAGACGCTGATCGCACTGATGCAGTCTGATCAGGTGGACTGTTTCCGGGCAATCGACCCCATTCTGAGTCAGGAACGATACTCTTTGTTCACCCGCATGGTCTTTCTACTGAACACCGCCTGCCGTGACATCGACCGGGAACTGTTAAAGAAACTGTCCACGCCAACAGGGAACAAGTATCGCTTCACCTGCCCTGTAGGACGGGCTTGGTTTACGGTCTTTCAATATATTTATAATAACCGTGGCCTGATTCCTTGGACAGCCCAAAATCTGGACATCGTCACTAATACATTGAAAACATGGACAGCGAAATATGAAACAGGAGAGACAACGGGACTGGCGGGGAGGATTGCCCTCTATTTGAAAAGTGAGATATGGAAAAGGGAGCGGTATCCCTATACCCTTCGGCGAGACTCGCGATTTATCACCCTTACCGATGTGATTTTGGCTGCCGCAATGGAACTGAAGCAGGAACTGACCGACATCTTCCAATCCTTTACAGATACACAGACGGATGATAGTTACAAGGAAAACTATTTACTCCTGCAAAAGAGCCTGTCCAATGTTTATGAATGCGGAAGAGTTTGCCAGGCAATTCCGGAGCAGGTACTCAGTCTTGCGGAGCGTTATTGGTGCGACTCTTCTCAACGAGAACATAATGACTATTCTCATGACAGCATGGAGTACTATTTCGGCCTGTCCCACAGCTTGGATATGAAATACAAGGCGGAAAGCGCCCTTCAAACTCCGCTGTTTTTCCTATTACAGGAGGCACCAATCCGGGCGTTGAACACGATCCTGCGGATCATGAACTACGCCACAAACTGCTACAGTTCTTCCAAATTGGCAACAGAGTATTCTGAATGTTCTCAGATTGAAATCCATTTCACTGACGGCACGGTACAGCGACAGGTGTGCAGCGACAGACTGTGGAAGATGTACCGAGGTACTCATGTAGCACCCAAGTTGTTGGAGAGCGTGTTGATGGCACTGGAAAAATGGCTACTGGATTTGGCCGAGTTTACCGAGGAGAAAACCATATGCCAGTTCTGTGAGTATCTGCTGAGGAAATCCGCAAGCGCAGCCATTACTGCCGTGGTACTGAGTGTGGTGATTGCCTATCCAGATAAGCTCTTTCCCATCAGCTGTATTCTGTTGAAGACCAAGGAGGTCTTTGTCTTCGACATCGCCCGACTGCAGGCGGAGCACAGTGCCGATTTTCTGAAAGGAACGCTGGCATCTCATCGCTGGTTCGACCATGAGCGGATGGAGACCAATGCACTACCCTTCCGAAAAAAGCAATTTGAACAAGTTTTGGTGGACTACCAGATTGAAAAAGGCATTCTGTCTGAGAATGAGCTGGAAGAGAGAAAGACACAGCTGTATGCCGCATTTGACGAGGCAACCCAGAGCATCGATTCCTGGGAGGAGGTATATCAGTTTGCGTACTATCGGAGCGACCTTCGAAGGCGTCAGATTAGTAGCCAGAAGGTGTCCCAGGACAGAGTGATGATCTCTGTGGTGCCAGATATGCCGGAAAATCTCACAGCCCTCAGCGAACAGGCCCAACGCAATTATGAGGACTTTATGCGGCATGTACCGCTAATGCTTTGGGCAGATGCAAAACTTCGAGGCAATCAGGAAGCTGCCCAACAGTACCCACAGTTTGAGGGCGGTATCGAGCCAGTGGTAAATGAGATCTATCAGATTCTGGAGGAGGGAGAAGCGGACTCCCACGACATTTCCAGTGCCGTAAATGCCTGTGCAGTCCTTTTACGGGAGCGACGGACGGCTATAAATGAGACAACGCTTGCCTTTTGCACCGAGGTACTTCTGGCGACCTGTCTGAACTTTTTGAATCGAGATTGCCATCTAGGTCCCTATGAGTTGAATGGAGTTATCTCCGCAGTGGCAAGTCTGGTTTCCAGTGACGACTTCATCGCCGATTGGTCTTCTCCACTTTTCATGCTGCTGGCCCTTGTGATGTATAACGGCAAACAGAATGAAGCGCTGAACAGTGTGGCCTCCATCCTTTGGCCCTCCGCCCCCAATGTGGCCCGAAAGCTAATGCATACCTATGCGGTGCTCGCACCCCGATATTTCTCCCAAGTCCTTTGCTACAACGGCATTTCTACAAGGACCTTTTTTGAGCAGCACAGTCAAGAAATCCAGGCGCTGTTTCAAGAGGAGGTCTCCGATTTAGAAGACATCCCTTTGAGCGGCCTTGAGGTTCACCAACTGATTGCCCTGCAGCGGATGATTCCGTCCGGTAATGTAGAAGGCTCCTTCGTTTTCGTATTAAAAATCGGGGACCGGGTCTGGGGTACATTGCTCGGACCTGAGGACACGGACAGAGACGGCTATCAGGACTACGAAGGAGAGTACGCATATACACAGTGGCTCGGCGACTATGTTCTGGGCCTATCTGCGGAGCAGCAGAGCATCTTTCTGGACCATTTGGTGAAGCACGTGAAATACGGCAAGGAATTCACCCGCTTTTTGCGGGATGTTATCCAGGCCGAAGATATTAAACCTAGGTATAGCGCCTTTTGGGGATTTTGGGATTTGCTGAAAAACTACATCTTCTCTGCCTTCGAACGGGCCCCCGAATTCGAGCAACAGATGGATGAGGATCGGGCCATCAGTTTTGGAATAGGAAATGTCCTGACGGAGTATCTTTTGGCAGGACCTGAATGGAGAGAAGGCATCACAACCTGGCACTCCCTCCGGGAGGACTGTGCGGTCTTTTATAAAACGGCAGTAAATAGGACGGGAGCACATCCGGCAATTTTGTACTCTGTCGGTCGGGTATTGAACAGCATCGGTTCCCAAGTGTTCTTTGAAGACGGCGTGGAATGGCTCAGCGACATTATATCCAACAACCCCCAGCTGCGTCAAACCGCTCTTCCCACAAACACTATCTACTATATGGAAGAGTATATGTACCGTTATGTTCAAAAGCGGCTGTACCTCTTCAAATCGGATGCCCTGCGTAAGCACAAGGTTTTAAATGTCTTGGACTTTCTTGTAAACAGAGGGTCTCCTCTCGGATTTTTGCTACGAGAAGACATTATATAGCATCCTTTCAGCTAGGCAGCTGTTGATTAAGCGATCTAGTTAAGATAAGAAAAGCTAGTGCAGATGAAAACAAATAGATGGGATATAGATTTTGTGGGCTACTACACTTCAATGATTTGAACGCCCCCCGCCTAATCTGAATAGTTTGTATGAGACTGACGGATTAGGTGGGGGTGTTTTATGGCTGAAAACCTTGACACAGCAAGGTTTTCAGCCATTTTCATATCTGCAATAGAAATGGGACATGAAAACACAAAAAACTTGAAATCGATTTACAAAACAGAAGATTTCCGAAATCTGAACCCCTATATGCCAACCTCTTAGGATTGGCACCACTACGTTTGGTAGTCTTCCTCCATCTGGCATGGAGTCCAATTTTTTAATGTGCGATAAGGCCATGTTGTATTGCGGAATTCAATATATGAGTCGATCCTGTTCTTGAACTCTGATTCAGAAGCATAGTCCCTCCGATTTTGAAGTACTTCGGACACAGATCAACCCCATCTCACGCATAGATATCAGCCACAAATCTTGTGTTGACCTTGTGCTCCCTCTGCATGAGAATCATGCGGATTTTCTCAGCGCCAAGCAGATCCTGTCTGCGGACATTGAATTTCCATCCGCGCTCCCCTCACGGTGAGCGACGATCACCTCACATCCAACGCTTCGTCCGGCTCGGATTTCAATCCACGCTCCCCGTAAGGGGAGCGACAAGAGCAGCAGGCCGCCATTGACGCCGCCGTGAAATTTCAATCCACGCTCCCCGTAAGGGGAGCGACGGGTCCTGCGCCATCAAAGCGAGTTCCCGGTAAAATTTCAATCCACGCTCCCCGTAAGGGGAGCGACTCTTGTGGTGGATGCCCCTTCCGGAGCCGCCGGGATTTCAATCCACGCTCCCCGTAAGGGGAGCGACTCTCCGCTCTGGTGCACCGTCTGGAGACGGAGCTATTTCAATCCACGCTCCCCTCGCGGAGAGCGACCGCCCGCCTGATGGGCTATGAGGTGGTGGAGGATATTTCAATCCACGCTCCCCTCGCGGAGAGCGACGGCGTCAGGATGATGGGATAGGCTTGTTTCATGAATTTCAATCCACGCTCCCCTCGCGGAGAGCGACGTCAAAGTCGTGGACGGTGTGGCCGTCCGCTTTATTTCAATCCACGCTCCCCTCGCGGAGAGCGACACATGCTGGAGGGGACGGCGGTGCTGTGGGAGGAATTTCAATCCACGCTCCCCGTGAGGGGAGCGACCAAGCCAGGGATACAACGGATCCGGATTAAGGGTATTTCAATCCACGCTCCCCGTGAGGGGAGCGACAGCGAAACAGCACAAAGGCACAGGTATGTTTTGTGACAAATGTGCAATTTCGTAAACTGGAATGGCCAGGAGCCGTGTCTGTGTCACAGTTCGCACGCTTAAATTTACGGAAATCTCCTGTCCATTTGATGATATTTGAGTGCGAACCTGCCGGGAAAACGATGTTCGCTTCCCCTTCGCACTCAGAGGATCAGAGGGGCCTCCGGTTGGTAGCTGCGCTGATTGCCGAAGTGCTCGATCTTGTTTTCATAGCGCTTTCCCAGATAGTAAAACCGCAGACTATCTCTTTCCGGGTCCATGATGGAGAGCAGTTTGGCCTGCAGCACCTTGCACTGGGCAGTGTCCAGCATACACTCAAAGACGGAGTTCTGGACCCGCTGGCCGTAGTTGACGCACTGCCTGGCGATCTGCCGCAGGCGTTTGCGGCCGGCGGGGTCCTCCGTGTTCACATCATAGGTAATCAGTACCAGCATTCGGACGCCTCACTTCCACAAAAAGGGCGGGTATTCCTCCAGGTCGTCCCGCAGAGTCCGGGCCAACAGCAGCGCCTGTACATAGGGGACCAGGCCCCAGGGGATCTTCTCTCCCAGATAGGGGTGCGTCAGTTCAGCTTTTTTCCGCTCCTGCCAGTGGGTCAAAAAGACCTTGCGGCCGGAGTCCGTCAGATAGACCGCCCCATTTTCCCGGAACTGGAAGTCGTCCCTGTGCACGACACGATTGTTGATTAGAGTCAGGACGAAGCGGTCCGCAAGGCAGGGACGCAGTTCCTCCATCAAGTCCAGGGCAAAAGAGGTTCGCCCGGGGCGGTCCCGGTGGAGAAATCCCACATAGGCGTCCAGCCCCACGCTCTCCAGAGCGGAGGCACAGTCGTGCGTCAGCAGGCTGTATGCAAAGGACAGCAGGGCGTTGACCGGGTCCAGCGGCGGCCGGCGGTTTCGGTTCGAAAAGGCAAACAGCGGTTTCTCCCCTAAGATCATCTGGTCAAACACGCTGAAGTAGATCGTGGCCCCGGCGCCCTCCAGGCCCCGCAGCTGCTCCAGGGAGGTTTCGGCGGCGATCTGGGGCAGCAGCGCCCGCAGCTGGGCGGAGGCGTTGGAAAACGCGCTTTCATCTATCCGGAGGCCGTGGTCCCGCCGGGTACGCTCAACGCTCCACCGGGTGTTGTGCACCTTTCCAAAGATCATGTTGCGGGCGATCCGGCAGCAGGGGCCGGGATCATCTGCTGTCCGGTACTGTGTCCGCTGCAGCAGCACATTCCCGGAGGATTCCCCGGATACCCGGGCGAGAAACCGTCCCCGGGGCGTGCAGAACGCCAGAGACACATCCCTCTGGACACAGGCCCCCATCAGCGCCGGAGAGGCGCCGGCGTAGGAGAAGGAGACGATACCGGAGAGAATGTGGAGGGGATAGCGAGCCATCTCCTGCTTGCCGCGGCTGGCCACCACATTCTCCCCGTCCAGGGACAGGTAGATGTCCTCACTGTTGACAAACAGCGTATTCAGAAGATGTCTCATGGCGATTCCTCCATGGCGCGGCGCAGATACGTCTGGACGCTCTCCCGCCGGACCAGCTGGGGCAGGCACAGCTCCTTGAGAGAGCAGGCGTTGCAGGATTTGGAGGGCTTGGCCTTGGGCGTATGGCCTCGATGGTACAGCTGGTGCATTTCGTCGGAGTCCCTGCGCACCGTCTCCCGTAGCTCCGGGGTGAAGAGCACCACCGTGCGGCGGCGTGGCTCCCCATAGAACAGAGCGCCTTCTGGAATAGAGCAGCAGAGCATCTCCTCCAGGCACATGGCCTGGGCGCACAGCTGCAGTTCATCCGCCTGATGGGATTTGGGCTTTCCCCGCTTATACTCCACGGGATACGGCTGCCAAAGCCCCTCCTCCCCCTGAAGCGGTACGCCTTTGGGGGTGGCGTGGAATTCCACCACGTCGCACTGGCCGGAAAGCCCCAGTTGATGGGAGACCACCTGCAATCCCCGGAGGATCAGCGTATCGCTCCGCCGCTCCCGGGCCGCCTCGTCGTGGGCTCTGCGGTGGAGAAGGCCGCCCTCCACAGTCCGCAGGTTCTCCTGCCATTGCTGCTCCAGATGGATCAGTGCCCACTGCCGCCGGCAGAACGCGAAGTGCTGCAGACCGGAGAGGGGGAGGAGGTCCTCAGAAAAATCAATCACCCCATGCGGGTACAGGTGATGCCGGCGGGCAGCGCGGACTCGTCCACTGAGACAGTGTAGTCTCCAAAGGAGCGGGCGGGGGAGGCGTCCGCCGGGTCCTTTCGGGCGATCTTTACCGTGTCGAACAGCTTCCAGGCGGGGGCGCAGCCCAGCTCGCTGTCGTGCCTGAAGACGATCAGCTCCCGGACTGCCATCTTGCCGCGGGCGGCGGAGTGATCGTTCTCGAACATGTTGAGGATGGCCTCCCACAGCAGGGACAGGTCCTCCTCGGAGAAACCGGTGGTCTTGCGGGCCAGATTGGCGGAGATATAGCCCTCGCACCGATAGAGCCCATAGGGGACGATGTACTTGCGGCCCATCTCCGTCCCCTTTTTCTCCGCGTCCGCCTCGGTAGTGATGGCCACCCGCGTAATGGTGATTTCCTGGGGGATAACGGGCTCCACGCTGCGGGCAAAGCCCAGCTGCACTGGACCACGGACTTGGCCGCAGTTCAGGGCGGCCTTCATAAACGTGGTCATCACCGCGCCGAAGGCGCGGATGTCGTAGAAGTTGGCGCACATCCAGTCCCGGATTTTTCGGTCCAGTTCCGGATCGGCTTTTTTCTTCTCCTTGGCGGTTTTTTCATCGACATCCAGCGCCTTGTAGGCCTCGGCATCGCTGCGGTTGAGAGGGACCCCGTCCTTCACATAGATGCGGTAGCCGGCAGCGTCTTCCTTGACCGTCTCTACATAATTGCGGATCTTTCTCTTCAGGCACACGTCCGTGACAAGGCCCAGGCCGGTTTCGGGATCTACCCGGGGCATATTCCCCGCATCCGGGTCTCCATTGGGGTTGCCATTTTCCACGTCAAAGAGAATGACAAATTCATAGCGGTTCCTGATGGGTTCAGACATCTTTCGCTTCCTCCTTTTTCTGATAGCGGGCCTGGGTCTGGCAGTAATAGCCCAACTGGAACGAACCCTGCTGGGGCAGATTCATGTGGGCGGGATACTGTTCCCCAATGCGGCTGCAAAGCTCTGTCAGCTGTTTTTCATAGAAGACCACCAGCCCTGCGTTGGAGCCGCGCAGCTTTTTCAGATGCTTCTGCGCCAGGTTGAGGAGAATGGGGAAGATCACGGCCGGCGTAGCGGCGGCGGAGTTGAAATACTTGTCCTTGATGGTGGCGTTGATGCCGGGATTTGCAGAGGCCTGAATGGCTTCCAGCACGGAAAAGAGCCGGCCCAGCGTATAGGGCACGTTCGATGCATCCGGATTCAGGGACACTTGCAAGACCTCCTCTGGTATGTCTGGATTTTCGTGTTTGGTAGTTTCTGCAAGCTTTTGGTAGTAGGCTTTTACGATGGCTGCCCGCCCCCGAGTGACCTCCCGCTCCGCCCGGATCCGGAGGGCCACGCCGTTCAGCAGCGTGGCGGGATACCGGGTATTGGTCAGGACTGCCCGCAGCACTTCACCGGCCAGGTCGGGAGCAGGGGATTTGTCCCTGGCATTTTGGTTGACGGTCTCACTGAGCAGCTTCCAGAGGGGCAGCGTCTCAAATTTGTCGTAGGCCGGGCGGACGATCTCCAGCCGGTCATAATGGGCCTGGACATTCCGAAGGAACCCACCGAACGTATTGTGGAGGAAAAACCGCACCGACAGGCGGGCGGAATTGGGAGACAGGCCCAGGATGTAAAAGTCCATGCTGGGGTCCAGTTTTGTCTCATCGTAGACCACCGGATTGCCCTGACACAAGGCGCCAACCAGCCCTTTCAGGTCCGTTTCGTCATAGAAATCGGAGAAAAACGTCTGAAAGACGTCCTGATATCCCCGCTCTCCGCTTCTGGCCCAGCAGACGACGGTAGCATCGCCCACGCGAAAGACGTGTTCCCGGTCGGCCAGGAGCGCGTTCAATGCGGAGGTATATGCAAATGCCGCATACTTGCCGGTGGGAGCGTTGAGGTTCTGCTCCTTTCCGTAGGAGCAGAAGGCCGGGGCGTTGAAGGACACCAGGGCCGCTCCGCTGGACTGGGCACCCGCCACATTTTTGATGGCGGGGTGGACGCTTTCCACCGGTCCCGGCTGCCCGGTGACCAAGCAGATCCCCTGAGGACCATCCCCCTCGGCCTGATAAAACGCGTCCCAGGCCCTCCGGACGGAGGGATCCCTGTGGACATAGCCGTCCAGGGTGCGGAAGATCAGGTTGCCGCCGGAGAGGATGTCCTCCAGATGCTCCGCCAGAGCGGGGTGTTCCCGGGCTGTCTCGGGGTCCCAAGAGCGGAAAAAGGCGGCGACTGCCCGGGCGGCGGGGGAGTCTACACCCGCCAGCAGCTGTTCGTGCAGCGATCTGCTGGCTTCAAAGCACTCCCGCGTCCGCTGGGGCTTGCCCTTGCTGTCGATCCCCAGCAGATAACCGGCGTTGTCGCAGAGGAAGTTGGCGGCCACTCCCACCGTTCGTTTCACAGGCGCGGGGAGGGAGAGGATCTGCGGCGCGGAAGCCATCTTCTTTCCCCGCGGCTGTTCCGTCTGAATGTCAATCACCTGCTCCAGCGTGCCGTTTTCCGAGAGCAGCAGCGCATAGGACACCTTCACCGGCGCCCAGCCGGGGGCGTCGATCTTCCCGGCCTGTTCCAGTACCCGGTAGTAGTCGGTCAGCGCCTGTAAGATCATCCCCGCACCTCCCTGCTGTTCCGCCCAGGGACCCGCAGGACGCCGTCTTCCAGGGACGCCCGGAAGAACAGGGGGCGGATATCCTCCGGGTTCGTGTAATCCATGTCATACAGCATCCAGCCCAGATCCCTTGGCCCTTTCAGCTCCTCCGGACAGGGCGGCGGCTCCTCGCACCAACGGAACTGGGCGGGAAATTCCCGGCAGCCGAAGCAGGGCTGATGATAGAACTGCCCCCGCTGGATGCGGCGCTTGACAATGTCCTGGAACTTGCCCGGGTTATCCCCGGGAGCGGCTTTGTCCGTCACATCAAAATGGGCCTCAATGACATAGTGCGCATCCCGCAGCAGCAGCGCCGCCCGCTGCTGGATGTCGTTGGCAGTACAGAGATACAGCTCTCCGGTCCCGCGTTCCATGACGGTGCGGACAGACCGGGCGGAGAGAGTGGACTTCACCTCATTGCGCCGCAGATTGGTGAACCGGATCGGCGCGCACACGTGGATGCAGTCGATCACCCACCGCAGCCCCGGATGCCAGTAAATTGCCTCGATCAGCCCCCGGGCTGCCGAAGGGGTCATGACATCATAGCTGACCCGTTCCACCTTCATCTCCGGTCTGGTGAAGAGGGCGTAGTCCCCCCAGACCTCCAAAGAGATGGGCATCAGCATGCACTCCTTTCTTTCGTTTGTGGAAGGGTGGAGCAGCGTACCGCTCCATAGACAGATTTTGGTATAGGTATTTCAATGGATTCTCCGGCCTATCCGATGAACAGGGCATTTCCACCGCTGGGCTCCAGAGTCAGCCCGGTAGTCTGTGTATACAGCCCAATATCCCGCAGGACCACGGAGCCGTCCTCCAGATGCTCCAGCGCCCCTGCCTGCTCCAATGCCGCTAAATGCTGCGGATAGACCGACACGCCGTATTGCCCCAGGCGGCGGTACAGTGTGCGGCTGTATTGACCGCTCCGCAGCAATTCCACAAGTCCGGCGCCCTCCTCCAGAGGAAGGTGCACGGTTGTGGTGGGGCTTTCAATCAGATGGAACCGCTCCGCCACAGTGCGGAAGGGGAAGAACTCCGATTCCATCAGCGGCAGGATGTGGTGGGCATCCTGAGCTTCCGCGCCTTTCAAATCCAGCAACGTGGAGAAATAGGTGTGTATGGCCGCTCGGGAACTGACGTCCTGGCAGTGATCCAGGACGATCTTCCCGGCGCCGATGGAGGTCTCAAACAGACGGGGAGGTGGATCTTCTCCCTGAAAGATGGTGACGATGCTGTCCTCCGGAGGGCGCTTGCCCTCCCGGTTGCACCGCCCAGCGGCCTGGAGGATGGAGTCCAGACCGGACAGCTCCCGATAGACGGCTGGGAAATCCACATCGACACCGGCCTCGATGAGAGAGGTGGAGACCACCCGGCAGGGCAGCCCATCCCGCAGGCGCCGGCGGATCTCATCCAGAATTCTCCTGCGGTGCGCGGGGTACATCAGGGTGGAGAGATGGAAATTGCCTGAGCCGGACAGTTGGTGGAAGACCTCCCGCGCGGCCCGGCGGGTGTTGACGACGCACAGAACCTGCTCCTGCTGCTGCAGGCGGGCGGCCAGGTCCATCCAGGACAGCGTTCCTGCCTGCTGGAAGGAAACCCGGCGGAAGGACTCCCAGTGCGCTTCGGCCATGGGGCAAATCTCCCGGATGGGGATCTCCGGAGCGAATTCCTGAAAAATGGGGTCCAAAGCGGGCTGAGTGGCGGTACACAAAACAGCGGAAGCGCCGTAGTGCCGGACCAGCTGGGCAATCGCCCAGACACAGGGGCGCAGATAGGGGAGGGGGAGCATCTGGGCCTCGTCAAAGATCAGGACGCTCTGGGCCAGGTTGTGGAGCTTCCGGCATTTGGAAGGCCGGCAGGCATAAAGGGATTCAAAGAATTGGACTGCTGTGGTGACGATTACAGGAACATCCCACGTCTCCACAGACCGGGTCAGCGGAGCAGTCTCCGGACTGGACGCATCGTCCTCCTGCTGGTCGAACTGCACGCCGGAGTGGAATTCCAGAACGTTTTCATCACCCAAAATCTCCCGAAAGATCTGGGCAGTCTGCTCGATAATCGATGTATAGGGGATCACATAAACGATTCGCTTCATCCTGCGGGCTTTGGCCTGCGCCAGCGCAAAGGACAGGGAGGCCACCGTTTTTCCGCCGCCGGTGGGCACTGTCAGCGTGAAGAGGCCCGGCCCATACTGTGCCCCCGCCGACATGCACTGTTCCAAAATCGCACATCGCTGCATGTTCAGAGCGCCTTTTGGGGGAAACCAGCCGGAGACATAGGTTTCCAGGCGGCGCCACAATTCCTCCATAGAGGAGGACGATGCTGGCAGATACGGGCTGTTGTCCATAAACGCGCCCGTATCTGTGTAGTCTGCATCTACCAGGCAGGAAAAGAGCATCCGCGTGAAAAACATTCCCTCCAGCCTTGTTCCCGCAAATGCGGGGGTATTTGCATGAGGCAGGGAGAATTCACTCTGCCAGGCATGATAACCCTCCAGATTCCCCTGGCTTGCCCGATTGATGCGCCCCCAAAAGGTGCCGGCGCCAGCGGCGTCTCCCCGGCTGCCGCCGTCGGGGAGGCCGCCGTGGTGTCCGGAGATCGCAAAAGCAGCTGCCAGCTGTTGAGCTTTCAGACACTCGAAAGCCCCGGCAGAGGCGTGATCCACTTTCGGCCCGCCATGGAGCCGCCGCTGAAAGGCAGCGGAGTATTTTCCAATGTCGTGAGCCATACCGGCCAGCTGTCCCTGCGCCTCTGCGTCAAAAGCAGCTGCGAAAGCGGAACACAGAGACGCGGTGCCTTTGAGATGTTCCAGAATTGTCTGGGTCCGGCCGTCTTCTGTAAGATGGGCCAGATAGGCGTAAGTATCCATCCTGCAACCACATCCTGAAATTATATAAAATGCACAATTTATAGATTTATTATATGATTTTCTTGGTTGTATTGCAAGAGGGATATCTGATTCCGGCAGCATCCATGAAACAGGGGGAGTAGATAGAGACATCTTGCATGGAGGCTCAGGCAAGAATACGTGAAAATTGGATGACATTGGGTGACGAAACTGCTATTTCGCAGAGCAGTTTAACGCGTGATCTATCTCTGCAAGCAAGCTCGCTAGAAGCGGGCTTGCTTTTATGTGTTTTGCGACAAAATCCGATGTTTTTCTGTTGCTCTATCCAACAAGAACTATAGGTCCGTCCAAATTTTTATAGTTCATGGTTAAAATCCTCTATATAAGGAGGGATTTTCCTATGACAAAAATAACTTTACGACGAATCTTTTCAAAGCACGTCCTTCTCAAACGTACGCAATTTCGACTGACACAGGCTCAACTTGCAGAGGCGGTTGGGACCTCCCATGGATGGATTCAGAAAATTGAATCTGGTAAGAAGATGCCTGGCTTTTTTCTCGCAATCAAACTTGCAGTCTTTCTCGAAATTGATATGAATAGCTTTCTGAAAGATCTGATAGAAGCCTCTGGCACTCCAATAACTGCATCTAAACGTCAGGAGTCTCTTGTTCATACCCATGCAGCAAAAGAATCCGGGGATACTGAGGTGACTGGTCATGTACAAGTATGAGGTATTTAAGATACATTCTTTATCTTCCAGATCTTACGGCATTCTTGCTAAAGAAAAAATAGGCCGAAGTTGGATTACAGTAGCAGTTACTGCCCCTTTTTCCAACGATTACGGAACCGCCCATCAACTAGCTGAATCCTGTTCTGCCCGCCAGCTTTCTCCCCCGCATCTCGTGGATGTTGTTTCTGATTTTATCTCTTAGAAAACGGTTATATCTTGAAGTTTTTAGCCTTTTCTACAGGAGCGATTCCATCGGAATGGCTCCTACCAGTTTTCTCCTATTTGGACGCTACTACAACGGGTGAAGCACACCCGTCAGACGTGCTTCATTCGTTCCCAAGATTCAGCCACAATGGGGCAACATACAGACAGCGAACGATCACTGCTTCGCGGGCTGCCCGGCAAGCCCCGTGCTGTAATGGAGTCTACGGGTAATTATCATTTACCGGAAGCCTGACTGCTGAATGCCTCCGGATTCTATGCTTCGGCAGTCAGTGCAGCGCTGGTGCCAATTTGCGCCGTGCCAAGACCGACAAGAAGGATGCCATTAAACCGGCAAACGACGGTCTTGGCCACTGGCTTACCTTGGCGAGGTATAGATACCCGATTGATGCGCAGAAACTGCTGCCAGGCAATACCAGCCGTATTCAAAAGTTGAAGAACAACCTGATCTCTCTGTTAGACACAGCTTTTCCGGGCGCAAACCGCCTGTTTTCAAGCCCTCCGCGTACCGATGGCAGCGAGAAATGGTGGACTTCGCAGTGACATTTTGGAACTGTGAGTGCGTTTGCGTTTTATGTGAAAAAGCATTTATTTCCAAATACCAAAGGTGGTGTAAGAAATATAGCTATAACTTCAGCGAAGATAGGGCATTGGATATTTATGCTTCTGCCCGTAGTCACTTTGATGTTATGCCGAAAACTGATACTGCCAGACTTCTGGCAGAACAGGCTGTCTCTCAACTCCGGACGGCCTGTGCAGCATTGGCTGCCCTGAAACTGCAAAACTGCAAATGCGATCTTTGGCATCTTCACGACCGGAATATCCCGTGGTGATGAAGATATTTGGTGTTGGTCCATCGCTCGGCTCACAACTTATGGCGGAGATTGGCGATGTCCGCCGTTTCCGCTCCAAGACGGCGTCGGTGGCTTTTGCCGGTATTGATGCATCGCCTTACCAGTCTGGTCAAATAGATATTTACATCCGCAATTCCGCTTCGTTACAGAACTTTTCCTGCTGATGGGTGGATATCTCCCCAATGCCCCTGTAAACGAGGCTGCGCATCAATTCATAGAGAAAAAGTGCTCTGAGGGCAAGCATGACAAGGGTTACATGACGATCCCTTTTACCACACAGTCATGGTTCGATCCGGCTCCCGGACCAGATCCAGTTGGCAGCTTCCGGTTTCCCCGTGAAATGCGAGACAAGGAGTTGGCGCAGCATATCAGTTGTTCTTTCCGAAGAGCTGCGGAGGCCCTGGAGAAGATCCCCCAAGATCATCCAGATAGTTGAGCTGGTGCAGCTTCAGCGCAACTGTCCGGACTGGGAGGGATCCCAATCTCCAGTGCCGGAAGTGCGATGAGGTGGCCCGGAGATACGGGAAAGAGATTGCGGTCGTGGAGCCGGTGAAGGGAGGTGCTCTGATGAACTTACCGGAGGAGGCCGCTGTGCTGCTGTACCAAGCTGATGCGACCGCCGGACCGGCCTCCTCCTGGTCCATCCGGCTCATTGCGGGGCTGGACGGGGCTTTGACTGTTTTAAGCGGCATGAGAAATCCGGAGCGATTGGGGAACAACACGGGCTACACTGCCAACCAGGAGGCGTATTATGCGGCTCTGCCCCAGACTTACAGAAAGGCATCCGACTGCATCCGCTGTGGCCTGCGGGAGAAAATTGCCCGCAGAGGCTTCCGCCCGTGATCTGCTGGAAACGGTTGCAGAAGCGTTAGAAGCGGAAATATAAAATTTCCGGTGTCCCCAGACAAAACACATTCATAAACAATTGGCTCAGAAACATTAGAAATCTATCTCGGGGCTGTCATTTTGAAGAATATATTGGGACGCCGCACCAAAAGTCCATTGGTGCGGCGTCCGATCTTATTCAATACCTGTGTAAATATTCCTATGTCCAGCCAATTACTTGCTGTGTATTGCCCCCGTAAAATCCATATCCTGCGCCTGCCAGGAACTCCAGACGGGCTGAAGGATAGACCACTCTTTACGGAACAGGGCAGGGGGGGGACGATGCTGTCCGTATTTACGAGACTCGGAAGGACATCCTTATTCTGGGGGGCTATCGCCGCATAGATACCATAGCCCAGCAGAGTTCCCGCTTAGATGCGGCCAACGGTCATCCACAGGGAAAAGTAGCTGTCCGGAACACCCTCCACGCCAGAAAAAATCTCATTCATCATTCTTTTATAGAAGAAAATCTGAGAAAAATCCCGGGTATGGATGAGCAAGGATGGTCCAAGTTATACTCTGGATCAGCAGTTTCTGAATCTCCGCCTGGAGCAAGCAGGTTTTATGTAATAAAAGGCACAGGATGCGAGGCCGAGACGAGACTGGGCAGAGAAGTGTTTCGGAAGGGGAGATTTGAGGATGGAAGGAGGCTGCTCCATGTCGCTGTTTGCTCAGTATGTCGGAATATCCTCGTTAAAGACCATGGAACATTTTTTTCAGTTCTTCCACATAGGGAGCGGTCAAAGGGTGAGGCGTCTGCCCCTTCTTGGTGACATAATAATGGGCCAGGATACTATCTTCTCCCTTAAGCGGGACCGAGGAAAAATGGTAGTGCTGCGGATGCTGCCAGCGGGTAGAACTGATGAAAAAAGCATCGGATTGAGCCACAATATCCTGGCTGGCAGCACTGTCGTTAATAGAGATGATGCATTTTGGGGGAGACTGAAACAGTTGAGAGATGGACTCGGAATCATCATCGTAAAATCTGCCGAAATTCTCGTGGTTTTCTGCAATCACATAGGGATAGTCCGTCATACGGTCTTCCACCGGAACGGTCTCCTGAGCCTGCAGAATGGGGTGGTCCGCTCTCGTGACGATGCTGATATGGCTCTCCCCCAACAGATGGTAATCCAAGTCCTTTACGCTGCAAAGCCGCGTGATCCGATTACTGTGGGATTTCATCAGGAAGACGATCCCCAGGTCGGAGCGGCAGTGCTGCACATCATCCAGAACATCGTAAAAAGACTGTTTTTTCAGCCTGATATAGATAGAGCCGCCGTGGCCGTCTGAAATCTGCGGCCAAAGCCTTGTGATGGGCGTGCTGAGAAAGAAGGATCGCATGGAAGAGACACTGAAATACTGCTTGCGGAAGTGGCTCTTTGCATACAGATCTTCTACAAAAATTTTTTTGTCTATGATCTCGTTTGCATAGCTCAAGAACTCCCGCCCCTCTTCCGTGACGGAAACGCCCTTTTTGGTTCGAAGGAAGATCTGGATTCCCAATTCTTCCTCCAAGGCCTTGATGCTGTTGCTGACATTGCTCTGGGACGTATAGAGCCGCTCGGCGGCTTTGTTGATGGATTCGCAGTTGGCGACCTCTACCACGAAGCTGAGCTGTTGGAACGTCATGTTGGATCCTCCCTCCGTACATAATAATGCCCCCCTAGACAGCCTCGGCATTTTCCGCCCAGTTTGCTGAGGGGCCTTTGGGATTGCTCTCCAATGTCCTGTCACAGTCCGGAAAAACGCGGAAGTCGGACAGGGGATCCGGCGTGCGCCCGGGAGAGACAGTCTCCCTGAAGTGTGCCCGTAAAGATATGAAATTCATATATTTAGTACTAACAATACCATATAAACGGATTTCCTGTCAATGTGATAAAATTAAGACAAGCAAAACAGGACAGGATCAGACAAAAAACACAATGTTTGCAGAGAGGAGCAGTACGGACAGGAAAAGAGCTGACGAGATCACCTTCAATCAGGCACAGAAGCCACGGTAATTTTGGAAATGGAAACAACACCTAAGGAGAAACGCCCTTGGGTATTTTTTCAAAGCAAAATACGTTTGTTCAAATTCCATAGGAAAATGAAATGTGGAGGGAATCAAGATGTTGAAATTTGCGATTATCGGAGCGGGCGCAGGCGGACAGAGCATGGCCGCCATTCTCACCAGCAAGGGCTATATCGCCAAGCTGTATGACATCGACAAGGAAAAAATCCATCGTCTGCAGGAACTCAAAACAATCAAGGTCACCGGCGTCATTGCCTGCGAGGCCGCACCGGCGGTTATTACGGACCGGATCGATGAAGTCATGGATGACGTGGACGTGATCATGGTCGTCTCTACTACGGATGCCCATAGAAGCATCGCCTATGCCTGCAAGCCCTATCTGAAGGATGGGCAGATCGTCATGCTGAATCCCGGCCACTGCGGAGGTGCTCTGGAGATCGCCAATATCCTGCGCGGCGAGGATGGCTGCGGCAAGGATCTTATCATTGCGGAGGCGGGGGACCTGATGTATGGCTGCCGCAGTTATGAGGTCGGCAATATCCTTCACACGGGCCTGAAGGTCCACGTGCCGGTGGCGACACTGCCCGCCAGTGATATCGACCGCCTGATGAAAGTGCTGGGACCCATCTTCCCCTGCCTGCAGCCTGCGGCCAATGTGCTGGAGACCGGCTTTGAGGGCGCCGGCGCCATGCTGCACCCCATCCCCAGCCTCATGAACATCAACAAGATGGATCTGGGGCAGAGCTACGACTATTACATGGAGGGAATCACCCCACATATTGCCGATATCATCTCCGCTTGCGACAAGGAGCGTGTCGCTGTATGCAGGGCGCTGGGCGTGGATGCGCTGGCGCTGGGGGATATGCTGGTCAAGACCTACAAGCTGGAGCCGAAGGACAGCCTGTATGATCTGATTCAGAGCATCGAATCCTATCGCGCTCTGCGCAACCCGACCAATACCAAGCACCGGTTCATCGTGGAGGATACCATGTCCGGCTTGGTACCTCTGGCTTCCGTGGGCCATGCATTGGGCATCCCCACCCCGATGATGGACGCCTTTGTCAATATCGCCAGTGCTGTCTGCGGTCGGGACTTCTGGAAAGAGGGACGCACCGCAGAAAAGCTGGGGATGGCCGGCAAGACGCTGGAGGAGATTCAGGAGATGGTCCGCTGACCAGCGGCTTTTGGAGGAAAAGGCATGGATGTCATAGGGGCCATGAAGGCTAGAAGAAGTGTGCGGAGCTATCTGCCCCGCAAGGTGGAACAGGAAAAACTCAATGCAGTTCTGGAGGCTGTCCGCCTGACGCCTTCCCGACATAACGATCAGAATATCCGGGTGATCGTGGTACGGGACAGTGCCTTGAAGCAGCAGATCCGCCAGCAGGCTGAGACACAGCCCATGGTGGAGGAAGCAGATGTACTTTTGGTGTTCTGCGCTACGGACCGCACAGATTTTGTAATGCCCTGCGGGCAATATGGCTATGTAGTGGACATGTCTCTGGCCACAGGATTTGCTCTGCTGGAAGCGGCAGAACAGGGGTTAGATACGTGTATCATCTGTGCATTTAGAGAAGATGCGGTCAAAGATTTGCTGCATGTTCCGGCATCTGCGCGGGTCGTATCTATGGTAGCGCTCGGATATGGTGCGGACAACAGCCCCCGGAAGACAAAAAAGAATATGGAAGAAATCGTCAGCTATGACCGGTTTTAAAGGGGGCAACAAAAATGGCAGTTTCCGGTGAAAACCGGTGATTGTAAAATATGAAAAAGGAGAAGAGATGTTATGAAAAAAAAGTTGCTGCGGATTTTTTCCTCCGTGCTGTGTCTCTGCATGTTGACAACTGCATGTGGCGGCGGCACAGAAGATGCCGGAAACGGCGATGATGGGGGAGAGGCGAAAGATACTCTGACTATTGCCGTTCAGGCAGATATGGCAGACAAGGACCCTATCAACGGAAGCAGCACCAATGATACTTTGAAGATCAAGGCAAATGTCTACGAGACCCTGATCGAGCGCACAGTGCCGGAAGGAGAGTACAAGCCGCTTCTGGCCGAATCCTGGGAATTCAACGATGATGCCACTGAGCTGACAATGACTCTTCGGGAAGGCGTCATGTGCCATAACGGCGAGCCTTTGACGGCCGAGGATTGCCTCTTCTCTCTGCGCTGCCTGCGGGAGAGCTCCAACACCTCTGTTACCGACCATATGGATCTGGAAAACAGCTATGCGGTGGATGAGAGGACTTTTGTCATCGTGATGGACGAACCCTATATGCCTGTAATCGCCAACCTCTCATTCCCTACCTGCGTGATGTTCAGCCAGAAGGGATATGAGGAAGGAAACGGGGATTGGGCCAATATGGACATCGGTACCGGTCCTTATACCTGGGGCGAATGGTCTATCGGCAGCAGCGTGAGTCTGGTGGGCTTCGACGACTACTATGTGGAGGGCCAGCCTGCCATCAAGAATGTGGAATTCAGAGTGATTTCCGAAGATGGCAACCGCTACATCGAGGTGGAGACCGGCGGCGCAGATATGTGCTACAATCTTTCCGGCGTGGATATCGAGGCTGCCGAGGCCAATTCTGATGTTGTGGTATTCCGTGAGTATACGACGGACAACTGCTATCTGAGCTTCAATCTGCGGAATTCTCCCTTTGACGATGTCCGTGTCCGCCAGGCTATCGCTTATGCACTGGATATTGACGGTGCATGGGAGGTCTGCATGGACGGCGTCGGTCAGCCCGCGGAAGGCCTGCTGCCCAGCAATATTCCTGATTCCATCGCGGATGTGGACTCTCCCTATCATGTGGATTATCCGGTCTATGAATATAATCTTGAGAAGGCCAAAGAACTGCTGGCAGAGGCCGGTTACCCCGACGGGTTCTCCTGCAGATATCACGTGGGCCACATGGCTGTGCGTCAGGCCTATGGTGAGTTCTTTGCCAATGCACTGGGGCAGATCGGTATTGATGTGGAGATCGTTGCTTTGGACGCTGCCACAAACTCTCAGGCTTTGAAGGTGGAGCACAACTTCGATATTTATACCTGGGGCATCTCTGCCACCAACGGCGATATTGACTATGCGAACCGATTCTTCTACACCGATAACGCCAACAACATCTTCGGATACAGCGATCCTGAGATGGATGCCCTGATTGATGCTGCTGCTATGGAGGCGGACTCTGCAAAGCGCAGCGAACTGAATGCAGAAATCCAGCAGAAGGTGCTGGATGAATGTGTCATCGTTCCCATCTATCAGCAGGAGGATATCCACTGCTACACCAGCGATCTGCAGGGCTTCCGCAATGGCGCATTCCAGGCTCCGCTGCTGAAGTATTGCTACTTCGCGTAAAATGATTCTCCGGATTAAGGGTTTGATTTGATCCAAGGGATGGGTGGATAATACAACAATTATTCACCCATCCTATTTTTTTACATGACAGTACAAAAAAGCGGTGGCCTCCGGGGCGCCGCGCTGGTTGAGTGAGGAAAACGAACCATGCTGAAATACATTATCAAGCGAATCTTATGGATCATTCCCATATTGATCGGTGTAACCATTGTTGTTTTTACAATTCTCTATTTTTCTCCTGGTGATCCTGCTTATCTGGCCTTGGGAGATAACGCCACGCCGGAAGCTGTTGAGGCATACCGCATTGAGATGGGGATCAACGGGACCTACTGGGAGCGGCTGGGAAGGACACTGCTGGGCCTGTTTCAGGGGGACCTTGGAATCTCCTACCGCTCCAGAACTCCGGTTTTGAACGAACTTCTCGTGCGCTTCTCTGTAACATTCAATATCTCCGCATGGAGCATTGTTCTGGGCATTATACTTGGAATATTCTTCGGAATCGTAGCTGCTCTGAAACAGAACACCATTCTGGACTCTCTGTGCACAGGGTGCGCTTTATTTGGAATTTCCATGCCGATGTTCTGGCAGGGCCTGATGCTGATTCTGATTTTCTCCGTTGGACTGGGCTGGCTTCCGGCTTCGGGCTACGGGAATAGCTGGACGCAGATGATCATGCCGGTGGTTGCGCTGGGCGTGAATTCCTCTGCCACTATCATGCGGACAACCCGCAGCTCCATGCTGGAGGTTATGCGGCAGGACTATATCCGCACGGCCAAGGCAAAGGGCCAGACTTATTGGATGGTAATCCTGAGCCATGCATTGAAAAATGCTATGATCCCCATTGTCACCGTAATCGGGCTGCAGCTAGGTGTTCTGCTGGCCGGCTCCATTGTCACAGAGGTGATTTTCTCCATCAATGGCGTGGGAAAGTACCTGGTGGATTCCATGAATGCCCGAGACTATGCTGCCGTGCAGGGATGTGTGCTGCTGATCGCGTTTGTCTCGGCCATTTTGAACCTGATTGTAGATATCATCTACACGTTTATTGACCCCCGCATGAAGACCATGTATGAGAGCTCCAAGAGCGGGTTCTTCCGTTTCAAGAAGAGAGGAGAGAAGAAGGCGGCATGAAAAATCACAGTATGCTCTCCGAAATCTGGAGACGTTTTAAAAAGAACAAGCAGGCGCTGGTGGGACTGATCGTTTTGATCCTTTTCGTTCTCATCGCAATTTTCGCCGATCAGATCGCACCATACGGATATGATGATCAGGATGCCAGCCGTGCCATGATCGCGCCCTGCGCAGAGCATATTTTCGGCACAGACAACCTTGGCCGGGACCAGTTGAGCCGCCTGATCTATGGCAGCCGTTATTCTCTGGCCATCGGCTTCCTGGCGGTTGGAATTTCTGTCATTACAGGCGGAATTTTGGGTGTCCTGGCAGCCTACTATCCCAAGCTGGACAATATCATTATGCGCTGTATGGATCTGTTCATGGCCATTCCCCAGATGCTGCTGGCCATGTGCATTGTCACGGCACTGGGTTCCAGCTTGTTCAACCTGATGCTGGCGGTGGGCCTGTCTTCTACGCCAAAATTCGCGCGCGTGGTGCGGGCAGCAGTTATGTCAACACGGGAACAGGAGTTTGTCGAGGCGGCCCGAGCCATCGGCGCCAATAACTGGCGTATCATTGTCCACCACATTCTTCCCAATTCTATTTCCTCTCTGATCGTGCAGGCCACACTGGCCATGGCGGGCGCCATCATTTCCGCTTCTGCTCTGAGTTTCCTGGGATTTGGCATTCAGGCTCCGCTGCCGGAGTGGGGCGCAATGCTGTCCACCGGCCGGCGGTACATCCGGACAGAACCTTACCTCACGGTCATTCCCGGCCTTGCCATCATGGTGGTGGTCTATGCACTCAACGTTGTAGGAGATGGCCTGCGGGACTGCCTGGACCCCAGATTGAAGAAGTGAGCGGTGAAAGGAGTACGGTATGGCTGAAAATATATTGGAAGTGCACGACCTTGAAATCCGTTATGTGACAGACGAGGAAACTGTGCAGGCGGTGAATGACATCACCTTTTCTCTGGAGAGGGGCGAAAGTATCGGCCTGGTGGGGGAGACCGGTGCCGGAAAGACCACCACGGCCCTTGGAATCATGGGGCTGGTGCCGGATCCGCCAGGAGAGATCGTAAAGGGATCGATCCTGTTTGAGGGAGAGGATCTGCTGAAACTCTCAGAAAAGCAGATGCGCCGGATCCGCGGCGGAAAGATCTCCATGATCTTCCAGGATCCCATGACTTCCCTGAACCCGGTGACACGGGTAGGAGATCAGATTGCAGAAGTGATCCTGCTGCACAACAAGATCTCGAAGGCCGAGGCCCGGAAGCGTGCTATGGAGATGCTGGAGCAGGTGGGTATCCCCGGCGCCCGTTGCGACGACTACCCCCACCAGTTTTCCGGCGGCATGAAGCAGCGGGTGATGATCGCTATCGCCCTGGCCTGCAGCCCAGAGCTGCTGATCGCGGACGAGCCTACCACAGCCTTGGACGTGACGATCCAGGCGCAGGTGCTGGAGCTGATGAAAAAATTGAAGCAGGAGTATCAGACCTCCCTGATCCTCATCACTCATGATCTGGGCGTTGTGGCGAAGATCTGCGACAAGGTCGCGGTGGTGTACGCCGGGGAGATCGTGGAATCCGGAACCCTCAAGGAAATTTATACAGATAAGCGGCATCCGTATACCATCGGTCTGTTTGACTCTCTGCCGGATATTGAGAACGACGCATCTACGCTGAAAGTGATTCAGGGCATGGTACCGGACCCCGCAAACCTTCCGGATGGATGCAAGTTCCACCCCAGATGTCCCTATGCGACAGAAGCCTGCCAGACCGGAAAAATCAAGCCGGTGAAGCTTTCGGACTCTCACATGGTCCGCTGCAACCGTTTTTCTGACACGGAGGTTTGAGTATGGCTGAGATTTTAAGAGTAGAAGACCTGACAAAGTATTTTGCCACCAAAAAGGGGACACTCCATGCAGTGGATGGCGTCACCTTCGGTCTGCGGGAGGGACAGACGCTGGGGATCGTGGGAGAATCCGGCTGCGGAAAGTCTACACTGGGCCGGGTGATCCTGCACCTGCATCAGAGAACAGGCGGCCGGATTATCTTTCAGGGAAAGGATATCTCGGACGTGACCAAGGCGCAGCTGAAAGAGCTTCGCAAGGATATGCAGATCATTTTCCAGGATCCCTACGCATCTCTGAACCCCAGAATGTCCATCGGAGATATCATCGCAGAGCCTTTGAAGATCTATAAGCTCTGCAATTCCAAAGAGGAGCAGCAGAAAAAAGTCCGTGAGATCATGGATGTGGTGGGACTGGCAGAGAGAACCTATGGCCTGTATCCGCATGAACTGGATGGTGGACGCCGCCAGCGGGTAGGTATCGCCCGGGCGCTGATTCTGGATCCCAAGCTGGTGGTCTGCGATGAGCCGGTCTCTGCTTTGGACGTGTCCATTCAGGCACAGATTCTGAACCTGATGATGGAGCTCCAGAAGGAGCGGAATCTCACATATCTGTTTATCACCCACAACCTGTCCGTGGTCAAGCATATCTCCGATGATATCACGGTGATGTATCTGGGACAGATGGTAGAGAAGGCTGGATCCGCAGAGATCTTTGCCCACCAATATCATCCCTATACAAAGGCATTGATTTCTGCGATCCCGCTGCCCAAGTACAATGCGCCGGATAATCAGATCATTTTGAAGGGTGAGATCACTTCGCCTATCAACGTGACAAAGTCCTGCCGCTTCGCCCCCAGATGTGTATATGCGAAGCCGGAATGTTTTGAAAATGAGCCCCAGCTGGAAGAGATCGAAAAGGATCATTTTGTCAAATGCCATTTTGTGAGGGAGATTAATGGCCTGTGATAAATCCCGATTTAGGATCAGAAAGAGGTAAGGATGGAAAAAACGTTTGACTTTGACCACTTTGAAAGCCGCCTGCCGTGGGGGCAGGTTAAGTGGGAGCCAGCTGAACTGGAAAAGACTTTTGGAACCCAAGACGTTCTGCCCGCCTGGATTGCAGATATGGATCTGAAGACGCTTCCGGAGGTTCAGGAAGCCATCATTGAGGCAGCTAAGAACGGCATGTATGGATATACCAAAGTCACTGATGAGGTTATTGCGTCCTATCTGCGCTGGCAGCAACGGAGAAATGGCTGGAATGCGGCGGCGGACTGGTTCCGTTTTACCCCCGGTGTCGTGACAGCCATCAATCTCCTGCTGCTGTCAGAGACGGAGGAAGGCGATGAGGTCCTGATCCAGAGACCGGTGTATTATCCCTTCGCTGATTCGATACAGCAGCAGAAACGGGTTGTTGTAAACAGTCCGTTACAGCTCAGGGATGGGCGCTATGAGATCGACTTTGCAGATTTTGAGAGGAAAGCGGCATCCCCCAGATGCAGGGCCTTCGTTTTAAGCAACCCGCACAATCCGGTGGGCCGTGTTTATACGGAGGAGGAGCTCCGCAGAGTGGGCGAGATCTGCCGCAGGCATCATGTGTTTGTAATCGCAGATGAGATCCACAGCGATCTGATCTTCCCGGGCCACCAGCATATCGTGTTTGCCTCGCTGGGCCAGAACTATGCGGAAAACTGTGCCGTTTGCCATGCTCCATCCAAAACATTCAATCTGGCGGGGCTTTCTTTTTCCTGCATTATGATCCCCAATGAGGAACGCCGGAAACGATTTGACCAGATGTTCGCACGGTATTGTCGTGCCCATCCGAACTTTTTTGCCCCCGTTGCTGCAAAGGCTGCCTGGGACCACGGGGAAGCCTGGCTGGATTCATGCCTGGCTTATATTCAGAAAAATGACCAGTTCGTTCGGGAGTTTGCGGAAGATACTTGGAATGGAGACGTCAAGATCTCCCCTCTGGAGGGGACCTATCTCCAATGGATTGACTTCCGGAGACTGGAGCCGGATGCCGAAAAACTGCGCCAAAAGATGCTGTATCAGGCCCATGTGGCGATGGACGAAGGCAGTATGTTCGGCCCAGAGGGAAATGGATTTGAACGATTGAACCTGGCTGCACCCCGAAATCTGATCGAGGAGATCATGGATCGCATCGCCGCAGTATTACGGTAAGAGAACACCAATCCTAAATTACTGGAGGAGTAAACAGGAATGAAAATTTACAAAAAAAGCATGCTGATTGAGGAGAGCGACAACGTCGCAGTTGCCGTAGAGCCTATCCAGGCGGGTGAGTGCACACTAGTGGCTGGTGAGGAGATCACGGCCAACGAATATATCAAAGAGGGGCACAAAATCGCCCGCACTGATATCGAAAAAGGAGCCGAGATCATCAAGTATGGTGTACATATCGGCGTGGCCACCCAGTTCATCAAAAAGGGAGACTGGGTACATGAGCACAATGTTTACGATGACTTTGAGGAAATCAACCGGGAACAGCGTGCTTACTATCGCTCCATGGCACCGGATGCCATGGATTACACGATCCACCATAAATACAAAAAGGAAGAGTTGGGCCTGCCGGAGACGATCATGGGCTATAAGCGGGCAGACGGTTCCTTTGGGATCCGGAACCAGGTGGTGGTGATCTCTCTGGTTCAGTGCTCCAACAATGCGGCGCAGCGGATCTCTGCTGCCTGCAATGTCCCCGCCACGTTTGTCGATGCGGCTTGCGGTGAGTTTCCGGATCGCTTTGAGCGGACCCGCAGAGGATTCATCACAACCGGCACGCACCCGAACACCTTTGGCGTGGTACTGCTGTCCCTGGGGTGCCAGCAGACAGATCCTGAAGATGTGGCGGAGGAGATCCGTAAGACTGGCCGGCCGGTGGTGAATATCAGCATCCAGGCGGACGGCGGTGTCACCAAGGCCATCCAGGACGGGATTGCAGCTGTGGAGGATCTGAAGCGGCAGGCAGAGGCCCAGAAGCGCGAACCCTGCCCCCTCAGCGGACTGATTATCGGCGGCTATAACGGCGGATCTGACTGGACCAGCGGCCTGTCCGCCAATCCGGTGGTGGGTGAGGCAATCGATATGCACCTGTCCGCCGGCGGAAGAGCGGTGGAGGTTTGTGGCCGCGGCGGCTATCCCACCACAGCGGCTTCTTATGAGATCGGCATGCGCCTGATGGATATCGGAGATTTCTTCAATGAGGACTGCACCCGCAGAGGCGGTAAGGGCCTCTCCCAGGTCAATCCCACTCCCGGCAATAAGGCGGGCGGACTGACCACTATGACCGAGAAGAACCTGGGCAGCTTCAAAACCCAGGGACATCGCCGGATCCTGGGGATCCTGGACTGCGGTGATCCGGTCCCCGGCGCGGGAGCCTGGGGCATCAACCAGGCACAGGGCGCCAATGATGCCTATGCGTCCACCACGCTGGCCATGAGCGGATGCCATATCTGCCTCTTCACCACTGGGCGGGGCAACCCCATCGGCAACGCATGTATGACGACCATCAAGATCACAGGCAACCCCCAGACTGCGACGGCGCTGGAGGACATGATCGACTACTCCGCAGCTCCCATGCTGTATGGGGAACTGAGCCTGCAAGAAAGCGGCCGCGAGCTTTACGAGCTGCTTCTGCGTGTGGCCAACGGCGAGGAGACAAAGGCGGAAAAGCTGGGAGATTATAGCTGGACAACGCCCCACGGAACCAGTTACAACGGCGACTATTGATTTCTGCTGCGCAGGCCCCGGGTGGGATCGGAACAGACGACCGGAAGTGTATTCCGGTCGTCTGCGCTGATTTCCCGTGCAGACGGCCACGCTGTATGTTGCCATATAAAAGGAGAGACTGATTACGAAAAACAAAAAAACCAAAGCTATATATTTGATGCTGGTCTCATCGCTGTCCTTTTCCATCATGCAGGTATTTGTCAAATTGAGCTCTGAAGAGGTGGGGACATTTGAGCAGACCTTCTTCCGCAATCTTGTCAGCCTGATTATTGCAGCTGTTATGGTCCGACGGGAAAACCTGCAGGTTTTTCAGGAGATCAAACGAGGAGGCTGGGCGCTTTGGGGAAGGTCGTTCTTCGGCTTTCTGGGGATCGTGCTCTTCTTCTATGCGGCCGGTCACGCCCGCCAAGCGGATGTAGCTATGCTGAACCGGGCATCTCCGGTATTTGTCACACTGCTCGCCGGTATTTTCCTGAAGGAGAAGATCACTCCCGTCAAGATCGCCTCAACGATCCTGTGTCTTGTGGGCGCATATATCGCCATGCAGCCGTCCTTCGACTCCAACCCGTTCCCGCTTCTGGCGGCTTTGCTGGCAGCGGTGGTATCCGGCATGGCTTACACCATGTTGTCCTACTGTAAAAATTTCACGCACCCATCTGCGATTATCTTCCACTTTTCCGCACTGAGTACGGTCTGCGCAGGACTGATGATGCTGCCGAATCTGGTGATTCCGTCTCCAAAGGTATTCGTGATGCTTTTGCTGATCGGCGTCTTTGCGGCAGGGGGACAGTTCTTCCTGACATACGCTTATCAGCAGGCCCCGGCCTCTGAGGTCAGCATCTATCAGTATTCCGGTGTTGTGTTCACTGCCGTGTTCAGCTATGCCTTTTTGGGAGAGACCCTGAGCAAAAGCTCCATAATTGGTGGGATTGTGATTCTGGGCGCTATATTCTGGGTGTTTGAAAACACCAGGAAAGAAAAGAACACATGATTTGAAAATCTTGTGATCACATAAGCTGCAGTTCCCTACGGAATTCCAGGCTATTCACCAATAAGCAGGGAACGTCATGGCCGTGTTCAATTTTACTGAAATGACATTTACTCTTTGCATTTTGACCTGGTCTGTACATACAGAACCCGGCGCCGGGAATTCCCGGCGCCGGGTTTTTGTGCGGATTTGGTCCCTTCACGCTTGACCGGAGGGCTGCCTTTGCCTGGGGCTCTGCCGCCGGACTCCGGGACATGCCCGTGCAGCCTTGGACGGGGCGCTTTCCGCGTTCACAGCTTTTTGACGAACAGCGCACGGATGGCGTTGAGCACTGCCAGGATCATCACACCCACATCGGCGAAGATGGCCAGCCACATATTGGCGAACCCCAGGGCCACAAGCACCAGACACGCCAGCTTGATGCCGATGGCAAAGACGATGTTTTCATAGACGATCCGCAGGCACTTGCGGGAGATCCGGATGGCCTTTGCGATTTTGGCGGGATCGTCATCCATCAGGACCACGTCGGCGGCCTCGATGGCGGCATCGGAGCCCATGGCGCCCATGGCAATACCGATATCCGCCCGGCTGAGGACCGGGGCGTCGTTGATGCCGTCCCCCACGAAGGCCAGCTTTCCCCGCTCAGAGTTGTCCAGCAGCAGTTCTTCCACCTTTTCCACCTTTCCGGCGGGGAGCAACTCGGCGTAAACCTGATCGATGCCCAGGGACTGGGCCACCTGGTCTGCCACCGGCTTGGCGTCGCCGGTGAGCATGACGGTCCTATGAACACCGGCGGACCGCAGCGCCTGGACAGCCTCCCGGGCGTGGGGCTTCACCACGTCGGAGATGACGATATGTCCGGCATACTTCCCGCCGACGGCCATGTGGATGATGGTGCCTACGCTGTGACAGGGGATGTACGGCACGCCCAGCCGGTCCATCAGCTTGTCGTTGCCGGCGGCTACCTCCACGCCGTCCACTTTGGCGATGACGCCGCTGCCGCTGATCTCCTGAACATCCGTCACCCGGCTGCGGTCGATCTCCCGGCCATAGGCCCGCTGCAGGCTTTTGCTGATGGGGTGGCTGGAAGCGCTCTCCGCCAGAGCGGCGTACTCCACCAGCTTCTCGTTCTCCATCTCATGATGGTGGATGCCGTTGACCTCAAACACGCCCTGGGTCAGGGTGCCGGTCTTGTCAAAGACCACCGTTTTGGTTTGGGACAGAGTCTCCAGATAGTTAGAGCCCTTTACCAGTACGCCGGCGTTGCTGGCCCCGCCGATGCCGGCAAAGAAGCTGAGAGGGATGCTGATGACCAGAGCGCAGGGACAGCTGGCCACCAGGAAGGTGAGGGCCCGGTAGACCCAGACGCTCCAGCCGGCGGGCAGGCCCAGAAGGAGCGTCCGGGCCAGAGGGACCAGGATGGCCAGGGCCAGGGCGGCGAAACACACGGCGGGGGTATACACCCGGGCGAACCGGGAGATGAAGTCCTCCGACCGAGACTTGCGGGAGGAGGCGTTCTCCACCAGGTCCAGGATCTTGGACACCGTGGACTCGCCGAATTCCCGGGTGGTACGGATTTTCAGCAGCCCGGTCATGTTGACGCAGCCGCTGATGATCTCGTCCCCCTCCCGGACCTCCCGGGGCAGGGACTCGCCGGTGAGGGCGGCGGTATTCAGGGTGGAGGCGCCCTCCACCACAGTGCCGTCGATAGGAACCTTCTCGCCGGGCTGGACCACAATAACGGTGCCGATGGACACCTCGTCCGGGTCTACCTGCTCCAGCTTCCCGTCCTGCTCCACGTTGGCGTAGTCCGGGCGGATGTCCATCAGCTCACTGATGTTCCGGCGGCTCCGGCCTACTGCATAGCTCTGGAACCACTCGCCGATCTGATAGAACAGCATGACGGCGATGGCCTCGGTGTAATCCCCGCTCCGCTCGTACAGGGCCAGGGCAATGGCGCCCACAGTGGCCACGGCCATCAGGAAGTTCTCGTCGAACACCTGGCGGTTTTGGATGCCCTTCAGGGCCTTTCGCAGGATGTCGTAACCTGCGATCAGATAGGGGATCAGGTACAGCCCAAACCGCATCCAGCCTGTGACGGGGAGAACATGCAGGACAGCCAGCAGGGCCGCCGCTGTCAGAATGCGGATCAGCATGATTTTCTGCTTTTTATTCATGAGGTTCACTTCCGATCTGAGCCGCTCCGTGCGGCTGATAATTCAATAAACGTTTAATTGTTTTGGGAAAGAAAACACCCCGCCTCCGGAGGGGGTGCTTTCCTGAAAAACGCGCTTACAGGTAGATTTCGCAGTCGTCCTCCACCTTTTTGCAATTTCTGCGGACCTGCTCCATCACGGCCTTGGGGTCCTGCCCCTCCGCGAATTCCACGATCATCTTCAGCGCCATGAAGTTCACGGTGGCGCTCTGGACGCCTTCGGTCTTCCGGGCGGCCTCCTCCATCTTGTTGGCGCAATTGGCGCAGTCCACATCGATCTTATAGGTTTTTTTCATATAAAAGTCTCCCTTCAGCAATTGAGCAAAACGATTAAGCAATTATTTAATCTATGGTCTTATCATACACGGGGCGGCCCCCCAAGTCAACGGGGGAGGGAGAGAATCTTCCGATTGGGCAAAAACTCCTTCCGATTGGGCCAATGCGGGGCGGCATATTTTCGCTCTTCCAGAATGGCGCGGGGTGTGGTAGAATACAAAACCAGAAGGAGGGACGACCGATGGAAGAAAAGAAGCTGCCCCACGACCATGGACAGTCCATGGAGCGGGAGCTGGAACAGATGCCCAGCGTGGACGATTTCCAGACAGTGGCTGACATCTTCAAACAGCTGGGGGACGGCAGCCGCATCCGGATTTTTTGGCTGCTGTGCCACTGTGAAGAGTGCGTCATCAACCTCTCCTCCATGGTGGAGATGAGCTCCCCGGCGGTGTCCCACCACCTGAAGCAGCTGAAGGCCGGCGGCCTGATCGTCAGCCGGCGGGACGGGAAAGAGGTCTACTATAAGGCTGCCGAGACGGAGCGGGCCCAGCTGCTGCACCACATGATTGAGGCGATGGTGGAGATTGCCTGCCCCTCGGCGTGAGGTGGGAAGGAGCGGCGGAATGAAGCAAGCGGATTGCCTGCGGATGGCTCTGGCGGAGCTGCCGCAGGGGACTATGGAGATCGTGGGGCGCCCTGCGGCCGAACCTGGGGTTTTGTTCACCGGGACATTTCAGGGAGAGACGGATGGACGGGGACGGATGGAGGTCTACCCGGTCTTTCCGGGGGTGGAGGCGTCCTTCAACACGGTCCTGGGCACCTATGCCGCCTTCCGGCACGAGGCGGCCCGGTCCACGCTGGAGATCAACCACTGCCGCCTGGGCCGGGTGGGCTGGGACCTGCGGGACGGCATGTCGGTCTATCTGGGGGAGGGCGATCTGTCCCTCCACAGTGCGGACTGCTGCGCGGATTCTGTGATGCACTTCCCGGCGGAGATGTACGCGGGGCTGATGATCTGCGTGGATTTGACCCATCTGGCGGAGTCGCCGCCCCCCATCTTGGCGGAGGCGGACTTCCAGGCCGAGAGGCTGGCGGAAAAATTCTGCGGAGGCGGGACCTTCGCCCTTCCGGCGGGACCGGAGCTGGAGGAGATCTTCCGGCCCCTGTACCGGCAGCCGGAGATGCGGCGGCTACCCTATCTCCGGCTGAAGCTCCAGGAGCTGCTGCTGTATTTGGAGGGGCTGGAGTCCGGCGGGCGGGAGCTGACCCGGTACGGCTCCCAGCAGACGGCGCGTATCCAGGAGATCCACGCATTGCTGACCGAGCACCTGGACCGGCGGTACACCATTGAGGAGCTCTCCCACAGGTATCTGCTGAACACCTCCACCTTGAAGGAGGTGTTCAAGGCGGTGTACGGCCTGCCCATCGCCACCTATATGAAAGAGTACCGGGTGCGCAGGGCCATGGAGCTGCTGCGGGAGAGCGGCGGGAGCATCGCCGCCATCGCGGCCGCCGTGGGCTACGAGAGCCAGGGGAAATTCACCCGGGCATTCAAGGATGTGACGGGACAGCTCCCCACGGAGTACCGGCGGGAGCACCGGGGCTGACCCCGGAGTGAGATAGACGACCGGTTCCGCCGGTCGCCGGAGAGGAGGAGCGGAAGATGGCAGCAGACAGCGGGACTCGGACACTGGTCCGGCCCAGAAGGCGGATCGCCTCCCTGGATGCCCTGCGGGGCCTGACGCTGGTGAGCATGATCGCCTATCACGCCTGCTGGGACTTGGTGTATCTGTTCCACGCGGACTGGGATTGGTACCGGGGCACCGGCGCGTACATCTGGCAGCAGAGCATCTGCTGGACCTTTATCCTCCTCTCCGGATTTTGCTTCAGCCTGGGGCGGCGGCCCCTCCGGAGGGGACTGACGGTGTTCGGCTGCGGCTGGGTGGTGACGCTGGTGACGGTGCTCTTCATGCCGGAGGAGCAGATCTGGTTCGGCGTGCTGACGCTGATCGGCTCCTGCATGTTGCTGATGGTCCCACTGGAAAAACTGCTGCGGCACGTACCTGTGGGGGTGGGCCTCGCCGCCAGCGCGGCCTTGTTCACCCTGCTGCGGAACGTGAACCAGGGGACGCTGGGATTTGAGGACTGGACGCTGGGAACGGTACCGGAGGGACTTTACCGTAATCTGCTGACGGCGTACATAGGATTTCCGCCGCCGGACTTTTTCTCCACGGATTATTTCTCCCTGCTGCCCTGGCTGTTCCTGTTCCTGGCGGGGCATTTTCTCCGCCGCCTGCTGGCCGGGCCGATGGAGCGGCTGGATCCGGACGCGCTCCGGTGTCCGCCCCTGTGTGCCTTGGGCAGGCAGTCCCTGCCGGTATATATGCTCCACCAGCCGATAGTCTATGGGGTGCTGCTGGGCGGGGCTGCCCTGCTGGGACGGTGATATGGGACAGAATTTAGATGATGTCCTATACCGCTCCTCCGGGTGGGGGAGCGGTTTTTCTTGACGGGCCTCTGGGAGCGTCATATAGTAAACAAATGAAGAATGCCGGAGGCGAACTCCGGCACGGGAGGTTTGACAGGCATCGCGGGAAAGGACAGGTCATGCTGGAGAAAGCGGGAAAAAACAGCGGAGACAACAGGCGGGACAACCGCGGATTGGTCCTGCGCATGGTTGCCACCGGCGCATGCCGGACCCGGCGGGATCTGGTGGTGAGAACGGGCTTGAGCAAAATGACCATCTCCAATATCGTGGGTGAGATGATCGACGGGGATGTCCTGCGAGAGAGCGAGGTGGTGTGCAGCGAGGAGCCGGGGCGGAACCCCGTGCGCCTCCGGCTCTCACCCGAAGCGCCGAAGGCAGCGGGCGTGGCGTTCCTCCCGGGCCGTTGTGAGAGTGTTCTGTGCGGGCTGGACCTCCGGGTATTCCGGCGGGCTGGCACGGACCTGCCGAAGGACGCTCCGGAGGCGGTGCGGCGGGAGACCGCTCTCAGGCTGTTGGACAAGATGCTGTCCGGGACGGCTGGTGTACGGGCCATCGGCTTGGCGGCGGACCTGCCCTGGCGGCCCGGCGGGGAGCAGATGTGTCCCTCGGAATCCGTGCGTCCGGCAGTCCGGGAGCGGTACGGCCTCCCGGTATTCCTGGAGGACACCTGCCAGAGCGCTCTGCTGGTGGAGAGCCTGTTCGGCAGGGCCCGGAACTGCCGGGACGTGCTGTTTGTCAGCCTGGGGGACCGGGTGGGCAGCGCGGTCCTCAGCGGCGGGCAACTGTGCAGGGGCCGGGGAGGACGGCCCCTGGGGCTGGGCCATGTCACCATCTGCGCCGGTGGCCGTCCCTGCCGGTGCGGCGGCCGTGGCTGCCTGGAGCTGTACGTTCGTTCGCCGGAGGTGCTGAAAAAACTGTATCATCGAACGGGACTGGAGGCTTCCTACGCCGATTTCTGCCGGATAACCGGCAGCGGGGAAGTAGACCGGGTGTTCCGGGAGACCGTGGACTTTCTGGCTGCAGGGATCGCCAGCGCCCTGAATCTGCTGAACAGCGAACTGGTGTTGCTGGGCGGCGACGGACTCTGCTGGACCGACCGGCACGTGGCGGATCTGGAATCCGCCATTGCCCGCCTGCGCCCAGCGGATGGGGGCGGCAGAGTCCTGGTGAGAAAGCCGCGCTTCCTGGGGGAGGGAGCGCTTCTGGGGGCGGCCTGCGGCGGGATCGCCCGGATCTTCTCGGGGGAGCTACCTCTTCAAAACGGGTGATTTCCCGGGGCGGCTTGCCGCAATATCGGAAATCCCACAAAAAGTACATTTTTCTCCTATAAAAACATCAGCTAAACGATTGACATTGAACGCTGGAAATGGTTTAATAATCGATGCGAATGATTGCAAAACCACCTCAGACAAGGAGGACCACTGGTGGACCTTTACAGCGTTGGCGAGATGCTAGTTGACTTTTTGCCGGGCAGTGAGCCCGGAAGCTATATTCGAAACGCCGGGGGCGCCCCTGCAAATGTGGCCATCGCCGCCGCCCGGAACGGGTTGGAGGCGGCCATGTGCTGCTCTGTGGGGGATGACGACTTCGGGCGGTACCTGCTGGGCACCCTCCGGGAAAACAGGGTGCGCTGTATCCGGCGGGAGCCCTGCCGGGAGGCGGTCACCACCATGGCGTTTGTCTCTTTGACGGAGGAAGGGGAGCGGAGCTTCACCTTTGTCCGCAAGCCTGGAGCGGATATGTTCCTTCGGGAGGAGGACGTACGGGAGGCGGACATCCGGGACACGGTGATCGTCCACGCCGGGTCGTGTTCTCTCTCCGCCTCCCCAGCGGCAGAGGCCACAGCCAAGGCCCTGCACCTGGGTCGGGAGATGGGCAGGCTGGTGAGCTTTGATGTGAATTACCGGGACATGATGTGGAACGGCAGTCAGGAGGCCTGCGCCGCAAAGGTGCGGGAGATCCTGCCGGACGTGGATCTGCTGAAGATCTCAGAGGAGGAGGCCGATATGCTGGGGGGCGAGGCGGAGCTGCCCGCCCTTATGGAGCGGTACGGATTGACGCTGGTGGTGCTGACCCTGGGCGGTCAGGGTGCCAGAGGATATTTCCGGGGGCGGCGCCTCGCTGTCCCGGGTCGGCGGGCCCACTGCGCGGATGCAACCGGCGCCGGAGACGCCTTCTGGGGCGGAATGCTGTCTCAGATGCGATTCCGGGGTGTCACCCAGGCGGAGCAGCTGACGGAGCCGCTGGTGCAGGAGGCGCTGGAGTACGGCAACGTCAGCGGATGGCTCTGTGTTCAGGGCAGAGGGGCGATCCCCTCCCTGCCCACCCGGCAGGAGATCGAGCGGCATCTGGTGTAAATGCGGGATTTTTACCGAAAACCGGGAAAAATTTATTGACAAAAAGAAGACGGGCTTTTATAATAAAACGTGCAAGGGAGCTTCCGCGAGGAGGCTGAGATGAGGGGCCGGTCCCTCGACCTGACCTGATGTGGGTAATGCCAACGTAGGGACGCAGCACAAGCTATTCGTGCGGAGTCTCTTCCGCACGGAAGAGATAGGATTGGAGCGAAGGCGGGGTGTCCCAAAGGGGACCCCGCCTTTTTGCATGGGGGCGGACCGGCCATTGGATAGGAGGAATACGAATGAGAACGACACAGCGGCTGTACGAGGCCGCCCATCCCATCTGGGAGCAGTGCCATGACCATCCCTTTGTCCGGGGGATTGGAGACGGCAGCCTGGACCTGGAGAAGTTCCGGTGGTTCCTGCTGCAGGACTATCTGTACCTGTTCGACTACGCCCGGGTGTTCGCCTACGGTGTAGTGAAGGCCCGGGACCCCGGCCTGATGCGGACCTTCTCCGCCAATGTGGACGCGATTCTGGGCGGGGAGATGAAGGTCCACCGGGCCTACATGGCCCGGTTGGGCATCACGGAGGAGCAGGTGTTTTCTGTCCAGCCGGCCCTCTCCAATTTGTCCTATACCCACTACATGCTCTCCTGTGCCGCCGCGGGCGGGCCGGCGGAGATCATCGCCGCCATCCTCTCTTGCTCCTGGAGCTATGCGGAGATCGGCACGCGCTTGGCGGCCATCCCCGGCGCGGCGGACCACCCCTTCTACGGCGAGTGGATCCGCAGCTACGCGGGGGAGGACTACCAGAAAACCAACGACGCGCTGGTGGAGCTGATGGACACCCTGGCGGAGAGCTGCACGGAGGCGGAATACCAGCGGCTGGAGGAGATCTTCATCAACTGCAGCCGGTATGAGCTGGGCTTCTGGGAGATGGCCTGGACGCTGGAGCGATGACCATGCTGGAATTTCAGAACGTCTCCTATCAGTACCCCAGCGAGGACTTCGATATCATCGACCACCTGAGCTTTGCCGTGGAACCCGGCTCCTTCCACTGCATCATCGGCATCAGCGGCTGCGGAAAGAGCACCATCTTCCGCATGACCAACGGACTGCTAAAGCCCAAGGCGGGGACCATTCTGGTGGAGGGGAAGTCCATTGTGGGACGCAAGCACTACTGCGGCTATATGCCCCAGAAGGACCTGCTGTTCCCCTGGCGAACCGTGGGAGAAAATGTGGCGCTGCCCTTGGAGATCCAGGGGGAGCTGACCCGTGCGGAGCGCCGGGACCGGGCGGAGGCGGCGCTGGCCGACGTGGGACTTGCCGGCTGCGGCAGCAAGATGCCAGACGAGCTCTCTGGCGGGATGCGGCAGCGGGCGGCCTTTGCCCGCACCATGCTGACGGGCTGCGACCTGCTGCTGCTGGACGAGCCCTTCTCCGCCCTGGACTTCCTCACCCGGATCTCCATGCAGGAGTGGCTGCTGGACCAGTGGCAGCGGCACAAGAGGACCATCCTCTTCATCACCCACGACGTGGAGGAGGCGCTGTTCCTCTCCTCCAGCGTGCTGGTGGTGGAGCGCACCCCCATCCGGGAGCTGGCGGAGATTCCGGTCCCCGCGTCCTTCCCGCGGGACCGCTCCTGCCTCAAACTGCCGGAGATGGTGGAGCTGAAGGAGCATCTCATCGACCTTCTGCGAAAGCAGGTGACCCCATGAAAAAGGCCTGTAAAGCAAATCTACCTGCCATGATTTTTCTCTTCGCCCTGTTGATTCTCTGGCAGGCGGGGGCCATGGGATTAGACGCGGCCTATATCCTGCCGTCTCCCACCCAGATCCTGGCGAAGCTGTGGGAGCTGCGGGATGTCCTCTTCACTGTTCATCTGCCCGCCACCATGCTGGTGACGGCCATCGGCCTGGGGATCTCTCTGGTGCTGGGCCTGGCCCTGGCGGTGGTGATGGACGAGAGCGACCTGGTCCGCAAGATGATCTATCCCATCGTGGTGGTGTCCCAGACCATTCCCACCACCGCCATCGCACCGCTCTTTGTGCTGTGGTTCGGCTACGGCATCTGGAGCAAGGTGCTGGTGACAGTGCTCATCACCTTTTTCCCCATCACCATCACAGTGTACGACGGGCTCCGCTCCGCCAAGACGGAGATGGCGGAGCTGCTGGAGACTTACGGTGCCACGAAGAAGGACATCTTTTTGAAGATCAAGGTGCCCTGCGCCCTGCCATACTTCTTCTCCGCCGTCAAGATGGCGGTGCCCATGAGCATCATCGGCGCGGCCATCGGCGAGTGGTTGGGGGCCAAGAGCGGCCTGGGCTACTTCTCCCGCCGCATGATGACCCAGTTGGACGGCGCCGGGGTGTTCGCCCCCATTGTGCTGCTGTCCGCGGCGGCCATCCTGGCGGTGGCCGTTGTGAACCTGCTGGAAAAGCGGTTCGTCCGCTGGAGGGGAGAGTCCTGAAACCTGCGGGGCGGGCCCCGCAGGAATCACCTGGATCCAGTTTATAAAGAAAGGAAGATTGATGATGAAACAGAAACTTGCGCTGTTGCTGACGGCGCTTCTGCTGCTCACCGGCTGCTCCTCCGGCGGAAGCGGGGACACGGCGGACGGGCAGGACGATGGAGAGCTGGAGACCATCGACGTGGTGCTGGACTGGTATCCCAACGCCGTCCATGCTTTCCTCTACGAGGCGGAGGAGAAGGGCTACTTTGCGGAGGAGGGCCTGCAGGTGAATATCCTGTTCCCCTCTAACGCCAGCGATCCCCTGACCATGACGGCGGCGGGCCGGGCGGATATCGGCTTCTACTATCAGGAGGACACCATCATCGCCAGGGCCAATGAGGACGTGCCGGTGAAGGTGCTGGGAGCTGTGGTCCAGCAGCCCATCAGCATCGTCTGTGCCCTGGCGGAGAAAAACATCAAGACCCCGGAGGACCTGATCGGCAAGACCATCGGCTACTCCGGCACCCGCTTCGGCGAGGTGGCGGTGGGCCAGATGTTGGAGACTGTGGGCGCCACGCTGGATGACGTGGAGTTGATCGACGTGGGCTTTGACCTGATGAGCGCCATGACCACCGGAAATGTGGACGCCACCTTCGGCTGCTTCATCAACCACGAGGTTCCTGCACTGGAGGAGGAGGGCTTCGCCGTGGACTACATGGAGGTCATGGACTACGGCGTACCCAACTACTACGCGCTGATGCTGGTGACCGGCGAGGACCAGCTGGAGGCCAACCGGGACAAGTACACTCGGTTCCTGCGGGCCTGTCAGAAGGGCTTTGCCGATATGCAGGCGGACCCGGAGGAGGCGTTGGGGCTCCTGTTGGCCAACCAGGACGAGGAGAACTTCCCCTTGACGGAGTCCGTGGAACGGCGAAGCTTTGATGTGCTGCTGCCCATCATGGAGACGGCCGACGCGCCCTTCCTGTCCCAGGACGTGTCCGTGTGGCAGGAGAACATCGACTGGCTCCAGAAGGTGGGCATGATCGACGCCGCCTTCGATCCGGCGGAGGTCATGGTGGACCTGCTGGCGGAGTGAGGCACGGCCGATGGAGGACGCCAAGAGACAGACACTGGCCCGGATCGTCCGGGCCGGGGCGGAGGAGATGCTGCCCCGCCAGCTGGCGCTGCTGGAACAGATCTGCGCCATCGACAGCGGCACCGGCAATGAGGCGGGCAACGCCGCCGTGACCGGGCTGCTGGAGCCGGTGCTCTCCGAGCTGGGGGCCCGGACAGAGCGGGTGAGGGAGCCTGGTCTGGGGACCCATCTGGTGGCCCGGGTGCGGCCGGAACAGCCCCGGGGAAAGGTGCTGCTGGCCGCCCACCTGGACACGGTGTTCGGCCCCGGCTTTGCGGAAAAGCACCCCTTTCATATTGAAGGGGAGTGGGCCCACGGCCTGGGGGCCGGGGACTGCAAGAGCGGCGTCCTTATCTCCCTGTTCGGGGCGCTGATTTTGAAAAAGGCGGGCCTGCTGCCCCCCTGGGAGCTGACGTACCTTTTCACCTGTGACGAGGAGACCGGCTCCCGGTCCGGCCGCAAGGTCTACGCCCGGGAGGCGCAGGACGCGGCTCTGGCCCTGGTGTTCGAGGGCGGCCGGGAGCGGGACGGACGTCCCCGGTTTGTCACATCCCGCCGGGGGGTGATTCTGGGAACCGTCGACGTGGCGGGGCGGGAGGCCCATGCGGGCAAGGCGTATCTGGAGGGCCGCAGCGCCGTGCTGGAGCTGGCTCACCAGATCATCCGGCTATACAGCTTCAACGACTATGAGAAGGGCATCTACTACAATGTGGCGCCCATCTCCGGCGGACGGCCCAACGGCGTGGTGGCCGGAGAGGCCCGGGGGGAGTTCTGCGTGGCCGGGATTCCGGAAAACGCGGACTTCCCGGTGATCCAGGCCAGTCTGGACAGCATGGCGGACCAGGTGACGGTGGAGGGCTGCCGGGTGCAGGTCACCTACCGGACGCTGTTCCCCGCCATGGAGCGGAACGCCGCCAATCACAGCGCCTATCTCCGGGCGGCAGAGGCGGCGGAGCTGCTGGGTTGGGAGCCGGAGGAGATCGCGGACCCCGCCGCCACCGACGGGGCCTATCTCTCCACTTACGGCGTCCCCACGGTGGACGCCCTCTCCGCCATCGCAGAACAGATCCACACCACGGAAGAGCGGGTGCGCATCCCCTCCATCCGGGACAGGACGGCCCTGTGTGCGGCGATGCTGGGCCTGCTGGGATAACGCCCCGCAAAGCGGGCAAGTGCAAGAGACTGGGAAGGGAGCCCCTTCCCGGTCTCTTTTTCGGCGGGGGCAGACGATTCCCAAAGACGCATATCCCGCCCGGTCGGCGCATAGAGTTTGGAATAGATTCCGACAGGGGAGGGAGCGTCATGGCGGCACGGCACGTTGGGCGGCGGATCGGCACCGTCTCGTCCCAGCATCGGGCGGCGGAAAGGCGGCGGCGGAGTACCCCGGCTGCGCCGCACAGGGTCCAGCGGGGAAAACGGGAAACTCTGACTCCGGGAGAGCGGCGGCATCTGATCCAGCTGGTGGCCTGCGGCAGCATCTTTGTGCTGCTGGTGGCGGTGAAGCTCCTGCTGCCGGGACGCATGGCCCAGGTGAATGCCAAGCTCACCGGAATGCTGGAACAGAACATCGATGTGCAGGCCGTGTTCTCCGCTGTGGGGCGGGCCGTGAGCGGCGAAGCGGATGTGGACGTGGCCCTTCAGGATATGTATCAGGCGGTGTTCGACCCTCAGGAGGATTCCGCCGTGGAGGTGTCAGCCCCGGCAGGGGGAGAGGCGGTGTCTCTCCAGCTTCCTGCGGCCATCGCGCCCCTGCGGGCCTTCCGGACCGGGACCGGCAGCAGCGACGGCTGGCTGGATCTGCCCGCAGCAGCATCCCAGACGGCAGAGACCGCGCAGACAGCAGAGGCCGATCAGACAGCGGAGACTGCGGAAACCGCATCCCAGGGCGCGGCGGAGGCGTCTACCCTGGCCTACGTCCTCTACTCCGACCAGAACCTGCCGGACAACGTGTGCCTGGAACAGGCCCTGCTGGGCTTTGATTACTGCACCCCGGTGATGGGCACCCTCACCTCTGATTTCGGCTACCGGGAGCACCCGGTGGAGGGAGAGGAGCGGTTCCACTATGGTATTGACATCGGCGCCGCCGCCGGGACGGAGATCGGCTGCTTTGCCGACGGTACCGTCACCGCCGTGGGGGAGAGCAGCAGCTACGGCAAGTACATCACCGTTGCCCACGAGGGGGGCTACTCCACCCTGTATGCCCATTGCAGCCGGATTATCGCCTCCTCAGGCGCCTCTGTGAAGGAGGGGGACGTGATCGCAGAGGTGGGGGAGACCGGCGTGGCCACCGGGCCTCATCTGCACTTCGAGCTCCATGAGGGCAGCCAGTACCTAAATCCCATCTACTATGTCTCGCTGGCGTGACCGGATTCGGATTTCCGGCGGCTTCTGGCTGCTGGCGGCCTGGTTCACACTGGTGAACGGCTGGCAGCTGCTGGCGGTGATCCTCTCGGCCGCGGCGCTCCACGAGCTGGGACACCTGCTGGTGCTGCGGCTGCTGGGGGCCCGGGTGCGGGAGCTGCGGGTCAGCGTCTTTGGGGCGGAGCTGATGACTTCCGCCGCCCGCCTGTCCTATCCGGGGGAGATCGCGGCGGTGCTGGCGGGGCCAGCAGTGAATCTGCTGTGCGCGCTGGTTCTGGGGGGCGCCCACGCCTGGGTGGCGGCGGGAGCCCATCTGTCACTGTGCCTCTTCAACCTGCTGCCGGTGCGGCCCCTGGACGGCGGCCGGGCGCTGTATCTCGCGGCCGCATGGCTGGCGGGTCCCTCCGCCGCGGAGCGCATCGCCTGCTGGGCGGGGGGCACGACGGCGCTGGCCCTGGGCGGCCTGGTGCTGTGGCTGATCGGGCGGACCGGCGGGAGCCTGTGGCTGCTGCCGGCTGCATTCGGCCTGCTGGCGGCGGCTCTTCGGGAACTGCACGGCAGAAAGGCGGATTTTTTGTAAAAAATACTTGCATTTTCCTCCTGGCCGTGGTATCCTATTACGGCTACAAAGGGTGGTCCTCTGCCGTGCACACGCCGGAGTGCGTTGATGTGCCTTTGAGAGAAGCGGCATGAACACCTATTATTTAGGAGGAACATCCATGGATCTGATTAAGGAACTGAACAAAGAGCGTCTGGAAGCGGAAGTGACCCCCGTCAAGGTGGGCGACACGGTCCGGGTGCACGTGAAGGTCAAGGAAGGCTCCCGTGAGCGTATCCAGGTCTTCGAGGGCACCGTCATCGCCAAGAAGCACGGCGGCATCACCGAGACCATCACCGTGCGCCGCATCTCCTACGGTGTCGGTGTGGAGAAGGTCTTCCCCGTGCACTCTCCCTCCATCGACAAGATCGAGGTGGTCCGCAACGGTGCTGTGCGGCGTGCCAAGCTGTACTATCTGCGCGGCCGCGTGGGCAAGGGCGCCAAGGTCAAGGAAAAGCTGTGATCCAAGACGAAAGAGAGGCGAAAGCCTCTCTTTTTTCTTGTCACACAAAATTTCCCCGGCATCTTGTGATTTTGACGGTTCTTTGATATACTAGCATACGTTATTGTGAAAAACTGCGGTGCTGGAGGAGGCGGTCACGTGCGGGGAGGAAAACGGCTCAACAGGGACGCGCTTTCCCTCCGCGGGCTGTACGAGTGGGTGCAGGTGCTGGTGTGCGCCGTGACAGCAACGGTGCTGCTGTTCACCTTTGCGGCGCGGGTGGTGCTGGTGTCCGGCCCCTCCATGCGGGAGACGCTCCAGCATCAGGACTGCCTGCTGGTGATGAACGCCCACCTGTGCGGTGGATTTGAGGCCGGGGACATCGTCATCATCCGGAAGGAGAGCTTCAAGGACGGGGAGCCCATCGTGAAGCGGGTGATCGCCACAGAGGGCCAGACGGTGGACATCGACTTTACCGCCGGTGCCGTCTATGTGGATGGGCAGCTGCTGGAGGAGGACTACATCCGCCAGCCCACCTATCTGGAGGAGGGGCTGGAGTTCCCTGTCACCGTGCCGGAGGGCTGCGTCTTTGTTATGGGCGACAACCGCAACGACAGCGATGACAGCCGGGATCCGGAGCTGGGGCCGGTGGATACCCGGCAGATTTTGGGCCGGGCGGTGTTCCTGTTGTTCCCAGGCGTGACGGCAGACACCGACAAGCGGGACTTCGGCAGGATCGGCCCGCTGACATAAGAGCAAGGAGACCTCCGGCGGGGGGCTTTCCATCAACAGGGGCGAAAGCGCCCGCGGAGGTTTTGCAGACATGTGGAAGAAAGAGAAGAAGCAGGAGACGCAGGAGGTGTCTCCGGAAAAGGAGGAGGGCCGGGACCTGTATGAGTGGGCCCAGGCGCTGGTGTGCTCCGTGCTGGCGGTGGTGCTGCTGTTTACCTTCGTCATCCGGCTCATCGGCGTGGATGGACACTCTATGGTGCCCACCCTGCAGGACGGAGACCGGCTGCTGGTGCTGAACGCCATGCTGGACAACGACTATGAGTACGGCGACATCGTGGTGCTGCGGAAGGACACCTTTCTGGAGGAGCCCATCGTGAAGCGGGTGATCGCCACGGAGGGCCAGACGGTGGACATCGACTTTGTCTCCGGCGCCGTCTATGTGGACGGGGAGCTGCTGGAGGAGGACTATATCAACGAGCCCACCTATGTGGAGGAGGGGACGGAATTTCCCCTAACGGTGCCGGAGGGCTCCATTTTCGTCATGGGCGACAACCGAAACCACTCCAGCGACAGCCGCAGCAGCGACCTTGGCACGGTGGACACCCGGTATGTCATCGGCAAGGCGGTGTTCCTGCTGTTTCCCGGCGCGGACGAGGCCACCGGGCAGCGGGACTTCGGCCGCATCGGCCCCATTGCGGGGATCGACTGAGCCACGGGGACAGCTTCCTGAGAAGAATTGATTGGGCGCCGCCCGCCGGGGCGGCGTGAGGTAGGACTATGAATATTCAATGGTATCCCGGTCACATGACCAAAACCCGGCGGATGATCGCCGAGCAGATCAAACATGTGGATGCAGTGTGCGAAATCGTGGACGCCCGGATTCCTGTGTCCAGCCGGAACCCGGATGTGGACGAACTGACGGCGGGGAAGCCCCGGCTGGTGGTGCTGAACCGGGTGGACCAGGCGGACCCGGACGCCACGAAGCGGTGGGCGGCCTGGTTCCGGGCAAAGGGGTACGCGGTGATGGAGTCTGACGCCAAGAGCGGCGCCGGGACAAAGCAGTTTGCCGCTGCTGTCAAGACGCTTCTTGCGGACAAGCTGCGCGCCTATGCGGAAAAGGGGCAGAACCGGGTGGTCCGGGTGATGATTTTGGGCGTGCCCAACGTGGGCAAGTCCACCTTTATCAACAGGATCGCCGGCCGCAAGACTGCCAAAACCGAGGACCGGCCCGGTGTCACCCGGGCCAAGCAGTGGGTGCCCATCGACCGCGGGCTGGAACTGCTGGATACCCCCGGCATTCTGTGGCCCAAGTTTGAGGACCAGAGCGTGGGGCTGAACCTGGCCTACACCGGCGCGGTGAAGGACGAGATCCTGGACATGGAGACCCTGGGCTGCCACCTGATGGCGTACCTGGGCACCAACTATCCGGAGGCCCTGAGGACCGGCTACAAGCTCCCGTCCCTGCCGGAGCGTCAGGACGGCGAGGAGGACGTGGCCTGGGGCTACCGCCTGCTGGAGGCCGTCGGGAAAAAGCGGGGCTTTCTGATCTCCGGCGGCGAGGTGGACACGGAGCGGATGGCCAAAATCCTGTTGGACGAGTACAGAGCTGGCAAGCTGGGACGCTTCACACTGGAAATGCCGGAGGAGACGGAACAGCCTGCAGCGTCAGAATGAGGGAAGCGCGCCTATGAATTGCCCGTCTTGCGGAAAAGAGATGGAGCGGGGGAGCCTTTATACGGAGCTGGGGCGGGGCCTTTTCTTCCTGCCGCCCGGCGGAAAAGTGGGATTCTGGGATACGAAGCGCAGTGTGGAACAGCACGGCGGGATTGTTTTGGATGGCCCGCATCATATACGGGGGAGCGACCGCGCAACTGTACATGGCTATGTCTGCCGCGCCTGCAAAAAGATCCTTCTGGAGTATTGACATCACTTGGCGGGAATCGCGGAAAGCGAAGGAACCTGCCCTGCGAGGAGGGGGGCATATCCATGAACTGCCCTGTCTGCGGAAAAGAGATGGAAAAGGGCCATGTCATCACCAAGAACAGCATCGGTCTTTTTTTCATGCCGGGAGAGAAAGACCTCCGCACGTTTTATACGAGGCGGAACATCGAGGCAGATGGCGGCATTGTGCTGGACGGACCGATGACGTTCCGCTACAACCGGACATGGCTTCCCGCCTGGGTCTGCCGTGGCTGTAAGAAGATCGTCATGGAGTATTGGTAGGATGGAAATGGACCTCTGGACCTATGAGCGTGAACAATGGAATAGTGGTCTCACGGCCCTCTGCGGAGTGGACGAGGCAGGAGCCGGGCCCCTGGCGGGGCCGGTGTACGCCGCTGCCGTCATTCTGCCCCGGGAGATCGGTTTTCCTGGCCTCAACGACTCCAAAAAGCTGACGGCGAAGAAGCGGAATGTCCTGTTCGACCAGATCACCGCCACGGCAGAGGCGTACAGCATCGCCTTTGTGACGGCGGAGGAGATCGACAGTTTGGATATCCTCAACGCCCGGATGCTGGCTATGAACCGGGCCATTGAGGGGTTATCCATTCGGCCGGACCTGTGCCTCATTGACGGCAACCGGGACCATGGCAGCAGCGTCTCCATCACGGCGCCCCACATGTGCCTGGTAGGCGGGGACGGGAAGAGTGCCTCCATTGCGGCGGCCTCCATCCTGGCCAAGGTCAGCCGGGACCGGTATGTGACCGGCGTGCTGGACCGGGAGTATCCCCAGTACCAGTTTGCCAAACACAAGGGCTATGGGACGAAGCTCCACTATGAAATGCTGGATCGGTACGGCCCCTGCCCTGCCCACCGGCGGACTTTTCTGAAGAAGTGGGAGGCCCGGCGCACATGAATACCACCAAGGCCCTGGGGGACCGGGGCGAGGCCGCAGCGGCACAGTACCTGCGGAAGAGGGGCTGCCAGTTGCTGGCAAGCCAATGGCGCTGCCGGTACGGAGAGCTGGATCTGGTGGCCCGGGACAGAGACGGCACCATCTGCTTTGTGGAAGTAAAGCTGCGCAGCGGCAGCTTCGCGGGCCTGCCGCGGGAGGCGGTGGACCGGCGGAAGCAGGAACGGCTCCGGGCCGCAGCGGCCTGCTATCTCAGTCAGCACGACCTGGACGCTCCCGCCCGGTTCGATGTGGCGGAGGTTTATACGGATGGGGTTCACCGCCCCCTCCGGCTGGAATATTTGGAAAATGCGTTTTGAAAAACAGTCAGAAGGAGAGAGCGACATGAAGTATTACAGCACACGGGACGCCGCCGTCCGCATGGACGCAGCGGAGGCCATCAAGATGGGCCTGAGCCGGGACGGCGGCCTGCTGACCCCCTGCGGGATCCCGCAGATCGACCGGGCTTTTTTGGAGAGCCTGGTGAATGTCCGGTACCAGGAGCGGGCTGCCAAGGTCATGGGCCTGTACCTGACCGACTACACCTATGAGGAGCTGTCCGGATTTGCGGAGAACGCCTACGGCCCTGAGAAGTTCGACTGCGACGCCGTGGCCCCTGTCCGCACGGTGGACGAGACCACCCACTGCCTGGAGCTGTGGCACGGCCCCACCAGCGCCTTCAAGGACATGGCCCTGCAGATGCTGCCCCAGCTGCTCTCCGCCGCCCTCCGCAAGACCGGAGAGTCCAAGACGGTATGCATCCTGGTGGCTACTTCCGGCGACACCGGCAAGGCTGCGATGGAGGGCTTTGCCGACGTGCCGCAGACGAAGATCCTGGTATTCTACCCCAAGGACGGCGTGTCCAAGGTCCAGGAGACCCAGATGGTCACTCAGGACGGCGCCAATGTGGGCGTCTGCGCCGTGGAGGGCAACTTCGACGACGCCCAGGCCGGTGTAAAGCGCATTTTCTCCGATGAGGCCATCCGGGCCACCCTGGCGGACCGGGGTTACTTCCTGTCCTCCGCCAACTCCATCAACTGGGGCCGCATCCTGCCCCAGGTGGTCTACTATATCTCCGCCTACTGCGACCTGGTCCGGGACGGGAAGCTCAGCATGGGCGACAAGGTGAACTTCTGTGTGCCCACCGGCAACTTCGGCGACATCCTGGCGGCCTACTACGCAAAGCGCATGGGACTGCCGGTTGGGAAGCTGATCTGCGCCTCCAACTGCAACGATGTGCTGACGGACTTCCTCCGCACCGGCGTGTACGACAAGAACCGTCCGTTCCATACCACCATGAGTCCCTCTATGGACATTCTGGTGTCCAGCAACCTGGAGCGGCTGCTGTTCGACCTCTCCGGCGAAAACGATGCGGAGGTGAAGGGCTACATGGATGCCCTCGCCAAGACCGGCAAGTACGAAGTGTCCGACGCCATCAAGGCGGCTCTGGCGGACCAGTTCTGGGGCGGCTTCTGCGGCGAGGCGGGCACCTCCGCTGCCATCGCCAAGTATTACAAGGAGAACGGGTATCTGATCGATACCCACACCGCCGTGGCCGCCAGCGTCATGGAACAGTACCGCAAGGCCACCGGCGACAAGACGGTGACGGTGTTCGTCTCCACCGCCTCCCCCTACAAGTTCTGCGACCACGTGCTGCGGGCCATCGGGGAGACCCCGGCGGGCGACGGCGTGGAGCTGCTGGACCAGCTGCATGAAACCACCGGCACGGCGATTCCCCGGCGCCTGGCGGCCCTGAAGGGCAAGGCCCGGCGGTTCGACCTCACCTGTGAGAAGCCCGGTATGGACAGCGTGGTGCTGGAGTTTTTGAAGTAAATCGCGCTGCAACAAAGCAACGCGGGAAACGGCTTAATGCGGCAGACTGTAAATCTGTTGCCTTTGGATTTTGGAAACCCGAAAGAGGGCAGGGAGGCTATTGCGTGAAGCCTTTGAGCCGGGCATTTGCCCGATTGGTGCTGCTGTTCTTTGCTTTGGGAATTTTCTTCCTGGCTGTCAACGAGCTGATTCCCTACCGGACCCTGGGAGACCGGTACCGGGTGATGGACACGGCCTATTGGATCAAAAACACCCTGCGGATCACAGGAATCGTGCTGCTGGTCAACGGAGGCATCCAGTGGGTCCGAAACCTCCGCTGCCCATACTGCGGCCGTGGGTATGCCATGCCATGGTGGCGGAAGGGGGAAAAGCACTTCTGTGACAGGTGCGGCAGGGAAATTGTCTTTGATGACCCGGAGGACCCAACCGAAAAACGCAAAGGGGAGTAGAGCACCATAGCACAGGAGCGGCGCTGTCCCTATTGCGGCGGCGAATTGGCGCCGGGCGGATCCGGGGCGAAGGCTACAAAGGGTCCCTCTGGCTCCCGGAGGGCAGCAAGCTGCCCGGCATTCTGCTGACCAAGACAGGCGTCCGGAAGGTGGGCGGACGCGTTTGGGGAAAGGTCAGCAGCGTGAAAATCGAGATGGACACAGATCAAGATAGATCAACAGAGTTCCGGGGAGTTGGAGCCGCCGAAGAGGACGGCTGACTCCGCCTCACGGGACACAGAGAAAGGAGGGGTGCCGCATGGCCCTCTACGCCATCGGGGACCTGCACCTCTCCCTGACAGCGGACAAGCCTATGGAGGTGTTCGGCCCCGCCTGGGAGAATTACACGGAGCGCATCGGCGATGCTTTGAGCCGGCTGACCGCCGGCGATGTGCTGGTCCTGGCGGGGGACACCTCCTGGGGCATCGACCTGAATGAGGCGGAGGCGGACTTCCGCTTTCTGGACCAGTTCCCCTGCAAAAAGTATCTGGTGAAGGGGAACCACGACTACTGGTGGTCCACGGTGTCCAAAATGAAGAACTTCTTCACGGAGAAGGGCCTTACCACCCTGGACTTTCTCCATAACAACTGCGCCCTGTATGGAGACTACGCCCTGTGCGGGACCCGGGGATGGTTCTTTGAGGAGGACCAGAAGCCCCACAACGCCAAGGTCCTCAACCGGGAGGTGGGAAGACTGGAGACTTCCCTGAAGGCGGCGGAGGGACGGTCCATCTTCTGCTTCCTTCACTATCCGCCGCTGTATCAGGGCTACGAGTGCCCGGAGATCCTGCGGCTGCTCTCGGCCTACCCCGTGGAGCGGTGCTGCTACGGCCACCTCCACGGCTACGCCATCAAACGGCGGCTGGAGGGCGGGTGGAATGGGACGGACTTCTCCCTGATCTCCGCCGACTATCTGGGATTTGTTCCAAAAAAAATTTGTGAATAACGGAAAAAAGTATAGCATTTTCAGGTTTTGTATGGTAAAATACCATTTCGCACCGGCTTATGACCGGCGATGAACGGAGGAATAAACAAGATGAGTGTGAAAAGCTGCGAAAAGATCGAAAAGAGCCAGGTCGTTCTGACCATCGAGGTCGGTGCACCGGAGTTTGAAGCTGCCATCGAAAAGGCATATCAGAAGATGCGCAAGAAGATCAACGTGCCGGGCTTCCGCCCTGGCAAGGCCCCCCGGAAGATCATCGAGGGGATGTACGGCGCAGAGGTGTTTTTCGAAGAGGCAATCAATATCGCGTTCCCCGAGGCCTATGAGGCTGCCGTGAAGGAGCAGGAGCTCCAGGTGGTGGGCTATCCCTCTGTGGAGATCGAGGGCCAGGTGACCCGCGACGGCTTCACCTTCAAGGCCACCGCCCCTGTGTATCCCGAAGTGACCCTGGGCCAGTACAAGGGACTGTCCGCCCCCAAGGAGGAGGTCAAGGTCTCCGTTGCGGATGTGGACGAGCGCCTGAAGGCTCTGACCGACCGCAACACCCGTCTGGTGAGCGTGGACCGGGAGGCCAAGGAGGGCGACACGGTCGTCATCGACTTCGAGGGCTTCCTGGAGGGCAAGCCTTTTGAGGGCGGCAAGGGCGAGAATTTCAGCCTGGAGCTGGGTTCCCACACCTTTGTGCCCGGCTTTGAGGAGCAGCTTGTCGGCGTGAAGGCCGGCGATGAGAAGGACCTGGACATCACATTCCCGGAGGACTATCACAAGGACCTGGCCGGCAAGGCAGTGGTGTTCAAGGTGAAGGTCCATGAGGTGAAGGAGAAGGAGATCCCCGCCCTGGACGATGAGTTCGCCAAGGACGTCAGCGAGTTCGACACTCTGAAGGACCTGAAGGCTGATCTGAAGAAGAAGATCACCGCCGAGCGGGAGGAGACCGTGAAGCGCGCCTTCGAGGACGCCCTGATGGAGCAGGTGGCTGAGAACATCACCGCCGATGTGCCCGACGCCATGGTGGAGGCCCAGTCCCGCCAGTTCCTGGACAACTTCAAGATGCAGCTGGCCCAGCAGGGTCTCCAGTACGACCAGTACATGAAGGCCACCGGCATGGATGAGGCCCAGCTGCTGGCCGACGCCAAGGAGCCCGCTCTCAAGCAGGTCCGCATGGATCTGGCCATGGCCGCCATCATCAAGGAGGAGAACATCGACGCCACCGATGAAGAGGTGGAGGCCGAGTTCCAGCGGATGGCCGACCAGTACGGCATGGATCTGGAGACCGTGAAGAAGTATCTCCAGGCTGAGCAGGTAAAGGACCAGCTGAAGAGCCAGAAGGCCATCGCCGTGGTGGTGGACAGCGCCACCGCCGTGAAGGCGGAGAAGAAGCCCGCCAAGAAGACTGCCAAGAAGGCAGAGGACGCCGAGGGTGAGGAGGCCGCTGAGGAAAAGCCTGCCAAGAAGACCACCCGCAAGAAGGCGGACGAGGACGGCGAGGAGAAGAAGCCTGCCAAGAAGGCCACCAAGAAGGCTGCGGCAAAAAAAGAAGAGGAGACGCCTGCTGAATCCAAATAATTCCGGGTATACTAGGAATTGACGGCCCCGGCGGAGCGGTGTGTTTTTCCGCCGGCGGAAGGCGCTCTACATCGATTTGACAGATTCCCGCATGGCGTCTATATTAAGATAGGCGTGTGCGTTGGCAGAGGCGCGGCGGCCCGCAGGCGGGCCGGGCGCTTTTGCCTTACCTGCCCCACCGGGGCGGGGAAGACGCATCGGGTTTGGGAGGAACAGATCTGTCATCTGTGCCGGTCCCCGGTGCGGAAATCAAGGAGGTTTTACCAATGAGCTTAGTCCCTTATGTAGTCGAGCAGACCAATCGCGGCGAACGGTCCTATGATATCTTCTCCCGTCTGCTGAACGACCGGATCGTCTTTCTGGGGGAAGAGGTCAACGCCACCACCGCCAGCCTTGTGGTTGCCCAGCTGCTGTATCTGGAGGCCCAAGACCCCGACAAGGACATCCAGCTGTATATCAACAGCCCCGGCGGCTCCGTCACTGACGGCATGGCCATCTACGACACCATGCAGTACGTGAAGTGCGACGTATCCACCATCTGCATCGGCATGGCCGCCAGCATGGGCGCGTTTCTGCTGTCCTCCGGCGCCAAGGGCAAGCGCATTGCTCTGCCCAACGCGGAGATCATGATCCATCAGCCCTCCGCCGGTACCAAGGGCAAGGTGACAGACATGGAGATCGACGTGGAGCACTTCCTGCGGATCAAGAAGAACTTGAATGAGATCCTGGCGAACAACACCGGCAAGACGGCAGGGGAGATCAAGGCGGCCTCGGAGCGGGACCACTGGATGACAGCCCAGGAGGCTTTGGACTTCGGCCTCATCGACAAGATCATCACCAGCAAGAAATAAGCACCAAATTCCAAAACTGAGGTAATACCATGAGTGACGAGAGCAAGAAGGGCCTGCGGTGCTCCTTCTGCGGCAAGCATGAGAGCCAGGTCCACCGGATGATCCAGGGACCCGGTGTGCGCATCTGTGATGAGTGCGTCCAGCTGTGCATGAGCATTTTGAACGATGGGTTTGAGGACACCTCTTCCAGCGCGCTGGAGGACCTGCCTGATCAGCTGCCCACGCCCCGCGAGATCAAGGACGTGCTGGACCAGTACGTCATCGGCCAGGACGAGGCCAAGGTGGCCCTGTCCGTGGCGGTGTACAACCACTACAAACGGATCTACTTCGGCGGGGACGAGGATGTGGAGCTGCAGAAGAGCAACATCCTGCTGCTGGGGCCCACCGGTTCCGGCAAGACGCTGTTCGCCCAGACGCTGGCCCGGATTCTGAAGGTGCCCTTCGCCATTGCGGACGCCACCACCTTGACGGAGGCCGGCTATGTGGGCGACGATGTGGAGAATATCCTGCTGCGGCTGCTCCAGGCCGCGGACTTCGACGTGGAGCGGGCGGAGCACGGCATCATCTATGTGGATGAGATCGACAAGATCGCCCGGAAGAGCGAGAACACCTCCATCACCCGGGACGTATCCGGCGAGGGTGTCCAACAGGCTCTGCTGAAGATCGTGGAGGGGACCGTTGCCAACGTGCCGCCCCAGGGAGGCCGGAAGCATCCCCACCAGGAGTTCATCCAGGTGAACACGAAGAATATTCTCTTCATCTGCGGCGGTGCCTTCGACGGGCTGGAGAAGATTATCGAGCGGCGGCTGGACCAGAAGTCCATCGGCTTCGGCGCCAACGTCCAGGGAAAGAAGGACAAGGACATCAGCAAGATCCTGCACGAGGTCCAGCCCCACGACCTGCTGAAATTCGGCATCATCCCGGAGTTGGTGGGCCGCCTGCCGGTGATCGCGTCTTTGAATGCGTTGAAGCGGGAGGATCTGGTCCGCATCCTGACGGAGCCCAAGAACGCCCTGGTGAAGCAGTACAAGAAGCTGATGGAGTACGACGAGGTGGAGCTGGAGTTCCAGCCGGAGGCCCTGGAGGCCATCGCCGACAAGGCCATCGAGCGGAACATCGGCGCCCGGGGCCTGCGGGCCGTCATGGAGGGTATCCTGACTCCCATGATGTACGACATCCCCTCCGACCCCACTGTGGTGAAAGCAGTCATCACAAAGGACTGTGTGGAGGGCAGGAGCGGTCCCGAGCTGACCCACGACCCCAAGAAGATCAACTATTCTGTGAAATTGAACACCGGCAAGGGAGAGGGCAGGCCGGCTTCCGGCTCCTCGACCCCCGCGTCGGCGTCTTAATGAAGAGAGGGAGGGACGCTGCCGCGCCCCTCTCTCCTGTTTTACCATCCCCTCAGAAAGGAACAAGCACATGGAACTGACCACTTGGAATCTGCCCGTTCTGGCCCTCCGGGGCCTGACGGTGTTTCCACACATGACACTGACCTTTGACGTGGAGCGGCCGATCTCCATCGCGGCCCTGGAGCGGGCCATGGAGGCCGATCAGGACATCTTCCTGGTGACCCAGCGGGAGATCGGGGTGAACGCGCCGGAGGAAAAGGACCTGTACACCATTGGCACGGTCTCCCACATCACGCAGATCCTGCGGCTGGGCCAGTCCTCTGTCCGGGTGATGGTGGAGGGGCGGCAGCGGGCCCACCTGCGCCGCCTGTGGCAGACGGAGCCCTTCCTCCAGGCCAATGTGGAGGCCATCCCGGAGGAGCCGTCCTCTGAGGCCATGCGGAAGAGCCCCCGGACGGAGGCCCTGCTCCGCCAGACCTACGCCCTGTTCGGCGAGTATGCCGAGCAGGCCAGCGGTGTGCCGGAGGAGGTGGTGGCCACGGTGATGGACAGCCGGGACCCCGGCTTCCTGGCGGACTATATTGCCCAGAACATCGCCCTGCGCTACACCGACAAGCAGGAGATCCTGGAGGAATTCTCCCCCTTCGCCCGGCTGCGGAAGCTCAACGGTTTCCTGGTGCGGGAGAACAACGTGCTGGGCTTTGAGCACGAAATGGAGAGCAAGGTCCGGGACCAGCTGGTCCGCACCCAGCGGGACCAGATCCTCCGCACCCAGATCCGGGTCCTCCAGAACGAGCTGGGGGAGACCGATGACGGCGACGAGGACGAGATTGAATCCTACCGCCAGGAGATCCTGGCCCTGGAGCTGCCGGAGGAGACGGAGCAGCACCTGCTGAAGGAAGTGAACAAGCTGGCCAAGCAGCCCTTCGGCTCCGCCGAGGGTGCGGTGATCCGCAACTATCTGGACGTGTGTCTGGAGATGCCGTGGAACACCACCACAAAGGAGCGGGTCAGTGTGGACGCCGCCCGCAGGGTGCTGGAAAAGGACCACTTCGGCCTGGAAAAGGTGAAGGAGCGGATTCTGGAGACCATCGCTGTCCGGCAGATGAATCCGGACGTCAAGGGGCAGATCCTCTGCCTGGTGGGCCCGCCCGGCGTGGGCAAGACCTCCATTGCCATCAGCGTGGCCAAGGCGCTGAACCGGAAGCTGGCCCGCCTGAGCCTGGGCGGCGTTCGGGACGAGGCGGACATCCGGGGACATCGGAAGACCTACATAGGCTCCATGCCCGGCCGGATCATCGAGGCCATCAGCCGCAGCGGGTCTATGAATCCCCTTCTGCTGCTGGACGAGATCGACAAGTTGGGCAACGACTACCGGGGCGACCCGGCCTCCGCACTGTTGGAGGTGTTGGACAGCGAGCAGAACAGCACCTTCCGGGACCATTTCCTGGAGATCCCGGTGGACCTGTCCAAGATCATGTTCATCACCACCGCCAACACCACAGACACCATTCCCCGGCCCCTGCTGGACCGGATGGAGGTGATCCAGCTCTCCAGCTACACGGATGAGGAGAAGCTGCAGATCGCCAAGCGCCACTTGTTCCCCAAGCAGCTGGCAGAGCACGGACTGAAGAAGAGCGCTGTCCGCATCAGCGACGACGTGTACCGGGCCGTCATCCGGGACTACACCCGGGAATCCGGTGTGCGCCTGCTGGAGCGGCGGCTGGCTGCCATCTGCCGGAAGGCGGATATGCGCCTGCTGGAGGGCACTGTCAAGCGGATTACCGTGACAGAGGAGGAGCTCCCCAAGTTCCTGGACTGCCAGCCCTATCCCCCTGATCTCCACACGGACCGGGAGGAGATCGGCGTGGTGAACGGCCTGGCCTGGACTGAGGCGGGCGGCGAGATCCTGGAGGTGGAGGTCAACGTCATGGACGGCTCCGGCAAGCTGGAGCTCACCGGCAACCTGGGAGACGTGATGAAGGAGTCTGCTCAAGCGGCTCTCAGCTGCCTGCGGAGCCGGGCGGCGGTGCTGGGGATTCCAGCGGACTTTTACAAGACGAAGGACATCCACGTCCACTTCCCAGAGGGCGCAGTGCCCAAGGACGGCCCCTCCGCCGGCATCGCCGTCACCACTGCCATGCTCTCGGCCCTGACGGACCGGAAGATCAAGGCGGGCATTGCCATGACCGGCGAAGTCACGCTGCGGGGCCGGGTGCTGCCCATCGGCGGATTGAAGGAGAAGACCATGGCCGCCCTCCGCAGCGGCATCACCACGGTGCTGATTCCCAAGGACAACGTCCGGGATCTGGAGGAGATCGACCAGACCGTCCGGGCTGCCCTGCGGTTCGTGCCGGTGGAAACGGTGGACCAGGTGTTCGCCGCCGCTCTGTGCCCAGAGCGGGATCCCATCCGGGAAGAGGTGGCGGACCATGTGGCGGCCTTTGCCCCGGCGGGGCGTGAGAGCGGCCGTGACGCCGCCGTGCGGCAGTAAAGGAGTGTTTGTATGGCTTTGAATTTTGCCAAGGCGGAGTTTGTCCGCTCTGCCGGACGGCGGGAGGATTTCATTCGGGACGGTCTGCCCCAGTTCGCATTTGCAGGCCGGTCCAATGTGGGAAAGAGTTCTGTCATCAACCGGCTGGTGGGACGGAAGAACCTTGCCTATGTGGGCGCCTCCCCCGGCAAGACCACTCAGGTGAACTACTTCCTCATTGACCGCCGGGCCTATCTGGTGGATCTGCCGGGGTACGGCTATGCCAGGGTCTCCCAGGCGGAGAAGGAGCGGTGGGCGAAGCTGATGGAGAGCTACTTCCAGGAGGAGGCGGACCGGATCACCACCGGCGTGCTGATCGTGGACATCCGCCACAAGCCCACGGCCAACGATCTTGTGATGCACGACTGGTTCCGCCAGACGGGCTGTCCGGAGATCGTGGTGGCCAACAAGCTGGATAAGCTGAAAAAGAGCCAGGTGGAGCCGGCCCTTCAACTGGTCCGGGAGACGCTGGAGCTGACGGAGGCGGATATTCTGCTCCCCTTTTCCGCGGAGAAGGGAATGGGGAAAGAGGACCTGATCCGCCTGCTGGTCCAGACCTGCGGGGGATAATGCGGAAAGAGAGGACCACGGTCCTCTCTTCTTCCTGTCCGCAGGACCTGCTTTTTTGGAAAAACTTTGTCTACCCCCTATGCAAAAGCGGAAAAATACGCTAAAATATCAATGATATTTTGTGAGCAGAACAGACGGAGGTTTTCATCATGGCGAAGCCTGTGTATAAACGGGTCCTGCTGAAGATCAGCGGCGAGGCCCTGGCCGGTGACAAGCATACCGGCCTGGATTTTGAGGTGATTGGTCAGGTCTGCGATGTCATCAAGGAGTGTCTGGACATGGGCGTCCAGGTAGGTCTGGTGGTGGGCGGCGGCAACTTCTGGCGCGGTGCGAAAAACAGCGGCGGCGCCATGGAGCGCACCCGGGCCGACCACATGGGAATGCTGGCCACGGTGATGAACTGCCTGGCTGTGGCGGACGTGTGTGAGCAGAAGGGGATTCCCGTCCGGGTGCAGACCGCCATTGAGATGCGGGCTGTGGCGGAGCCCTACATCCGTTCCCGGGCCATCCGGCACCTGGAGAAGGGCCGGGTGGTGATCTTCGGCGCAGGCACCGGCAATCCCTACTTCTCCACGGACACTGCGGCGGTGCTGCGGGCGGCGGAGATCGACGCCGACGTGATTTTGCTGGCCAAGAACGTGGACGGCGTCTACACGGCCGACCCGGTAAAGGACCCCACTGCGGTGAAGTACGACGTCATCACTTATGACGATGTGCTGGCCCAGCACCTGGCGGTGATGGACTCCACCGCCACGTCCCTGTCCATGGACAACCACATTCCGGTGCTGCTGTTTGCCCTGAAGGACCCGCGGAACATCATCCGGGCCCTGTGCGGTGAGAACGTGGGCACCATCGTCAAGGAATGAGAGCACGCATGCGCGACAGCGCCTCCCCATACACTCAACTGTGAAAGGAAGGACCTATTTATGCTGAAGGAAGATTACAAGATTTATGAGGGCAAGATGAAGAAGAGCATCGACTCCGTGGCCGCGGACTTTGCCTCCGTGCGGGCGGGCCGGGCCAATGCCTCCGTGCTGGACCGGATCATGGTGGACTACTACGGCAGCCCCACCCCCATCCAGCAGATTGCGGCCATCTCTTCCCCCGACGCCCGGACACTGCTGATTTCCCCCTGGGACAAGACGGCGGTGAAGAGCATTGAAAAGGCCATCCAGAACTCCGATCTGGGTATCAACCCCCAGAACGACGGCGCCAGCATCCGGCTGAGCTTCCCCCAGCTGACGGAGGAGCGCCGCAAGGAACTGGTGAAGCAGATTCACAAGTACGCGGAGAACGGCAAGGTGGCCATCCGCAACATCCGCCGGGACGCCATGGAGGCGTTCAAGAAGAAGGAGAAAGCCTCCGAGATCACGGAGGACGATCTGAAGCAGGCGGAGAAGGATCTCCAGAAGCTGACGGACGACAGCTGCAAGGAGCTGGATGCGCTGCTGGCCAAAAAGGAAAAGGAACTGATGGCGGTGTAAAAGCCGCCGGGGCCTCCGGCGGGAGCACGGCTGCCCGCCGGGGGCATTGCACATTTTGTAAGGTGCTGTCACCCTTTCAGGGTCTGTGAGGTGACCTGCGGTCACTCGGGGCCGCCGCCCGGCGGCCGGGGGGATTCTGCTCCCGCCGGAGCCGCTTCCACGGGGGGCCGGTAAAAGAGAAAAAACGCTTCAGAACCGTTCCGGTGCAGCGGCTCTCCGCGCTGACAGGCGCCGGTGTATCAGTGCAAGCGCCGATTTGGGCTGGCCTTTGGGCACACCATGGCTTTCTGCGATTCCCCGACTGCCGTCCTGTGGCGGATGGTGCAGATCTCATCGGGGTGGTCGTCGTATTGGCGTCCTCCTCTGTTCACTGCTGTTGGACCGGCAGCTGCGGAAGTGGAATCTGGGGGTTATTGACTGAAGGAGAGGGGACTATGAAACTGGAACAGAAATGGTATTCGGCAGCCAGGGGAACACTGTTTGCAGCGGTTTTGCTTTTGTGTCTGGCGGGCGGGATCCGGGGCGGACTGGGGTTGGTATTCCTGGCCATGGGAGTTGCTGCGGCAATCGCCTTTAGGGGGATTGAACTGCGCCATCTCCGCTGTCCCAACTGTGGGCGCTTCATCCTGCCCTGGTTTTCCATGGAGGAGACCCAATACTGCCGCGCCTGCGGCTTCCACTTTCCTTGGAAGTTCGACCGCTGGTGGGAAAAGGGGAACTAAGCAGCCGACACATTTCTCCCGATACAAAAAGGAGGAGGTACAAATGTCGTTTGAAGCAGAAGTGATTCCCCTGTTCATCGGAGGTGTGATCGCGGTCAGCGCGATAGAGTTTTTCCTGGGCTGGCGGAGTCTGCGGCATCGGAAGGATCTCCGGGGGCTGTTTGCCGGGCACGTGGTTGCCATGCTGCTGGGATTTTTCTTCTTGATTCGCAGTCTGTTTGCCAACTGGCTGGGGCTCTCTCTGGGTATTGCCTCCATTTCCAACTCTGTGAATATAGGCCTTTTCGGCCTCTGCTGGGCTGTCAGCGCCCTCTGCGTGGCAGTGATGCTTTCCCGCTTGGCGGCTGTACCAAGATATTAATCATCCCGGTGTGCGGTTCTGGCTATCCAGTAAATACCTGTGTTTCTTGCCACAACGCTCGGCCAGTGCGCAGCAGCTGCGCAGTTTTTGGCGGTTCTGCCGCCTTACAGACGCGGCGTACCGCTTGCGGGTAAAGCGGAACGGGCGGAAAGAGCAGCTGGTCAAATGCGGTTTTGCACCCCCGATTTTCATCGGTCTCCCGTAAATACACAGGCACCGTCTCACACCGGCTCCGCTGTATTTTGCACAGTGGGGAGAGGAGGGGCGCAGTTTTGCCGCAGGCGGAAACTGCGTTTAGCGGACTTTGCGATGACGACAATGGGGGAGAGAATGGGCCAGCCATCATCATGGCTGCATTTCCCGTCCAATGGGACAGATCCCCCCAACAATCCATTTTGAAATGAGAGAATTTATCATGCCAGAGAGTATCAACGGTGCGGTGGACCAGCCCTTGGTCCCGCCCCGCCACATTGCGATCATCATGGACGGCAACGGCCGCTGGGCCACGAAGCGGGGCCTGCCCCGCACCGCTGGCCACAAGGCAGGAGCGGAGACGTTCCGCCGCATCGCTACCTACTGCAAGAACATCGGCGTAAAGTACCTGACGGTGTACGCCTTTTCCACGGAAAACTGGAAGCGGTCAGAGGTGGAGGTCTCTGCCATCATGGCCCTGCTGAAGCGGTATCTGCTGGAGGCAGTGGACACCATGGAGAAGGACCACATCCGGCTCCACTTCTTCGGGGACATGACCCCTATCGCCCCGGATCTGCGGGCCCTGGCCCGGGAGACGGACGAGATCACGGAGCACCTGTCCAAGGACGATTTCCAGGCCAATGTGTGCCTGAATTACGGCGGGCGAGACGAGATTCTGCGAGCAGCCCGGCGTTTTGCCACCGACTGCGCCGCCGGAAAGAGGCGGCCGGAGGAGTTGGATGATGCCCTGTTCTCCAGCTATCTGGACTCTGCGGGAATCCCGGACCCGGAGCTTATCATCCGGCCCAGCGGAGAGCAGCGGTTGAGCAACTTCCTGCTGTGGCAGTGCGCCTATTCGGAGTTCTATTACACGGATACCCTGTGGCCGGACTTCGACGAAGCGGAGCTAGACCGGGCCATTGCAGCCTACCAACAGAGAGACCGCCGGTTCGGCGGCGTAAAGAAATAAACCTTTACAGAAATTGAGAAAAGGGCTGATCCTATGTTCAAGCGTGTGATGGTGGCCGTAGTGGGCCTGCCGCTCCTGATACTGATCCTGGGCTGGGCCCCGTCCTGGGCCACCATGCTATTGCTGGCGGCCATGTGCGCCATCGGCGCCTGGGAGCTGATGCGCGCGGCGGCGGGAGAGAGGGGCAAGCCCCTGACCCCCCTGACAGTGATCGCCGCGGCGGCGGTGCCGGTGTGCGTGTACGGGGAAATGTCCATTGAGAACACGGAGCTGACTGCCCTGCCGGTGCTGCCCTTCGCCGCCCTGTTGGGCGCGGTGTTCATCTTTGCGATCTTTGCCCTGGCTATCCACCGGTATGACGAGGAGCAGGGCATCCCCTTTGCCGCTGTCACCTGCGCTATCTTCGCCGGGCTGGCGTTCCCCTTGATGTTCTCCTGTCTGCTGCGGCTTCGGATGATGCCCGCCATCGGGATGCTGCAGGTGTTTCTGCCCTTGGCCATCTCCTTTGGCAGCGACACCTTCGCGCTCTTTGCCGGAATGCTGTGCGGCAAGCACAAGCTGGCCCCCAAGGTCAGCCCCAAAAAGACTGTGGAAGGAGCCATAGGCGGTCTGCTGGGTGGTGTCATCGGCATGACGGTTTTTAAGCTAGTCGCGGACAGCATGGCACACACCCTGACTGTTTATCCGCCAATCGAGATGGCAGCTGGTCCGCAGATCTCCTGGGGGGCAGTCTTTGCACTGGGTATTATCGGCAGCACCATCAGCCAGATCGGCGACCTGAGTTTCTCCGTCATCAAGCGGGAGTTCGGCGTCAAGGATTATGGCAACCTGCTGCCGGGCCATGGCGGCATCCTGGACCGGTTTGACTCTGTTACCTTCGTGGCGCCCTTCGTGTGGCTGGCCTTACAGCTGCTCTGAACGGGTGATTTGGGAAGATTTAGGATTGTTTTCAGCTGTTTAGAATAGGATAATGCTATGAGCAAGACGATTTCAATTTTAGGTGCCACCGGTTCTATCGGCCGCCAGACATTGGACGTGGCGGAGCAGCTGGGACTGCGTGTGGCCGCCCTTACCGCCCACATGGATGTGGAGCGGCTGGAGGCGCAGGTCCGAAAATTCCGGCCCCGGCTGGCGGTCCTCACCGATGAGGCGGCGGCCCGTGACCTGGCGGTACGCCTGGCCGACATGGACACCAAGGTTTTGGGAGGCCCGGAGGCCCTGCTGGAGGCCGCTGTCTGCCCGGAGGCGGATACGGTCGTCACCGCCGTGGTGGGTATGGTGGGACTGCGTCCCACCCTGGCCGCCATCCGGGAGAGAAAGCGCATCGCCCTGGCCAACAAGGAGACGTTGGTCTGCGCCGGACAGCTGGTGATGGATGCGGCGGATACGCACGGCGCCGAGATCGTGCCTGTGGACTCGGAGCACTCGGCCATCTTCCAGTGCCTTCAGGGCTGCGCCGACCGCCGGGAGATCCGGCGGCTGATCCTGACCTGTTCCGGCGGGCCTTTTTACGGCATGACCTATGAAGAAGTGGGCAAAATGACCAAAGCGGATGCCCTCCGCCACCCCAACTGGACCATGGGACCCAAGATCACCGTAGACTGCGCCACGCTGATGAACAAGGGGCTGGAGGTCATCGAGGCCATGCGCCTCTACCGTCTGCCGCTGGACCAGGTGTCGGTGGTGATCCACCGGCAGAGCATCGTCCACTCCCTGGTGGAGTACCGGGACGGGGCGGTCCTGGCCCAGCTGGGCACACCGGATATGCGCCTGCCCATTCGATATGCCATGACATACCCCGAACGGGTGGAAAGTCCGGCGGAGCCGCTGGACCTGCTGTCCTGCCCGCCCCTGACCTTCGCCCAGCCGGACCGGGATGCATTTCCATGTCTGCAGCTGGCAGAGGCGGCGGCGGCTCAGGGCGGCACCGCCTGCGCTGTTTTGAACGGCGCCAATGAGGAGGCGGTGGGCCTGTTCCTGGCGGGCAGGATCGGCTTCCACGACATTCCCCGCCTGGTGGCGGAGGCCCGGGCAGCTGTGCCGGCGGAGCAGGAACCGGCGCTGGAGGACATTCTGGCGGCGGACCAGGCGGCGCGGCAGGCGGTGCTGGACCGGGCTTGAAGCAAGTTTTTTGACGGGAGTTTTTGCATGACCATTGTGTATATCCTGGCGGCCATTCTGATTTTCGGCGTACTGATCGCCGTCCACGAGCTGGGCCACTTCCTGGCCGCCAAGCTCTGCGGCGTGCGGGTCAACGAGTTTTCCATCGGCATGGGGCCTCTGATCTGGCACAAGGAGACGGAGGAGACCCAGTATTCCCTCCGGTTGCTGCCCATCGGCGGCTTCTGCGCTATGGAGGGGGAGGATGAGGACTCTGGCGACGAGCGGTCTCTGGGCCGTCAGGGCTTCTGGAAAAAGGTGGTGATTTTTGCCGCCGGCTCCTTTATGAATTTCCTGGCGGGGTTCCTCATCATTCTGGCGGTGTATAGCGGTGCCCAGGGATTTCTGATCCCGGCGGCCGCCGGGACCGCGCCGGAGTTTGAGGAGCGGAACGGCCAGACTATCCAGGCCGGAGATATTTTTTATTCCGTCAATGGGGAGCGGGTGTACCTGTACAGTGACGTGTCCCTGCTGATGAGCCTGCACCAGGGCCAGCCCATGGATTTGGTGGTCCTGCGGGACGGCGAGAAGGTGGAGCTGAACGACGTCACATGGGGCACCTACACCGGCACAGAGGGGGAGACCTATCAGGGCTACGGCGTCTATATCGCAAGAGACCAGATTGAGGAGGCCAATCTCTGGACGATCCTGAAGACCAGCTGGCTGAACACCATCGACTTTGTGCGGATCGTGCGGCTGAGCCTGCAGATGCTGGTGACCGGTCAGGCGGGCATGGACGATCTCAGCGGCCCGGTGGGCATCGTCTCCACTATCACCCAGGTGGGCACCGCGTCAGAGACCATTGCCGCCGCGGTGGAGAACATCCTCTACTTCGGCGCCATGCTGGCGGTGAACCTGGCAGTGATGAACATGCTGCCCATCCCGGCTCTGGACGGCGGCAAGATCTTCTTCCTCATCATTGATGAGATCGCCATGAAGCTGTTCCGAAAGAAGATCCCGGAGAAGTATGAGATGGCGGTGAACACCGTGGGCTTTGTGGCCCTGATGGGCTTCATGCTGGTGGTGACATTCAATGATGTGTTCAAACTGTTCGGATAGGAGCGAGTCATGACGGACTTTACCCTGCGGCCCTGGCGGGAGGCAGATGCTGCCTCCATCGCCCGGTACGCGGACAATGCAAAGATCGCCGCCAACCTGCGGGACGTGTTTCCCTGCCCCTATGCCCCACAGGATGCGGCCACGTTTGTGGAGAGCTGCATCCGGCAGGAGGGCCGGGGTCAGATGTGCCGGGCCATTGAGGTGGACGGCGAAGCTGCGGGCAGCATCGGCCTGTTCCTGGGCAGCGATGTATACCGGAGGAGCGCAGAGCTGGGCTACTGGCTGGGAGAGCCCTTCTGGGGCCGCGGGATCATGACCGCCGCTGTGGAAACCATGTGCCGGGAGGGCTTTGCAGCCTGGGACATCGTCCGCATCCACGCTGAGGCATTTGCCAGGAATGCGGCCTCCCGCCGGGTGTTGGAGAAGGCGGGGTTCGCCCTGGAGGGCACTCTGCGGCGGAGCGTGTACAAAAACGGGGAGATGCTGGATTCCTGCATTTACGCCCTGGTGAGGGAGGAAGCGCCATGACAAAGCGTTTGATGGTGGGGGATGTGGCCGTGGGCGGCGGTGCCCCAGTGTCTATTCAATCCATGTGCAATACCAAGACCGACGATGTCCGCGCCACTGTGGAGCAGATCCACGCGCTGGAGGCCGCCGGATGCGAGATCATCCGCATTGCCATTCCGGATCAGGCCGCGGCAGAGGCGGTGGACCGGATCAAGGAACAGATTTCTATCCCCCTGATCGCGGATATCCACTTCAACTACAAGTATGCCTTGGCGTGCGCAGAGCGGGGCATCGACGCCATCCGCATCAATCCCGGCAACATTGGCGGGGAGGAGAAGGTGAAGGCGGTGGCGGACATCTGCCGCCAAAAATCCATCCCCATCCGCATTGGGGTCAACGGCGGATCTCTGGAAAAGGACCTGCGGGCCAAATACGGCGGCGTCACGGCAGAGGCATTGGTGGAGAGCGCCATGGGCCACGTGGCCCTTTTGAACAAGTTCGATTTTGATGACATCTGCATCTCCGTCAAGTGTTCCGATGTGCCCCTGACCATGGCGGCCTACCGGCTGCTCAGCGAGCGGACAGACTACCCTTTGCATCTGGGCGTGACAGAGGCGGGCACCCCTTCCATGGGGCTTGTGAAATCCGCCATGGGAATTGGGGGCCTGCTGTGCCTGGGGATCGGAGATACCATCCGGGTGACGCTGACCGCCGACCCGATCGAGGAGATTTTCGCTGCCAAGAAGATTCTGAAGGCCGCCGGACTCCGTAAGGAGGGCGTGAATCTGATCGCCTGCCCCACCTGTGGTCGCACCCGCATCGACCTGATCCCCATGGCGGAAGAGGTGGAGCGGGGCCTCATGAACTGCACGAAGAACATCACCGTAGCGGTGATGGGCTGTGCCGTCAACGGCCCCGGCGAGGCAGCGGCGGCAGATATCGGCATCGCTGGCGGCAAGGGTGAGGGACTGATTTTCCGCAAAGGAGAAATCCTTTACAAAGTACCGCAGGAGCAGCTGGTGGACAAGCTGATGGAGGAAATTGAAAAACTCCCATGAGGAATGAGAAGTTAGGAATTCGGAATTGTTGTGTTCCGCCTCTGGTGGGACAATGCTCATACGTCCGGCGTTGCCGGACGCCGGAATTCCTCATTCCTAATTTCTGATTTCTCAGCATTTGATTCCTGTTTAACAAGGTGGCGTCTATGTCAAGAGATATACCCTTTTTTGAAATGTTTACTGAGCTGCAGCTCTCCGGAGAGCTGCGGCTTCGTTTGGCCGGCGCAGTGGTGAACGGCGCTTGCATCGACCAGGCCGGCATGTCGCTGGCGCTGCGCCTCACCACCAGGGCGGAGCTGGGAGATGCGGAGCTGGAGGAGCTGAAGCATCTGCTGATGGGCGTATACGGCTTCCGACAGGTGACGACGGAAGTCACCTGCAAGGCTCCTTCTTCCCAGGCCGCAGCCGCAGGGAGCCGCCCGGCTGCTTCGGTCCCGGCGGCCCCCTCCGGCAGTAAGGGCGAGAAGCAGGCCGCAGGCAAGGTCCTGATGGGCAAGCCCATTCGCATCCAGCCGGTGCCCATGAAGATCCTGGACCTGAAGATGGGGAATGCCACCGTGGCGGGGAAGGTGTTCGCCTTCGAGTGCCGGGAGACCCGGCGGCCCGGTATGTGGCGGCTGAGCTTCGACATGACGGACTATACCAACTCCGTCACCGTTCAGAAGAACCTGACGGAGAAGGAGGCTCAGGGACTGGAGAGCGCCATCAAGCCCGGCATGTGGCTGTGCGTCCAGGGCAAGATGGAGCCCACCTGGGACGGGAAGGACATCCAGCTGAACCCCTACCACATCCAGCTGGCGGAGCACACTGAGCGGCAGGATACCGCCCCGGAGAAGCGTGTGGAGCTGCACCTCCACACGAAGATGAGCAATATGGATGCCCTGACGGACACGAAAGAGGTGGTCCAACAGGCCATCCGGTGGGGACATCCCGCCATCGCCATCACGGACCACGGCGTGGCCCAGTCCTTCCCGGACGCTTGGCACGCCGCTGGGGACAAGATCAAGATCCTCTATGGCGTGGAGGGCTACTTTGTCAACAACATCGATGACCGGGTGGTGGTCCACGGCCCTCAGGACTGCTCCCTGGACGGGGAGTTCGTGTGCTTCGACATCGAGACCACGGGCCTCAAGGTGGACCGGGAGGCCATTACGGAGATCGGCGCCGTGGTGCTGAAAAACGGTGAGATTACGGATCGGTTCCAGACCTTCGTCAACCCCAACCGGCGGCTGACGCCGGAGATCATCGGCCTCACCGGCATCACCGATGACATGCTGAAGGACGCCCCTCAACTGAAGGAGGCCCTGGCGGAATTTTTGAAGTTCGTGGACGGCCGCCCCCTGGCGGCCCACAACGCAGAGTTTGACATCGGCTTCATCCGGGCGGGCTGCCGGAAGGTGGGGCTGGACTTCCAGCCCACCTATGTGGACTCCCTGATTCTGGCACAGAACCTGCTGCCGGATCTGGGAAAGTACAAGCTGGACATCGTGGCGGACCGGCTGGAGCTGCCCAACTTCAACCACCACCGGGCCAGCGACGACGCCGCCACCGTGGGCTATATGCTGATCCCCTTCTGGAAGATGCTCCACGAGCGGGGCATCCACACCCTCCAGGCGGTAAACCGCGAGATGGAGAAGCTGCGGCCCCTGGGCAGCAAGACCAACCGCTTCCCCAAGCACATCATTCTGATCGCCCGGAACAAGGTGGGGCTGAAAAACCTGTACCAGATGATCTCCGCCTCCAATCTGAAGTATTTCAAGCGGGTGCCCACCATCCCCAAGAGTCTGCTGCTGGAGCACCGGGAGGGCATCATTGTGGGTTCCGCCTGTGAGGCGGGCGAGCTGTTCCGGGCCGTGGCGGACCACAAGGACTGGGAAGAGCTGAAACGCATCGCCTCTTTCTACGACTATCTGGAGATCCAGCCCCTGTGCAACAACGCCTTCATGTTGCGAAACGGCGACGTCCAGTCGGAGGAGGAGCTGCGGGAGTTCAACCGCACCATCGTCCGGCTGGGAGAGGAGTTGGGCAAGCCTGTCTGCGCCACCGGCGACGTCCACTTCCGGGAGCCGGAGGACGAGGTGTACCGCCACATCCTGCTGGCCTCCAAGAAGTTCCCGGACGCCAACGCCCCGCTGCCCATCTACTTCAAGACCACCGATGAGATGCTGGAGGAGTTCGCTTACCTGGGGAAGGAGAAGGCCTATGAGGTGGTGGTGACCAATACCCAGGCCATCGCCGACCAGGTGGAGACTTTCCCCTTGCTGCCGGAGGAGCTGTTCCCGCCCCGGCTGGAGAACTCCGAGGAGGAGCTGAATTCCCTGGTGTGGAACAAGGTCCATGAGCTGTACGGCGAGGACCCGCCCAAGCTGATTGTGGACCGGCTGAACGTGGAGCTGGGCGGCATTCTGGGCAAGTACGACGTGGTGTACATGTCCGCCCAGAAGCTGGTGCAGCGGTCCCTGGAAAACGGCTACCTGGTGGGCTCCCGAGGCTCCGTAGGCTCGTCCCTGGTGGCCTATATGTCCGGGATCACAGAGGTGAACAGCCTTCCGCCCCACTACCGCTGCCCGAATTGCAAGCATGCGGAGTTCATTCAGGACGGCTCCTACGGCTGCGGCGCGGACATGCCGGACAAGATCTGCCCGGTGTGCGGCACAGAATACATCAAAGACGGCTTCGACATCCCCTTTGAAACCTTCCTGGGCTTCGGCGGCGGCAAGGTGCCGGATATCGACCTGAACTTCTCCGGTGAGTATCAGGCCCGGGCCCACCGCCACGCCATCGAGATGTTCGGAGAGACCCAGGTGTTCCGGGCCGGTACCATCGGTACACTGGCGGAGAAGACCGCTTACGGCTTCGTGAAAAAATACCTGGAGGAGAACGGCATGACTGTGGGCCGGGCAGAGGAGAATCGCCTGACCCTGGGCTGCGTGGGCACCCGCCGGACCACCGGTCAGCACCCCGGCGGCCTGGTGGTCGTTCCCGACGATATGGACATGGAGGACTTCTGCCCGGTCCAGCACCCGGCGGACGCCGACGACTCCGACACCATCACCACTCATTTTGAATACCACTCTATGGAGGCAAACCTCCTGAAGCTGGACATGCTGGGACACGATGACCCCACCATGGTCCGCATGATGGAGGATCTGACCGGTGTCAACGCCCGCCAGATTCCCCTGGATGACCCGGACACCATGTCCATCTTCACCTCCAGCAAAGTGCTGGGATACGAGAACGACGAGATTCTGGGCCCCACCGGCGCCGTGGCGATCCCGGAGTTCAACACCCGATTCACCCGGCAGATGCTGGTGGATACCCAGCCCAAGGACTTCAACACGTTGGTACGGCTCTCCGGCTTCTCCCACGGGACAGACGTGTGGCTGGGCAACGCCCGGGAGCTGATCGTCAGCGGCACCGCCTCCGTTCTGGAGACGGTGGGCTGCCGGGACGATATCATGCTGTACCTGATCTCCAAGGGCCTGGACCCCAAGATGAGCTTCAAGATCATGGAGAAGGTCCGCAAGGGCAAGGTGAAGAAGGGCGGCTTTGACGAGGGCTGGGTGGAGGCCATGCGGGACCACGACGTGCCGGAGTGGTACATCGACTCCCTGGCCAAGATCGGCTACCTGTTCCCCAAGGCCCACGCGGTGGCCTACGTGATGATGGCCTTCCGCATCGCCTGGTTCAAGGTCCATGAGCCCCTGGCATTCTATGCAACCTTTTTCTCCGTCCGGGCCAAGGCCTTTGATGCGGAGTACTGCTGTGCCGGAAAGGATGCGGTGAAGCGGAAGATCCGGGAGATCGAGAACAACAAGGACGCCACGGCGGTGGAGCAGAACCTGCTGACCACCCTGGAGGTGTGCTATGAGTTCTACCTGCGGGGCTTCCACTTCGACACGATCAACATTTATGAGTCCGATGCCACCAAGTTCAAAGTGACGGAGAACGGTCTGCTGCCGCCCTTCACAACGGTCCACGGCCTGGGAGAGGCGGCGGCCATCGACACAGTGGAGAAGCGGAATGGGAAGGAGTTCGTCTCCGTTGAGGAGTTCGCCATGTGCTGCAACAAGCTGTCCAAGACCCATATTGAGCAGCTGAAGGCGCTGGGAGCCTTCGCCGGGATGGCGGAGACCAGCCAGCTGACGCTGTTTTGATCCCCGTGGGAGCGATTTCCCCACGGCACCGCGATAGCAGAAGAAAAGGGAGGACCCATTCCGGGTCCTCCCTTGTTTTGTCCATGTGGAAAGAATTACTTCTTCTCCAGCTTGGCATTGCATTTTGCCAGAAATTTTTCGTTCTTGACGATGGCCCGGGTGTGGGTGCCGCTGCCGATGGGGCCGCTCTCATCCCAGGCTTTCACAGCGAAGTCCACCATTTTGCCGTTTTCCGAAACGGCGGTGATCTCTGCCTCCGCCCACACCTTCATGCCGATGGGAGTGGGAGCGTCGTGGGAGATGTCCAGATGGGTGCCCACACTGCCCTGGCCCTCCTCCAGAAAGCTCTGCAGACAGGTCATGGCGGCATTTTCCATCAGGGCGGACATATAGGGCGTGCCGAACACCGGCAGGGCACCGGAACCCACGTTAGCGGCGGTAAGGGCGTCCGTAACAGTTTGCTCCAGGCGGCATTTTGTTCCAATCAAAATCATGAGAGGATTCCTCCTTGGTAAAATATCTTCCGCCTTTCCAGTGTACAGGAAAGCAGTGGAATGCGCAAGGGAAAAAGAAGCGGCACCGGGTAGTGTTCCGGTGCCGCATTTTACAGCTCAGATACCGAGTTGCGTCCAGAGGTCGTTATAGAGGGTGCGCGTCTCAGCAGGGAGGACCAAGTAGGCCTCACACCGGTCCAGCACCTCCTGGGAGGGGGCCATGATCTCATAGAGAGCGGGATCCAGGGGCTCTCCGTAGGTCTCCTCATAGTAGGCAGGATAGGTCTCCAGCGCCTCAGCGTTGGGAGAGGCGTACCAGATATAGTCCATATTCCGCAGGTTTGCCTCAGTGGAGGCCATAAAGTTGATCCAGGCCTCCGCCTCCTCCTTGTGCTGGGAGGTTTTGAGAACGCACATGGCGTCCACGAACCAGTTGCTGCCCTCCTCGGGCACTACATAGGCGAGATCTTCGTTGTTTTCCAGCATGCTCAGATAGTCACCGGCATAGTAGGTGGCAATGGCGGCGTTGCCGCCCTCCATCTTCTGAAACACCTCGTCCATGACCTTTCCCTGATACACCCCGTTCTTTACGGCGTCGGCGATGAGCTGGTAAGCCTCCTGAATCTCCGCTTCGTCAGTGGTATTCACAGAGTACCCCAGGTACAACAGGGCGATGCCCAGAGCATCCCGGGAGTTGTTGATAAGCAGCACGTTCCCGGCGTACTGGGGATCGAACATGGCGCTCCAGCTGGTAATGGGCTCCTGCACCTTGGCGGTGTTGGAGATGATGCCCAGAGTGCCCCAGGTGTAGGGCACGGTGTACTTGTTCTCCGGATCGTAGGACAGATTCTTGAAGCGGTCGTCGATCTTCTCAAAATTGGGGATGTTATCATAATTGAGCTCGGCCAGCATATCCTCTTCGATCAGCTGGGAGATCATGTAGTCGGAGGGGACGATGACGTCATAGTCCACGCCGCCCATGCTCAGCTGGGAATAGAGGACCTCGTTGCTCTCTGCGGTCTGGTAGTTGACTTTGATGCCGGTCTCTTCTTCAAATTGGTCGATCAGGGACTCGTCGATATATTCACCCCAGCTGCACACGTTGACCACACGGTCCCCGCTGCCGCTGCCGTTACTGCTGCCGGAATTTTCCGAGTCAGAGGTGTCCTTGCGCACGGAGCATCCGGACAGGAACAGGCTCGCCGCCATCAGTAAGGCGAGAGTCAAGGCTACCATTTTTTTCAATTGATCATTCCTCCAGTGTTGATTTGAATGCGTATCTCAAGACCCGCAGGCCGTGGGACCGATAGTCATGCGCGGGCTCGCTCCCGCAGGCGCTCCTGCCGGGATTCCCGGACATTGATGATGATGAGCAGCAGCAGCACAGCGCCGAAGAGCAGCGTGGAAATGGCATTGATCTCCGGGCTGACCCGCTTTTTCGTCATGGAATAGATGGTCATGGCCAAAGTGGACACGCCGGAACCGGCGGTGAAGTAACTGATGATGAAATCGTCGATGCTCATGGTGAAGGCGATCAGTGCGCCGGAGATGATGCCGGGCTTGATCTCCGGGATAATGACCTTCCAGAAGGCCTGCATCCAGGTGCAGCCCAGGTCTTGGGCCGCGTCCACTAGGTTTTTGTCCATCTGGCGCAGCTTGGGCATCACTGTCAGGATAACGTGGGGGATGTTGAAGGTCACATGGGCCAGCAGCAGTGTACCGAAGCCAAGATAGATGTTCTCCTCCATCCAGAAGGTATCCTGCGCCTGGTTGAACCAGACGGCAAAGGCCTTCCACAGGCCGAAAAAGGCCACGAACAACAGACACATGGAGACGCCGGTGACGATCTCCGCATTCATGACGGGAATGTTGTTCACCGTCATCAGGGGCGTGCGCCACCGCCGCCGCATACTGGCCAGGCCAATGGCTGCAAAGGTGCCCGCCACAGTGGCAATCAGCGTGGAAAGCACGGATACCAGCAGCGTGGTATAGACACTCTGCATAATGAGGCGGTTCTGGAACAGCTCCGCATACCAGTGCAGGGAGAAGCCCTTCCACACCGCGCTGCTGTTGCCGGCATTGAAGGAGAAGATGATGAGAATGAAAATCGGCGCATACAGGAATACGAATACCAACGCCATGAAGATGCGGTTTCCCAGCAGATGCTTCCGTTTCACAGCATCACCGCCTGTTCCTCACCGTCGCCGAAACGGTTCATCACCAGCATACACACCACCACAATGGCCATCATCACAAGCGCGATAGCCGCCCCGAGCTGGGGATTATAGGCCCCGCCCAGGAACTGCTGTTCGATCAGGTCGCCCAGCATCATCTGGGTGCCGCCGCCCAGCAGACGGGAGATGGCGAAGGTGGACACGGAGGGCACGAACACCATGGTGATGCCGGAGAGCACCCCCGGCAAAGACAGGGGCAGGATGACCTTGCGGAACACCTGCACGCTGCTGGCGCCTAGGTCCCGGGCCGCTTCAATGAGGGAATGGTCCAGCTTTACCAGCACGGAGTAGATGGGCAGGATCATGAAGGGCAGGTAGTTGTACACCATACCCAGCACTACGGCGCCCTGGGTACCGATCATCTGGAAGTGATCGATGGGGACATACGCGGCGGGATCAGATGCAAAGTGCATAGCGATCTGGTTGTAAAGGTCGATCAGGCCGATCTGCTGAAACAGCTGGTTCAAAAGTCCGTTGTTCTCCAGAATGGACATCCAGGAATAGGTCCGCAGCAGAAAATTCATCCACATGGGCAGCATGATGAGCACCATAGCGATGCGCTGCACCTGCGGCCCCTCCTTGGAGAGCATATAGGATACCGGGTATCCGATCAGCAGAGCGATCAGTGTGGCGATGATGGCCAGCTTAAACGAGCGGGTGAACACTGCTGTATAGGTACCCATGCGGGCGAAGTTCTCCAGCGTGAAGTCCCCGGCGGCGGTGCTGAAGGCATAGACCACCATAATGATGATGGGCGCCACCACGAAGATGGACATCCATCCCACATAGGGAACGGCGAACAATGAGAGCTTATTTTTCATCCTCGCTCTCCTCCTCATCCGCCTCCCAGTTGGCGTCGCTCATCTCCTCATATTCTTCCGAGAAGGAGGAGTAATCGCCGAACATCCCGGAATACTGACTCTTTTTCATAATGTGGATGCCGTCGGGATCGATCTTGATGCCGATCCGGGCGCCCACGGGGGAATGGTCTGTGGTTTGGATAAGCCATTTGAAGCCCCGGAAATCCACGATGATGTCGTACTGCATCCCCTTGAAGGTGACAGAGGTGACAGTCCCCACCAGTTGTCCCTGCTCCATGGGGACGATGTCGATGTCCTCGGGCCGGATGACCACGTCCACCGGCTCGTTCTCAGCAAAGCCGCCGTCCAGGCAGGGAAACTCCCGGCCGTACATCTTCACCAGCTTGTCCCGGACCATGACGCCGTCAATGATGTTGGACTCACCGATGAAGTCCGCCACAAAGGCGTTCTTGGGCTCGTTATAGATATCCTCCGGCGTGCCGATCTGCTGGATGCAGCCCTTGTCCATCACTACGATGGTGTCGGACATGGTCAGGGCCTCCTCCTGGTCGTGGGTGACGTAGATGAAGGTGATGCCCACCTGCTGCTGGATTTTCTTCAGCTCCAGCTGCATGTCCTTGCGGAGCTTTAGATCCAGAGCGCCCAGGGGCTCGTCCAGCAGCAGCACCTTGGGCCGGTTTACCAGGGCCCGGGCGATGGCCACCCGCTGCTGCTGGCCGCCGGACAGGGCGTCCGGCTTGCGGTTTTCAAAGCCCTTCAGGCTGACAACCTCCAGCATTTCCAGCACACGCTGACGGATCTCCGTCTCCGGGATCTTTACCCGGCGCTTGCCGGAGGGATCCTTCGGGTCCGGCCGCTTCTGCATCCGCAGGCCGAAGGCCACGTTCTCAAACACATTCATGTGGGGAAACAGGGCGTATTTCTGGAACACCGTGTTGATCTGCCGCCGATAGGGCGGAACGTCATTAATCCTCACACCGTCGAACAGGACGTCTCCCGACACAGGGGTCGTGAAGCCGCCAATAATACGCAGCGTTGTGGTCTTGCCGCAGCCGCTGGGTCCAAGCAGTGTGAGGAATTCTTTGTCGTTGATATAGAGGTTTAAATCGTTGAGAACCACTTCGTCGTCAAACGCCATACGGATGTTCCGCAGACGAATCAACTCTTTGGACATGTATCCTCCCCCATTTCATAATAATTTTGATTACAATGAAACGCCTCTTTTCTCTGTTGAGGGGGAACCTTTCTCGTCGAAATTCAGCAATAACAAACTATATCCGATGTGTGGCGAAAAGTCAAGCAAAATCAAAGATTTCGCCGGGGTTTTACGGGAATTTTTTAAGGAGCTTCCGGCGCGGGAAAATACTTGTCCCGGAAGGGCACATCCGCCACGGTGAAGACCCTGCCCCGCAGGTAATTCAGCGCCCCGGCGTCCGTGGGGAAAGGGAAGGCCAGCTGGTAGGAATACAGGGCCTGCCGGGTCTCGCCGTAGCGGCGGTTCACATCCCCCCGGCCGTACTTGCCGTCCCCCAGCAGGGGACAGCCGATCTCCGCCATGGACACCCGGATCTGGTGGGTCCGGCCGGTGAGCAGCCGACACTCTACCAAAGACAGCGGGCCCCGGGTCTCCAGAGTCCGGTACAGGGTCACGGCAGTCTTTCCGCCGGGAATGGGACGGCGATAGAAAGCCACCTGCTTTTTCGCCTCATCTTTTAAAAGAAAGCCCGCAATCTTCCCCTCCACTGGCTTGGGGCGGCCTACGGTGATGCAGAGATAAGACTTCTCCACCTCATGGTTTTTGATCTTCTCATTTATGATCCGCAGGGTCTCCGCGTTCTTGGCGGCAATGACAATGCCGCCGGTGTTCCGGTCGATCCGGTTGCACAGGGCGGGCGCAAAGGCGTTCTCCCATTTGGGATTCCACTCTTTTTTCTGGTACAGGTAGGCCTGAATGTGGTTGATGAGGGTGTTGACCTTCTCCGTCTCATCGGCGTGGACCACCAGCCCCGGCCGCTTGTTCACCAGCAGCAGATTCTCGTCTTCGTACACGATGTCCAGCTGGGGACGGAACACGGTGAGAAAGATGTTTTCCTCAGAGGGCTTGTCAAAGAACTCGTCGTTGATATATAATTGTAAAATATCGCCGGACTCCAGCCGTGTGTCCCGCTTGGCACCCCTGCCGTTGACTTTGATCCGCTTGAGGCGGATGTATTTCTGCAGCAGGGTGGGGGGCAGCAGGGGCAGGCTTTTGGCCACAAAGCGGTCCAGCCGCTGTCCGGCGTCGTTTTTTCCAATGGTGAGTTCCCGCATGGCATCCTCCGATGGGCAAGTATTTGATGCTACCATCATACCTGTTTGCCGGGCGCTTGTAAAGCGGGGAGAGAATTTTTTGAATCGGTTAGGAGAAACTGGACGTATGGCGCAGCATGACGGAAACAAACAGCGGGGCTGGGTGAACTATTTCCGGGTCTTGGCAGGGGGCTACCTGCTGTATCTGGCCTACCAGCTGATGAAGGGCATCTGGGACGGGACCGCCGAAACCGTGGCTCTGAACGCGGCGGCGGGCGCAGTGTTCGCCGTGGCAGGGGCGATGGTGCTTTGGCGGGAGTGGAAGGCGTACCAGTACGCCAAGGCTCACAAGGACGACCCGGATAGCTGGAGCCAGGACGACGCCCTGCCGGAGCAGAAGCGTCCGGCGACACCTGCAGAACAGGTCGGACCCGAAGCGGACCAGAAGGGACGGGACGAGGAATGAAGCTGGAAGAGCTCTGCGCCGCCGTGCAGGAGGCGCGCTATTACAACGAGCGGTTCACCCGCCGGGAGTACACCAGCGCCTTCCGGACCTACACGGAGCGATTCGGACCACTGTACATGGAGGCCGTCCGGGAGACGGCGGAGGACCCTGACGGCCGCCGGGTACTGGCGGAGCAGCTGCTGGACCTGCTGGAGGCAGGGTGGAAACGCCAGCGCCCCTGGAACCGGACCATGGTCCAGGCCCGGGAAAAGCAGATGCTGGTGACGTATCTTTCCCCCATGCTGCTGGGACTGGAGGAGCCCCTGTGCCAAGAGCTGGCGGAGCGGCTGCGGGACGGCTGGAACACCCGCCGGCCCAAGGACATCTACAACATCACCACCTATGCCCGGCTGCAGGAGGGCTTCCGCAATGTGATCCTGGGCATCGACATCACCGGCTGGCAGAAGCGTCGGGAAGAGGAGAGCTGAACAGAGCGCCTGCCCGGAAACGAAAAAATTTGCCCGGAAACGGCAAAAACATGAAAAAATTGTTTGACAACCGGGCACACATCCCTTATAATACTATTCGTGTCATTACGAGGTAGCTTATGCGTTTTGATGTAAGACCCATACTGCATGCCCCTGGCAAGCGCCTGACGTTCCAGTTTTCTCTGGACTTGTCCGACGTGGAATTTGCCGGACGGCATCCCATCAGCCGCCCTGTGGAGGTGGAGGGCGCGGTGAGCAACACCGCGGATCTCCTGGAGCTGGAGCTGACGGCCCGGACCACGCTGGACGCGGTCTGCGACCGGTGCGGCAAGGCGTTTCTTCAGGACAAGACCGTTCCCTTTCGCTGCCTATTGGCGGAAGAGCTCCAGAACGAGGACAACGACGAGATCGTCCTGCTGGAGGATGGGGAAGTGGATGTGGGCGATCTGGCCCGCACGGCGTTCATCCTTGGAATGGACACCAAGACATTGTGTTCGGAAGATTGCAAAGGACTGTGCCCCCGGTGCGGTGCCGACCTGAACCTCGGCCCCTGCTCCTGCGGGAAGGAGACGGATCCCCGTCTGGCGGTCCTGGCAAAGCTTTTAGAGAACAGAGAGAACGAATGAATAAGGCCGGGGGCGACTCCGTTGCCTTTGAAAGATCAAGGAGGTGTCACAATGGCAGTACCTAAGGGAAAAGTATCCAAAGCTAGACGCGACAAGCGCCGCAGCTCCCACTGGAAGCTGGCGGCTCCCGGCCTCGTCAAATGCCCGAAATGCGGTGCGCTGCACCTGCCTCACAGAATGTGCCAGGAGTGCGGTACTTACAACGGCCGCGAGGTCAAGGTTGTCAAGTCCGTGGTGGCGAAATAAGACGTGCCCTGTGGATCGGGAGGGAAGAGCAACATCTTCCCTCCTTTTTCTGCGTCCATACTGTGTAAAAATCGGAGGACGTCTTGCCATTTCGCCGGTCACTGGGTATAATATGACCATGTATGTCTGCTTGATAAAGAAGGGAAGTGAGCGCCGGTGAAACCCATCGTCGCCATCGTGGGCCGGCCCAATGTGGGCAAGTCCATGCTGTTCAACAAACTCATTGGAAAGCGCCTCTCCATTGTGGAGGACACCCCGGGCGTCACCCGGGACCGCATCTATGGGGAGACGGACTGGAACGGCCGGTCCTTCACCCTTATCGACACCGGCGGTATCGAGCCCCGGACCGACGACCAGATCCTGTCCTTCATGCGGGATCAGGCCCAGATCGCCATCGAGAACGCCACTGTCATCATCTTTCTGACGGATGTCCGCACGGGCCTCACCGCCTCTGACCAGGAGGTGGCCAACATGCTGCTGCGCAGCGGCAAGCCCATCGTGCTGGCAGTGAACAAAATGGACTCCACTGGTGTCCCGGACCCGGACTTTTATGAGTTCTACAACCTGGGACTGGGGGATCCCATCGCTGTCTCGGCTGTCCATGGCCACGGCACCGGCGACCTGCTGGACGCCTGTCTCCAGTACTTCCCCCCAGAGGAGGACGAAGAGGAGGAGGACGACGCCATCAAGGTGGCTGTTATCGGCAAGCCCAACGCCGGCAAGTCCTCCCTGGTGAACAAGATCCTGGGGGAGGAGCGGGTCATCGTCTCCAACGTGGCCGGCACCACCCGAGACGCCATCGACTCCTACTTTGAAAACGATCAGGGCAGGTTCGTCTTCATTGACACCGCCGGCATCCGCCGCAAGTCCAAGGTGGAGGAGGACATCGAGAAGTACTCCGTTCTCCGGGCCACCCTGGCCATTGAGCGCAGCGACGTGTGCCTGATCCTGATCGACGCCACCGAAGGCGTCACCGAGCAGGACACCAAGGTGGCGGGCTTGGCCCACGAAGCCGGGAAGGCCAGCATCATCGTGGTCAACAAGTGGGATCTGATCGAAAAGGACGGCAAGACCATGGACAAGATGCGGGAAGAGGTCCGCAACGGCCTGGCCTTCATGACCTATGCCCCCATCCTGTTCATCTCAGCCAAGACCGGCCAGCGGGTGGACCGGCTGTTCGAGCTGATCGACTATGTCTCCAACCAGGCCAGCACCCGGATCACCACCGGTATGCTGAACAGCGTCCTGGCGGATGCCCAGACACGGGTTCAGCCCCCCTCCGACAAGGGCCGCCGGTTGAAGATCTACTACATGACCCAGGTGGGCATCCGGCCACCCCACTTTGTGGTGTTCTGCAACGACAGCCGCCTGTTCCACTTCTCCTACCAGCGGTATCTGGAGAACTGCCTGCGGAACACCTTTGGCCTGGAGGGCACGCCTATCACCCTCTCCATCCGCCAGCGGGGCGAGAAGGAGGGGTGAGAATGGGCGCAGTGGTATGGTTTCTCATTTCCCGGATGGAACTGTGGCTGGTGGCTGCGATCGCCTACTTCTGCGGCTGTTTCAATGGGGCGGTCATTATTTCTAAATACATCCTGCGAGACGATGTTCGCAGGCATGGCAGCGGCAATGCAGGATTAACCAATTTTTACCGTACCTTTGGTGGACCGCTGACTTTTGTGGTAATCTTATGTGATGTCCTCAAAGCCGTAATAGCGGTTCTGATCGCGGCTCACATCGGCGGCGGGTTTGATCCCAGGATGATGCCGGATATGCCGCTGAGTACGGAGATGACGGTCTATTATGTGGTCTTGTTCAAATACTGGGCTGCCCTGTTCTGTCTGCTGGGTCACATGTTTCCCTGCATGTTCCACTTCAAGGGCGGCAAGGGCATCCTCTCCGGCGGCACCATCGTCTGGATGATCGACTGGCGGATCGGCCTGGTGGTCTGGGTGGGATTTCTGCTCTTATTCCTGCTGACGAAGTATGTATCTCTGGGATCTGTCTGGGCTGGGGCCAGCTTCCCTTTTGCCACTTGGTATTTCTATCCGGATCCGGTCATCGTGCTCCTGGCGTTTCTCCTGGGAGCCTTGATTTTGTGGAAGCACCGGAGCAACATCGTCCGCCTTATCCATGGCAACGAGAATAAATTCAGCGTACACCGCAAAAAAAATTAGGAATGCGGCATGGTGCGGTCCGGCAGAGCCGGACAAAATGGAATTGTTTCGCCATAGGCGGAACAGCTCGATTTCTAACTCCGGATTCCTAATTTGAGGGGGAGGAATACAGATGAAAACAGTTGTATTGGGCTCCGGCGGCTGGGGCACGGCCCTCAGCCAGATCCTGTGCGACAACGGACACGAGACCTATCTCTGGTCCCACAGCCCCGCCAAGGCGGCGGAGATGGCCCGGACCCGGGAGAACCCGCTTTTGCAGGGCGTCCATCTGCCGGAATCCCTCCACATCACCGGGGATTTGGACTGCTTGAAGGGCGCCGACCTGGTGGTCAGCGCACCGCCCTCCTTCGCCGTGCGGGAGACAGCAAAAAAAATGGCCCCGTATCTCACGGAGAAGACTGTGGTGGTGTCCGTTTCCAAGGGGATTGAGCGGGACACAAATCTGCGTCTCAGCCAAGTGATCCAGGAGGAGACGGAGAATATCTGTAAAGTAGCAGTTCTTTCTGGCCCTTCCCATGCAGAGGAGGTGGGGATCCGCCTGCCTACCGGCTGCGTGGCCGCCTGCTTGGATGTGGATGCGGCGCGTTTTGTGCAGGACGCCTTCATGAACGACTACTTCCGGGTGTACACCAGCGGCGACGTCGTGGGCGTGGAGCTGGCGGCGGCGCTGAAGAACGTCATTGCCCTCAGCTGCGGTGTGTGCGACGGTCTGGGCTATCAGGACAATACCAAAGCCCTGCTGATGACCCGGGCTATGGCGGAGATTACCCGCTTGGGGGAGAAGCTGGGGGGCTCCCGGCAGACCTTCGGCGGCTTGGCCGGTATGGGGGATCTGATCGTGACCTGCACCTCCATGCACTCCCGGAATCGCCGGGCGGGCATCCTCATTGGCCAAGGCAAAACGCCCCGGGAGGCCATGGAGGAAGTAGGCGCCGTGGTGGAGGGATACTTCGCCGCGGAGAGCATTCACCAGCTCAGTGAGCGGGTAGGCGTGGAAATGCCCATCAGCCGCTGTGCCTACGAAGTCCTCTATCAGGGCAAGCAGATCCGGGGCGTGGTAGCGGAGCTGATGACCCGGGCCAAGAAGGATGAACTGCTGGAGACGGCGTGGCTGTGAGGGGGGCACCCGGCCATGCGCGTTCCTGCGCAGAGAGAAAGGGTAAGAGACCGGAGGGATCCGGTCTCTTATTGTTTCTGATCGCGACTCTCAGTTTTGAAGATGAAATGATCCCGGTGAGGCATCTTGGAGGGCACTCACCGGGATTTTTCAGATTCAAACAGGAAAGCGTACTCTCAGACAATATCCAGCAGCTCCCGCAGGTCCCGGATCTCATAGTCGATCCGCAGGTCCTCTGGCCGGGCCTTTCCAGCAGGATTGTACCAGCAGCAGGGAAGTCCGGCATTGTTGGCGCCCTGGATGTCTGTGGAGAGGGAGTCTCCGATCACGAGACCGTTCTCCGGCGTCAGGCCGGGTATGCGGGAGCGGACATAGGCATAATAAGCCGGGTCCGGCTTGGAGGCTCCGGCGTCCTCGGAAATAAAGGCGTCCGTGATGAGAGCTGCGAACACACTGCCCTGCAGGCGGCTGCGCTGGACGGAGGCCACAGCGTTGGTGACAATGTACAGCTTGTGCCCCCGGCGGACCAGTTCCCGGCAGACCGCCTCCGCGTGAGGCAGGGGATAGACCCCGGCACCCAGGGCAGTGAGGTAATCCCGGTTGCACTTGTCTGGGTCCCGCGGCAGCTTCAACGCCTGAAAAAAGCGCACAAAACGCTCCAACGTCACATAGTCCTTGGAGACCTCTCCCCGGTCAAAGGCTGCCCACAGCTCCTGGTTGATCCGGTGGTAGAGGGCGCGGGTATCCAGCGTATCCGGAACGCCGTTGCTCCGGCACATGGCAGAAAAGGCACGGGCCGCGGCTTTTGGAAAGTCGAACAGGGTGTCATCCGCGTCAAAGAGCAGATAGGGAAATTTCATGGTGAGAACTCCTTTCGGGAGAGTTTGACCACATGTATCGTATCACATCCAAACAGGAAAGGCAATCACCGCCGCCCCCGCCGTGCATACCATGGCTTGAGGGGGAATGCCGGATGAACAAGACCTTTGGCGTGATCGGCGGAGATCGGCGGCAGGCAGAGCTTGCACGGCTGCTGGCGGAGGAAGGGCGCACGGTCTGGACCAGCGGAGTGGCCGGATGCCCGGATCTGCCTGCGCAGGCAGCGGCCGCGGACGTGGTGATCCTTCCGCTGCCGCTCTGCCGGGAGGACGGGATACTAAACAGTGAGACGGAGGATCTGCCCACCAGTGCGCTGTTCCGCCGTTTCAGTCCCGGCCAGCTGTTGCTGGCAGGGCAGGTTCGTCCCGCCCAGCAGATAGAGGCTGAGAACTGCGGGCTGACGCTGGTGGACTACTTCCAGCGGGAAGAGCTGACCGTTGCCAACGCGGCGGCCACGGCGGAGTCGGCCCTCCAGATCGCTATGGAGCATCTGGACCGGACGCTCCTGGGGATGGAGTGTTTGGTGCTGGGCTTCGGGCGGATCGGAAAGCTGCTGGCCTATCGGCTTCATGGGCTGGGCGCCCATGTTACAGTCACTGCCAGAAAACCGTCGGACCTGGCTTGGATCCGTGCCTATGGCTGGCAGGCGCTGGAGACCGGACGCCTCGATGGTGCGCTGTGTGACTTCGGCGCCGTGTTCAACACGGTCCCCTCGCCCGTCCTGGGCCACCTGCTGCTGGCGCAGCTGCCGAAGGGCTGCCTGTGTGTGGAGCTGGCCTCCGTCCAGGGCATCGACCTAGCTGCTGCAGAGGAGCTGGGACTGCCCCACGTATGGGCCCGCTCCCTGCCGGGGCGGATGGTGCCTGCCGCAGCGGCGGTGGCTATCCGGGACGCAGTCGACTACATTTTAAAAGAACGAGGTGACCCTGTGTGAGAAAAGAACGGGTCGGATTTGCGATGTGCGGCTCCTTCTGCACCCATGAAAAGGTGCTGGCGGAGCTGGAGAAGCTGGTGCAGCTGTATGAGACAGTCATCCCTATCGCGTCGGAGATCTCCGCCTTCACGGATACCCGCTTCGGGACCTCTGATGACCTGATGGAGCGGTTGGAGGATTTGACAGGGCATGAGGTGCTTTGTGACATCCCGTCTGTGGAGCCCATCGGTCCCAAGGGGCTGCTGGATGTTCTGGTGATCGCCCCGGCTACGGGGAATACCATAGCCAAGCTGGCGGCGGGCATCACGGATACGGCGGTTACGATGGCGGCCAAGGCCCATCTGCGGAACGGGAGGCCGGTGGTGATTGCCATGGCCAGCAACGACGGCCTGGCGGCTGGCGCCCGGAATATCGGGGAACTGCTGGTGCGGAAGAACTACTATTTCGTTCCCTTCGGGCAGGACAACGCCCGGGCGAAACCCAGTTCCCTGGTGGCGGACTTCTCCAAAATCCCGGAGACGGTGGAAGCCGCTCTGCGAGGCGAACAGATACAGCCGCTGCTGCTGCGATGAGGGAAGAGACGCGGGAATCAAACCCGCGTCTCTTTTTCGCAGCTTTATTTAAACTGGATAAAATCGACAAAAGAAGCGTGTTAAATCAATATTAACAATAAGTATAACTTATGATAGAAGGAGTCTCATCAGTTTGAGTACTTATTAAGCACGAAAAAGAAGGTGAATCCGGAAAACAAGAGAAAAAAATGAACAAAAGCAGAAGAAGAGGGTTGACTTTTCTGGCAAGCTCTGGTATTCTAACTAAGCTGTCGGGCGTGAGAGTGAAACACCAAAACGCAGAGCTTCAAGAAAAAACTTGAAAAAATGTGTTGACAAAGTAAGAACTTTGTGGTAAAGTAAATCTCACCGCCGGGAACGGCGTGCACCTTGTAAATTAAACAATGTAACGAAAAGGAAGCACCAGAAGGCGAGCTCATTTAGATGAGTTTGCCAAAGGACAAAGCCGTCTCACTGGGTTGAGTCAATTACCGGTGGGATGGAGAAATGAAGCTATGACAAATAGCTCTATGAAGGTTTGAACGGACTACGGTTCGTTTAGATACCATTTTATAGAGAGTTTGATCCTGGCTCAGGACGAACGCTGGCGGCGTGCTTAACACATGCAAGTCGAACGGAGCACCCTTGACTGAGGTTTCGGCCAAATGATAGGAATGCTTAGTGGCGGACTGGTGAGTAACGCGTGAGGAACCTACCTTCCAGAGGGGGACAACAGTTGGAAACGACTGCTAATACCGCATGACGCATGACCGGGGCATCCCGGGCATGTCAAAGATTTTATCGCTGGAAGATGGCCTCGCGTCTGATTAGCTAGATGGTGGGGTAACGGCCCACCATGGCGACGATCAGTAGCCGGACTGAGAGGTTGACCGGCCACATTGGGACTGAGATACGGCCCAGACTCCTACGGGAGGCAGCAGTG
>ERZ772876.126-NODE-126-length-109067-cov-9.356282_pt1 | contig 109067 bp, 128 predicted proteins | sample MGYA00580584_ERZ772876 | MGnify/ENA primary metagenome ERZ772876 (study PRJEB29015, sample SAMEA2737728) | human gut metagenome | biome: human gut; feature: human-associated habitat; material: faeces | place: China | collected 2012 ... | reverse complement strand
AATATATTACTGGACCATTACTACCAACGGTACTACAGAATGGCTGCCGGATGCAACTAACAAGTTAAAAGTGACAGGTACAACTCCAGTTATGGGAGTTGACAGTGACGGATACTGGACCGTTGATACAGGCGAAGGAGCCAAACGTATTAACGGAACAGACGGAAAACCTGTGAAAGCGGAAGGACAAGACGGAGACTCTTTCTTCAAATCTGTTACAGTTAATGACAATCATGTACTAGTTACTCTTGCAGATGGAACGTCGTTCACATTGCCCAAAGGGGAAACATATACATTTGACATTGCCAATAGGGATTATACCTTGTTCTCGTCTAATGAAACAAGGACGTATCTTCTTACAACTGCCAATATAGACGACGCAACATTAATTGCTATTCCGCAAGGATGGACAGCGGTTCTTAATGATAAAGACTTAAGAATCACAGCTCCGGCAGTTTCAGGTGATGATGTCAAAGATGGTGAACTTAAAATACTTGTCACTCCGTCCAAAGCTTTCGGTAAAGTAATAAAAATGCAATTAAGAGCAGTGCGTGAAGCACACTTCTTGACATTCGAGGATGTTGATTATAAAGGTGATGCTAACATGGTAGGAGAAAGAAACTGGTCATCATTAATTGACAGCCAACAATATGGTGGCCCACTACTTTATCCTAAGAATAACCAACTCTATAACTGGAGTGATGCAAACAACACTTTTCTTGCTTCCGAACTTCCTAACGGATGGGGTGATTACCAATACTGGGGTGGCGGACACGCAATTTCCAATTATCTGGATATGGATCTTACTCATGGAGACTTCCAGCACCAACTAGCCGTTTATTATCAGGATGCAAAAACTGGTTTTGGAGGACATAATGGTTCCAAAAACTTCTGCGTACATTACGGCTATGCAGACAATTCCGGATATGCCAACGGTCCATTACCCTATATTTACTTTGGAGACGGAGTTGCTCGTGTAGTTGACCATATGTATGTGACTATGACGACCTACCTAGCCAACTGTGTGGCCAACGGTAACGGTTTGACCGCACCCGCAGGCAAAGATGATTGGGTGAAACTGGTTGCTATCGGTTATGATGAAGATGGAAAAGAAGTAGCTACACGTCCGGAATTTTATTTGGTTGGAGCCGAGGGTAATATACTTGAATGGACAAAATGGGATTTATCCGCATTAGGCAAAGTGGTCAAAATAGACTTTAATGTCACTGGAAGTAATGATAACGGATATGGTTTCAGCCAACCTGCCTATTTTGCTTATGATGATGTAGCAGTGAGATTCTAATGAAACATATTATACTTTTTTTATTTGTTCTGTTAGCATTAATATCATGCGTGAAAGAAGAGGAGGACTCTCCTCTTCTTTCCGCTCCTGTCATTACCTTGAAAGAAGAATCCCCCATCTATAAAACAAAAATTGGTCGGGAGATAACCATCGCTCCTGTTTATGAAAATACCGATTCGGAAACGACCTTTAACTGGACAATAGATGGAAAGAGTATCTGTACCACTTCCACCCTGACATTTTCAGCCGATGAAGCAGGCAGGTATTTCATTCTGATTTCTGCCACCAATGCCGGAGGGACAACAGAAAAGGAGATACGTATCGATGTCTTTCAACTTGATGTACCGACTATCTCTATTGCGGATGCCGACAAAGGTTTCAAAGTGCTTCAAGGCTCTGAACTAACCATTACACCTATAGTAGATTCTTTTCTGGAAACCAGTTACTCCTGGCAAATAAACGGTGAAGATATTTCGAACGAATTAACCTGTACTCTCCCCACAATCGAGCTTGGCGAATATCAAGTTCGTTTTGCTACTCACAATGAAGATGGCGATGACGAAGTAACTTTCAAAGTAGAAGTTTGTTCACCGGATCAAGTAGATTTCAACTGGACATTCCTGCAAACGGAATATAACATGTCAGCCGGCAGAACTATCCGTATCAAACCGGTTGACGTGAATAATGCACTGGATGCAGTCTATACATGGACCGTGGACAATGAACAAGTGCAATCCGGAGAAAATGATACTTATCTGTTTACATCCGAGCAGCAGGGAGAACACACGGTAAAGGTCGAAATGAAGAACTCATATATACTCGCTACGCAAACATTAAAAGTCAATGTTTGCCCTCCCGCAGGAACATACCAGCGGAAGATTAGCGCCACAAGTTCTGCGTCAATGAACAAAGTATATGAATATTTACCGGCTCCCGGTCAATTCATCAATGAGAATCATAACACAACAACTATGGCAGAAGCCTGCACCTATGCAGAAGAACGAATCAATCAGACGGCTTATGTTTCCCTAGGCGGATTCGGTGGATACATCATCGTTGGATTCGATCATAGTATCGTGAATGATGGAGATTACAACATTGCTATTACAGGAAACGCTTTTGATGGTTCGTCAGAACCGGGAATTGTATGGGTAATGCAGGACGAAAATGGTGATGGGTTACCTAATGACACTTGGTATGAATTGCGCGGATCCGAATATGGGAAAGCCGAAACCTGGCAGGACTATGCCGTCACCTATCATAAACCAACTGGTATTCAGCTTCCCACCCCATGGACAGACAATCATGGTCAAAGTGGGTCTATTGATTATCTGGGTGCTTTTCACCGGCAAGATTATTATTATCCCGCCTGGGTAAAGGAAAAACAATATACTTTGCGAGGTACTCGCCTGAAAGAGCGTAATTACGATCAATCCGGTAATGGTACTTATTGGGTAAATGATAGTTATGAATGGGGATATGCTGATAATTTCAGCGCCATTGATCGTCTGACAGATGATGACAACTATAATGCCGGACCGTCTGACAATCATTTCAAGATATCCCATGCTGTAACTTTCGACGGTAAGGATGCAAACCTGAAGTACGTTGATTTTATCAAAGTACAAGTGGGTGTTAATAGTAAAAGCGGTTGGTTGGGTGAAATATCCACTGAAGTTTTTGGAATAAAGGATTTCAACATGCTCAAATAATTGATAGAATATACATAAGAGATTCTTTTCCCTATTAAATATAGAGATAAAAATTACCAAATGGTAATTTTTATCTCCTCCCATAACCCTACCTTTGTCGCCATTTTCAACGACAAAGGTAGAAAGTTATGAAAGATAGTATTGATTTCGGCAGTATGAACATCTCCACGTTGTTCCGTAAGTTACTAATTCCTACGGTACTTGGGATGGTATTCTCGGCTCTGTTCGTTATTACGGACGGGATATTTGTAGGAAAAGGAATTGGCAGTGACGCGCTGGCGGCAGTAAATATCACTGCACCGCTTTTTATGATCGCAGCGGGTATCGGACTGATGTTCGGAGTGGGAGCTTCGGTGGTGGCTTCCATTCATTTATCTCAGGGAAAACGCAAAGTAGCAAGTATTAATATCACTCAGGCAATTGCTTTTTCCACATTGCTCATACTTATCCTGTCTGCTCTGTGCCTTTATTTTATAGAGCCATTAGCCAGATTATTAGGTAGTTCGGACCGATTGTTGCCGTTAGCTGTAGAATATATGGCATGGTACATTCCTTTTCTCGTATTCTACGAAGTCTTAAATATAGGTATGTTCTGCATCCGTCTGGACGGTTCACCCACCTATGCCATGATGTGTAATGCGGTTGCAGCCATACTCAATATCATACTGGATTATATATTCATCTTCGAACTTGGTTGGGGAATAATGGGAGCAGCTTTTGCCACCAGTCTGGGAACTGTCGTGGGAGGGTTGATGACACTGATTTACTTACTCCGTTTCTCTCGTACCCTCCATCTATGCCGGATAAAGTTAAGTATCAAAAGTCTGTTACTGACTCTTCGCAACATCGGTTATATGATTAAACTGGGAAGTTCTGCTTTTATCAGTGAAGCCTCCATTGCCTGTATGATGTTTCTGGGGAACTACGTTTTCATCCGCCATCTCGGTGAAGACGGAGTGGCAGCATTCAGTATTGCCTGTTACTTCTTCCCTATCATCTTCATGGTCTATAATGCCATTGCACAATCCGCACAGCCGATTATCAGCTATAACTTCGGAGCCGGACAACCCGAGCGTGTACGAAAGACACTGCATCTCGCCATTCGGACCGCTTTAATCTGCGGTATCAGCTTTTTCATTCTTACCGCACTATGCTGTCAGGACATTGTTTCGTTATTCATTGACCGCAGCTACGCTGCATTTGATATAGCAGTAAACGGGCTTCCTTATTTCGAAGTAGGATTCATTTTCTTTGCCGTCAACATGATTGGCATTGGTTATTATCAGAGTGTCGAAAGAGGTCAGCGGGCAACAATTATCACTCTTCTCCGGGGAGTCGTATTTATGTTGATCGGATTCTTTGCGCTCCCTCCGGTATTGGGTATACCGGGTATCTGGCTAGCCGTACCATTGGCAGAGTTATTAACCACTTTCTATATTTTCGGAATTTATTTGAAAGATCGTTTCATTGTCTGCCGACGATAAGTATCTTTGCAATATGAGAACATTCATTGAAAAACTTTGCGATAGATACAAGGTATCAGAAACCGATGTACAGTCTCTACTGAACTGTATGGAAGAGGTACATTTCAAAAAGAGAGATTTAATAGTACGCGAGGGGACAAAGAACTGTAATCTTTATTTTATCAAGACAGGAATATTGCGAGCCTATTATCATAAAGACGGAGTGGATACTACCATCTGGTTTGCTTCAGACGGAGAAGCTGCTTTCTCCGTCTGGGGCTATGTAGATAATGCCTACTCATTAATAAATATTGAGGTCATGTGTGACAGTGTGGCCTATTGTATTTCCCGAACAGCTCTGAATCAGCTATTCGCCTCATCCATCGGACTCGCTAATTTGGGGCTCCGCCTCATGGATCATCAGTTTCTTCAACAGGAGAACTGGCTTATCAGCTCGGGAAGCCCACGGGCTAAAGAACGCTATCTCAACCTTATCAAAGAGACTCCGGAATTATTGCAATATGTACCTTTAAAACATATTGCGTCTTACTTGTGGATAACTCCGCAGTCGCTAAGTAGGATTCGGGCGAAGATAGCATCTTCTTCTCTTTAATAGACGCCTCTAAAAGAAGTGGTTCTGTCAACATGATTAGTTATAACAGAACCACTACTCGGCATTATTCCAATCACTTAATAGAGAAATAACAACTGTTTTATTTCAATTATAAATCTGAGTCCGGAGCCAAATATTTAAGTTTTCCCCACGATTTATTGGGTTCATTGCCTAACCATAGCTCAAGCTTTCCTCCTTTCGTAAAGTCTGCATGATTAAATTGTGCATAATTCCATTCCATACCGTTCAATTGCGCACGTTGGATATAACAATTTTCAGCAGAATTATTGTGGGTAGTTATAGTAAATGTACTTCCTTCATAATAATCCCCATTCAGTTTGATTGTGATCTTATCAAAAATAGGTGAAGTAATATCGTAGTATGGAGTATCAGATTCCGTACCTGTTACACTAAATAGTCCAAGTGCCATCAATGCACTGACCCCTCCCATTTGACCTTCATCTTCATCATGACCACCGTACCCTTTATCTGGAGTAATTCCTCCATACGCACGTTCTTTTACCTGACGTACCCAATATTGTGTCAACCAAGGTTTTCCACCATAAGCAAAGATGTGTGCATTAGAACATCCGGGCTGATTAGCATAACTTACGTATCCTCCACTGTAAGCATAAACAAAATCTAAATCTCTTGCCTGCTCAAATGCGAAATTTAATTTCTCGCAAAACTTATCTGCTCCTCCCATCATCTTTACCAGCTTAGGCAGTTCATGAGACAAAGACCATGTGGCCTGCCAGGAATTCGCTTCCACCCAACCGTTTCCACTCAATGCATCCTGATGCAGCCATTCACCATTTCTCTTTTTCGGAAATACCAAGCCCAGTTCCGCATTGAATAAAGGAGTCCATGCTCGTGAGCGTTTTTCAAACATACGTGCATCCGAGTGTTTTCCCAACCTTGCAGCCATCCGGCTTGCTCCCCAATCTTGAAATGCCCATTCCAGAGTTTTACTTGCATTGTCCGGACAATAACCATGACTGATATAAAACTTTAAATCATCAGCACTCTCATAGCTCATCATTCCGCCAGGCATATGATTACGTTTTATGACATCAAATGTATGCAAAGGATCGGCTTTTTTCATAATTCCTTTCATATATGTACTTACCAGCAAGCTGGTAGCCGGACAACCGCTCATAATAAATGAATATCCACCCGAACATGCCCCACGAGGCAACAGCTTACCATTATCAGCATACTGAACTAAACAAGCAGATAAATCATCCATGACTTCGGGCCATGCCAGACCCCATAATACGTTTAAATTCCAGTGTGTCAACCAAAGCCCGTCAAAGCCATACATATTAAACTTAGGTTTTCCATCCGCCGTAAGTGGAAGACGACGTACCTTCATAGGTTCAGACGTACGTTTATTGACGTATTTATTTCCGGCATAATCCGGATAATAGCCATTCACATCATTTATTTTATGTCGCCCTAGCAATACATGCCAAAGGTCAGTGTAGAATTTGATGCGTTGAGCATCCGTACCACCTTCAACAGCTATACGTCCTAAAGCCTCATTCCAGACAGAACGGGTTTCTTTACATACCTTGTCAAAATCCCAATGGTTCAGTTCCGCATCCATATTGGCTATTGCATTGTCTACGCTTGTATATGAGAATGCCATTTTAAAAAGCAACTCTTCAGCATTCAATTGTCCAAAGTTCAAAACCATACCGGCAGCATTCCCCGCAATAGCCTCAACATCGGGCAAGACACCTTTCTCATTCCATCCGTCAATGCTTTTTATGGGACGGTTACAATCTAGTACAAAGCTTATTTTTATGCTGTCAGGACCACCCCAAAAGCGTTCTGTCGTGAAAAATTCTCCTACAACACGTGTATTGCTGACACGCAGTAAGGTAGCTTTATCCATAGAGCAATTCCCTAAAACACTACCTACATCCACCAATAATTTGGCATTTACATTTTCGGTATAATTCAAACGGTAGAATGTAGCCCGCTCTGTTGCCGTATACTCCACCCAAGTCTTATACCGGTCCAAATACAGACGATGATAGCCTGGCTGAATTATTTCACTTTCATGTTTAAAAGGTGATTTCCATCCTGCCATACCTTCAGTAGGATTTATTTCCCCTACAACCGGCATAATGTTCGGACCGGAAATCATCCATTCATTTATTTGAGAGAATCCTAAGATATCCGGAAAATTATAATTATATCCGCCACCTCCCTGATTTTTATTGCGGGTGAAAGCATGAGCAGCCACCATACCAAAGGGACGTCCGCCCGGAGTACAGAAAAACCACCGTCCCCGGGTAGTTTCAATATAAGGGTCAACCCACTCTACATAGTCAGTTTGATTACCATGTGCGGCAAAAACTTCGATTTCAGACAACCCCAAATTCTTTCCATTCCCATCTGTTGCCTCAAAACGAATCCATTTCACCTTTTTCTTAGGGAAAGAGATACTTTTCGGGCTTCCATCATTGGGAATAGCTGTTACACTAAGCTGAGATCCATCACTGAAATGAAGAGTTCCACCGGCAAGGTGTTCAGCAAGAGATACCCGGTCATACAGCACCACTCGATCCACACACACTTCTTCATCCCATTCCAACTGTGCCCACGGGGTATACATGACTCCCCACGATGTAACACTTCCCTTGCAAGCCCACTCGCCCTTATCATCATACATTATTTTACCGTCAACCAGGTTGTCGGCAGCATAATTCTCATTCAACACATTAGATACCGTGACATGCGCCCGTGGGGCTATATTATCTTGTGCTGCCTGAAGTACAAGAATATTGCTGCACCATATAGCAGCTACTAGCAATCCTTTTATTATGTTTTGATTCATCATTATATTTTTATTTATTATATGTCTGCTCTCCACATTTCCGTTCTCCTACCGCAAAAGCACAATAGGTGAGATACAACACACAAAGTAAAATGACAATAACTCCAGCCGTAATTCCGGCGTTATCTATTGCAAACCCAATAACAGGAGTTACCACTCCCCCTCCGGCTACAGCCGTCAGCATTAACCCGGAAATCTGATTCATTTTTGTGGGACACTCTTGAAATGCCATCGAGTAAATAATAGAAAATACAGACGAAGCAAAAAAGCCAATTCCGCCAATACATAATAGACTAACAGCGGGATTCTGAACACTAATCAATAATACAAGCATCATGATACATGCCAGAATATTGACTTTGAAATAGCGGGCACCTGCAATGCGGGTCAGCAAGAAAGCACCGAGAAGAGCACCAACCGTTCTACTAAAGAAATATACTTGTGGAGCAAACTTCACTTGTTCCGCAGTCCAATCATACCGGATGCTCATTAATTTTGAACTGACATAATTTGTAGCGACATCCACACCTACAATAAAGAATATTCCCAAAAAAAGAATGAGTATGGTTCTATTTTTCAGCAGGTTGAAAGAATCAGAAACAGATACTTTACTCTCTTCCACCTGCTCTCTCCGAATGGGAGTAAACGTCAACCATAAAGCAAAGAATAATGTAATAGCGCCTAAAATGGGGAAACAATAATACCATTTATCATCACCAAAATGCAGGGTAGCAAATAATACAATTTCAGGACCTACCAACGAAGAGACAGCCTTGATAACCTGTCCGGCCGTCAGACTGCTAGTCAATAGCCGAGGGCTGGAAATAACATTATTCAATAACGGATTTAAAGAGATCTGTAATATGGCGTTCCCTATACCTAGCAAAACATACGCAATAACACATGTTACACTACTGTAGACCAACAATGGCAAAAACATCCCAACAACTGTTACCGCCATACTGGCGAGTACTGTATTTTTCCGTCCGTATTTACTCATTCTGTTACCAACAGGAATCCCTAAAAATAGAAACCAGATAAATACCATTGAAGGAACAAAACCTGTCATAGTTGGAGACCAATTAAAGCTCTTCTGCATATAGTCGGATGAAATACCGACTATATCACAGAATCCCATAACAAAAAAAGCGGCAAGCACGGGAATGGCTTTCAAATAAGAGTTATTCTTTACCATAACTATCACTTTAATATATGATCTACGGGTACCCAGAAGAAACGAGGCTGGTACAATGATGCCTTCTCAAATACCTTCTTCAAATCATAGGTATTAACGTTATAACACATCAATATTTTATCATTTTTCATGTATTGAGGATGTACCATTGTATTATAAGTCATCATACTGTCTTTTTCAAAATTAGGTTCATCGACCGTATAGAGCAATTTCTCATGACTAAATGCACCTTCAGGGCTGTCGGCAATATAGGAATAAATTTCTTTGGCATTTCCCGAACGATTTTGGGAAACCAACACAATTTTTTCATTTAGACTAAATACATTGAATTGCTCAGAGATATTTTTCTGAAGTCCTTCAAGTTTCGCTGTTTTAGTAGCATCCGCCTGCCAGCTAGCCCCATCCCAATACACAAAGTTCGCCAGCTTATTATCAACCAATTCAGCCTTCGCCACATGAACAACTGCCTTTGCTCCTGTCGAGTCCGACTTTGTTCCGTAAATGTAGATTGCATTTTGATAAGGCATCACTGCATGTCCATAGTGTACACCATTCTGATTGGCAGCAGGGATATTCATCTTATCAATGATCTTCATGGTTTTCACATCCAGACGAAAATAGTCACAACACATATATTCAAAACCAAAAGATCCCTCACCCACTTTCCTGAACTTGGACATGAACAAATGAAGAATACCATCTTTCACAAATCCATCTCCAGGCCAATACCAACGGGGTGAATCCCCATCCTGCTCTGCCAGTATATATGCAGAAGGATTCTTCAAATCACCACTATACAAGGTCTCCAGTTCTCCTTTCTCATTGATAATCGTAAAAGTGTTACCCATCACAAATTTAGAGTCTTTACTCCTTTTATCATCGACAACATCTCCAAAAAACGAGTCACCCCACATAAAAAGATTCCGTCCATCCTTCAAGTCTATTGATATAGCACCGTCACCTCCTGTCACTCCACTGCCAAGTCCAGGCATCAACCGTGTACACCACATTGAATCCAGTTCGACTTCCATCTGTGTTACAGATGACTTATTGTTGTTTTGGCAAGATACAAATAATGTACAGGCCAACAAATAGATAAACTTATTCATAATTCTATCTTTTTGGTTATTGTCCATAGCCTTCATTCTGCGTAATCATGTTTTGTGACAGGTCTATTTCTCTTTGAGGAATAGGAAATTTCACATGGTATTCTTTAGGAGTAGATTCCGGTTTGGCAGCCTTTATGATAGACACAAATTCTTGCGGTGTACACATCCTGGTCAAATCAAACCAACGATGTCCTTCCATCACAAATTCATGACGATACTCATTCAATACGGTCTTCTTAAATCCCTTATAGTCAGTAGGTACAGCCGTGGTCAGTCCGGCACGGTTCCTTACAGCATTAATTGCGATTACCGCCTCCTCATTAGCTCCTTGATTTATTTCATTCAAAGCTTCGGCTATAATCAAATACATCTCTGCTGTACGAATTGCCGGAAATATAGCCTCTGTATTATTCCCTTTAGGTTCGGCTTGACTATCCCAATACTTAAAAACATAGGGCTTATCGAAATCCTTAATGCTACCATCACTATAAGTAAAACTTCTCTTCAAAGTAACATCCAGGCGCTGGTCATTCTGCCGGTCAAAGCTATTCCATAAATCTTCGGTAGCATTTTCCCATCCTTGGGCATTGCTTACTCCGTCAAGGGCAGGCAATAAACGTACCAAAAACTGTGCACCTTTCCAACCTTCACTCAACGTTGCGCTAAAGTTTACTCCCCAGATTATTTCCGTATTAAAACGATTGGCCACTTTAAATAAATCACCGTAGTTTTCAAGCATAGGGAAATTCGGGATGACAGATTTAGCCTTGTCTACAGCAAGCTGGTAATGCTCCTGACTATGATGTTCTGCTGCATAAGTTAGATAAACCCTGGCTAACAAAGCTGATGCAGATGCAGGATAAGGTCTTCCTCCGCCAAAGCGTTCAGTGTACTTCAAATCGGTTTCAGCAGTCTTAAGATCCGAAAAGATCAATTCATAAATTGTCTCTTTGGAGGTCCGGCTAGTTGCATCTTCCTCTGCACTTTCAACATTATGTTCGCGTAAAGGAACATCACCAAACATCCGGATCAAATCAAAATACATCATTGCTCTAAAGAATTTTGCTTCGGCCACCAACTGATTTCTTAAAGTCACATCCATATCAATAGATGGAACTTTATCAATCACGACATTACAACATTTTATCGTTTGATAAAAATCTCTCCACAGCAATTCTACAGGCTGATTATATTGGTCTATTTGCATATTTTCCACCGATTGGTAGTCAATGCTGGTCTGATTAGTTTCCGAATTATCAGCAAACATATCCTGAAGAACCCAATAATCATTGTAGAAAGTACCACCATAGTTTTTATCCCATAACCCATTCGGAGCATATCCGATAATCAAATAATCATAAATAGCATTGGTGGCGGATATAGCATGCTGAGCTGTTTTATAATATCCTTCACTTGTAATATTCCCTTTAGGCACTTCGTCGAGGAAATCCGAACAAGCAGTGAACATGAATGCTCCACTCAATAAAATGCTTAATATGTATTTTTTCATAATCTATTCTTTTTTAAAAATTCATTCTTAAACCAAACTCATACGATTTAGACATCGGATAAGAACCATAATCAGCTCCCATTGAAAGATTGTCGTTAGAAAAACGACTTACCTCAGGATCATATCCGGAATAATTGGTGAACGTATAAATATTCTTTAATCCGGCAAAGATTGTAAGTCCCTCACAATAAAATTTCTGAAGGATGCTTTTGGGGAAAGTATAACTTAACGTGATATCTTTTATTCTGAGATATGAACCGTCTTCCACATAATGATCGGACAAAATAGTACCAGATGATTTAGTCGTGGCACGAGGATATTTATTAGTAGGATTCTCAGGAGTCCATCTTTCCAATGCTGCCACAGAATTATTTTTATGTCCGTCAAAACTTTCCAATGAAAACTTATTGAAGTTCACAATCTCATTACCTACCGCACCTTGCAAATAGACTGTCAGCCCAATGGATGAATGATCGCGCAGGTTATAAGTAAAGGTATTATTGAATCCGAAAGTAAAATCCGGATTAGCATTTCCCAACTCATATAAATCGTCCTCATTAATCACATTATCACCATTCTTATTGACATATTTACGATCACCATGTTTCAAGGTTTTTCCAGAGAAATATGGAATTTTAGACAAGTCTTCGCTCAATTGTGCTATTCCATCAGTTTTATATCCATAAATTGTACCGATAGGCTTACCCTCATTTATTTTAGTCCAATAGGTTACTCCCAAAATAGATGCCCCCGAAAGATTTTCCTGGCTTCCAGCTAAATCTGTAATTTCATTCTTATTGTAACCGAGAGTAAAATTCATATCCCAGCCGAATTTACCGGCAAAAGGTACTGCACCCAAAGCAAATTCAAAACCCTCATTACGCAGACTGCCAACATTCTTTACGGCTGTATCATAACCGGTATTAAACGACACAGGCATAGCAAGCAGCAAGTCGCGCGTATTTTTTCGGTAATAGTCCGCAGTTAAGGTAAGACGATTATTAAATAAACCCAAGTCAAAACCAAGATTCACCTGCGAAGTTGTTTCCCACTTCAAGTCTTGATTACTCAATGTATAAGGCACCACGCCGGTTGCCACTTCACTATTGCCAAAATACGCTTCTGTGTTATACATCAGCCCTTGCGAACTATATGGAGGAATTCCTTCATTGCCCACAATACCATAACTTACTCTCAACTTCATATTTGAAATGGCTTGCGCCCGCTTCATGAAATTCTCTTCTGAAATTCTCCATGCACCCGAGATTGAAGGGAAAAAGCCATATTTATTGCCCTTACCAAATTTTGAAGATCCGTCAATACGACCGGTCAGACTCATTAAATAACGACCACCGTAATTATAATTCACACGAGCCAAATAAGATAACATCTGCCATTCGGAGATACCCGAACTTGCAGCTTGACGCAACGCTCCTGATTGTATTGAGTTGAATCCTAAAAATCCGTCTGTAAAATCAGCTGTTGAAACTGCCGAATTTTCCGAGACAAAAGCTTGCGCTGTCATACCGGCCAAAGCGCTAATCGTATGCTTCTCAAAAGTGTTTGTATAGTTGACGGTATTCTCCCATACCCAGTTGTAACCGTCACGATTTCCTATGCTGGCATAGCCACCATTCGATTCTGCACGTTTAATCTCCCCGGGAGCAAAAGCCTGATCCTTTATATAGAAATAGTCAACACCGATACTAGTCTTAAAGGTTAGATTTTTAATTGGAACCCATTCTAAATAAGCATTAGCCAATGTCCGGAATGAAGTATTTCTATTTTTCGCTTCATAGGCATCTTGCACAGGATTACCCACATTATTAGTTGTAGTCAAATTGTTTTCATAAATGTAATCTCCGGATTCATTTCTCACGGGAAGAGCCGGATTCATTTCCAACGCCCAAGAAGTGATAGAAGAAGCAAATCCTCCTTCCGAGTTCGTTACTACACCATTTGAACGGCTATAACTCAGATTTACAGAAACGCCAGTCTTCAGCCATTTATTTATTTGCTGCCCCAGGTTAATACGAAAGCTTCCTTTTCCAAAATCTGAACCAATAATTATACCATCTTGCAACAGTAAATTACCGGAAACAAAATAAGTAGTTTTATCATTTCCACCTGATACTGAAATATCATAGTTCTGCATAGGTGCTGTACGGAATATCTCATCTTGCCAGTCCGTATTTAGTTTGGACAGATTATTCAACCCAGCAAAAACGGGATTTCTTTCTTCACCAGCATTGTCCGTTGCCTCATTTCCCAACTCGGCCAATTGGACCGCATTCAGCATATCCATTTTTTTAGTTACCTGCTGCAATGTGTATTTAGCTCCGATAGAGACTTTAGGCTTTCCATTCTTACCTTGTTTGGTAGTGACCAGCACCACACCATTCGCCCCACGGGCACCGTATATGGAAGTTGCAGAAGCATCTTTCAAAATTTCAATAGATTCAATATCATTGGGATTGATATTAGTCAAAGGATTAAGAGCCGGATTCTTTAAAGTCCCGGTGCTGAATGTATTTGCATCACTAATCACAGGAACACCATCAATCACATACAAAGGTTCATTGTTTCCATTAATAGAACTGGTACCTCTGATTCGAATAGAAGTTCCGGCACCTGGCTGACCCGAAGTGTTTAAAACAGCCACACCGGCTGCTCTTCCCTGAATACCCTGATCTAAAGAGGTTATCGAAGTGGAAGATAATTGTTCTGACTTAATAGTAGAAATTGACGAAGTCAGATCACTTTTCTTTTGCACACCATATCCTACCACTACCACATCAGCCAATACTTGCATATCATCTTCCAGCACTATGTGAAATTCTCTCTTTTGTGCGGTAACTTTAACGATCTTTGTTTGGTATCCTACAAAAGAAATCTCAAGTACTGATTTGTCGGGAACAGATAATGAAAACTCTCCATCCTTATTAGAAATGGTTCCATAAGTTGAACCTTGCTGTAAAATAGTAGCTCCGATAATGGGGTCACCCATTGCATCACGAACTGTACCCTTGACGTTCAAACTTTGATTCTGTGCACTAACACTTCCCAGAATAAACATCAACAACAATAAAGTTATGCTCCTAAATAAATTATTCATGTGTTTTTATGATTAGATTGTTTATTAATAAGATCCCGGATTACAAGACGCTACAATATAGTTATCCGGATTTTGTCCCCGATAAGGAGTAAAATCTTCAGTTTTGGATACTGGCGTATAAACTTCCAACACTCTTTCATTTGAAGAATAGCCATCCCCCAGCCCTGAAAGGTCTTGATAACTTTCCAATATCATTTTACGATCCGACAACTGTAATACATTATAATGAGTCATCAAAGCTTGGGACGGTGAAAACACATTATAGTGAATGGTAGATAGAGTCTTGACAGTAGCGCCGTCCATGGTAACCTGCCATGCACAATAGGAGTTTAATGTTTCCAAAGCAGCACTTGAGAATATGAATCCCCAATCAACCTGCCAAGTCAGGTCTGAATTAAACCGATGTATATCATCTTTCAAATCGGGAGTAGCTGTATCTTCTCCTTTAATAGTTTGTGATGCCAATACCCAGTCATATTTTAGCAATAACGGAATCTGCGCCAGCTCCACTGTTAAAACCAGATCTGCGGCATCCACCACACTATTATTCTCATCCATTCCATAAAAGGAGTACACTAATATTCCATTTTCATCACCGGCGATAATCTCCTCAGTGAATGTATATGGAAAGCTCAATTCCTTCACATTCAGTTCCTTTAAATAAGAACTGACTTCTTTTCCTTCGATACTTTTCTTAACCACAATTTTTGAAATCAAATCAGGATGAGACAATGACAGTTCTACAGAAACATAATCCCCAATCTTAATTTTCCCCTCCAAAATACTTAAGGTCAGTAACCCTGTCTGTTGCTTATCATCACTCTTACACGAAATAATTAATGATGATATCATTCCTAATACAATAGAAATGAAAATGATTTTTTTTAGTGTTTTCATATGATATTTAGTTTACGAATATTACGTTAAATCTATTTTTTGTAGCGCATAGGCATAAGCACCTCGCATAATAGAGCGGCTAGCACCTTCTTTACTGCACAGCACCAAGGTCTGTTTTAATTGATGATAGGTAGTAGTCAAATGAGTACCAGGAATGACAACCTGACTATCAGATAAACTCAAGAAACGAGCTCTCTCCGATTCATCTTCTCCATTATATACTTGCATAGAAACGCATGGAAACTTATTTCCCGAAAAAGTTGTCAGTTGTGCCCTAAGTTCTGTTATCAGAGCTGGTAATATATATTTTGAGGCTCCTGCGACTCCTCCACCTATAACCACCAGACCATCCACAACATTCAGTACCGAAGCAATAGCAGCACCTGCCATTATACCAAGTTCATTAAAACTTGCGATTGCTGCATGACTGTCACCTTCCTTTATACCTTCAGCAATGTCATAAATATCTTTTGGACTTAATGAAGCAGAGCTTTGTCCGGACAAATCGCTGTATACTCTTCTCACAGCGCGTATGCTAACACTTTCTTCAGCAAGCATATCCGGATATTTCTTATTTCTCATAAGCCAGATGTCCCCTCCACAACCATTATCTCCGGTCAACAAGACTTTATTTATAACAACTCCTGCACCGAATCCGGTTCCCAATGTTATACCAATCAAATTTTTATATTCCCTGCTGCAACCAGCTAAAGATAATTCCCTGTTTATCATAGGCAATGCACCCGATAAGGCTTCACCGTAAGCAAACAGATTTCCATCATTTTCTATAAAAACCGGAATTCCGTATTTATGCTTCAAAAAAGGACCTAATGCAACACCTCCTCTAAATGAAGGAAAATTGGGCAAATCTCCTATGATTCCATTCTCATAATCAGCAGGGCCCGGAAAAGCAAAACTGATCGCAACTGGGGGAACTGGTATAGCAGCTATCACTCTATCAAATCCTTTCACCAATACTTCCAGGCACTCGTCTAAGTTATCAGAAACTGCCGGAAGCCCTATTGGACTTATCATTTCATTATTCCCTTGAATGGCAGAAAATACAAAATTTGTTCCTCCTGCATCCAGAGTCAAAACTACCCGTTTATCATATTCATACATATACTATTTTAGGTTTAAAAGTTCAAGTACTAAAATCTGACATATGCCTTGATAGTGACACATTCCTTATCGCGACACTTTCCATAAGGTTTGATTGTATATTCGCCAACAGAAGCAGGAATGATAAATGTTTCCGCATAATGCACCACGAAAGGTTCAAAGGCGTGAGTAGGACTCTCAACGACGGCCTCTTCTCCCTCCAGCAGATTCAGCACATTTACACTGTCGTTTGTGTGATGCAGCACCGGTGACGAGAAACGGTGACGGCGGGTTTCGATAAATTCATTCGGATGCAATCCGGTACGTTCCTCAATCCACCCATCTCCGGAAGCCACTTCTTTAAACTGGTTGCGAAGATGTTCATTTACATATTCCGTATCCCGGTTCCAGTTGATTACGCATTTACCACGTTCCACATTGATTGGGCGTGGTTTTCCATCCAGTCCCAGACGTTGCCAGTCCCATAGTTTGAAAGTAAAGAGGTTCGGAGTCGAACTGATTTCAAGTACCATACTATTCGCACCGGAACAATGAATCGTTCCTCCCGGAATCAGGAAGTGATCGTGTTTCTTTGTCGGAATCTTGTTGACATACTTTTCTGCGTCGAACACCAATTCGCCTTTTTGTGCCTTACGCAAATCGTCGATCATCGCTTCTTTATCAACGCCCGTTTTCACTCCCAGATAAACTACGGCATCTTCTTCCGCATCTACCATGTAGTAACTTTCATCCTGTGTATAGTACATACCGAAACTATCACGGATAAATTGAGTGGTAGGATGCACCTGCAAACTCAAATTACCTCCACCTATCGTATCCAAAAAGTCGAAACGGATGGGGAAGTCTTTTCCAAAGCGTGCTTCCACCGGTTCACCAAGCAACTCTTTACTTTTCAGCAAAACCAAATCGACCGAAGGAAGTTCGAAGCGCACTCCGTTCACCTCAAAATAGAGGCTGTTTTCTTCGGGCACACAGTCAAAGCACCAGCCAAAATTTTCGCGTTCACGATCCAAGTCGCAAACTTCTTTCATCCATTGACCACCCCAGGGAGCCGGATCGAAGAAAGGAACTACCCGGAACGGTGTTTTCACCGTTGCCTCTACCCCTTTAAAGAAAGTATCCTTATCAATCATCTTCGGTGTTCCGGCCACATGGGTGTCAATCCAGAATTCTACCCTGTCAAACAATCTTTCCTTATACCTATCACATACTCTCCAATCATTGAAATAGCCTCTCTTGTATTGCAAAGAAACGGCATCTTTCCGATTGTCTATCCCTAAAGCTTTTACCTCATGCCGACGGAAACGTTGTTGAATTTCCCAACGTGCCATATCCGCATATACAATCATCGCATCCTGCGGAGCCACCATGGCAGCTCCCGTACCTATTATTACAATAGTATCCTCCGCTTCACTAATTTGCTTTTGCGCAGCAGCCAATTTATCCGCATCAAAATAATCTTCCAGCTTCAAATTGGTCACATAGCCAAACAACACATCTTCCGTCATGAAGCGTTCCGTCAAAGTTTGGATCTCTTGTTCCGGTTTCATCAAATCACGTACATTCATCACCTTTCCGGAGAATTCTTTTGAAAAAGCATCCAGCACTTCTTCTTCATATACTCCAGTATATAAATCCACTGCCAGCACTTTTCTTGCATCCATTTGCTTTTTTAACACAGAAATGATAGCATCCCAACCCTGAACAAGCATCCCCGCCAACTTCGTAGAAGGAAATTTATCATAATTAGCTTTTCTCATATTATAGTTGTTTTTAATTTTATATGTTCATACATATTTTAGATTGTGCAAATATATAGATTTTATTTTTATTCCAAACAAAACTTGGATTATTTTTTGATAAATCTTATATTTGCTGAAAATAAACCAATCCGGATAGATATGAAAATAGACCATAATAGTGATAAACCTCTTCATATTCAAGCAGAAGAGATACTTAGAAGACTCATAGAATCTGAAGAGTACAAAAACGGGAAGCTATTTCCCAATGAAGTCGAATTGTCTGAACAATTACACATTTCAAGGAACACATTAAGACAAGCTATCAACAAACTCGTATTTGAGGGACTTCTAGTACGAAAGAAAGGATACGGAACGAAGGTGGTAAAGAAAGGTATCGTAGGCGGAGTAAAGAACTGGCTTAGTTTCTCGCAGGAAATGAAGATGTTAGGTATCGAAATTCGTAATTTCGAACTACATATCAGTTTGAAACGTCCGACTGAAGAAATCGGCACATTCTTTAATTTAGGTTCTAACCCTGATGCCCGCTGCGTAGTAATGGAGCGCGTCAGAGGAAAAAAGGAATACCCGTTTGTCTACTTTATCTCTTATTTCAATCCGAACATTCCATTGACTGGAGAAGAAGACTACACACGCCCATTATATGAAATGCTGGAAACTCAATATAACATAGTGGTAAAAACCAGCAAGGAGGAGATTTCAGCGAGACTTGCAGGGGAATTTATCGCAGAAAAACTGGAAATAAAATCCAGCGATCCTATATTAATAAGGAAAAGATTTGTTTATGATGTGAACGGAGTGCCGATTGAATACAACATCGGATACTACCGGGCAGACAGTTTTACTTATACAATAGAGGCGGAAAGATAAAGAGTATGTTCATACATACACGATATAAAAAGACTATTTTAAAGGCCGAAATTCTTATCTTCCTTTAAAATAGTCTTTTTACATTCCATTTCTTTGCATTATGCTTTATCCATCATTTATCATCTCTTCTCAAACCGACCAACAGAGTGTCCGGCAAGAATCCGGTCCAAACTTTCATCCACAACACCTATCATCTGAAGCTTGGACAATAAATGATAATAGGAGATTTTTCCTACTCCTTCTATTCTCAACAGGCTTTTCCACCCTCTTCCCGATACGATTTCCAATAAGTCCTTTACCGTTCGAACATCTTGATTATACAAGACATTAGCCAACCGCGTATCAGCTACTTTACAAACGGGTAATTGAAGTATCCACTCCTCCTGCTCAATATTTATATTCTTATTATTATCTGCCAAAGATAAAAAACGGGCATTGATAGCACGTTTTCGATAAGTAGCCAATATATCTTTCTTCAGTTTTAATCCTTTAAGTATAGAGTTATAAATTTGCAATGTCTTTTCATAGGTAATTCGATGCCTACCAGCCACTTTCTCTACTGATTCTCCTATAGAAATAGAATAGAAAACATTGCGGGCAACAGGGTGAAGAATCAATGCTGCCAGTTCACGAATGATTATTTGATATAGAGGTTTACAAGTCTTCTGTGTTCTCAATACATATAGCAGATCATCGTATTTGGAAATGATAAAGTCACGTTCCAATTTCTTTTCTTCTACGATTTTGGAAAGGTAACCTGCTTCTAAACCAAGTCTTTTGTGAGCTTCCAGATAAGCATCCAAACTCTCATCATCCAAAAACAACTGATCGTTGATTCGGGAACTCGTAATATATCCAAGATTTGCCCAATTCTTTAAAATAGCTTCTTGGATGTCGCGTCTTTCAGACATCTGTTTTGTTGTGAGCCAATTTGACATAAAAAAACGGAACTAGATTAATAATATCAACTAGTTCCGTACCTTTTATTATAAAAGAGTACGGAGCTGTCACAATCCCGCAAACAGGAGGTAGTAGCGGCTACCTTTCAGACACGGGCAGACAGCCCGTACCCTATGAGAAGTCATAGAAGTACAGGCGTCTCCCGGTGTCTGAAAAAAAATCCGCTACGATTTCCTGTTCACCGAGGAAACGCACAATCGCATACCATAAAACGGCATGCTACGTTCCAATGACAAAGGTACAAATTCTTTTCGGAAAATAACAAGAGAGATTTATAAATGTTTAGGAAAGAAAACGAATGATGATTGTATAATTAAAGCGTATGTATATAAAAAGCAGGCTTCAATAAGTTTTTCGTTTCATATATAGAATAAAAGGTGTGTCGTTTTGTTTCGTATACAAAACAAAATATTTGATAAAGCTGCTCTAATCTATTTCATAATATCATTCAAGTCAAAATAAAGCAAACGTGTAGCAGAATCCACATCTTCATTATTCAAAGGAATAAATCCATTCTTATCATAAAAAGAAACAGCTGCCGCATACACATCTACAGTTAAAAAGCGACAATCCGTTTTATTTTCAAGTACATTACTTACAGCTAACAAAGCTTCCCGATAAAGAAAAGATTCGTATTTTATTTTTTTAAGATTTTCATTGCCAGTTCATAATCTTTCAACCTTTTTCCCGCTGCTCCGGCGTTTCACTACGCTTCTCTTTCATCCGTTCTTCAAATCGCCGAGCATCTTCTCCGAAAAGTATCGGAGTTTCCTTAATTGGTCTTGCCATACCTATACAACTCCTTTCTTTTGGTTTATACGCTACTAAAACAATTGAATAAATCAGGAAGTGCAAGTTATTACGAAGTTATCTTTTACTCACCAGCTTTATTTTGCATACGAAATAAAGTAAATAGCCTGTATTATTATTTTGTATATAGAACAAAAGACGTACCTTTGCTCTTGCAAGCAGAATATAAAATAAAAAAAGGATAACAACAGCAAACTATAAAAGCATCGAGAATCATGAACAAAAAAATTGACTTTAACGACGTCCCAAAAAATTATTTATACTGCACCTATAACAAATGTCCGCGCCGCAATGAATGCCTACGCCATCAAGCTACGCTCCGTATACCGCAAAACGTTCCTGATTTCCGAACAGTCAATCCCAACCACATAATAGGAAACGAGAATAACTGCAGTTTTTTCAAGCCATACCGTACTTCACGCTTTGCCTGCGGAATAGACCACATATTGGACAACATTCCATATTCTACGGCTGTCATCATCCGCAAAGAATTATATTCTTTGATGGGGCGCAGCATGTTTTACCGCATCCGCAACAAAGAACGGATGCTGCATCCTGACGAACAAAAGCAGATTATCGCTGTCTTTCTAAAACATGGTATCGAAAACAAACCTGAATTCGACCAATATATTGATTTATTCGATTGGTAAGACCTTTATCAGAAACACTATAAAACGGCGTTTCCGGATATTCTGACAAGGGACAATACTCACACCTATGAGAAAAAATACTCATACCAATGGGAATATATTCTCATAGGTATGAGTATTTTTTCTCATAAGGGTAAGTATCATTGAGAATCTTATCATATCTCCGACGAGAGTTGTCCCGCCGCTTTCAAATAAGCCACATAATTCACATACAATTGGAAATGGGCATCCACTTTCGTCTGATAAGCCTGCTGCCAAAGCACTTGTGCTTCCAGATAATCCGAAAGAGTTTCCAGTCCCACTTCATATTGCTTACCACTGACTTTCATATTCTCCTCTGCCTGTTCCAGCGAACGTTCGGAAAGCTCCGTTTCCAACCGGGCCTCATCCAGATTATTGGCAGCTTGCATCAACTCCAGCAACATCTTTTCATTGACATTTTCCTGTTCAAGACGGGCTTGTTCCAACTTCACTTTGGCAGACTTTACTTTATTGGTACGTTCGCCAAAATGAAACAGAGGAACAGAGACATTCAGGAATACGGAAAAAGCACCCTTCTTCATCAAAGTTTCATCATTGACTTCCAATCCGTGAAGATAATCATAACTACCTCTGACGCCGATACGCGGTAACAGCTCACTACGATTCAGCTTTACCTCCTGCTCGGCAATGGCTATTTGTTTGTTCAAGATCCCATATTCGGGACGGGCAGTAATGTCAGAGACCTGCACTTTCCACTCCTGCTCCACTTCCGGAAAATCATCGGATATATCAATCTGTGCTGTCAAAGGGCGGCCGATGTAATGACAAAGATTCATACTTGCAAGACGGAGGGCGTTATCAGCCTTTCGCAAAGAAAGTTCACTCTCGTTGAGCTTCACTTGCACTTTCAGTACATCATTTTGCGGTTTCATGCCATGCCGATGAGCACTCTTTACATTTTTGGAAAGTTCCGTCAGTAAGGCGTGATATTTTTCCGCTACTTTTTTCATCTCCTTGGCTTTCACTAACTGCACGTATGCTTTATCTGTATTCAGAATAACTTCCGAAGTAGTTAAGGCTTCGTTCAAGTGTGCCATTTCTTTTCCCAGTAGTGACATTTTATAGGCGGCACGGATTTTTCCTCCCATATAAAGAGGTTGCTCCACTTGTATACCGCCCGAGTAAACAGTTCCGACCTTATAATCCAGATTCAATCCGGGAAAATAAGCAAAACCACTCGACACCAGTTCTCCGGTAGCAGGATTGGGCAGGAAAACCGGAAGGTTTCCACCCGGAACTCCGAGACTTCCGTCCGCTGTGCTATAAATACCTGTCCCGTTCGCTGTAAAATTAGGGAAAAAATTGGCCTTATAGCTAAGAGACATCAAGCGGGCTGCTTCCGTTTGTTTATTGGCGGCAGCCATATCCTTATTATATTTCAGTGCCATTTCACGGCATTGCGCCAGACTTAGTTTTTCTTGCGCGGCAAGAGAAACCGACAGGCCGAACAATACACCCGCTACACTAATGGCTACAAGAATTTCTTTTTTCATTTGTCTGTCTTTTTTATATGAAAGAATAATGCGTACAAAATCGGGATAAAAAGCAACGTTATCAACGTGCCGAACAGCAACCCACCCATAATAGAAGCCGCCAACGAACCGAACATGGCATCCGGCAACAATGGAATCATTCCCAAAATCGTAGTCAGCGAAGCCATCATCACGGGACGGAGACGACTTTGCGAACTGTCTATCAATGCCGTCACAGGTTCTACTCCCTGATTAATTTGCAAAGTGATCTCATCCATCAAGACAATACCGTTCTTAATAATCATACCGATCAACCCCAATGTACCGACGATAGCCACAAAGTTGAATGTCTTCCCGGTAAGCAGCATTACAGCAACAACACCGACAAATACCAGCGGAATAGTACAGAAGATGATAACCGGTTTCCGGTAATCTTTGAACAGCATGATTAGAATGGATATCATCAGAATGATAGCAAACGGGAAATTCTTGAACAGATATTGCATAGACTTTGTGCTGGCGTTCCTCTCGCCTTGCCATTGAAGCCGATATCCGTCAGGCAGCGGAATCTGTTCAATCTGCGTGGCAATGGATTGCCGCGCCTTCTCCGTTTCTACCCCCGGAACAGGAGAACATTGCACCCGTTGGCTACGCTGCCCGTTATAACGGGGAACCACCGGATCTTCCCACTTCACATCAATCCGCTTACTGATTTGTTTTAACGGAGTTGTTCCCATCAACGTTTCCACCAGTTCTTCTTTTGATAGTGTTCCTGTCTTCAGTTTCATCATCATTTCCTGTGTCAGCAAACCGTTCAGAGAAGGAAGAGACGAGAATATCTGCGTATTGTCCAGGTTTTCAATCGGATTTCCGTGTTCGTCCAGGCAACGCAAGTAGATATTATCTTTGTGAATACCTTCGTAGAAAGACCCGATAGGGATGCCGCTGGTAGCGGTCAGTAGAGATAGGCTTACATCATTACGGCTCAATCCGATAGCACGTGCCGCAGGCTGGTCATATTCAATAGTCAGTACCGGAATTTGCGGTTCCCAGTCCGTGGTAATCAGGTAAACATCCGGGCAATTCTCCATAATCTTGCGGGCACTGTCTGCCAACTGATGCAAAACAGCAGGATCAGGACCGGTAAATTGCGCTTCAATAGGATATTTTTTGAACATCAGATTGTAGCGGTTCATCTTTACGTAAGCATCCGGATAATGTTGTAAAAGATATTGTTGAATTTCCGCCATGTTATCCACCAAATCATCCGGTGAGGTGAAGTCGATAATCAGTTCACCGTAAGATAAGGAAGGATTGGCTACGTTACGCACCAAGTTATAACGAGCAGGTGTACCACCGATAGAAGTAGTGACGTGTGTAACTTCCGGACGCTTTTTCAGGTAAACTTCGATTTCTTCCAAGTCACGTGCTACACGAGTGGAGTTAGTCCCTTCCGGCAATTTGTATTCCATATAAAGCTGATCGTAGACCATATCCGGGAAAAAGCCCTGCTTCATAAACCGATAACTGAAAGCCGAAAGCAATACCAAAGCAATCATTGTAAACACAAAACTCCAACGATGTGCCAGACTGAATTTCAATAATGAACGGAGCACAGCATAAATCTTTCCTTCATACACACGTTTTCCGGCAGCAGTAGTTGCCGCAGAGATTTCCGGATGCAAAATCCGGTCAGCCATCAACGGGACGTGCACCAAAGCCAGCACCCAACTAAGCAATAAGGAAACAGCGAGTACGATAAACAAATCGCGCGTATAAACGCCTGCCGTATCAGGAGACATAAAGATAGGAAGAAAAGCGATGATGGCAATCAGAGTAGCTCCCAGCAAAGGCATCGCTGTCTGCCGTCCGATGGCAGTCATTGCCTCCATCCGACTCTTTCCGGCTTTCAAATCTACCAAAATACCGTCGATGATAACAATCGCATTATCCACCAGCATCCCCATCGCAAGCACGAACGAGGCCAATGAAACACGCTGCATCGTACCATCCATAAAATAAAGGAACAGGAAGGAACCGAATACCGTCACTACCAAACTGATACCGATAATCACCCCGCTCTTAAATCCCATAGCAATCATCAGAATAACAACTACGATAATCACAGATTCTATCAGATTAAGAATGAACGTCCCCAACGAACTGCCTACGCGTTCCGGCTGATAGAAAACTTTATGACACTCTACTCCTGCTGGAAGGCGTTCGACTTTCAGTTGCTCCAATTTCTTTTCCACTTGATGCCCCACTTTGATAATGTCGGCATCCGAAGAAGCGGCCACCATTATTCCTATCGCACGCTGACGGTCATAAAACAATTCGTTGCGGGTAGGATCTTCATAATCTTTCTCAATACGGGCTATATCACTCAACCGCAACTGATCGGCATCATGTCCCTGAATCAGCATACGACCGATATCCTCCACCGTCTTAAACTTGTCACTGACTGTCACCCGGATACGATTATCGCCATTATCATAGTAACCAGTATAAGTCGTTTGGTTCTGTCCGTTCAATGTGGCTAGCACTTCGGCGGGTTTCACACCCAAGTTAGCCATCCGGTCTTGCAAAAGAGAGATATTAATACATTCGGGACGTTTACCGTATAAGTCGACGCGTTCCACCCCATCCAGTTCGCTGACTTCACGTTTCACCAGTTCTGAATAATCAGACAGTTCCCTATCGGAAAGTCCGTCACCCGTCAAAGCGAAAAACATTCCGTAAACATTTCCAAAATCATCTTTTACAATAGAAGGACTGGCACCTTCGGGAAGTTCTGCCTGTGCGTTCGCCACTTTACGACGCAACAGATCCCAGCATTGTTCTACGTCCGTCTCTTTGACAGTCGTTTTCAGTTCTACCTGAATCAGGGAGAGATCGTTGTAGGAATAACTTTCCACATTATCTATATTCCCCATGGAGCGAATATTCTTCTCCAGTACATCCGTCACCTCTAATTCTACCTGATGCGCAGACGCACCGGGATAGGTGGTGACTACCATGGCAAGCTTTACCGTTATTTCTGGGTCTTCCAGTTTACTCATTTCATAACTGGAATAAGCTCCTCCTACAATCAGTACGGCAATCAGGAAGTAGATTAACTTCTTGTTCTCAAATGCCCATTTACTAATATCAATCATAGCAGTCCTCCCACATTGGTTTCAGCAGCCGGAAGAAGCGGTTCCACCTGTTCTCCCTCTTTTACATGATGCACCCCCGAAGCGACAACCAAATCACCGGGATTCGCTCCGTCTGAAGTAATCAGGCATCTGCCGTCGCTAAGCAGACGGGTGACGGTCACATCACAACGGCGAATAGCGTGACTGGAAGCATCATAAAGAAAGATACTCGTACGCCCGTTCTCACGAAGAATCGCTCCACCGGGAACCGACAGGTTACGCACATCTCCTTCACTACATTCGATAGTTACCATTGTATTCATGCCGGGCGATGGAACTACCTGTTTATCTTCTTTTTTCAGTTGAAGCCGCATGGTGTACAACTGATTGGCATTTGCCTTAGGGGTGACACTAATCAGTTCCAAAGCATATCTTTGATGAGGATAAATATCGAATGTACAATAGTAGCGGGTAAACTGCTGTCGACGAATATATTCCACTGCCGGAAGATTAATCTCCACCTCCGGGCTTCCCTCACTGATGATGGAAACGACGGGCATACCGGCAGCTACCGTCTCATGGGAATCAAAAAGACGTTTCTGCACATATCCGCTAAAAGGAGCATACAAACGGGTGTATGCCAACTGGTCTTTAGCATGGTTATATTTGGCGGTAATCTGTCTCAATCCGTACACGGCCTTATCGTTAGCATCCGGTGTTGTCACATTTTCCTTATAAAGTGCCATCACCCGTTCCGCCTCCGCTTTCACACTTTGATATTCTGCTTCTGTCGCATCCAGCTGAATCTGATAGTCTGTCGGATCTAATTCTGCCAGTAATTGCCCTTTACGCACATAGGCACCGTCATTTACATGCATATACTGAATAGTACCACTCACCCGGAAAGACAGACTTATGTCCTGTGCCGCTTTCACCCGTCCCGGAAACTGCAAAGCTATTTGTCTGTCGGCAGAAAGTACGGTATCAATCTTCACTGCCGGCTTACTGTCTGTGTTTTGTACACGTTGCCCACACGAAGTCAACAGAACTGCTAAAAATCCTGTTAATAAGAAGTCTAATCGTCTCATATTTTCACTTATTAGTTAGTTGCCACAAAAGTATCCCAAGCAAACATGAGGAGAAAGGTTGATTTAGACGAAACATTGTTCTATTTGTACGTTACCTAAGATAAAAAGCCGAAATAGTTTGCTATTTGTATTTATTTGTTTATTACTTTGTAAAGAAATTCATTTCAACGAAAAGGAATATGGAACCACTGATGCCATTCAAGTATGTTATAATATCTCCGGAAGATACTTCCATGAAAGAAGGATGCATTATTTCCGAATTCAACCAATGCGGACTTTTCCTCTGCCAGAAAGGACAGGCGGAAATCCTGTTGGGAGGTAGACCATATCAGATTAACAAAAGGAATCTTTTCATATATACAGCAGCCAACCTTCTACAGATACGCCAAAGAAGCGCAGACTTGGAAGGAATCATGATAGAGGTCGACCTGGATTATGTCATACCAATAGTAAACAAAGTAGCTAACTCGGAAAATTTGCTTTATTTGCGGGAAAATCCCTGCCTGTCGCTCTCTGAAGAGCAATATACATTTGTAGAGAACTTGCTCAAATCTGTAGAAAAACGAATTAACAGGGAGAATATCTGTAACAGTTCCCGTCAGAAACAACATTTAATTTCTGAATTAATCAAATCCTGGGGACAGGTGATATGCTATGAGTTATTAAACATTTATTTCAGTAACGAACCCCAAACACCACTGCCACAGGATAAAAAGGATAAGATCTTCCAAAATTTCATGATTACCCTTTATCGATATTATCGTCAGGAACGTGATGTTACTTTTTATGCAGACAAGCAATGCTTGTCCGCCCGATATTTTTCTTCTGTCATCAAGGAGAAATCAGGGAGCAGTGCTTTGCAGTGGATTATACAGAATGTCATTACAGAAGCTAAATATCTGCTCGATAATACCGATTTAAGTATTAAGGAAATAGCAACCAAACTCAACTTCCCCACACAATCATTCTTCGGGAAATATTTCAAGCAGTATGTCGGTATATCTCCTAAAGAATATCGGAACAAACTTATCAAACAGTAACTTTCTTAAACTGCCGGAACTGCCACCACAACATTCCTCCGGATATAAGACTAGCCGCCAAATCTGCCACAGGCATACTGGCCCAAACGCCCATTTGTCCATAATAGTGAGGTAGAATCAATAAACAGGGAACGAGAAATAACATCTGCCGCGTCAGCGACAAGAAAATGGCTTTACTTGCCATTCCAATACTCTGGAAGAAGTTGGAAGCTACCATCTGAAACCCAACAATCGGGTAGAAAAATACCACAATACGAAAACCTTTAGAAGCAATGCTGATTAACTCTTCGTCCGAAGTAAAGATGGAAGATACGATTTCCGGAATAAACATACCGATCAGAAAACCAATCGTTGTCACTACAGTTGCACAACAAATGGTTACTTTCAGTACTTCCGTCACACGAGGATAGAGCTTCGCACCAAAATTATATCCCGCAATGGGCTGCATCCCTTGGTTTAGTCCCAATACAATCATAATAAAGACAAAAACAATACGATTAACAATACCGAATGCACCGATCGCCAAATCACCTCCATGCTCTTTTAATCCCTGATTAATCAGAATCACAATAAAGCAAGACGCCATATTCATCAGAAAGGGAGACATACCAATAGCCAGCGAATCCAACACGATTTTCCGTTTCAAACGAAAAATCCCCTTTTTCAACCGTATCAGTTCATCTTTGCGGCAGAACAGATGAAGCTGCCAGACCAATGCAATCAACTGCGCACAAACCGTAGCCGTAGCCGCCCCACGGATTCCCCAGTCGAATACAAAAATAAACAATGGAGCAAGCAATACATTGATTATCACTGTCGTTATTGTTGCCATCATCGCTTTCTGCAGATGGCCCGAAGCACGGAGCACTGCATTCAGCCCCAGATATAAATGGGTAACCACATTTCCGAGCAAGATAACCTGCATAAATTCACGGGCATACTTCACCGTTTCATCGCTTCCTCCGAAAAAGTAAAGTATCGGATCGAGAAAAGGAAGAACGATTACCGTAAAAGAGATACCTATAATAAGGTTTAATACAAACACATTTCCCAAAACCTGCTGTGCGGTATCATAATCTTTCTGTCCTAGCTTCACCGAAATCAATGTAGCCGCACCGACACCGACCAACGAGCCGAAAGCCGCGGCAAGATTCATTAGCGGGAAAGTTAATGCCAACCCGGAAATAGCCATCGCACCTACCCCGTGACCGATAAAAATACTATCTACCATATTGTAAAGAGAAGACGCCGTCATGGCGATAATTGCCGGAATGGCATACTGCATTAAAAGCTTCCCAATCTTTTCCGTACCCAACGCAGTGGGTGTCTTTTGTCCTGTCATACCTATTAGTTTGAGACGGCAAAGATACAAAAAAGAGGTGGATTACAGGATATATGAGAAAAGTTTCGTATTTTTGCCTCCAAAATTGAGTTAATACGTAACGAAATGAATATATTAGAACTAAGTGAACAGGAAATCATTCGACGCAACAGCCTGAATGAGCTTCGTGCGATGGGTATTGATCCATACCCTGCAGCAGAGTATGTAACCAATGCTTTCTCTACAGATATTAAAGCTGAATTTAAAGACGACGAGGAGCCACGCCAAGTTTCCGTAGCCGGCCGTATCATGAGCCGCCGCGTGATGGGTAAAGCATCTTTCGTTGAATTGCAAGACTCTAAAGGTCGCATCCAGGTGTACATCACCCGCGATGATATCTGCCCGGGAGAAGACAAGGAACTGTACAACTCTGTATTCAAACGCCTGCTCGACTTAGGTGACTTTATCGGTATCGAAGGTTTCGTGTTCCGCACACAAATGGGTGAAATCAGTATCCATGCTAAGAAACTGACTGTACTTGCAAAGTCTATCAAACCGTTGCCTATCGTTAAATACAAAGACGGGGTAGCTTATGACTCTTTTGAAGATCCCGAACTCCGTTATCGCCAACGCTATGTGGACCTGGTAGTGAACGACGGTATCAAAGAAACATTCCTGAAACGTGCCACTGTTGTGAAAACATTGCGCAATGCTTTGGACGAAGCCGGTTACACGGAAGTGGAAACTCCCATCTTGCAATCTATTGCCGGTGGAGCAAGCGCACGACCGTTCATCACTCACCATAACTCACTGGACATGGATCTTTACCTGCGTATCGCAACAGAACTTTATCTGAAGCGACTGATCGTAGGTGGTTTTGAAGGTGTATATGAAATAGGTAAGAACTTCCGTAACGAGGGTATGGACAAAACCCATAACCCGGAGTTCACTTGTATGGAACTCTACGTACAATATAAGGATTACAACTGGATGATGAATTTCACCGAAAAGTTGTTGGAACGTATTTGTATCGCAGTAAACGGTAGCACAGAAACAGTGGTTGACGGAAAAACCATCAACTTCAAAGCTCCTTACCGCCGTCTGCCTATTCTGGACGCTATCAAAGAAAAGACAGGATATGACCTGAACGGCAAGAGCGAAGAGGAAATCCGCCAAGTCTGCAAAGAACTGAAGATGGAAGAAATCGACGAGACGATGGGTAAAGGCAAGCTGATTGATGAAATTTTCGGAGAATTCTGCGAAGGTACATATATCCAGCCGACTTTCATCACCGATTATCCGGTTGAAATGTCTCCGCTGACCAAGATGCACCGCTCTAAACCGGGACTGACCGAGCGTTTCGAACTGATGGTGAACGGTAAAGAACTGGCTAATGCCTACTCGGAATTGAACGATCCGCTGGATCAGGAAGAACGTTTCAAAGAGCAGATGCGTTTGGCCGACAAGGGAGACGACGAAGCGATGATTATCGATCAGGACTTCCTGCGCGCTTTACAATACGGTATGCCTCCTACATCGGGTATCGGTATCGGTATCGACCGTCTGGTGATGTTAATGACCGGACAGACTACCATTCAGGAAGTATTGTTCTTCCCGCAAATGCGCCCGGAAAAAGTAGTGAAAAAAGACGCTGCTGCCAAATACATGGAATTGGGAATTGCAGAAGACTGGGTTCCGGTGATTCAAAAAGCCGGTTACAACACAGTTGCCGACATGAAAGATGTCAATCCGCAGAAGCTGCACCAGGACATCTGCGGCATTAACAAGAAATATAAATTAGAACTGGCCAATCCGTCGGTAAACGACGTAACTGAGTGGATACAGAAAATTTAATAAGTTCTTCATCCAAATCCATACAAATGAAATTACCCGGCAAGATAGCGATAATGGGCGGAGGAAGTTGGGCTACAGCCATCGCAAAGATGTGTCTGGCCCAAGAGGACTCTATCAATTGGTACATGCGGCGAGACGACCGCATTGCCGATTTTAAACGATTAGGGCACAATCCGGCTTATCTGACAGGAGTGAAATTTGATACGAGACGCATCACTTTCAGTTCCAACATCAACGATGTTGTGAAAGAATCGGATACACTGATCTTCGTCACTCCCTCTCCTTATCTGAAGGCGCATCTGAAAAAGTTGAAAACCAAGATAAAAGATAAGTTTATCATCACCGCTATCAAAGGAATCGTACCCGATGACAACGTTATTGTATCGGAATACTTCACAAAAGAATATGGTGTGCCACCAGAAAACATAGCAGTCCTTGCAGGTCCCTGCCACGCAGAAGAAGTGGCTTTGGAACGCCTCTCCTACCTGACTATCGCCTGCCCTGATAAAGACAAGGCACGTATCTTCGCACGCCGTCTGGGAAGCAGCTTCATCAAAACATCTGTCAGTGATGACGTGGCGGGTATCGAATACAGTTCGGTACTCAAAAACGTGTATGCCATTGCTGCCGGTATCTGTAGCGGACTGAAATATGGCGATAACTTCCAGGCTGTATTGATCTCTAACGCCATTCAGGAGATGAATCGTTTCCTGAACACGGTGCATCCGTTGAACAGAAACGTAGATGAATCTGTTTATCTGGGGGATTTATTGGTGACCGGCTACTCCAACTTTAGTCGTAACCGGACTTTCGGAACGATGATAGGTAAAGGGTATTCCGTGAAAAGTGCGCAAATTGAAATGGAAATGATTGCAGAGGGTTACTATGGTACGAAATGTATCAAAGAAATCAATAAGCATCATCATGTCAATATGCCGATACTGGACGCTGTGTACAACATCCTGTACGAACGTATCTCACCAATGATCGAGATTAAATTGCTGACTGACTCTTTTAGATAATCTTTAAACAAGAACGATATGATTAGTTTAAACATTGAAAAGACATTTGGATTTATCTCCAAAGAAAAGGTTTTTGCTTACGAAGCTGAAGTAAAAGCCGCACAGGAAATGCTTGAAAAAGGTACAGGCAAAGGTAATGACTTTCTAGGATGGTTGCATTTGCCTTCTTCTATCACTAAAGAACACTTGGCCGACCTGAACGCTACAGCAAAAGTGTTAAGAGATAACTGTGAAGTAGTAATTGTTGCCGGTATCGGTGGCAGCTATCTGGGTGCCCGTGCCGTAATCGAAGCTTTGTCTAACAGCTTCACTTGGTTGCAGGAAAAGAAAACGGCTCCTGTCATGATCTATGCAGGACACAATATCAGCGAAGATTATCTGTACGAACTGACTGAATATCTGAAAGATAAGAAATTCGGTGTCATCAATATTTCTAAATCAGGAACTACTACCGAAACTGCTCTTGCTTTCCGTTTGCTGAAAAAGCAATGTGAAGATCAGCGCGGTAAAGAAACTGCAAAGAAAGTAATCGTTGCTGTGACGGACGCTAAAAAAGGTGCTGCCCGTGTTACAGCTGACAAAGAAGGATATAAAACATTTATCATCCCTGACAACGTAGGCGGACGTTTCTCTGTACTGACTCCGGTTGGTTTGCTGCCTATCGCAGTAGCCGGATTTGATATCGACAAACTGGTTGCCGGTGCTGCCGATATGGAAAAAGTATGCGGATCGGACGTTGCATTTGCTGAAAACCCGGCTGCTATTTATGCTGCTACCCGCAATGAGTTGTACAGAAATGGCAAGAAGATCGAAATCCTCGTTAACTTCTGCCCGAAACTGCACTATGTAAGCGAATGGTGGAAACAGCTTTACGGAGAATCGGAAGGAAAAGACAATAAGGGTATCTTCCCTGCATCGGTAGATTTCTCTACAGACCTTCATTCTATGGGTCAATGGATTCAGGAAGGCGAACGTTCTATCTTCGAAACTGTGATTTCAGTAGAGAAAGTTAACCACAAACTGGAAGTTCCTTCTGACGAAGCAAATCTGGACGGCTTGAACTTCTTAGCCGGCAAGCGTGTGGACGAAGTGAACAAGATGGCCGAACTGGGAACGCAGCTGGCTCACGTAGACGGTGGCGTACCTAATATGCGCATCGTACTTCCGGAATTGAGCGAATACAACATTGGTGGTCTGCTCTATTTCTTCGAAAAGGCTTGTGGTATCAGCGGTTATTTGCTGGGCGTGAACCCATTCAACCAACCGGGTGTGGAAGCATACAAAAAGAATATGTTTGCCTTGCTGGACAAACCGGGTTATGAAGAGGAATCCAAAGCAATCCGTGCAAAACTATAAATCAAGAACGTTTTATAAACGGTAAACTATAAACAATGAACGGTGAACAACTATGCTATATACATGGATTTGTTCACCGTTCATTATTATATTCAATTGATTGCAGTTTCCGATTGTACCGCTTATTACCCGTTGTACCGTTTACTGCTCACCACTTCTACTTCTCATCTTCCACTTTCGTCTTCAAACCGATTTCTTCCTGTGCTCCTTCACATTCGGCTTTGGAAGAAAGATAGAACTCTAATTTCACATCACCGTTCTTATCTACCTGTTTAATGGTCGCAATCACCATAATTTTGGCTTTTGACACCCCATCCTTAAAACGAAGCTGTCCTTTTTCCACATCTGTCAGATTTCCCTCTGTAGATACTTCTGTTTTCTCATAAAAGAGTTTAGTATCCACTTCATCGTCATTCTGAAGTTTAAAGGTTTTCAGCTCTGCTCCATTTCCATCCAAAAGCAGAAACGCTTTCACTTCGTCTCCCACCTTCAAGGCCGGCAGTTCATCCCTCTGATTCGCATAGTCTTTTTCATCGGAACTGGTATTTTCACCGTCCGATTCGATCTTCGCATAAAGCTTTTCTATCTTGATAACAGGACTTTCCCCACTATCAGAGCAGGCGCCTAAAAACAATGGTAGCAACAATAATACTCTCTTTTTCATGCTATCGTCGAGTTTATAACGTTACAAAAATACACATATTCTTCTAAACAGCAAATAATTATGTAGTTAATCGCTTGGGAGCATCATTTGCAACTATCTTCCCTTTCTAACTTATCTCTCATTTTTTATCGTTATCTTTGCCTCGTATACAGTTGTAGATGAAGCGAATCAAACTTAAAAAACAAATAGAATGGCAGGAAATTTATTAAAGAAGTCCAGTGGACTCATGCTACTATGTAGCGTATCATTGCTAATGATAGTCATGACCGGCTGTCAGGAAGCCAAACTCAAAACTGTAATCGGGATAGCCAACAAACAGTGTCCGCTGGACATGGGAGAAGTCGGCAATATTACCAGTATCATCTACGACGGGGATAACGTAGTGTACACTCTCAACATGAACGAGGAAATTACCAATATTAAGATTTTGAAAGATAATCCGGAAAGCATGAAATCATCTATCAAAATGATGTTTCAGAATCCGGCTGCTGATGTAAAGGAAATGCTGAAGTTGATGGCTAAGTGTAATTCCGGATTACACATGATATTTGTAGGGAATAAGTCGGGCGAACAAGCGGTTTGCGAACTTACTGCCGAAGAATTGAAAGAGGTTATCAATACAAATGCCGACCCGGCACAAAGCGGACAGACAAAGCTTGAAGCGCAACTGAAAATGGCGAATCTGCAATTTCCAATGCAGGCCAGTGAAGAAGTCGTTGTCGAAAAAATCGAAATCATAGGTGAATCGGTTGTTTATATATGCAGTGTGGACGAAGAGTTGTGTCCTATCAGCCAGATTGAAGAAAACGCAGCTGAAGTGAAAGAGGGTATTGTGTCAACGCTGGCAAGTCAGACCGATCCTGCCACCCAGATATTCATAAAAACCTGCGTGGAGAACAATAAAAATATTACCTACAGATATATCGGCAAGGATTCCGGGAAACAATACGATGTAGTTATTCCCGTGTCTGATCTGAAGAAAATGCTCATAAAAAATAAAATATCATCTTAAAAAGATTCCGCAACGTACAAAGTATGAAAAAGAAACTGAAAGCCGTCCTGTTTGACATGGACGGCGTACTCTTTGACTCTATGCCTTATCATTCGGAAGCCTGGCATAAAGTAATGAAATCTCATGGGCTCACTCTTAGTCGCGAAGAAGCATATATGCATGAAGGACGGACAGGAGCCTCTACAATCAATATTGTTTTTCAACGTGAATTGGGTAGAGAAGCCACACAGGAGGAGATAGAAAGTATCTATCAGGAGAAAAGTGTTTTGTTCAATTCATATCCCGAAGCAAAGCCTATGCCCGGTGCATGGGAGTTACTGCAAAAAGTGAAGAAGGACGGGCTGATTCCGATGGTGGTCACCGGCTCCGGTCAGTTATCCCTGCTCGAACGGCTGGAACACCACTATCCGGGAATGTTTCACAAAGAACTGATGGTTACAGCGTTCGATGTAAAATATGGCAAACCCAATCCCGAGCCGTATTTGATGGCTTTGAAAAAAGGAGGGATCAAAGCGGATGAAGCGGTTGTAGTAGAAAACGCTCCGTTAGGAGTGGAAGCCGGACACAACGCGGGTATTTTCACCATAGCAGTCAATACGGGTCCTTTGAACGGGCAAGTGTTGCTGGATGCCGGGGCTGATTTATTATTTCCATCCATGCAGGCACTTAATGACACCTGGGACATGATGACTGAAAATGACATCTAAAAGCTGAAAAGAAAATTTATTCTTCAAAACAGAAGAAAAATATTGAAAAGCAGGAATATAAATAGTATTTTTACGGGAGTTTAATTCGCTTAGATTCTATCTAAGCCAACGCAGATTCTACTATGCAAAAGTTATTATCTTTACCACCCAATTTGATCCATTGCTTCCACGAACTGGAAGAAGTTAACCATACCGATTGGTTTTGTACATCAGACCCCATAGGGAGCAAACTAGGCTCCGGCGGCGGAACCACATGGTTATTGCAAGCTTGCCATCAGGCATTCGCTCCACAAGAGTCTTTCAGCAACTGGATAGGACACGAAAAAAAAATATTGCTCCATGCAGGCGGACAAAGCCGTCGGCTACCCAGCTACGGCCCTTCCGGCAAAATATTAACTCCTATCCCGATCTTCAGTTGGGAAAGAGGACAAAAGCTGGGACAGAATCTGTTATCATTGCAGCTCCCGCTCTATGAAAGGATTATGAATCAGGCTCCGGCCGGTCTGAATACGCTGATTGCTAGCGGAGACGTATATATCCGTTCGGAAAAACCGCTTCAGGATATTCCGAACGCAGATGTAGTATGCTACGGGCTGTGGGTGAATCCTTCATTGGCAACTCATCATGGCGTGTTTGTTTCCGACCGGAAAAAACCGGAGGTGCTCGATTTCATGTTGCAGAAACCTTCTTTGGAAGAGTTGGAAGGATTGTCGAAAACTCATCTTTTCCTGATGGATATCGGCATCTGGATTTTGAGTGACCGCGCCATAGAAGTATTGATGAAACGGTCATTGAAAGAAGGTACGAAGGATATTACTTATTATGACTTATACTCGGACTATGGTTTGGCTTTGGGAGAGCATCCTAAAACGAAAGATGAAGAAATCAATCAGTTATCCGTAGCTATATTGCCGTTGCCAGGTGGAGAATTCTACCATTACGGCACAAGTCACGAACTGATTTCTTCTACTTTAGCCATACAGGACAAGGTACGGGACCAAAGAAGAATCATGCACCGGAAAGTAAAGCCAAATCCGGCTATCTTTATACAGAATTCCATCACACAAGTTTCTCTTTCTGCCGACAACGCCAATTTATGGATTGAGAATAGCCAAGTGGGAAAAGAATGGAAATTAGGTTCCCGCCAGATTATTACAGGAGTTCCTGAAAACCAGTGGAGCATAAATTTGCCGGATGGGGTTTGCATCGACATTATTCCTATCGGTGAGAATGAGTTTGTTGCGCGTCCGTATGGATTGGATGATGTATTCAAAGGAGCGTTGGACAAAATAACGACTACTTACCTTAATGTTCCTTTTACCCGTTGGATGGAAGATAGAGGAATTACCTGGGAGGATATAAAAGGGCGTACAGATGATTTACAATCGGCATCCATCTTCCCCAAAGTGGCTTCTGTTGAAGATTTAGGCATATTAGTACGCTGGATGACCTCGGAGCCACAACTGGAAGAAGGGAAAAAACTTTGGTTGAAAGCAGAAAAAGTTTCTGCAGACGAAATATCCGCAAGCGCCAACCTCAAGCGTCTTTACGAACAGCGCAATGCTTTCCGTAAGGAGAACTGGAAAGGATTGGCGGCCAATTATGAGAAGAGCGTATTCTATCAACTCGATTTGCTGGATGCCGCAAATGAATTTGTACGTTTCAATCTGGACATGCCTGACGTCTTGAAAGAAGATGCTGCCCCCATGTTACGGATACACAACCGGATGCTTCGTGCACGTATCATGAAACTACGTGAAGACAAGGATTGTGCCAAAGAGGAACAGGCAGCCTTTCAACTGCTTCGCGACGGTTTATTGGGGGTAATGAGCGAACGAAAGAGCCATCCCATACTCAACGTTTATTCCGATCAAATCGTATGGGGACGCAGTCCTGTGCGTATCGATGTGGCCGGAGGATGGACGGACACACCTCCCTACTCTCTTTATTCAGGGGGAAGTGTTGTAAATCTTGCTATCGAACTAAACGGTCAACCACCGCTACAAGTATATGTGAAACCATGCAAGGAATATCACATCACTCTTCGCTCTATCGACATGGGTGCAATGGAAGTGATAAGGAATTACGAGGAACTGCAAGATTATAAAAAGGTAGGTTCTCCATTCTCTATTCCGAAAGCCGCCCTTACATTGGCGGGCTTTGCACCGGCATTCTCTACGGAATCTTATCCTTCTTTAGCTAAACAGCTGGAAGATTTCGGTTCAGGAATCGAAATTACTCTGCTGGCTGCTATTCCTGCGGGCTCTGGCTTGGGAACCAGTTCCATACTGGCATCTACCGTGCTCGGAGCAATCAATGATTTCTGCGGATTGGCTTGGGATAAAAATGATATATGTAGTTACACATTAGTATTAGAACAGCTCCTGACCACTGGAGGAGGTTGGCAAGATCAATATGGCGGTGTCTTTTCTGGTATTAAGTTGCTTCAATCCGAAGCTGGTTTCGAACAGAATCCATTAGTACGCTGGTTACCCGATCAGTTCTTTGTTCATCCTGATTACCGCGACTGTCATCTGTTATATTATACGGGAATTACTCGTACTGCTAAAAGTATTTTGGCAGAGATCGTCAGTTCCATGTTCCTCAATTCCGGTCCGCATCTAAGCTTGCTGGCCGAAATGAAAGCTCATGCAATGGATATGAGTGAAGCCATTTTACGAAGTAATTTCGAGAGTTTCGGTCGTTTGGTCGGCAAAACCTGGATACAGAACCAGGCATTAGACTGCGGAACCAATCCACCGGCAGTAGCAGCCATTATCGAAAAAATCAAGGATTACACCCTGGGATACAAACTCCCCGGTGCAGGTGGCGGAGGCTATTTATATATGGTAGCCAAAGACCCGCAAGCAGCCGGACAAATCCGACGGATACTGACGGAACAAGCCCCCAATCCTCGTGCTCGTTTTGTAGAAATGACTCTTTCTGATAAGGGACTTCAGGTTTCAAGAAGCTAAAGAGAAAGCGTTACCATAAGGCCGGTCAATCATCCGGAATCATAAAAAACAAGCTTGGACAGATTCAAACGAAATGTCCAAGCTTTAATTTTTCAATGCCATAATGATCTGTTTTACATGTTGAGACTTGAAATAACTGTAAAGTAAATCATAATAATGATAAAAGCAATAGCTCCGATAATCAGCGCAACACTACCCCATTTCTTTTTTCTAGCTTCTTCCATTCTTATTTATATTTATTGGGATTAATATAATTTATCGTCAAATGTCTACATCTGGAAAGCTATGAACACTACTACAGAATATCATTCCTTACTTTTTCATATCTACAAAGTTAGCATTTCTCACGAGAATCCTTTTATTTAAATCAACTTTTTCATTCTATTTAGGCTAAATTATGCAACTACATATAATAATAACTAACTAGGTTTGAGAAAATGCAGAGCAAAATACATGACTAACTATCCAAGGATCATGAATCTAAATATCAAGAATATGAAACACATTTATTTTATCCATTACCGCTTTTATATCACACAAAAACTGTACATTTGCACTATAAATAATATACTAGACTAAAAAAGGATCAAAAACAAATAAAATATAAAGATGAAATTACTTAAACTATTATTCTTATCCGCCATCTTGCTATCCGCATGCAACAATGACTCGACAGACACTCCGGAAACAGGAGAGCCCAAACAGATTATCGTAGAAATGGCCTCCAATGATTTTACAGATGTCTCCGGCACATATACTCTTGAGAACAATAAAGAATACTGTACTCGGGAAGACGGAAAATATAAGATATTATTGGTCAAGAGTACATATATAAATAAGGAGGGAAAGGAAAAGGATATTCTTACCTATGGCATTCTGGATGTAGCAAATAAAAAATACATCTGCTATACAGCCAACATAGATGTAGCCCAAAGACTTGAAAGAGACTGGGAATTTTATAATCAAATAACTAATCCGGATTTTCCAGATGACCCAAATAGACGATTAGTTTGTAATTCTTATACAAAGAAAGACTAATAATAGAACCTCTTACGAGATAAAAGAAAGATTTCACTTTGATAGTCAACATATAACATTGGTTTCTTGGGAACAACAATAGACCAACAAAAATCAATTACAAGGGCTAAATCCTGCATTTAGTTTTAGTTATCCAAGGTATAAGAAAACAGAAATCCCTCAATAATCAACTGATTATCAAGGGATTTTTCTGTGACCCCGGTGCGGTCTAAGATATTCAATTAGCACAGATTTTGCAAAATGACATACATTTGATTATCAGCCAATAATAAAAAATAGTATTGGATAAAATCGAATATAGTTGTGCAATCTTGAGATTTCGTTGTGCAAAAATAGTATATTTGCACAACCGTAAAATGATAACTATATGGCAACAATAAAAGCATTTATTCGTTCAGACAAAAAGGATAACTTTGTTAATATACGATTTCGTTTATCCGACGGAAGAAAAATCCAGATGTTTCATACTTCTGAATTTTTAGTGCAACCTTCTATCTGGGACGAAAAGAAGGAACAATATAGAGCCAAAGCCATTATACCAATTCATTGCAAAACTAGAGAAGAATTATATAGAGACATAACTGAACGCAAAAATTTAATTTTGCGCTTATATACAGAATACAAGATAGAAACTAGCGAACAGTTAAATAAATATATAGATGAATATCTCAATCCGGATAAATATGATGTTAAAGAAGCAAATTCAAGCCTTTACAACAGATTTTCCCTATACATAGAACAATCATACAAAGACGGGATATTTGGTGAAGGCAGAAAAAAGCATTATGATGTTTTACTACGGGAAATTAATCGCTTCCTTATTATCAATAAAATAAGTAACATCACTCCGACTGATTTTAATAATGAGAAACTTATTTTATTCCGTGACTTTCTATTTAATGAATATATATTGGTAGAAAAATATAGAGGTCTATATGTAAATATGGATAATCGCAACATCCCAACGTCACCAAGAGGTCAAAATACAGTTGCAACTAAATTAAAAAAACTTCAAGCGTTCTTCAATGAACTAGAAAGCAATGACGAAATAGCTGTTTCACCATTTCGAAAGCTAGGGAAGCAACGCAAAACGATAATGATGAAAGAGCAATATGATGAACCTATATTTTTGACAAAAAACGAATTTATAAAAATACAAAACACCAATGTTCCTTCCTCTTTACAGGAGACAAAAGATGCTTTTATCCTACAATGTAGCTTAGGGTGCAGAGTTGGAGACTTTCAAGAATTATCATTCGAAAATATTAGCATCGAAGAGAATATACCATACATACATTATCTTCCAAGAAAAACAATAAAAGAGAATGACACTAGAATAGAAATAAAAACTCCATTAATGCGCTTTGCTTTAGAAATTATACAAAAATACAATTTTAATTTCCCGATCCTTCGTTATGTGTCTGGAGAACGTGGATATAATGACAAAATAAAAATATTATTAGAACATTGCGGCATAGAGCGTTTAACCCCTATTTTTAATGAATCTACCGGAAAGAATGAATATAGACCATTATATAAAATAGCAAGCAGTAAACTTGCCCGAAAAACCCATGTAGATATGATGAATAAAGTTCAAATTGATAAATATGCTGCAGGACTACATTCAAAAAATAGCAATGCTGTCAATAGATATACCAGTTTAAGCATTAAAGACCGTTTTGTTTTAATGTGTGCGGCTTTTGAATGTTCGGAATATAAAGTAGATGAACAACTAAATATCATTTAATATCAAAAAAGGTAGCTTATCCGACTACCTTCTCTATCTTCTCCCTAAACAATCTCAACTGGTCTACAGTCGGATAAAACGTAGGGTTCTCCCAGTTCCTCGAAATCACTGCTATCATCGAATCAAGGTATTTCCCGCAATCGAGAATCTTGGCGCATTTATCAAGCTGAAATTCCCCGGCCGGGTATCTCTTATTGTTGAGCATTTCTTTAGCCCAAGTTAGTAACTCGTTTATCGACTCGTGGTCGTATTTCTTTTCTTCTGCCATACTAATGTTAGTTTTCGACAAAGGTAATAAAAAAAGCCTTTGGTTAGGCATGTTCATTATCAAGCGAGGAACAAACGTAAGCCAAAGGCATAATCGTACGATAAAAACGCAACCGTTGGAACCTACCTCGTGAGCTACAAACACGTAGCCTTTCAGTTCGCAAGGGAGTACTTTCTACGCAAAGATATAAAAAATCCCGGCATATCTAATACACCGGGAGGATTCCATTTTAAAGAGGAATAAGCTATAATCGTCTTCTTAAATCTCTATTTACCATCTTTTTAAAAGGACGTTTTTCAACTCCAGACAAGTTCTTTGCATCATTTATTTCATTTACATTAGAATTTTTCTGTGCTCCCTTAATCTCTAGAGCAAGGTCTTTCACTGTCGAAAGCTTGTCCGTTTCTTTCTGTATATCCTTACATATTGCCTTTAATGGTTCAAAAGTCTTCTCTATTGCATTATATATATCAACAGACTTGCTTCGTATAAAAAATGCAAATACTACAAAATTTACATATGGCAGGAATAAAGTAATATAAACTGCAATATCATAATAAGGCACTAACAGGTACCTTGTTAAGATTTCACCCCAAATCCAAGTAGTAATTATTCCCAATAACAATATGATAGAAAATACATATATTGAACACTTTAATGAAGAATAATCAACCCATAATTTACATCTTTTCTTTTCACCAAAAATCCATGAAGAGACTGTGTATAAGAACGATAATAAAACAACTACAATCCAAAAGACCCTTATAGAGTTTGAATCAAATCCTGCAATAAATAATGAAACCAAAGAAAATAAGAATGTAAATAAACTCAAAGCTGAATAACTTTTTGAATTACATTTTTCTAAAACGTAGCTATTTAAAGAATTCTTCTTATCATTAATATCTTGCAAAGCTTTTTCTTTCTTCCTTTTCAATCCCTCTATCTTAAAACCTGCATCGCAACCATCAATACTAAAACTGCTTAACCCATCAATTGTATCTTCGTCAATAGCTTTTTTACATTCTAAAACAATTTTCTCAATACGTCCAAAATAATCGAATACTTTTTGAGCTATTAAACAAGTGTATTGCTTTGTATATTCAACAGCCACAAATGCGATAGTAAGTGTCGCGCCCATTTCTATAAAAGAAGTGAAATTATCTAATTCCATTTTATTACAAATTAAATATTTTCACTAGGTCAATAACTAGATTAGCAGGATCGTTAAATACTGTATCGAAAAAAGATACTAATTTCTCTGAATAATCAGAATCTGCCATATTACATATTGCAGTACGTTTTTCTATATCCGTTTCAATACGATAAGAACAACGATCTCCAATAGCTAAATGAGCTGACTTATCTTTATAAGCAATTTGTGTGGTTGTTGACTTTATTAAAATGTGATATTCCCCTAATGATTGATAATAAGCCAAACGTTTATATAAATTGTGATTTACAGCCTGTTCTTGTCGAAATTTATTTAATAATATATACAAATATCCTTTTTTCTCAATAAAATTACTTACAGATTCAATGTATTCTTTACTTCCTGTTACTTCGTTACATAAATTCCCTGCAAATATTCTAAACTCCGTACTAGAATGATCGAACATTTCTTGAAAAACAGACAACATTTTATCATTATCCGAATTAAGGAAAACTTTATTAATTTGCTGTTCTGCTAAATTATGAACAAAACATTTATAAGTATTCATAGAATTATATTATCTTTTTCGCAAATTAAACACATTAAGTCTGATTTTGCTCAAAAATAACGTTTTTTTTATCTTTTATTTGCTTAATATTGCAAAGTGGACATTACAATATCAATCGTGCACACAAAGATATAACCCTTGCAATAATCGCTAACGATTACCGGCCTTCTACTTTACCGGATAAACTTAGTGCTTAGTATTAATTAATGTATCATTTTGGCCTCCTTTCCTTTAAACCTTTTTTTCACTGGAAATTGTTATGTAAGTAAGACTTAAGCTTTTCATACCGGTAACGGTCTGCGAAGATAGTTACCGTTTTTTTTGAGGATATATTCCACAATCATGTTAACAATTCCACATATTTTCCACAGATACGCAATATGTTCATTCGTGTTCATACCATTGATATATAGCTAAATATAAACAAAAGCAGAATATGGCACACACTTTGCTTTATCATTTATAAAGATTGTAGCAAAACAGTTTCATAATGAATGAAGCCAAAATAGGATAACACATTTTGAATTTACATAGCCTATATGTCATAAGAAAATGGTAGAATAAACTTTTGTGAAAAATTGTACCTAAACTTTTCATATTACTTAAGGTGCCGTCTGGGAAGATAGCACCTTTTTCTCACCACATGAACAAGTTACAACTGATTCCGGCTCCTACATACCAACCGCCCGGATAACCGTATCCTGCCTGCAATCCTAATCCCCAGCGTTTCTTCTTCTGTAAAGGCGGGAAAGTAATAATTTTATTATCCCTGTATATTTCCATAGAATCAAGGTTGGGATTATACCCACTGACTACCGCCCGGTAATCATCCGTCTTATACTCCTTGCTTGTAATCGGTATAAGTACCGGAATTGAATCGCCTTCTACGGTTCTATCAGTAGTAGTATCTATCAGGATCGGTAGATATACCGTATCGGTACGCTTTAGAGTTTCCCTTACCGGTTTGGGTATTGTGTCTCTTATTGTGTCCCGGATATGTACAGTATCTCCCTTAATGTACACCATTGACGGATCGTGCGGATTACACTGCATCCACACGATCACGCCAATCAACAGGCAGACTAGCATCCAAGGAAGGGTTTTCATAGAATACTATCACTTGAAGACCACTCCGAACTTGCCAGCAAAGTATTCAGCTTTTCGCCCTCGTAGACCGGATAAGGGTAAACCGGCTCTTGCGGAGTCTCCTCTTCGTCCAGTAACGGCAAAGTCATGATACTTGGGAACAACTTTTCATAGTGATCCAATTTCATAATCACCTGTGTACCGTCAACGCTCTTTCTCGGAACCAAGTGCAGTTCATCGAGTACCTCCTGCGGTATCTCGTTCAAATTCGCTGTGGGGAATGTAATGTATTTCATAATCAAATCTAAACAGATATTGTATATTATAAGATTTGTCTGGAAGTTTACAACGTGCGTAAGAATTGCTCAATAAATGTGCTTTCGTACTCATAAGCTTCAGAGTTAGGATGCTGGTTCGTTGAGCTTATCCTTTGAGCATTTAATCTTGCATTCTTTGCCGCATCGCATATTGCCGGATTTGTGCTGCGCAACATCATAGGAGTACGCTCGTCACCATTTAGGTCAATATATGGGATTCCCCATTTATTTGCAATTTCTATCTCTGCTTGACGATACTCGTCAAGTCCCAAGCCATTAGAAACAATTATGCCAATATGAGCAAATGGGCGATTTATGATTAACCAATTAAGCACTGTGTTCCATGCACCATAAAATGATGTTATCTCTGTGCTATCAATAGTTCCCTTATCTGCTATTACATTTACACCGTAACTCTCGTCATCATCCCCGATACCAATAAGATGCGTGTCATTTATTCCAAGATAAATGGTGATATAGTTTACGTCTTCGTCAATTTGCTTGTACAAAGCGAGCGGCCGGTCTTCTCCTTCGTAGGTCAGATAGTTACGACTTGCATTATAAGACCAATCTGATTCTGCATTTTTGGGGCGAGGAGTGCAGATAGTGCGCCCACCCTCAAATAAACGCTGGATGTCCATTTCGTTACGTCGCCCAATAATATACGGATAACTCTTATTCTCTCCCTCATATATACCATCTTCAAAAACCCCAACTCCTCCACCAAGAGTAAACGAATCACCAATAACAGCCCATTTTTTACCCCTTAAAATATTATCAGAAAATGAGAGTTTTTGTGACGTGATACTATTGTCTTTTATGCAGACTTCTTTTAATAAGGCACTTTTTTTGCCTATGCGAAAAGTACAGTTTTTGTCGTCAGTATTTCTGTAATTAAATCCAATATGAGAAACACCTTCTGGTATCTCAATTTCATAGTTTGACAACTTGCCAGCTACTTCTGCTATCACATCTCTTGACCAAACACCATCTACGAAAAAGTTTACAATTACCTTGCCGTCAGAAAAAGCCTGTATATTTTCAAATTTTGCTGTTATTGCGCCAGTAGGAATCTCTACTTTTGAATGCAACACAGAAGAAGAACTAGAATTGGATACATGTCCATTTGCTGCATAATAACCACCCTCCGTCACCAAAACTGGAGACTCATAATAATCTAAATAGCCTTCGTCAAATGTCTCGTTAAAGTTTCCATCAATCGCAGTAGCTAAAGTACCCCACGACTGTTCTTTATCTTTTGCTATATCAAATATCTTTTCCATAATATCATTCGTTTTTAATTAATGTTTCATTTGAAATTAAAGTTGAGTTGCTTAACATTGTCAAGTAGCTGGAGATAACAAGGTTTATCTTTTGAGGAGATTTAACTACCTTTCCCGTAATCTCGTAAACGCCATTGTCACCGGATATGGATATGTCACTGATAGCATTGCACGATACCTCCATTAGTTTATCAGAAGTATTTGGTAACGTTACAGTGATGGTAACCATGCTATCTACAGAGATATATTCTCCGGGATTAACAGAATAGGAAATTGAAGAATAAGGTAGATTACTCTTCACTATCGGTCTGAACTCCACCATATCCGGATACAGCGTACCCAGCTTGTGCTTCTTCAACTGACGCTCGATCAAGAACTCGGACATACTATAGGGGAAGGACATGAGAGAGTAGATAGCTCCGTTGAAGAAACGATGATCATTATCTCGAATCGTGCCTAACCACATATCAGTGCCATCTTCTGCTGCACCTGCTGTTATAGATTGCCCGCAATAAGAGTATTTAGATAAATAAGATATACTTCTAGTAGAAATAAAATTTAGACCAGAAGTAGCTTGACCAAAACTATAAACACTATTTCCGGCAGTTTCCACAAATGCTCCCGGATTATTCTTTGACGATATAGCTCCAGTATTAGCAAATATTTCTCTATCGGTTACTACCGTATAATCCTTGTAAATCGGCATTCCTGTCACCTTACCGAAGTCATTTACTCCGTCAAGGCATAGACCACCTGCGTGGGAGGGAATCTGGGTGATGGTAACACTATTACCCATACCCGGATTACCAAAACCACAAAATCGACCAGAGCCGCTATACAAGGTGTTATGTGAAGCGGGTAATACATTCACCCCATCTACAATTCTAACTGATTTAGGCGACCCAGTTTCATCAATATAGCTATAATCAATATCGGCTCCTGTTTTAATAACCTTAAACGAAGGAATGTCTGGATATTCTTTACTCCCTACGCTATAATACAGTAGCATAATATGACTTATAGCATTTTTACAGTCTATCTTACTACTTGTTATAGTTGAATTACTACTGTTCCATATACTAGAATCGAGAAAATCAACCTCATACTTCCCAATACCTGAATCCCCCTTCCAAGCAATATTGTTCAACTGAATATCCCTACCATTACCTGAAAAGTCAATCAGCTTGTCGCCAAACTCTGCGTGGTTCTCGTTGGTGATGCCCTGCTTCTCGATATCACACAGTATATCAGGGTTAAGAGTTCTATCCAAGTTGAAGTAGGCGATTACTTGGTTGATTTGGTCGGTAGTCAGTACCTTGTTGGCGATGATTGTCCAGTACCAAGCGACGGAAGAAGTTTCGTTAATACTATCATCACTAGCATAACCAACTACATAAAACTTTGAAGCAATAGTAGTATTACTAGAAGCAGAGACAGTATAAACCGCTTTATCTCCTAATATGTTATTTATTACATTAATGGTAGAACCTTGAATATTGTCTTTATACCATCCATATATTCCAGTTTTACCTATTTCACTAATTGCATTTCTACCTACAACACTTCCAGGAGTTCTAATATTATTTGTAGTAATATAATTACTAGGTTTATCAATTTGATGGATCATAGAAATGACAGTGCAAGCCTCTGTTATTCCCATCTCCTGTACGGTCTTGGTGGAAGTAATCAGGTCGTCGATTCCGTCGGTGACGAAGGCGCCATAGTAAGGACTATCTTTATCTGCGTAGCCACTTCCTTCAGTGTAAGCTGCGTTGCTGATAACAAACGGATTGTCAGGGTCCACCAAGTTCTTGACAACAGCCCTGTCCGGATCGTCGTTGCTCTTACCGTAGCAGATGCAGACGGCTTTCAAGGATGCTAAGACTTCTGGGTCGATGTAGGGACGGTCGGAACCGGAAGAAGAGCCACGGGAGGGCGAACCGATTCGGTTTAATCCGATCCGGTTAAGCCCCACTACATTTAAAGACAACCTGTTAAGCTTCATTGCCGGATTCGGTTACTGTTCCACTTAATACTTCGCTATAACTTTCGATGCGGATTGTCTTGGGGTAGACCAATGCGGAAAAATCACAGTCTATGGTTACCCCTGCATTGTACGCAAGACTTCCAGGCAAAACAACGGGTTCAAAATTCCCCTCACTTGTCGTCCGTTGAAGAATATTCACCCGACCGTAGTTGTTGCGTTCCAAATGAATATTGAAATCAGAATTTACCTGAAATTCCGCATACCATACGCTACTGTTCTTTTTGAACTCCAAATTTATTGTTGCCATGATTGTTCCTCCTATTGATTAAAGTTTATAATAAATCCCATCCGGCTTCTATGTCAGCCATAACAGCCGGAATTCCATTCTCAACACGTGAGATGGCGGCAGCAAAAGCGCACATAGTCGCCTTATCGTTGATGTCCGGAACGTATGTGTTCGGGACTTGCATTTCGCTACATACACGGCTGATATATCCGGCTGTATTGTTTTCGTTCTCCGGTGCCCACCGGTGGACAAAATCTGCCACCGTCTGACAGCCGTGTCTTTTACGGTAGTTTTGCAAGGTTCGGATAAGGGCACGGTAACCCCATTTCATTTCCGTAAACTGGAAGAACGATTTGTCCTCCTGCTTTTCTCTCAATCCCTGCCATTTATCTTTTGTGATCCGGATGTTACCCGGATTATTGTTTCTCAAACCTCTTGGTAAACTCATGTTTATTTCCTCCTATAATATCAATGTTAATATTCCCAACGCCAGACCCACGCAATCACAGATGATGTCTTTAATTGAGAACTCTGTTTTCTTGAAATACTTGTCGTACACTTCCTTCAGGACGAAGATCACGACGGTTATAATGATTGCTGACCACAGTGGCGTATATTTTGATAGCCACATAACTAAGTTCTGGCATACTATAATATGTGCCATGCCGTCTATTCCGATCTTGGATAGAAGCTTGCTGGCTAATGCGCTGATTTTATTTATGTGATTCATCACCCTTTACTTCTTTATTGTTGTTAAGCCTATCAACCAAACTATTAAACTTCCCATTAACATAAATCCCAATCCCAAATATACTGCCAGCATATATCAGACATTGAGCAAAAAACCACAATACACTGTCATGAATCTGACCTAACGGCTCTACAACAAAACCTGCAACGGATAATCCGACTCCAGCAAACAACATTCCCACTGCGGTCCATACTTGTATATCTTCTTTTGTATTCTTTTTCATACTAAACAGGTTAGATAAACGGTCAACAATGAAATTACCTCAATCCAGAACATCGGCTTTCTCTTTATGAAGTCGGAGATGAAGTTACCGGTCCAGTGCTCACTCATGGAGATAGCCATGTACGCAATGAATCCAGCCCATAACAATAACCAATACCAAGAATTGCAACCTACCCATATCTGGGAGAAGATTAAAGACATAGCAGCACCGATACAATGGGCGGTTTTCTGGCTTCCTTTGAAATTGGGAGATACACCCAATACAATCATCCCGACAACCGAAAGGAATACAAGAAACTGGCTGTTTTCCGTACTTGCTTCAAATGCTGCCGGAAGAAGCAATGCACCGGAGCCGATCATGCACAAACCGAACCAAAACTTATGCGTCAGGGCATAGTAGGTGTCACTGATAGAGTAAGGAATTTCCTCCATCTTTTTAATCATTGCAAAGACGTAGCCGGCAATGAGGATGAACGACATTAATACTAGTAGAATCATAGCTTTATCTGTTTATAGTTTATAATACAAAATTGAGTTTCTCCGGATAACCGGTTTTATAATTATAGTAATTAACCTCTTCTTTGCTAAGCAAATTTTTCACGGCTGCAATATGAGCCTGTGTAGTATTGTAGCAATCAAGAGCGTATAATTCTAATTGGTCAAGCATATTTAAAGCGTCATTTACGGGAATTACATACTTCTCCGCATTGTACCACAAAGTAGTATATACCCGGCCCGCTTCTTTTTCTATGTTTATTGAGTTGACTAATCCTACACGGGTGTCTTTATCCAGCCATATTTGTTTTCCGTCCAGCGTCAAGGAGTTTACAGCATCCGACTTGTCGTAAGCGTTGATCTCTGCGATCTTTATCTCTTTCAATTCATCAATGGTGTACTCATGCTCAACCAATACCGGGTAACCGCTTTCGTTCTCCTTGATTTCTTTTCCGGATGATTGACCGTCAAGCAATTCCTGCCAGTACTCCACCGATATTTCTACTGCTCCTTCTTGTGGTTTATCATAGAAACCATTTTTCCAATATATTTTTCCCATAATATTACCTCCTTATTTCCATCTACCAATTGCAAACCATGTAAAATTCCAGCTAGTCCAAACAATAGCCGGAGTTGAATTTATTCCACGGGTGAGAACTCTACAATATGATGTATATTTACCATTAAGGTCATACCCCGGAGCATATATAAAAGATTCACCTGTATTATTTACTGCTCCAGTGAAATAAATGTTATAATCAGTATTATAGAAACTGGTAGGAAAATACAGATTAATTGCCCCCCCGGTTGCTCCGACTCTTGTCCCCCACTGTATCAAAAGCCCATTATTGAACTTGGCATAACCGTTTGCTCCCAAAGAAACCGTCATAGCGTTGGAGAGGTCTGCTTTAGCCAAGTTGGGTATCATTGCCAATAGTTCTTCAATCCTAGCTCCCGAATATTGACTGTTATAATCACTCATAGAACTTACTCTTTATAACGTTAAACGTACTGCCGTCAGACAGTATAAACCGTCCTTCGGTCACTGCAAATGCCTGTCTTTTCCCTTCTTGAGATACCGTAGTAGAAACGGAAACTGGATTATTGCCCTTAGTAGTCGAGAACACGACAGTTTGTTGCCTGTCCAATCCTTCATTGGCAACATCGCTCATTACGCTTGCGGCTCCATTAGAGCCGGGCGTAATGACAATGCTTCCTTCTCCTTCCTTCCAAGGTACAAGTATATCCATTATGCGGCAGTCCAAGAAGTGTTAGACGTAACAGTAACGGAAACAGCTGAACCGTTTTGAGGAATTGTAATTTCTGTTGGGGAAACGGATAGTTTTGCGTCTCCTGCTGCCTGTTTGATTGCAATCTGTACAGCCTGACCACCGTTTGCGGTCACTTTTAATGTTCTTACAATTTCTTCAATGGTTTCATTTGCAGGAAACTCAAGCTCTATGGAGAATGGGAACTCTGCTGTAGCACCTGGATCACCTGTGATGCTAGCCGCATTATCTGTCTGTGTCCCATTCGCACTATATTCCGCTGGGATGGCAACATCTGATACGCTACCCGCCCATGCAAAGGTCAGCTTTTGGGAATTGGACTTACCTTCAACTGTGACGGTTCCGGCAGCTTTGGGTGCTGACATTTCCGCTCCGTTATCAAAAGATGCAAACTCGGATTTAGGAGTTTGAGTTACTTTATAAGTTGCAGGAGTAGATACCCCGACACCTGTTATTGTTACCGTACCGGTTCTAGCTGTACGACCTGTATGAGCACTTGCACTGTTTGCAATTGTCCCATTTCCGCTTCCTGTTGAAGGATTTAAATTTAACCAACTAGGCTTTGCCATAATTCAAATCATTAAATAATTAAACAATAAAATTTTATTCTTTTGTTGCTGTGGTCCATACCACATTTGACAATACATCTACGTTGTCTTCAAAGTTATTGGAGGGCATCAGCCAGATGTAATCAGGCTCTACTCTCAAATAAGCATCTTTACCAACGTCACAGACAATCCCTACCGACACTTTAATTGAACGGTTGGGATTTACAGAGACATTTATCCCAAACAAAGGAGATGTGCCCACCTTTATTCCTTTCGAGGCTTCTATGTTAACCCGTATGCATCCCATATTATACAATTCTTATTCCGGTTGCCGACTTGTCTACCTCCGGTCTTATTCCTCCTTCATAATCAGTGTCAGGAAGATAAGCCGTGGTTTCTATCCAAATTTCTCCCCTCCCTATGATGTTGGTATCAAGGAAACAAGTATAGCTGTTCTTATCATTACGTACCATTTCCGACTTCTTGATCGTCTGGGAATTGAGAGTTACAGAGAACTTGCATTCGAAATCTATGTCATCCATTGTCAAGCCCGAAGGTAGTTCAATAGATACTGCTAATTTTATGATCGTTCCTTTTGCTACCATTGTTTTCAACTTATTTATTCTTCTTGTGATAGAGCATTGCTGACAGCTATTCGGTCAATGACACGAGTAAATAACTGCGCATACTTTTTTAGAGATTTAGCTTGTTCAGGGGATATATCAACTTCTCCTTTCCGGTATATATCTTGAGCAAGATTAAATTCTCCAAGATCACCTGTATTTTGATAAATCGCATTTCCGAATGCTTTAGATACATCGACGGTACTCTTGTTCCCTTCGAGATCGGTTAATTCTATTTTTCGAAAGTCTATTTTCATAATTATTTTGGAAGAAATAAATTATTCACAATATATGGAGCAACACTTGTTTGAATTTCTGCTGTGATAAAAGTTTTAAATCCCCAAGCTTCAATACTATAAGTTTGAGAATTAGGATGGTTGTATATTACCCTTTTGGGATAACTTGAGTTATTTACAACTGTAATTTCTTTATACATTGCGGATTCGCATATTCGTAGTACGCTATTCCCGCTACCTTCCATAACAACACAGTCAATTGGTCGACCTGATTCAGGATATTTATGCTCTGAAGTATCAGTACCATATCCATATACATGCACATAAAAATTAGCACTGTAGTTAGCAGAAACTGTTATTTTAGTCATCTTGTAATGCCCGAATTCGCCACGGCACCATAAATCAGCAGTCAGAAAACGATAACTTCTCTTCGTTCCGCCCTCTCCCTCATAAGTACCTTGATGTTGTATATCTCCCTCAAGGTACATTTTCTCCTGACTTACATCAAAGCCTATTGCACACTTTTCTGTCTCTTTCCCGTTTTCAATCTCAACTCCTACAAGTTTTTTAAAAGAACCTGTTGCACCTTTAAGATGTGTTACTTCAAGAGTTTCAACATCAATAAACTTAGTCTTTATCTTGCCAGCCTCGATAAATGTCTCTCCGCCTACGGTCATTCCACCGGTTTCTGGAAGAGATATTTTACCGTCAGATGTTAGCTCGACACCTGTAACATTATGCTTAAAAGCCCCTTCGGTTATCATCCAGCCTTCTGTTTTCTCAAGGTTCCCCACGAATATCCCAGAAGTTCCTAATACATCAATCGTCGCATTTTGCGCAAGAAGGACGTTTGTTGCCACGTTCTCGAACTCGCTGAACTCTTCCCACTTCGTTGAGTCAAAAGAAGTTGTAGACGTATGCGTAATCTTACAAAGTTTGTTCTGACCGTTATAGATTACTGTATCTATGAAGGTCTCATTGCGGTAATACTCGGTATTGGCTTTCCATACTCCACGGGGACGGAGCATTGCACCGGGTAACCCAGTTTTTCCTTGGCTTCCAGTGATGCAAACCGGATCGCTTTCCCATGTCGAACCATTCGTATAAGTTACCTTTGTTTTAGTCCATAGGTACTTACTATCCTCCCATGTTGGAGACGTGGTAGACCATGCTCCGCCTTCCAATGATGAAGAAGAGATTGAAAGGTAAAACAAAACATCAACGGCACTTATCCCTACGCCATCGTTTCCGCTTGGTCCCTTTCCACCTGTTACACATACCGGATCTGTCTCTGTATATGTATTGTTAGTGTAGGTGATAACTACACGTGTCCAGATGTATTTGCCATCCTGCCATGCCGGAACAGAAGTCTGCCACGATCCACCGGTAGGCGTGCTGTATGATGTAGACAGGTAATATTGTTCGGCAACACTCTTGACTCCGATCCCAGTTTCACCCGTGGAACCGGTAGAGCAGATAGGGTTAGTGGTTGTTGATGTGCTGTCTGTATATGTTATTACTGATCTAGTCCAAATATATTTCCCATTTTCCCATGTCGGAGGCGTTGTGCTCCATGAACCACCAACCAAAGAATTAGAAGAAGTAGACAGATAATACTCTTCGACAATGCTTGATATTCCCCTACCATCATCCCCTGTACTACCCTTACCTCCGGTGATACAAGCGGGATTGGTTTCAATAGATGAACCGTCTGTATATACCACTTTGGTTTTGCTCCAAATGTATTTCCCATCTACCCAAGTTGGTGAGTTTGTAGACCATGAACCACCGGAAAGGGAGGTTGAAGAACTGGATAGGTAATAAAGGACATCAACGCTCTGTACGCCTTTACCGTCTTTTCCATCCTGTCCATCTTGCCCATCTTCCCCTTTAGAAATAACCTTCAACCAGTCAGTAGAAGAATCTGACGGCTCCTGCGTAGTCGTAGATTCAATGCAAATCCATGTGCTTCCGTTGTGGGTTACTTCGTCATAATACCAATACGTTCCGGATTTCCATTCACCTTTGAAAGCCGGAACCGGTACTTCCGTCACACCATCGTTTGAAATCTGTTTGATCGTACCGGTCATGTAGATTCTGTTAAGATATGCACTATGTCCGGTCATATCCATTCCAAACAGTTTCAGGTTAGACAGGTCTCCCAACTGCATGGCAATCATATCCTTTGTGATCTCCCAGTTGTTTACACCTTTAAGGAAACGGATATAATTCTGCGTGGAATAGCTGGACTTCTGGCGTTCTGCATTGGTGAAGTTGCCGTAGCAAACAAAGTGCATAGCCTTTTGAGGATGGTAAGTATATCCGCTACGGAGAACATATTTAAAAGAACCATTATCCAGCTTTTCGGTGATCCGGAAATAGGTTGTCTGAAAGCCTGTGTCATTGTTAAAGTTAGCCTTGCAAATATCATCCACTTCAACAGCTGCAACCTCGCCCGGTTCAAGCTTCAGGTAAACGATGCTGTTCTCTTCGTCCACAGATTCGATTATACCGCCTCCGGGTGCGTTCCATTCCTCACCCGTGATAACTGATACCCGGTTATATCGCAATTCCGGCACTTCAAGGAAATCACGTAGGCGCAACGATTTCGCATCTATATCACCGGCTGGGGTTATCAGCCAGCCAAGTAACTTTTCAGCATAATCAACAGAAGATATATTGCCGGAGAAGGCGGCATTATTGGCTGTAAGCTTATCAAGCACCTTTACAATATTGCTGCTCAATTCTGTTGCAGTTATCGTGTCCGTTACAACACCTTTGGTAACGTTAATGCCGTTCAGGAATGAAATAAGCCCTAGGGCTGTGTCATCTTTCGTCTTACTTATAGCATAAGCTATAATCTCCTGAAGCACTCTTTTTGCAGAGAATACGTTTCTGTCAGACGGGATCGTCTTGTCATTAACCCCGATAACATACACACTGATTCCACCACCTCCAACAGCAGAGCCGGAATAGGTTTGTCCCTTGTAAGTGAGGGAATCAAGCTTGCTCTCTATCTCACCGATACGGGAATATGAAGCCGTCTCACCGACTGTATAAATCGGGTGATCGTAAGGAATATCCAGCGGCCACTCGAAACCGATTATTCTTGATTGTCTGCCTTCCGGGAAAAATGCCTTATTTATCAGGTTGACTTTAGCCCCGACTTCGTATGTACGAATATTACCCTTATTGTAGATGAAATCAGCATCCATCTCACAATCGTAGGTGGACGGGTCAATCATGGACTTTTTTACATAATCTTTAGCCTTTTCCAGAAGTGCTTGTTGTGCGTCCGGCAACATCTGTTCGGAGATGTATGCGGTATCAAAGCCGTAAAGGATATATGTGTCTGCGGGAACATCCTTATCTTCTTCTTTGTGGGCGGCTTGCGGAAATAGTACATCGTCAGGAAGTGCACGCCCGTAATCCTCATTACGGACTATTTCAAAGGTTGTACCGGTATTGTCGCTCTCTTTGAGAGTAAGAGCAAAATCCAGTCCGGCAAGTTTTCCGGTTTGGAAAATCAGGTGTAACTCTTCCAGAAGGAAGTCTTTTGTAAAGTTCTTCAGTCCCGTATCTTTGAAGGTATAGATAGGATATTTATTGCCGGTTGGCTTGTCATCAACCTTTTCATCTTCCCAAGTAGGATCAGGAACTACCGTAGTACTACCAATATACTTGGGATATTCATCCTCAAATATAACAATCTCTTCGATTGCCTCCTCTTCCGGCATTTCCACGTTATCCGGATCATCGTAGTTTTCATCTCCGATGTTGATACGTTCACCGGTCGGGCTGTATTTATAAGCATCTACATAAGAAATACCCTCCGGAAGCATAAGGCATTTCTGAACAACTCCGTTAAGGGTCATTTCCTTGTCATCCTTACTGAAGTAGTTATCGGGGACTTTACCGCTTATGATGTTGTTAATGGTGTACCGGTTACCTAGAGAAACGGTTACACCTTCTGGTAACTGGATAACGTTTGCTGCGTCACCGGTTAAAAGGTCGGGATTGTAAACAGCATCAAAAGCCCGTCCGGCATTTGCACCGGAAAGGAATGTTACGGAAGTCGTTGCAGAAGAACCGCCATACAGGTTAATATCGTATGTTACATACGCCTGAAAAGTCGATAACAGTTCGGAAGAAGCTGGAGCTGGTACGTGAACGTATACCCTTACTTTTAAATCAGAACTGTTCTTGTCGATAACCAACGTGTCGGGAACCTGTATTTTAGCCGCAATCTCATATTGTTGATTTTGGGCTAATGAAACCGTCTGATTGCCAATAATTACCTCTTTTGATTCCCCGGAAATATTATAGATATATGACGCTTTCAATATATAATCTCCTGCCGGGAGAAAAGCACGGTTCCCTATTTGTGGGACGGCTGTTGATATATTGATTGAAATTCCTTCCGAAACAACTTTATAAGAACCACCTTTGGCTGATGAAGTTAAAGCTTTATTAAGTGTCCATTCTGTATAAGAGGGAGTAAAGGGTCCGCTGCCTTCGTTGCTATTAGCGGTATAGTCTTCCTTATATGTAACTCGTGACGGAAAGTAGTTTATTTTGAGCGGTCTTGACGTATCGGATATATTACGTCCATTAACCTCTTTTACGTCGAATATCAATTCTTTCCGGTAACTGGAAGGAATGTTACGGGTAGAACCAAAAGCGTAGATACGGGTCGCATAAGTGGTCTGGCTGTCGCTGCGTGTCATGCTGTTGACATTCACGTTTTCTGTGTCTGTCAAATCACCGGCTTTGAAATCAACGGGTGAGCTGTATTCACAACGTCCGAAATGAATAACGTGCTCTGTTATCCACCATTCACACTCCCAAGTCTCCGCCATCTGTGTGAGAGCGTCGATCAGATTCACGTTATCGTAGGAAATGAGCTTGGAAGTGTTTTCTACTGTGCTGTCAATCTCGTATGTAAACTCTTCCTCTCTGAACTTATATCCGAGTGCATTCAGGTTATCTAGAAAAACATTTAAATGCGTGTCAAGGGTAGCGGTGAGATTCCATGCGGCTTCGCGTCCGGTGGTTTCCGGTGTATAGAAAAACTTCTTGTTCTTCCATTTCCAGTAATAAGCATCAAGGCGGAGTTCGTAGTCGTATGCACCTGTCGTTGTATTGTAGGTAGGCTTATAAAGGTCTACAAGCTCAAATATTCCCAACTCATTGTCTACGTAGTCGCCTAGTTTGAAATACACCGGATTGGAAAGGCTAAATAGCAAAGTGATATAATCTTCCTGCATCAAAAGGAAGTGTCTTTTCGAACCCTCATTGATAGTAGTCGAAAAGCGAATGTTGCCGGATATGTCTTTGATGTCTACTAATTCTGCCATATCACAAAGTTCGCAGATAGAAACGTCAAAACATAAAATCCGGCAATCCTATGAACCACAATTTGCCTATTGTGGTAATTTTACTCTCTATTACCCGGATTTGGCTCGTTAAGCTTTACCGAAATCTTTGAAAACGTCCTTGCCGTATTGAAACCGAAAGGCTGTGAACGGGTGTAATATAGATGATAAACCTCCTCTCCTAAGGCGGGAACCTTGACAGTAAATTCCCCTTTTGTAATCTCATTCAGAAATGCCTTATACTTGGTGATGTAGTCAGACGGAGAACTTCCTTGTAGGGTAAAGGTTAGTGTTATATCCCGTTCGTCAATCTTCCGATTGGCTATAATTATTTTCTTCCCGTCCTGTAAACGGGATTTATTCTCTATAACTTCTTTCATTGGAAGCGGAGCGTAGATAGCTTCAATGAACCCATCTCCCATTCTCACGCCCCACGTTGCGAAAGCGTCTTTATTGTTAATTAATAAGTCGGCCATATATTATAATTTTGATGTATTTCGTTTAACTTCAGCAATATCCGTCTCAATATTCTTCAATGACTTGTTCATGCTTGTTGTATCATCATGAATACCAGTCAACTCCTCATAAGACAGCCTTAACAAATCCCGTGTCTCACTAGCAATGTCCTTTATCCCTGTGGTATTGGCAATAATAGGCAGCATATCCGCTCTCAATTCAAGAATAGACATTGTTTGTAGCTGATTCTGATTCTTGATTTCCTCTCCGGCAATTTGCAAAGCGGTGAAACGTCCGTTAAGCTCGTCGATTGAATCCTGTGACGCAGTGGCAAAGCCTTTCTTTGAGGCTTCTTGGGATGAAGATGAAGACCATCCAAAAACTTCCTCCAGTCGATCACGTTCCGCCAACATCGCATCTGTTATACTTTGTTGCATAGAACGCAACCTGTCTACTTCTGATTCACTGAATAATCCATCTTCTCCAGCTTTAGACCAACTATCATAAAGTTCCTGTATTTTAGTATCGTAGTTCTTGGATATAACAGACTGAAGTATGGATTTTCTTAAATACTCTTCAAAACTATCGGCAAAATCTTTATTGGTGCTATCAAGATCAGATAACAGGCTTACGTAACTATCTCGGAAACTATCAAAGGATATTCCTGTAATCTGCTCCTTTACTGATTCTATGATTTCCGCCTCCGTCTCTCCGTATTGAATAATATCATCCAAATAACCTCTAAAATCCGTGTCCATTTGTGACCACAGACCGGAATAATTTGTCTTTATCCACTCCAGTTGATCGGCTGACATATAAAGCAGGTTCCACATATTGCTGAATTCGACACCTCCAAGAGCACTAGATATTTCTCCAGCTACATCTTTCCAGTTCTGACCTTCATATTTATAGGAGCCTTGCCACATTCTATACGCCATAGAGTGACTGCCTGCACTTGCTCCAGCGTCTAAGCGTTCACTAGCAAGCTCCCTAGTTATATCTCTTTCGGCTTTCAATAGGTCTAAAGCTTCCTTGCCCGCTTTGGTTGCTTCCGCTCCGTATGATTCATTTATATAAGCTTTTTTCTTATCTAAGAGTTGATCCCAAACATCAAGTAATACGTCATACTTGGCTACCATTTCGTTGTAATCAGAATAGTTTGCACCTCCGAGCCCCAAATCAATTCCTAACATCTTGAACGGAACCTCAATAGTTCCACCAATGGCACTAATAACATTGTTCACAATATTTTTGCCAAATTCGACTCCTCCATCTTTCCCAAATTCATCAAGAAGAGAGAGGACAGCTGCAATAATTCCTCCTATTTTGCTACCGGATTCACTTAACGCATCTACCAATCCTCCAACAGCACTACCAAAGCTACTTAAGTTAAATTCCGCACTTCCCAGTTGCTGCATAGCATCAGCAACAGCCGTTATATTACTAATTGCCTTATCCCTGGATTTTTCAACATTGGTCTGTGCATTGACTTGTGTATTTTGAGCTTTATTTACTTTCTTTTGTGCTTCTTCTTTTTCGGCATCCGTTCCTTTCTTATTAGCTTCAACCAGTTCCTCTTCTGCTTTTTTCAGTTGTTCTGTAGCATCCGCTAACTCTTTCATAGAATCAGCCATACCTCCAAAGAAACCACCTTTATCGACAAGGGTATCATTGATGGAATTTATTGCGGTTTCAATAACTTGTATTTGTTCCGGAGTAGCATTTTTGAATTCAGAAGACTTCTTAAACTCCTGCAACTGCTTCTTTATTTTGGTTAGTTGATCTTTAGTAACTTTGCTCAAATCACCGAAAATCATTTCCCAATTTATTTCCTCTTTAAGCTTACTCAAATCCAAGTTAGCTAAAGCTTCCTCAAACTCCTTTTGTAAGGATGCTGCTTCTCCGGCATTGGCGGCTTTATTAATAGCATCTGCATATTTCCGAGTGATGGCCTCTTTTTTCTGTTGGAATGTACCATATTTTATGATATATTCATTCCACGCCTCTTCTTGGTTACGTATTTGGTCGTTAATTTGGCGTTTACTCACATATCCAATAGTAGCATCAATAGAAGAGGTATCTACTTTAACAGAAGAAGGATCGAATGTTTTCTTTTTATAGTTCTTATTTTTCTTTACATTCAATTCTTCCCTTGCATCAAAAAGTTTCCTTTGATACTCAATCTCTGTCCGAATGTAATCTTCTCTCTGGCGTTTTAAGTCTTGTATTTCCTTTTTGTTATCCAATTCACGTTGAGCACGGATTTTAGCTTCCCCTTCTGCCATAGCATCAATACGGGACTGTACAACCTGATTCTCCAAATCTTCTTCCCGTCGCTTTCTTTCAAGAGCCTGTTTATCCAAAAGATTGGCTATCTTCTTTTGTTGGTCTAAAATAGAATTGTAATTTTTATCTGGATTTTCATACTTTCCACCTAGACCAGCAACTGTTACCAACTTCTCAAGAGATTGAGACGATTTTTGATAAGAATCTTGTAGATTTTCTTGTATTGCTATTTCTCTATCAGTTTCTTTTATTCGGTCTTTTATTCCCTCAATTTCTTTAGCTAATCCGGCATAACTTTCTGGTCTGGCTCTCATTTGAGAAAGCTGTTGAACCGTTGCTTCTTTTGCAACTAATTCTTGCTCTAATCTCTGTTTTGTGATATATGCAATATTTTTAGATACTCCAGCTTGAAATGATTTATACCAATTCTTTGCGATTTGATCGGCCGCTGCTGTCGCTTTAGCATTTGCTATAATTTGCCTTGTTTGCTCTTTAATAGACTTTGCGACCTCACCATTTTTTATAGATTCATCTGATAAGTTTTTAAGATGAGAAGGGAACGATCTTTTCAGCTCTTTTACTGCATTATTTCTTTCTTTTGTAGATTTAGTTACATCTGTTGCAATCTTATATAGACTGTTAAGTTTGGTAATTTCTTTTGAACTTTGTTCCATTCCTGTAGATGTTACATTATATAAATCTCGTTGAGCTGTATATAAATTCTTGATAGCTTTTTCGGCTTTCCCTAAACCACTAATCCATTTTACAAGCTTATCTCCATACAACGTTAAAAGAGTGATCCCCACAGTTAAAGCCGTCTGCCAACTAACTATGGAAGAAACAACCTGTTTCCAAACAGGTATAGCAGTTTGCCCGCTCTTTTTCAAAGCTTCAAACTGAATCCTAGCCCTCTTTATTTCATCGGCAAGAATTGGCAAGTTATTAGAGATAGCCAAAAAGAAAGTTCTCCACCCAGCAGCCAAAGAAGGGAGCTCACGACCTATTTGTTGAATAGACATGCTTAGTCCATTCCAGCCGCTTGCATAATTACCGACATTCCTTTGATGATTCCCAATCGTTGCATCTAGCTCTTTTATTTTTGCATCTGCCTGTTGAATAGAGACTAATAGTTCTTTCCCGAATGGAGATGTTCGCTCACTTTCTGTCAATGCTCTATAAGCAGCTCTCATCCTACCTAAAGATTGAGAAAGAGCATCCATAGAAGTGGCGGCAGCATTGTCTAACTTAGCGTTAGCACTCAAACTCTGTCTTACTTCAGCAAGTGCTGTTTTATGAGTAAGCAAAGAGTTATTTAATTGTTCCAGTCTCCTTTGTTGAGCAGATGAAAGGCTAGAAGATTCCCCCTGTGATTTAGTGATCTTTTTTATTTCTGCGTTAAGTAGCCGGACCGCATTTTGCTCTTCTATTAACCTCTTTATGTTTTGCCCTCTCGTACCGAGAACATCACCGATTTCAGCTTTCAGTTCTTCATACGCCTTAGCCTGCGCCTGAATAGAAGTTGTTTCCGATGCATTAGTAGAAGAATTGGTATTGGTACTAGAAGAAGTATTAATACCCTTTGCTGCCTGCGACATTTTGTCCTGTGCCTGAATAATTTTATTCGAAGCATCAATAATTTTATTTGCAGACGCTGTTATCCTAGCCTCCGTCTCTCCCACCTTAGCGGCTAAGGCATCATATTGAGTTGTGAGACTCTTTAATTGTGCCTCCAAACCTTGTGCTATATCAATATCTACTTTTACATTGATACTTTTCAATGACTTCTTTACATTCTCGATTTCTTGCTTCAATTTTTGGAGCTTCTGAATGTCACTGTCTACATTTGCAAATATCCCTGCCATATTTATTTATATATTTTCTTTTGGACTTGCCTTATTGCGTATTTTCTTGCTGCCGTCAACACATCATATCCCTTTGATTCTACAAAAGAGGCATAAGGCATTCCGTCAGCTAAATATAATCCGTCTTGCGGCTTTTCCGAGTATATCAACATATTTTCCGTATTTCTCACAGCTTCGGGATGCCCCCCATCATCCCCCACTTCAATAGCTACTATACGCCCATCTCTTACCACACAGAAACCAGGAGCATTCCGTAGATTAAATGTATGATTTTGGTATTCTCCGTTTTTCTGGGCGTAACGTATGGCGTCTTTCCCTATTTCTACTAACTTAGAAAAGAAAGCGTCCTCTATTTGTTTTTGAAGTTCGCTCAATCCGCTATCATCCCCTATGAATTCCATACTTACTTATTTTGACGCCTCCGTGATGCCATATCTTTACCTTTCACTTTCTTTATTTTATCTCCAAATATTTGATGTATCTTATCACGTTGCATTAAAACCAGATTTCTATATGGTATTTCATACACAACTTCTTTATAAGACAAATGCAAATTTTCCATGAACGACGCAATTTGTCCTAATAACGTTTCATTACCGGCTATTTCGGTGTCGCTGCCAGCAGACTTACGTTCTTCGCTAAGCCGACAGCTTTCTGAAAAACCGATACATCAATCATTGAGATTGCTTCTTCCACGCCATTTACGCACTCTTCATAAGTACCTTTAGAAAGTTCCTCAAAAAGACTATCATCACCGTTAATAAACCATGAAAGAGCGTGAGCATAGTATTTTAAATCTGCTAGAGAAAGCAGAATCTCTCTTAATGTTTCTCCCTCTCGCACATCACATAAGTATGATATAGCATTTGACAAACTGTGTATAGTTGGAGGATATATTGTATATCCTTTCTTATTCACAATAATTGTCCTAAAATCATTTCCAATAATTGATTGTGATATAACTTTTGCTCCTTTATTCATAACTATCTTATTAAAAAGGGGCAAGAACGACAAATCCTCACCCCTCACCACTTTACAATATAGATAATGCCTCTGACGGTTGCGTCCCATCTTCTCCTGAAGAGCCATAGTTTACAGTACTCCCAGCGTTCACCCGCCTTGATCTAGCTGAATAACTATTTGAATTCGTAGCTGTTTCAGAAGAAGCAAGTGCTACATTTTCAGATCTTCATACCCCTTCTTTTACTTCACTCGCATCAAACCAGTATTCCGGCATAACAGCCTCATTTAAAGGCTCTAGCATCGTAGCTACGACTGCAATACCAACTGCACCATCAGTATTGGCTTCACGAGCTACTACATTTGCATAAGGAAGAACGCAATACTGATCGTCTTGCGTTAATGCAATCAAACATTTTTTCACCTCCACAATACCACGGGCACGCTTCCAACCTTTATCGGTATTAATAATTTCACCGCCCATAAGTTCTTTTTTTGTTGCATAATCATAGCGACCAATCGTGAAGTTAAAGGTCACATCTCCCATTGTTTTAGCTCCCATACGGTAAGTTGAACCTGTCAGCTGATTTTTGTAAGGTTCTTGCGTAGGATCTCCTTCTTCAATGGTCCACGTGTCTTGATGCACATTTTTAATCTCGGTAGCAGATCCGTTCGTTTTTACTAGGGCATATAACGCTGTACCTGTCAAATCAGCTGATACTGCATCTTCATCGGCATACCATAATCTTTTTATATCAACCGCTGATATTTGTATACTTTCCGCCATATCTTTTATATTTTTACATTTAAAACTTTAAACTTTAAAACCACATTTACATAACTACATGCAAGCTTTAGATCTTCTTCTATCCCTATCCGGTCTATTTCCCAATGATATTGAGTACTATCAAACACTCCACTTTCTCCTATTAAAAACAGTTTTGCAGTTCTTTCCAACTCGTTTAATCGTACCGTATTAGTCTTACCACTGGTCAAATATGGAACGCAGATGTTGATATGAGGATAACATACCTCCCAATAAGTTTCCGGCTCCAAAGCGTCTCTTACAACAATCACTATTAATTCGTTTTTTACACCTTTCTTAATGGCATTCCAACTGTCGTAAACGTCTTTTATCAAGAAGTCTTTTAGCTTATCACACAAAATCTTATATATGTCAGTCGTTACAATCATACCCAAATATCACATCTACCCTTAAACTCCTCCGAATAGCATTCGGCATTCTTCTTCACATCTCCCTCTCCTACAGTATTTCCTTCAGCATCCAGACACCTGATATGAGATCCTAAAACAATCTTTTTACCCTCATAAACCACATGGTAATTATACACCCAGCGTTCACCATTGACAGAGACTTCTTTTTGTTGGGAGTTGTCATGGCAGAAGCAATCTGTTACATCTTGCCAAGACTCTCCACCGGTTCCCGGTATTGGTCGGTTATACTCGTCGTTCTCTTCCAGAGTAATAACCTGTATTTGTAATTTATGTGGGGCAGTTTCTAGCATATCACCAAAATGTTACTTTAGGTTTATCTGTATTCAGTTCGTCCTTCAGTCCATACTTATTGCATAAAAAAGAATAGTATGACTTTATCCCGGAAATATCCCAAGAAAGAGACTTTGAATGACCGTTTTCTGATACCGATTTAGAAGTAGCTCTAAGCAATAAGGAGGGAATAAATCTTGCTATAGCAACAGAGATGGACTGCAAATTATCTTCAGTCATTTCCCCGTCAGGGTCAACCCCGGAAGAAAGATTAATCTCTACCAAGTCAGCCTCCGACAATGATATGCCGAAGGACTGAAACTTTTGCTTTATGTAGTCACTAATTATCATACTTACGCATTCATCGTGTCCAGGTCAAAAATTACAATCTTGTTTGGAGATGTAAATTCTGGAATCCATTCAGCTCCATATTCCATGAAGCGGCCTTCATCCGTACGTATGTTGGAAATATACATACCACCTTCTGAACGGGTGTAAGTCTTTCCCGGAACTGGATCGGTAATTTCATACGGAGTATGCCAGCGCATCTTTCCCTGCTTAGGAGTGGTAAACAAAGAAATACGGTTGTCTTTGAACACCTGTTTGAAAGTGCCGTCTGACAATTCCACCAAATCTTCGTTGATTACGATAGGCGGCAAGCCCAATCCTCTAAAGATAGTGGTCGCCATCTCACTGGACATAAGCCCGGCAGACAGTTGGACTTCTTTAGAATCAAAGCTTTGTTTGTAGAATTCCCCGAAGTCTTTTGATCCAATAATGCTATTGATAAAAGTCCTTCGAGACATTTCCATAGAAACGAACATGCCGAACTTAGTACGTAATTCAACGGTTTTCTCCATAAGATAACGAACAAAGTTCAGTTTGTCTGCAACTTGCGGAGTGATACGATGAACCGGCAACTCCATTTCAAGCAATTCGATTCCTTGCGGATTGTCATCTACTTTTACGGATGCTTTACCATCAGAACGAAGATCACCGTCCACAATATCCATACGTTTGTGTGGAGCAAGCAATACCTGACGCATATCATCTACAATGTAGTTGATAATGTCGTCCAGTGCGGCCCGTTGATCTGGTGTCTTCGCCTGATTGAACTTATTGATTAGTTCTTGAAGCATATCAAGTCTATCGTTGTCCATCTGGTATCTATCCCCCATATAGGCAACTTCGCCATATCCGGAACCCAGAGATTTACGTTCTCTTAACGGCTTGTTAGAGTTACGGTCAATTACAGAACCGGCAACAACACCCGTTACTGTCCCCAAATATGTTTTAAACACACGGGATTTCGTTTCCTCAAAATCGAGGTGCTTTTTCCAAAAGATTTGATCCAGCCTTAGAGCCTGCACACGGTCGATAACCGCTTTCACCACTCCCGGATCATTCAGTAATGTTTGAATAGTCAAATACATAGTTCCTCCTTTCTTTAATAAGTGAACATGAATCTGTCACCCAAAGTCTCCTTATCCTTATCGGAGATAGGAACAATGAGTCTTGTCGGTCTGATCTCGTACGCTTGGCCTATAGCGGTAACAGTTGCACCCGCTTCTACTTTAGTCCATTCATAATTTAAAGCCGTTGCTGTTGCTTTTGCCGTTTTACCGGCTGCGGCAGTAGCTTCAAACAATACCGCATCCTTTTCTGCGGCAAGCGTTGGCGAAGCGGCCAGAGTAACGGTATCATATTCCGCATTACTTTTGTCGATAGCTTCAATTGTACCGCCATTTGTACCGTTACCAATATGCATACCGACGTACGCAAGAGAATTTTTCTTGATCTTCAACGAAGTAGAACCGGCAGTGATCTTTTCGGCTACTTCAACGTTCAAAACAGCTTTTGCCGTTCGTTTCACAAAATCAAGAACCAAAGGGGTAAGAGGCGGGATCTGCGCAACCCCTGTCAAATTCGAAATATCCAGATTGAAGCCACCGGAATATCTATAAACCGTTTCAAAACGGCACATTTCCGGCATTTGTTTCTCAATCGGATTTAAATCATACTTAAAACCTGCTGGCATAATTAATCCTGTTTAGAGTTTTTAATTTCTTCAGTTCCCTTGTTTATCAGGGTGGCAATGTCATTTGAATTGTTCTGCTCATTGCTTCCCGATTCGGGAGTTCTCACATCTTGAAATCCTGCGTTGGCAAACGTCTGCTTTGCATCCTTGAAATAGTTATCCAAGTTTGCATCTTCGGGAATGCTCAACATAGGAACAAGGTTTTCGGGAATACCATATTCCTTTGCTTTTCCCATGATTTGCTCTTGGCGAGTGGCCTGCGCCTTCTCTGTTTCAAATTGAGTAAGCTTGTCAGAAAGAGGTTTAACGGCTGCATTCACTGCGTTCGCAATGATGGTCGCTATATCATCTTTCTTTTCTTCCGGCTTCGGATTTGGGTTAGGATTGGGATTCTCGATTTTATTTTTCAATTCGTCCAATTGTTTCTGTAGACCCGATTTTTCGTTTCTAACAGTATCAATGTCTCCTTGAAAAGCCTTCAGAAGTCCTTCGACCCCACTAATAGCAGTTTCTATTTGACTTTCTTCAGTTACGGTTTTAGACAAGTAGTCAGCCACCCCGTCAAACGCTTTATCACCAAACCCAAAGGTTTTATACTTCGTTTTTAGTGCTACTAAGATTTTTTCTTTCATACTGTATGAATTAGTTTTGATTTTCAACAGCATAAAGTTACACTCAAAGAAGAAAGCTATAAAATAATTACATGAGGGATAAACCACAATTGCCCAATTGTGGGAAATTAGTTGTTTTAAGGCATAATAAATGCTCTTCTTTGTGTTATTCACCGTTCTAATAGACAGAGAATACAAGGTAATGAAGTTAGTGTTATTGGTGAGAGAAAAGACGGTGCTGAAACTGTTAATCTTATAAATATTGCTAAAAAGTGAGGTGTTGAATGTTGTTTGATGTTGTTTTAACACTGTTGATGTTGTTGTTGTTGATAAAGTTACTACCTTTGTACCATCAAAGTAACGCAACTATGATACGTTACGAACAAAGATAGTAGTAATACTGTTGATGATAACAAACCTATTAATAAAGATTATGGCAATAGCAATTAAAAGTATCCCAACTTTAAAAGGAAATGATGCTAAAAGCTTTGTTAGAGCTGCAAGCAAAGCTGAAAGTAAGCGTGCTACTATTGATTATAGTAGACAGGCAAAAACTGCCCGTTCTATACTGGGAAAAGCCAAAATGTTATAAATTGACATTAAATCTATAGTTTGTGGGTTTTCTTCTTGATAAATGTACCTTTCAAGTATTAAATGAAACTACGCTAAAGGAATGTATTCCTTTTACATGTGGCAATAACGATTTAGACGAATTCTTTTCCAAAGAATGTTGTTTGTATTCCAAGCAATTATTAGGAAAAAGTTATTGTTTTAGACTTGATTCCGATCCTAGTATTATAGTTTGTGCCTTCACTTTATCAAATGATAGTATAAAAGTAAATATGCTGCCAAATGCAAGAAAAGGAGTAGTAAGCAAGCATATTCCTAGAGAAAAACAAATGAGAAGATATCCGGCAGTTCTTATAGGAAGACTTGGAGTTAATTCCGACTTTCAAAGCATGCATATTGGTACCGAATTGATGGATTTTATCAAAGTTTGGTTTGTTGATCCATTAAATAAAACAGGATGCAGGTTTATAGTAGTAGACGCTTACAACGAAGAAACGCCTTTAAGTTATTATTATCGAAATGATTTTAAATTTCTATTTTCTACAGAAGAACAAGAGGGTAAAAATACAGGAATTCCAGAAGGAGAGAAGTTAAAAACAAGGCTTATGTATTTCGATCTTATACAGCTTTGTATTAAAGATAAAGCGGAGTAACCTCCGCTTTTCTTTTGCCCTCTTGCGAAGGGCGGGAATGAAATCCTATTTTATAATAACGGCTATTCCAGAAGCAACCCACGCCCTGTTCCTTGCGTTATAAGTCGTTTTAAAATCAATCAATCCATTCGCTCCCATTTTCTTTGCTTCGGATACTATTTTATCCATCATCCTTTTGCTAGATGGAGCATACTCATTATTCGTTTTTCCTGTATATCCTTCGTATGGGACAATTAGCCGTAGATTTTCGGCTGTTTCGCCTTTTCTCAACTTGCCAACAGTAAATACCACTTCTATATTAGATATTGGCTGGTAATTGAATCCTGTCACTGTAGGGCTAATGGTGAAACCATCTTTGGTGTATTCTCTGTAGTCAACGACATATACAGATTCGGTATACATGTCTCTAGTGCATCCAGATAGAGCCAATATTATTATGATCGGATATAGGATATTTTTCATGATTCTATTGTGTTATAATGAGTATCAAAAGATATCCAAAAGTTTTTTCACACTAAACTTATCTATAAGAAACTTATCTAAAGACTCTGATCCTTCCCTAGAAAAAGAGTTCTTAAATTTATTATCTTTTATGTATTTATTATCTATAATTGATGAACGATTTCCTGTATTTCCCCACCCATCGATCATTATTCCATCTCCTTTTGTAAATTGTATATCCAAGATTGTAACTCTGTATTTTTTATCTTTTAAATCTATGATGACTTTATATGCTAAGTCATCATCAAATATTGTATTTCCAATTTTGCTACCTTTATATTTGTTGAAATCAATTTTGTTACCAGAAGAGCTTCCGATTATCCTAGATTCAGTTTGTTCGGCTATGCTTATATTCCCAAATATTTTAAAGTAATCAATTACTTCTTGAGTTGAAAAAGAGGTTTCATATACCTTCTGCCATATAATTCTATCATTAAATATTTTAAAGTTTAAGAATGTATCTTGAGAGTATACAGACGTAGCCAGGTTTACTAAAAGTAATAATAAAAACTTCTTCATATTTTGTGTGTATTATGGTTGTACGGAGGCAAATTAACATACAAATGCACACAAATGCAAATATTTCCTTACCTTTCTTTGGTTTTAGGTGATTTTTCTAGCATTAAATAAAAAGCCCCGCTAAATAGCGGGATGAATAACTATTTAAAGAAATCGTTAGCTTTGTCAAATGTTTCAAACATAGTAAAGTCTATATATTCTTCAGGCTTACTAAATCTGTTCTTATATATTGCTTCCAATTTTTTATATCCTTTATCATAATGACTTTTTTCTTGCTGATATTGGGAGTATTCATAAGCTAACACTTCCCTGTATATTTTATACACATCTGAAATGAACTCCCTTTTTACCATTTCTTTTGCCTTCTCTTTATTCCCTATGGCAAATTCGATTTTCGCAGGAGATATCCCTTCTAATGATATGGGAAGAGATGATTTTATCTTCTTCACATCATTGGTCATTCCCCATAACTTGAAAAACAGAATAATTTGTAATATTCCGAATACGATGATTACGATAGATACAAATAGTGTCATTCCTTCCATGATTTACAATTTAGTTAATGCTTTTATTTAAAGAATATATTGTCATTATAATAGTTGGAGTTGTCATATTATCAATCCATATTTTATCCCACATACGAGAGAATACATGGGCATCAACATGCTGATAATCTATTTTCTCAACTTTACCATATCCGCTACTATCTAATCCCAAACAATCAGCACAAAAATTTATGAATTCCACAAGTTCTTTGGTTAAAAGGTTGCTTCTCCCTTTAAATATGACATTTAACTCATTTTCTGCGACTTCTAATATTTCAGCTTCATAGAAAATTCCAAGTTCTAGCTTTTTTAAGCGTAGCGTATAATGTTTTACTTCATTTCCATACGAGCTTGTTTCTGTATGAGAGTATACTGGATTATATTGAAAAAGATTATTTATATCAATCGAAAAGAAATCCTTTATATCTCTTTTAGGAGGTATATCCTGTTTACCTTTAAATAAATTGAATAATCTCATGCTATGTGTGTTTTATGTTATACAATACGCAAACGTACAAAAATCAAAAATAAAATACAAGTTTTACAATACCTTTCTGACTTCAATACATGAAAATTTCCGTATATATTTAATACGGCAACTAGGTAATTTGAAAAAGAGGGATTATAAATGAAGAAAAGCCAGATTTCTCCGGCCTTACTTCCTATTCCCGATCAAGTATCCAAATGAAGCTATTGTTTTTCTCGATCTCTCCATTAGCAACCATTTCATCTAATACATTGAAAAACATAGTTTCACTTTTGCACTTGCAATTTATCGTGGCTATCCTACATGTTTTACATTTTTGTAGATAATTTAAAATGTATGATCGAATCTCAATTTCTGTTTCTAACATAAATACCTCCTTTTTATTTGGTTTATAGTTTTTCCGCTAACTTTTTAATATCCTCCTTACTCGAAACCTTGTGGATAGTTCCATCTAATTCGATGTAGCCATTTATATTGGTCGGTTCCTCGAATAGTTCAGTAATTCTCACGTTTAGGGCACTGGCTATCTTTTCCAATGTATCTTTAGTAGGATTACCATTGATTGCTTTAGATAAACCCACAGCCGATAACCCTATTCTTTCCGCTAACTCTTTTTGAGTTATTCCTGCTTGCTTGCAGATATCCAATATTCGTAACTTCATAATTATACTTATAGTTTATTGCTTGCAAATATACAAAATTATAGCATTAGTTATTATTCTTTGCTTGAAAACATACTTCGAGTATATCAAATTAGCATTTATTAACTTTATAAGGTTTGTTTGTATTATAATCATAGTTATATTTGCATCGTAATAATAAAACTAAATGTTTAACGGATAGCATACATACGATTATGAAACGTTACAACTTATCCCAAATAATGAAATCCGCTTGGCGCTCTTACAAACGTGCCGGCAACGAAAGAACGTTCTCCGAATGTCTGAAATCAGCTTGGAGCCTTGCGAAATTGCAAGAATACTGTTCACCGGAAGCGGTAAAGGCTAGAACGGATCAGTTCTTGGCGGAAAGACATGAAGCCATGAGCAACGCTGCTAAGGATACAATGGATAAGGGGTACAATAATAAGAGCATACCAGCATCGGCTTACTATACGGCTAGTACTGGAAGATACGGTGCTCATTACGTAGGAGATTAACCATTAAAATATACGAATATGCCAGAAATTACAATCATTGTATTATGCCTACTTGCCGGATATAAGATGTTCGGTGATGATAACGACAGGTTTTTCATGTGCTAAGCAAGAGCGACACGATAGTATCAACACATTAAATAAAATCATTATGGAAACAAGAAGTTTGGAATTATGGTCTACCGATAGGATTGATTTGGTAGAAGCGAAAAACGGTCAAGCCGTAACCTCTTCTTTGGTGGTTGCGGATTACTTCCACAAAGAACATGGTAAAGTCTTAAGGGCTATAAATCAGTTAGAATGTAGCATAAATTTCAGACAAGCCAATTTTGGCTTATCTGACTATACAAAGAAAAATGGGAATGTAAGCAAAACATATCCCATGTACTACATGACCCGTGACGGCTTCACCTTCCTCGCCATGGGCTTCACCGGAAAGGTAGCCGCCCAGTTCAAGGAAGCATACATCAACGCCTTCAACGAAATGGAAGAGAAGCTCCGCTCAGAGCGTTGTACGAAGTACGCAGAACGCATCGTCAAAAAGCAAATCAAGGAGTTCAACCAATCATTGCAAGAAACGCTCGTTAGCGGTCGCAAGAAGCACGGAAGTATCTACGGTGGGATGATACCTTACGGAAAGGAAGAAGTTGCGTACAACCCGAAAGAAAGCATGGAATCGAATCTAAAGCGGATATTCGGTCAAGTACATGAAATGTGTAAGGATGGCTTTCTAATGACTTCGTTAGCTGTAGAGACGAACAAGATGCTACAAGAGCTTATTAACAAGAAATAGAGTAGTCAGGGGCTTCGGCCTGGCACATTAGTTGACGCCAATCAGCGGGAAAGGGTAGCTTTAGGGCTGCCCTTTCTTTATGTCTGTACTCATGCAACGTTTCTCTCCCGGACCATATTTGAGATAATGGCGTAAACCTTATCCAAGATATTATTTCTTTCCGCTATTTCAAGTTTTGTTTCTCCCTTGAACTTTTTCTTATAGTTACTAATAGAAATGTGATAGAGGTAATATAATTGCTCATAAACCTTGTGCCAAACGTCCTGTTGTCTAGTGTTGGTTGCCGAAGCATATTTGTTCACCAGTTGGCGGATCTTATCACGAAGAGAAATTTCCGGTACCTTTTCAGATGAAACAGCAACCGCTAACAACAATTTCCCGTTTTCTTCTCTCTCCTGCTCCATCGCGTCCAGCCTCTTTTCTACGTTTTCAATCCGTTTGCTTTGTTCAAGCAAAGCTTGTGCGGACTGGACCAGTATTTCAAGTTGGGATAATGGCTTCAGCTTTTCCTTTAGAGCTTTTTCCATCGCATTGAAAGCTGCAATATAATCAAGTTTAAAGCGCATAGCCTTTTTCCCTGTAAATCCCATAGCCAGCAAAGTAAAACCGTCACGATTCATTATAAACATTGGGTATTCTTGCTTATTTTGTTCGTTAACATAAATAGTTTCAACAAACATGGGGTCAGCCGAATTTTCGGCACACCCCTGTATAAGTTCCCTAATAGCATCTAAAACATGTTTATGCTCTTTCCCGAACTTTTCAGCCACCAACAAGCTACTTGTTAGCGCTTGGTTGTTCTCACCTTTAAATACTAAATCGTTCATATTATTAAATATTTTGTTCTATTTTTCCTATGATTTTTGTATAACCCTCGGAATTTTTCCGACCACACACCCTAAAAATTGTCCTTTTTGACTGATTCAGAAGATTCTTTCTGTTCTTCCTCCTCAATCTCTTTCAGGACTTCATCCACCCTTTCGGCATTACCGGCAAACAAAATACCCTCTCTCCGGGACCATACTTTACCATCTATTGCACTAACTGCCGTTGTTACCCGTTCATCAATATCATCAATCATATATGGAACCAAATCTACATCAATATCAATAGTCTGGGACGCCTTGTCAAATTCGGATGGGTTAATATCCGCCAAAGCTGATACCAAGAAGTTTACCCTCCGTTGAAAGAACTCCCCAATTACTTCCGCATGATTAGATACCGCCATGTGCGCACCCATAAAAATATACCTGAACGCTTTCCCCGAAATGGCATTTCCAAGACCTTTCAACTCTTGCGGTGATATACGTGGAGTATTCGTCAGATCGTACGCCCTGTTAGTAAGCCCTTCGAGTTCCAATTTAACAGTATCAGGAACCTGATTCCAGGTCAGATATTGAGCGTTTGCCTTATCTCCGGTCAATTGTATGATTCTGTTGCGTTTCTTCCCTGTAAAGCCTGACACGTCCCCAAAGAGCATTAAATACGGAAAGAAGTGGTAGTCTATACAATCGGCATAGCTTGATAATATCTTCTCTATGCGTACACGTATAGTCTTTATCTTATGGCAGTAAGTCTCTGGGCGATAGCCATATAAAACAGGTAGCTTTTTAAACCCATGCCTGAAAGACTTCTCCTCTACCGCTTCCCACCCATTAGTATTTTCCCACTGGTAAACATGGGTAGCGGTAACAGTTTGAAAGCATACTATTTCTACATCGTCCAGGTCTTTCTTTTTATATTCACGTGAGAAGGCGACCAAATCTCCGGCATCATCGAAGAAAGGATAAAGTTTATCTCCTCTGAATGGCGACCATATTACGCTACGAAGCTTATTTTGCGGTCTTACACTTCCCCCGAAAACCTTCTGTATTTTATTCCAGAACTTAGTCCAGAACGAATCATCTTTGACTGCATACCAGTATTCGGCACATTCCTGTTCAGAAAGCCAGGAACGAACTATGCGTTTATTCTGGTATTTTATTTTATTCTTCTTCAGTACTTGTTGGATAGCATAAAATAGCCCTTTTTCATCTTCATTGGACGGAGCGCAATCCATCTTAGGCTCAACCCCTACTGTAAACGCTGTTTGAATATTGGTTATATCTTGCTCCAGCGGGATAGATATACGGTTGCACGGCTCTGTACGTTTTTTAGCTGGGATAGTAGTGCTTTGACCGGTACTATCATTCCATTCTTCCCTTTCTTTCTCTTCAACAACTTCGATGTCCGGGTATTTTTCTTTATCCACAATGATTTCATGCAAATCAGCGTTCCAATCCTTCCAGTTTTCACCGGTATTGGGTTCCTCTGTTTTACGCCCTTTCTTCAAATATTCGATCTTCTGATCTACATCTTCTAATGCTAAAATCTCTTCTAATGTCATATTGATATATTTTTAACGTCCAAAAATCCCCGAATAATCTTTAGGTTTCTGAATTTTACCAAGAAGCTCACCCAATACATAATAACGGGCTGCATCGATAGCGTGGTTATCATGATCTTCCGGTTCATTTATATAGTTCCCATCCTTATCTTTAGCCCACACATATTTCCGTAGTTCTTTCTGAAGATTGTATGAACGTTTAGTTACAAAAATATCCATGCTCTTCATTTTGTCTATACCTGCGTTAATAGAACCCGCTCCCTTTTCGACAGGATATATTTTTATCCCTCCATTGTGTATTTCTTGAATCAACCGTGGATCAGCACTATCGGCTATAACCTTCAATCCCCATGGACGAAGCGTTTTAATGATATCAGAGGAAAGAAGCCCGGTCCGGTAATCCACTTCATCCAAATACAGAGCATTATCAATAATTCCGCAGCGAATAGAGGCGGACGGGTCATGAGTATACCCGAAATCTTGCCCAAAAGCAACCTTTTTGCACCAAATCGGGAACTCATCAACAATGCCCCATTTTTTGAATACAGCACCTTCTGCCACGTCAGCCCATCGTCCGATAACCACATGAGCATATTTATCCGGATCATTTACTTTCATGTCCTCAACCTCTTTCAGAAACTCCGGTGAAAGATTGTCCAAATTATCAAAATAGGTGGTGTGAATATGAAGTACATTCGGATGAGTAGAGACTTGCACCTGCACTCCGTCAATCTCTACAAGCTTATGGGTTTTCTCAATGTATTTCTTGTAGATGAAGTGATTGGAATCACACGGGTTCATTATGATGATAATCCGGTTCTGAATCCCCTTTTTACGGATGGAGAGCATTATCTTATCAAATTCTTCCTCATTCGTCCACTCTTCCGCTTCATCACAGACGAAAGTAGTAATCCCCTGAATAGATTTTAGTTTTGCCGTCTGATTACCAGATGAAGTCTTGATGCCTCGGAACATGATACGGCTATTAGTCATTTTATTGACTATATCCGTCTTGGTAGTCTTGAAATACTTAGTTGTTCCGTCTAGCTCTATCTTCTCCATCATTTCGGGAATGATAGACATACCAGCGGAAACCATCGTGTAACGGGTGTAGAGAACCTGATGCACTATCTTTCCAGCTTCCGTCATTTCAAAGGTCAGACGTTCAATGAAGGTGGAAGCATTGAAGGATTTGCCGGAGCCACGCCCACCAGTGATAAGGATTATAAATTTGTCCGTATCAGTGTAAAGGGGGTGATATATCGCTTGGGGTTCTATCATTTCAGTTTATCTTTAATCCAGGAATCAATACTTATACCGTGGTCTATATTGGTAGGTACATCGGCATCTTCAGGCTTTGTCTCTTGCATAGGCTTTCCCCATAGCTTTTCGGTCAATTCCTTTAACGTAGCGATAGATCCCTTGCCGGAATCTTTATATAATGCTCTGCAAATATTAATGACCCACATGGGGGTATCGTCTTTCTCTATAATATCCTCAACCTCTTTTTTGGTACATTGCATAACATGCACTACAACCTCCTTCCATTCGTCATAGGATATATTATAGGCTTTTTTTGCAATAGTATATAGCTTAGGCTTCCGGCCTCTGTTTTGAGGCTGGTTTTCGCTCGTAAATCTTGTTTTCTTTCCATCTTTAGCTATATTCTTATTTGCCATTTCAAACCGTTTACAAACCGTTTTCTACTTGCTTTATTATTATAAATCACCACCCTCTGTACTTACTAGAGCGATTAGTTCCTTTCATGACTTCTATTCGTTGGATATAATAGTTATCAGGTTCGTATATACCAGCATCCTTATCTCCCCTTTCGGCTTGTTTTATCGCCTTTTTCGCAACATCAGAACTGATATAACCGTTAGATTCATTCCCCGTTATTTTGTCAACAAATACATATTGAATCTCTGTTGCATTGGAACTCGCTTTTGTGGGTCCCTGAATAGGTTCGGTAAATCCCGGCCCAGTTCTACGGGTAGCTTTTACACTGCCCCCCCTAATTCCTCCTGATGTCTTTGCCATTATCTTTTCCTTCTTCGTCTTAATTCTTCTGTTATTGCATTTAGGTTTCTGTATGCAGATGCTTTTTGAGCAGTCTTTATTAATTCAGACCTTGCCCCTTCAAGCGAACTGTGTTCAATAGAGCGGTATGCCCCACCTGTAACCCTGTTTGCATAAGAGTTATATGCTTGTATAGCCGCATTCCTCTCATTTGGATTATAACTTTTTCCTAACCTCTGTAAACTTTGAAGTTTTTTGGTCTGATAACCGGAGAAATCAATTTGACGTCCGTAACCTCTTTCTATATTACTAAATAGAGTACGAGCATCTCCCGAAAAACTTTTACTTGATCCTCCTCTAATCCCTCCACTTGTTTTAGCCATTTCAATCTCCTTTCTTAACTCTGTTAGCCATAAACTGTTCGACATATATAATGCTGTTTTGCACGCATATATCTTTTATTTTATCTCCACCACCGTAAACTATCATATTAGGAATATCCTTTCCTGATATTTCACGGGCAATCTGTATTTCTTCCTTTAAATACTCCTGCCTGTCAGAATATCCACGGGTCGCAAAAGCGTTATACCCGTCAGGAATACCTAAACGATTCCACTTTTGAAACTTCTTTGCCACATTCAAATCAGCCCACACCTTCACACCGCATTCCTGCCAATAGCGGGAAATCCACCTCTTTTTGTATATCTGATGTAATCCGTAGGCAACAGGGGTTGTGTCGAACAAAGACAAGTTCGGCTCTATGACAGCCTCACATCCGCTATTAAGAACAGTTGTCGGGTCTTTCCATATTGCTTCAAATCGGTAATCCTCTACATAGAAATGATAGGTAGATATTCCTTTCTTTTGTCTGGTATCAGCGCCCCATGCAGATAAGGGAATTACAAGGCCGTTTGCTGGCTGTTCGTCCGCCCTTAAATTAGGAATGTCAAAATCATTATTGCTGTCATATATCCTGTCACCAAGCATCATATCATAGAAATCTGTCTTTTCTATATCCTCTTCGCTTTCTTCTTCCTGTTGTTCCTCTGAACTACGCTCTGAAGACTTTTGTTCCGGCTCCTGCCACACCTCAAATCCCCAATCATCAAGTTCTTTGCTGTCCCATTCATTGGCAATCATATTCCAGTCCGTCTCTCCGAATGGATTATTGTCCTGAATAAGCATTTGACGAAGCTTTTCTACTGGCATATCTTCCGGTAAAATACAGCATGGAACTTCTTTCCATCCTAAATGCCTGTAAGCATGCAAACGCATATTTCCCCCAATTACAATGTATCCGCTATTATATGGGTAAACAAGAATATCCCTTGCTTCTGTCATTTCGGGAAGCTCTTTTATAGATTTGCAAAGCTTACGAAATCTTTCTCCCTTGATAAGCCGAGGATTCTTCGGTAATCCATCTATTTGACCATCATTGGGATGCACTTTAGATATTACTATGTTTTCTCTTTTTATCATACCTTGCCTATTATACCATTGTCTTTCAACCGAGATACAATTCCAGTGTAAATATACTCTATATCCTTCCGAAAGTCCTTATAATTATTGTAGAGAACAACCACAGTTTCGATATTGTGGGAAATAAATGTTTTATCGCTGATATTTACCGATTCGGCAATCTTATCCCGAAGTCCTTTTGGCATTCTCCCACCAGCCAATACACTGGGAGCATAAAGGAAAAGAATGATAAATATAAACTTCTTTCTGATATGAACGCTATCCTTATTTCCCGGGCAATCCCTAAAATCCTGTATTTCGCAAAACCATTTATATATGGATGGAATATAATCCAGATCTGACATAATAGGAGCAGATAATTCAGACTCTCTTTCTGACAATCTGGATTTCTGCTCTCTGATAGATTTTAACTCTGATATTTCTGAAAACATAGTACGATAATTTAAAAGTAAATAGTATATTTGTACTATGAATTAGGGAAGGGCGTCTATCTGGTGGTTCGGGTGACGCTCTTTTACTTTACACTTCTCCCCCATATTTTCGCATTATACAGGGAATAAGCCCATAACTTTATCTCTTCGCTGGTTTCCAGGAATTCCACTTTCATGGCTTCCTTCATACATTCCGCCAGTAGGTTGCTGTCTGCTTGGTTCATAACTTCGCTTATTGGCATGGCTATTCCTCCCTTAGTCAAATAACACAAACTCGTAAGCAAATACAAACGGATTACTTTCCCATGTACCTTTGCCGGATACTTTGTCTATCAAGTAGGCAAAAGCTTCTTGGGCTACGTTCGTTGACAAGTAAGATCCGTTTACATGTGGGGTATGATATATTTTTTGTCCAAGAAAAGTTGACACATGAATAATCCCCTCTTTCAAGCAATCTTCATCGCTAATGTCCTGTAGGCGTTCAACCTTGATCCCGGTAATTTTGATATGGTGGGGCATTAGGTCGGCTTTCACAAACATCTTATTTCCCCAACCGGGATATAATTTCAGTTCAGGCAATATAGAATCCAAGTATTCTAAGTAAGCCGCATTTTTCCCTTTTCTATGGAATCGGTCAACATCCATATAACTTTGCGCAATGGCAACAACTTCTCCAAGTTCATATTTCGGCAATATCTCGCCCATATCAAACTCCCTTTCATCTGCATCGTACATACAAGGAAAGCCAACTATCTTTTTATCAGAAGGACTTCTGTGTATATTGAATCCTGCGACCCATTCTCCCCTAAAAGTTATTGGACATTTGATTATTCTTCTCGTCATAGTCTTTCGACCATCTAATACGGCTTGGGTTAAGCCAAATTTATCGTTAAACATTATTTTCTTCATGATTATTCCTCCCATTCTACTCTAACTGTAGTTATGTATGTAATATCTTTTTCATTAACTTTCATACGCATGGCTGTTTCTTTTGAGTTGTAAACCGCTCCAATACATCTTACCATGAATGCTTCATATATATTTATCCATCCTTCTTTCTTTTCTCCCACCATGAATAAATCTTTTGGGCTGTCGGCTTCTCCATCAGAAAATCGTCCTTCTTTAGTAAAAGAAACGGGATATTCTTTGCCATTATCACTTTTAAGTAGAGCAACAATAGGGAATCTATCGTTATCTGCGTCAAAACATACAATTCTAGCTCTAAATCCTTCTCTTGTGCATACAAATGCACCTGCTTTTGCTTTTTCTAAATCAAATGTTTTCATGATTTTGTATTATTTATATTAGTTTTATTGCTTCTTGTATTCCAACTTCCAATGCTTCTTCATAGGTATCCCACTGACCACCATCATTCGGGCCTTTAAATATCCCATCGGCTATATGAGTGCCATTGTCAGCTTTGCATATATCATATCCATAACCGCAAGCGTTTCTAATGATGGAAATATGTAGATTTTTGGTTTCACGTAGCCACTTTTGGACGAGAGATTGGGAAGGTGCAGAAAGGAAACCCTCTCTTTTATTGAAATTCTCTGAATAATCGTAAGTTTCAGATAGTATCATGTCACCTTCTACGCCATCTGCTTCATAAAAAGTAAATACACATTCGCTGAACCCTTTATTTTTCATCAGCTTCGCTGTTTCTAATGTTATAAGTTCTTCGGTCATCGTTAATCGCTTTCTGTTATTATGCACCCAAACAAACAACCTAAGTATTTCATTCCAAGCTCTGAAACATAATACACGATTTGTTTTTCAATTTCAAATTCACGTTTCGTAGCATATCCGATTGAAACTAATTCTTCCCAATCATTATCTGGTTTAGAAACAATATATCTGTTACGATAAGCGCAATATCTGCTTTTTTTGGTGTTTTCGTAACCCAATCCAATGGCATGTCTCATCTTTTCTATTTGTTGTAATGACAATTTTATATCATCCATAGCTATTTCTCCTTCTTTACCAATTCAACTTCCGTCGGCTCTTCATCTTCCCATTTTACTTCGGGAAATAAAGAAGAGTCTAGCTTATAGAAATCATGGGGATTGTCACTACATAATTGCCAACTTTCCGAATACTTCACGGGTTGCTTCTTATAAAGGTACAAATCACCGTCTTTGTCTCTTGCTACATACATATTAGTCTCCTTTTTTTATTTTGAATAAATTGAATATATTCTTAATTTCTTTGGCAAGCTCTGCATTTTTACTAGTATCATACTTTAAGCTCCATTCATTATCATCATAAATACGCTTTATAGTGTCCGATGAAGCACGTAAATGTACTTGATGTTGATAATCCTGAAATGGGTTAATAAGCCCGAATTTAGGGCATGATATACAATAATGATTCCCTTTCCATGAGCTAGCTTGTATTATTAAGTAAAAGGGTTCATTCATTTCTTCTAATTCTTTAGCTATTAGATAAGCCACATAGCAACACCCGCCACTATTAAAGTGATATTTGCTATTTAATTTTTCTAGCAATAAATTAATAACCATCTCTCATTTTTTTTGATCTATCTATATACTCGGCTGCTCTCTGTGATCCAGTTTTATATTTACAGGAGTGATTTACTTCTCTATTTTCAAACGATATGGGTATATCATTTTTTATTTGCTCCGTAGGCTTGCGACAATAAGATTCTACAAAAGTTTCACCGTCTACTTGATCTCCATAAAATTTTCCTTTTGTAACAATTTCTTCTTCATAGCAATATGCCATATTTGGTATAGCATCATTTTCTTTAAGTCTTGTTATAGAGTATATTGTTGGCTTATGTATTCCATTGCATATTTCACTCGTGCAATGAATTTGATGTTGAAATTCATTAAAAACAGGCATTTTTTTCATCTTAATATATACTGCTTTAGTACCATTATATGAATTCATTAATACTAAAAACCATTGCCAATTTTTTACCTTTTCATCACCATCATATTTATATAAGAATGTTCTAACATATTTCATATTCAATCTCCTTTCTTCTTTAATTCATTAATTGCAATATCCCTAATACTTCTAGTGCCAAATCCGCTATAAGTCAACGTTCCTCCATAAAACTTAATAGTGTCTCCTTTAACAGTAATAATCGTTCCACCTTTTAAAGGACCAGCTATATCATCTTTACAAGATAATAACATGGTTATCATAAGTATAATTAATATAAATCTCATTAATCAATCTCCTTTCTCTTTAATCCGTTCTAGTACATCTTTGTTGGCTTCCAGTATTTCATCGAAAGATGGTATTGGCATCCACGCAAGTACTTCACTAGAACCAAACACCATTCTTTTTTCGCCAATATAGAAAAGTTCTTGAATTTGCATTTCCCCTTCATATTCATAAAGAACTAAAACTTTTCCCTCATAGTCCGGCAACCGTTCCTTAACATTTATCCAATGGGATTGCTTTGCATGCCATTCTGCACCAGCGATAAAATCATCCTGTGTTTCTCTATACAAAATTCCTCTGTCAGCAGGATCATATATCTCGTCAGCGTATTTTCTTGCTGCTTCTTTTAATGTCTGTTTCATAATTATTTTGTTATTAATTATTTATCTCGAAAATCTTCAATCTCAAACTCCCACTCCATAGCATCATTTTGTCGGATATTATCTAACAACCATTCATTTGCGTTTTCAAGCTCATCATCCCATTCAGGTACATCACCACCTTCATCATAGGCTTTAGCTAATTCATTATAAACTTCGTCAGGGACTTCAATATTACTAAGCCCAACTATGTAAGTTACCTTGATTGTTAAATCTTTAATCTTCTTCATATTACTCTGTTTTACGGTTTTCTCTTAGTTCTTTTTCACTGACAATATTATTAGTTCTGTTACCAAGATTAGAAACAGTTGTTGTATTATTGGGCTTACAATACAAACACATTTGAGTAAAAGGTGAATACACTCTCCCACACTTCGGGCAAATCCATCCCTGCTGCCCGAACATTCCATTATACGGATTTACTGCACTTGATTCTGTTTTCATACTTATATTGCTATGCGTTATTGATTTTATCTAAAAGATTGTGGAGTAGCACTTCATTTGCCTTATATAGTTCAGATTGTTCTTCCGATAGATCTCCATAACCAACAGAAGCCTCTACCTCTGAAAGTGCAAACTGGATAGCTTCATATTCATCAGGAGTAACCACAATTTTTTTAGCTTTTAGTGGTTTGATAAAATCAATTTGTGATTTATCCACTCTATTTATTTGTCGATAATCATCGGTACGTATGCCATAGCCACGATAGCTTTGAACAATAGTACAGACTTCACCTTTTTCAATGATTATCCCACCTTTATTTTTTAGTTGGCAAAGAGTCCTAACCTTTGCACCTATTATCTTTCTCATAATGATATTTTTTTAATGTCATCCACTGATAATTTATCCTTCCCTTTGGCATATTCAAAGAACCCTACTATAGGACATACACTTTCAGAGAAAGTGTAATTTGCAGATATTGTAACTAATATACTTAAACCAGTCCCAATGATATACTCACAAGAAACAGAATCATCAAAATCAATATACTTTTGTGCCTCCTTAGCTATAATGTCACAATTCTTTCGATATTTATCATAGCTTTTGATAGTACTATTAATAAATTTATATATATCCATTTCTGTTCTTTTTTTTTACGTTAATCAATTGCAGGTTCATACGTGTAGTATTTCCATCCTTTATAAGAGTTTTTCCAATTACAATAGTCTGATGCATCTTTTTCTTCAAAAAATACAGCTACGTTGTGTCCGTAACAGTCATATACTCTATATTTCTTCATATCTTTTTTGTCTTTAATATGGGTTTATACAATTTTTCAAAGCGTTCTTCCACTCATCCTCTGTTATTTGGATCGTAGCAACATAAGAGGCGGAATGTACAAGCCGCACCAGTCGGACCATTGATATACCGTTTTTTAGTCAGTACATCCTCTACATTGATATACTTATCGCTGCGAATGGTGTATATTGGCTGATTGTACCACTTTTCACAATTTGCCAGGAATCGGGCGTTATCAGGATGTCCGGAGCCTGTCTCGATGTAGTAAATCTGCACATCATCGTATAGACTTAATGCTATCTTACAAGCAACTGCGGATGTTGCACCGCAAGAAAACCATGCTATTATCATTTGATTACTTTCTAATTTTGTTATTAGTCAATTGGTAACTTCATAAAGCACATCCATATCGTCTTACTTTGCCTCCCTGTAGTGTGCCCAAACAACGGCTCATAAGGGATAAGAGACAATATTTCAATAGCTTTTATCTCGCTTTCGTTCCACTTGAATACCAATGTACCATTTGGCTTTAAGACACGCATACATTCATCGAAACCAGCTTTTATTACTTCCTGCCAATTCGAAGGAAGTTTGCCGTACTTCTTTGCCATCCATGACGTTTCACCAAGTGTTTTAAGGTGTGGAGGGTCAAACACTACCATATAGAAAGAGTTGTCCTCAAATGGCAAATTAGTGAAATCTGCTACAATATCGGGTTTTACTTCTATGGTTCTGATCTTATCTCTATCTTTGGCCGTGATGGTTTCACTACGTTTGTCTATGAATAAAGTATTCGGATTCTTCTTATCAAACCAAAACATCCGGCTACCGCAACAGGCATCTAATATGATTTTTGTTTCACTCATTACTTTATTTGTTTTTCGCAAATCCTTGATAATCCTTCAAGAACTTGCAAGGTTTTACTCTAATTGATTCGTATATACTTACCTGCGATATCGCAAGTTCTTAATATATCGGCATTATCTTCACCGAAAGCGATTAGGATACTTCCGCAACCGGGCGAATCTCCACGAGTCCCATCCGGTCGAAAGAAGCGAATCCGGTTCCGTAGAAATTTCATAGCTGTTGCTTTTTCAAAGATGACATCTTGAAACATCTTTGAATCGCAACGATTGAAAAGTAATGCGATTCCGTTTCCATGCTCTGCCAGACGTTTAACGAAACGTTCTATTAGAGGACGGGAGTAAGGTGGATTTAGCCAAACACGACCTACCCAATCTTTAGTTAATCCGTCATGGTTCTTGTTGTACATTTGTGTAGCTGTTTGCCAAAGCGGTTTAACCGGAGCGCATGGATCTAAATCGAACTTTCCCAATGCGTCTATAATTTCTTTTGGCGTGTACCATTCATCGGTGGTATTAACCGATTTCTCAAAGGTTGTATTCATTGAAAATATTTTAATTAATTGTATCCATCAAGTGGTCCGCTATCGCATATACCACCAGGTAAAATAAGATGTTCACTACTAGGAGAAGGAGGATGTTTAGGAGTATTCTCATCTGCGGGAAGATCCTTTCAATTCAATTACATTAAACATTTCATTAATGCGATCAGCGATATATGCACCATATCGATCCTGAATCTCTTCTATAGAAAGATTTGTCGTTATATGAGTTTTACACTCGTATCTCAATTCATATCGACATTGAAGAATATACTGCATAACATTCAACTCCGTACCAAAATGCTTAGAAGGAATAGGTTCCCTCCCTAATTCATCAAAACAGATCGTCCTAGGGATTCCACCATTGTAAGTATACAGCTCCAAATAATCCCGTCCTTTCATCGAAAACCCAGTAGCAACATAAGAGGCGGAATCAATTCTGAATCCTCCAATGGGATAATCCCCGGCATCACGTCCTCCAATAAACCATAAGTATTTATTTAGAATTTGCATTATAGTTGATTTACCGGTCCCGTAATCTCCTGTTAGCAAAAGGCCTTTCCCAGCCCCCGAATCACCTTCTGCATAGAGAAATATATCATTCATTATCTTTCTAAAAGCCCCTTCAACTTTAAATCCCGGACAAACAAAGCGGCAGCATTCAGCAAACACTTCCGCTCGTCTCTTCTTGTCATTTATCAATGTTGTAGGTGGCAGTTGTGCGGATAACAGCTTTCCTATCGGAATCGGAGTTACCGGTCTTATCCTTGTTTCCATTTCTTGCTTGATTTACAATTTCGTTATATTTTGAGTTAATTATAGCTACGCTAAAATTCTTCAATATCCAATCATCGTGTATTGATGATAACAAACTTTGAAGAGCGTACAATAGAGAATCATCATCAACAGGCATACCTTTCTGATTCCGGGAAAAACTAATCTTCTTAAGAAGTTTACTCATTGATCCAGCGTCTTTCTCGGTCCAATAGTAATCTGTGTCAAAAGTCGATTTCACATAAGATTCAAAAACAGAACGAGATTTTATATTTATCCCCTCCCCCTCGGGGGGTATGGGGGGATTATTATTATCTATTTCTTTATCTTTCTTCTTCTTATTGCCCCTAGCCTGCCCCAATTCTTCCATTTTTTTAGCCATTTTTTCAGCAGTTGCCCTTAGCTCTGCCCTTAGCTCGCCCAAAGCATTGTTTAACTCACTGATTTCTTTGTTGTTATCTATGCCCCTACCTATGTCCTCATCCTTGCCTTTGACAGGATTATACTCATCATAGTTGCATAAAGTTATCACAGTCATGCCTTGTTTGTTACAAGTCGTTATCATACCTCTCTTTTTCAGTTTGGCAAGGAAATAGCGTACTTTCTTTTCAGACCATTGCCAACGCTTCATCAAAAACGATATGGATGCTGGATATTGACCTCTTGTATAAGAGATTTCCCGACCTCCGATGAGTTCGCTGTACGCCTTGTCGGTTGCCTCAAATCGTGCTGACTGAATCAAGTCAAGCCACGCTTCGCACTCCGAAAACTCACGGGCTACCTTCCACATTTCATTCGAGAAAAACCTGCGGCTTAGCCTCAAAAATCCTTCGTCCATAGTTAGAATCTCACGTTTGTTAATTGTCTTCCTTTAGAGCAAACTACCCATTTACCATTACCGCTATCAAACAACCGTAAATCAGAGACTTCGCCAAAACGTTTGATGTTACCGCATAAATCTACAATCCAGCCACATTCTTTGGAAGGGTGGGGGCGAATAGCCCGACCGACTATCTGATACCACATAGCAAGTGACATCGTAGGACGTGCCATAACAACAGTGTCAAGTTCTGGATAATCAAAACCCGTAGTCAATACCCCGACATTCGCCACTACTGGTATTTCCCCAGTTTTGAAATGTTGGAGAATCATTTCACGAGTTGCTTTTGGAGTATCACCGGATACAATAGCGCAACCAGGTATTGAATAGGTCAACCGCTCTGCTTCTTTCAAGAACCGAGTAAATACTAAAATGCCTTTTCTCTTACCACCTGCTTTGGGATTCATCAGTCTTTGGACGATATGAACGAGATAACCGTAGAAGTCTATCCGTTCATATTCTCGTTGAACTGATTTATCCGTATAGTCGGCACCGGTGGTATTTACTTTCAGGTTAAGTTCATTCCATCCTGAAGGATTCATCGGATAATAGTTTAGCTTCGCCAAGTAGCCCATATCTAATAGGGTTGATACCTGTACATGGTAAATGACCTCTGAAAAGACATGAGGTTTTGTCCGAGTGATAAATTTCAGCATAGAACCAAAGTCACGGCTGGAACTTAAACGATACGGTGTAGCTGTCAGTCCAAGAACCTTACACTTCACCGCATCGAAGAAATCCTTGTACATTCCCTCTTTAGGGTTAACAAGGTGACATTCGTCCACGATGATGTTCTTGAAGTGGGTGAACAGTTCAGGATGATTCTTCACACTGCCGATGGTGGCAAATGTTATCCGGCTTATCTCCTTTGAGTTAAAGGATGCTGAATAGATACTGCAATCAAGAATGCCGTATGAGCAGAGTTTTTTGAAGTTTTGCTCTAAAATTTCTTTTGAGGGCTGAAAAACCAATGTATGACCGTCAAGCCTTGCGGCTATATCCGCTATGATAAGGCTCTTTCCACTCCCCGTAGGCAGAACCATGATAGCATTCGTCTTCTTCGCCCTGTTATTGAAGAAAGAAACGGCAGCATCAGAGGCTTTCTGTTGGTAATCACGTAGTTTGTACATATCTATCTTCTGATTTAATGATAAAAGGGGAATCCTCACTAAGTTTGGAAAGAAATGTCCGGATTATATAAGCCTGTTCCTTACTTAATCCAACCGGAGAGAATGAACCATCATTATTCTTGACCATCATGACAAATGTTCCTGCTTCCAAATCATTCATACCCCTTTCTCCTTTCGTAACTTCTTATTAAGTGCTTTGTAATACTTGATTAGCTGTTCGTACTCAAAATCAGTCATTTTGGAAGTACCATCAGCTTTCACTTTCAGCAAGTCAAATTTCTGTTGCCCGATTTTGGCTATCAGATTCACCCGATAGCCTTCCAAATGATCGGCTTTGAACCTGTTGCAGTGCCGGCATTCGGCATGGCAATTATTCTCATCAAACCGTGTTGCCAAATGTGTACGACTGAAATAGTGCCCGCAGTCTGCTTGTGTAAACGGCTTTATCTGTCCGCAACTGATACAGCGAAAATATCCGTTCGGCATACAATCACGAAGCCGGATGAAAAGGGAAAACTCCTTGTCGAGTTTAGCTTTCAAATCCGGCTTTTTCTTTACTGTTACCCCTGCTTTATCAAACAGAGGTAAAGGCTTGTCTTTTTTCTTAGCTTTGGTTCGTTTAATGTAATACGGCATTGTTTATAATTTTAGTTTGTGGTGGTAGCAGGATTCGAACCTGCAATGCTTGGCAATCTTCTACATCTTCCGTGTAACACTGGATTGGTTCGTTTTACAATGATGCCCAGTTTTCATAACATCATAACCAAGTCTACTAAGAGTTGTCAGCGTCTACCAATTCCGCCATACCACCAACCATCTTATACTTCTATAATTACAATATCCGGTGCAATCTGTTTGATCTGCTCCAATTGTTCATCAATGACTTTATTCTTGTATTCCTCGATGGCCTCATTCGCACCGGCAGACACAAGAGATAAAGAAACATCCCGACCGTCCACATCAGCGTAAATTTCGACTTCTATCTCTTCACAGGCAAAACCTTTGAAAAGAGGGATGTTTAGTTTGAAAGATTTTGGAAGGTTGGAATCAACCACCTGTGAGTAGTTATCCACCTTACTGCCATTTTCCTCCTTACTGCGTTCGATGTCTTGGTTTACTTTTGCCTTGAAGTTCTTCAAAGTAGAAACAAGCATCATGTTCTGCGACTTGTCAGTAAAGAAAGCTCGGTGCATCTTCAAAAACTGCGATAATTTGATAGGTTCCCATTTCTTATCGGTATTAATGCCGAACTCTACCATCTCTTTGGACGGCTGAAGTACACCGGTGATGGCATCTTGGTAATAATTTGTTTCGTTAATCGTTAAAATCATCCCCATCTTGTCACGATTCACGATAATATTGGAAGACTTTTGGTTGATTAAATCAATACGTTTCTCTAACCATCTGTAAGGCGCATCAATCGTCCCGTCTATCATAACCCTTTCCGGCTCTTTTATCTCCAGTTGTTCGGGGGCTGTTCCCTCTCTCAATACTACTTCAATAGGCGTACCATTATAATCTTTCGGTACAACCACGTTTAATTTGTTTTCGCTCATGATTCTGTTCCTGTTTTACGGTTAATATTAAAAATAGTTCTTTGCATTTCCTGCGGCATGATAGGACGGGAATAAACCAGCTCACCAAGTTTGTTGTAATACCCGGCCATCTTTTCTTCATGATAGAGAATTTTTACACACTCTTCATTTTCAACATATTCAGAGCCTTTCTTTATATTTTCAAGAAGTTCCTGTTTCCTTTCATTCAAAGGCTTTAACTCTGCCTTAAATGCTTCCATTGCTTCTTTTTTCTCTATCTCAATATCATTAATTTGAATTGAGGTTTCAGCAAGAGATTCTTTCTTTTGCGCTAATTCATCCGGTGTAAAGCGATGAGTATAGCCAATCTCTTCCACTGCATCGGCATTGTCCTGTAAGAACTGCCATCTATCCTTTTCGGGGATTTCTTGACCTAAAAATTTGTCCATAAAATAAAATGATTAAATAAATTCTTTGTTACGTTCAATTTCTTGCTGGGCATATACCAACATTTGATGTTCATTAGCAGCCGGTAGATAAATATCTGCCTGTGCCGTGCTCCAATTACGAAAACGCTCAATAGATAAAGTCATTTCCCCTGTTGTCAGTTCTGCCGAACTGCGTAAATAAGTTACTTCTTCACCTTTCTTGTTGATCGTTTTGCGTTCAAACAAATCACGGTTGCAAGTTCTCTTATAGAAGTCAATTTTGGCTTCGTCAAGGCTACAACCGTACTCACTACCGAAATATCCTAAAAGAAGATGTAAGTAGCTGTTTTGGGCAAGCGTGCGGTTAGGAAGTTTCTTTTTCACTTCCACCACCGCACGTTCACTAAACAGCTTGTTTACATACTCTTTGAACTTGGGTATTTGATATTCATTCTTCAAATCGAAAATCATTCCAAACCAAATATTTTTTTATCTATAATATATTCCCGATTTTCCTCTATGAATTCTATAAACCGTTCAACATGAGCGGTAAGCAACTTAACTGTCTGCTCATGATTATATGTATAATATTCAGGATAACGAACACCTGTTATCAGGGGATTCCGACTAGTTCCGCCTTTTAAATGGAAAGCAGTATATTCAAAAGCCTTAATATTATCCATTTGACCGGATGCAATTAAACAATAGGGATATACATGTCTTTGCCATCCATGTTCATACTTTCCAAATTGATAATTAGAGGTAGATTTAATATCATAAACAACATCCCTTATTAACTCATCTATATATCCATATAATTCCACTTCTCCATAACAGGTGGGAAGTATTGCAGAAACCAATACTTGAGACAAGGCGTTAGCAAAATATTCCGACTGTTCAATACACCAGATCCTATCAAAGAGGAAATGTCTTTCTGGAGATATATCTGTGGCAGGAAAATCAACCTGAATAATATTGGTTTCTTTATCTCCAATTATAGTATATGGCTCACGTTCATTAGGAATATGGTTTTTCTTATGAATATAACAATCTATGATGGCATTAAAAGCCGTACCCTTATCTGATGCTTCACTTTCAAAGGGAACACGATTTATGGCATCTAATAGGCTTTGTTTTAGTTCTTCCTCTATCTGTTCCGGGCTCTTCTTATATTCTCCTGTTTCAGCATCAATATTCCAAAAACTTTCAACTTGTTCGTCTACTCTTAGATATTGAGTGAATTTATCAAGTAGCGTCGGATATAGTTTATACTTAGGCCGCAGGTTCATATAGATTCGATGCTTTGTTAAATTTCAAACCTAGTTTCTTACATTTTTCATTAAGTAGGATACTACCACGTAATTTACTATCAAAGACATGTGTCATATTTAAGATAGCCGTTCTGGCTTCATTGGCGGAAACCTGGTCTGTAACCTGCTCCACAGTATCACGGATTGCATCAACCACTGTATCATATACAGATGATAATTCAGTTTGTTTTGCTTGATACTCCTTATATGTAAGAATAACATTTGTCATAAAATCATTCTTTCCTGTTATTTGCCCGGAAGAATCAATAATGACAGGTATTTTTATACGTGATGGAAGATTACAAGTATTTTTACCATAAAACTTTTCACATGGATCAAAAGATATAGTTCGATCTTTTCCTATAGCTTCCATATACCCGACCAGATCAAGTTCTTTTATTAAATCTCCTGCAGATGAACCACCAATTTCTGGACGAATCTGTTTATCATCCCCATTCTTTTCTTCACGTTCATGAGCTACGAATATCACAGATTTTCCCATAAGAGAAACCTGATTCACAAAATTAATGAACATATTTTTCCGAACTCCATACCCTTGTAGAGATAACGTACCGTCATTCTTGCGCATCTTAGGATTGGTTTGTATAATGAATTTATCCATGAAAGAAAGCATTTTGCCCGCTGTATCAATAACAATAGTATCGAATTCTTCTATTTCCTCGGAGGATAATACTTCATTCGTTTCTTCCCAACTGGTTATTTGGACAGTAGGGACACGATGAGCTGCATTTACACGGTGAATACCACCGTCGTAATCAAACAATACAGGATTAGGAGCACTTAATGCAAGTGTTGTTTTACCCATACCTGGTTGGCCATAAATCAGTGCTGACAATGTAGTCTTAACGGTCAGCTCGTTAGGTTTCTTAATAAGTCCCATATCTTATATTATTCAAAGTGGTTAATCGAAATAAATAAAGCGCCTATCCTCACGAACCGACGCTTCCAAAATCGAATTTAAATGACAAAATTTTATTCCTAGATACCGAATCAACGGACACTAGGATTAGAATGGTTATTTGCGATTTAGAATTGCTTCTACGTCACTTTCACGATATAATCTTTTCCCTCCAACCTCTATTTTACGGAGATAACCTTTTTTATCCCAACTCCATAAAGTTGATGGATCAACATGAAGTTTTTCAGCAACTTCTTTTATCGTTAAATATCTCTCTTCCGGTCTAACAAATGATTCTTTGACCCCTTTTATTGATTTTTCAATCAAATGATCCGCAAAATCTTTTAAGTCTTTACTTTTAATTTTTAAAGTAACATCTGCGCCACTATCCAATATTTCTGTAATTCCCATAATTCCTCCTATTATTTTTGTTGAACTTCTTTATAATTTCTTTCTAGTAGCATTACTATAGTGAGAACTACCATTATAGCGGCTGATATAGTCTCTTTGGTAGTTATTTCCAATTGCGTTGCTAAATGCATAGACATTCCTAAAGCAATGACCGCAATTATATTCTGTATTTTATGAATTGTTTTCATAGAACATATTTTTATAGTTAATATTAGGCAGCGAACATCAAATAACTATCTCTTTTAGGTCGAACAGCCCTTGCCGATATTCGAGCACTGGAACGCATTCTTAACCTTCTCATATCCATTTGGAAATTAGGAGTTATAGCTAAAATGAAGAACCATACAGAGAAGAAAAATTCAATTCCATGCTTTCGTATTTCTTTCAGATCGAAATTTCTTTTTGCCCTATCACATAGCATATATAAAGTAAGCTCGACATTGTTATTAATGCCTAGTTTCTTATGAATGTCCCGTATTTGCGCTTTTATCGTCCAAACCGACTTTTTAAGTAAATCCGCTATTTCATCAGGAGTATGACCTTTTGCTACTTCATGGGCTACTTGGTACTCACATTGAGATAAAGGTTCCATTACAATGTACGTTTAACAAAACAGATTTTATTTAATGGATCTATTCCTAATACATCCCATTCTTTACAATTCCACGAGGCTCTTCTTTTTCTACTAATTGTAGAGTTCAGTACATTGGGATTTTTAGGTAAGAAACCAAAAACTTGCCCAATTTCCATTTCATCAAGTCCATTAGAAACACTTTCTGGGTATTTTGATACTTTTATCCCTCTAGTACGAAGCACATTTTCCGTGATTACTTCTAGTCTTTTATTTGCCATAAGATTAATTATTTGATTATTTGTGGATAAGCCCGGAGTTGAACCGGGATTTGCAAGATTTCGTTTGTACGTTTCAATTGTGGTTCTGACTTCCCCGATCGTCTTTCTTGCTTCGAGGCTAGTCAGCCGTATTATCAAACTAAGCGTCTACCAATTCCGCCACTTATCCATTTGCCTGTACCACGTCAGATACAGGACTTATCGAAATTCAAACGAATAAAGGTGTACTATCTTCGCAGACTGTACACCCACATAGTAAAAACCATTAAAATATTATTTGCCTAATAATATACCCGCTATAAAACCCAATATAAAAATGATTATTTTTATATGTATGATAATAACATCATCATTGTCTTTCATGCCTACTGATATAATTATAAATATTATCTGCCGCATCAATTAAAGAATGAGTTGTATACACATTAGAGATTCTTAATGCATATTTAATACACCTTTCTCTTAATTTCTTTTCTCTGTGTTTTCTTATAATATTAAACATAACTATTTGGATTAAAAGTTTGCGCCCGTACCTTGATCCGATCAAGACATCACGCAAACAGTGCAACTGTCTGTACGGGCTATATGTTGAATCACTTAGATAGCGTTATAGCTCGCCTAACTGCTATATGCTTACTGATAAAGACGTTTTTTCGGACTTCCAAGTGATATGCGCTACTAATTCGAACCTTCAACCCGGTCTCGGCATTTCTGCTACGGTTGAATTTCTTTTCGTATGAACCAATATGTCAAAGAACTAATCAATGCTCCCCGAAAGCGTTTCGCTCGCTTCTTTCGTAGATTCTAACCTAACAGGGATTCGTATTCACTAACCAAATTGAAGAGGTAATTCATGATCCATTCCTTTGGCTTATTAAAAGAGGTCAATAACTGAACGGTCTTTTCGTCTCTTCCCTCCAAATCCTTCACGTATTGATGAAGGAAAGCCAATTTGTCGTTAATCTGTTCTGTATTCATAATTACCTCCATGAACTATCACGATTTACATAATCAGCATGATTTCCGGCAAAGAACGCTTTCAATACGTTTCCCTTGCTTGCATTGAATGCCGGCTTGAAAGACTTCTTTTCCTCTTCAATCTCTCTGTATTCTCTTTGCTGTCTCTTTGCCAGAAACCAAGCCTGTTTCAAGGCTTCACTCAAAGAGATACGACGATACGCTTTCAAGATGTGAGCGTGTTTCATTATCTCACTGTTATTGAATTTTCCGTTTTCTGTCAAAAATGTAAATGCGTTCATCGTCTTACCTATTTTTAGTTATGTAAAAAATTTGCTTTTCTCGCTCAAACTTTGCACCTTTGTGGTGTTGGATGTTGTTTGATGTTGCAAAGATACGCACTTTTGCGAATCATGCAAATTTTATGCGAATTTAATTCGCAAATAAAAGTTTTATTAACAATAATGCGAATCTTCAACCTGTAATATGGAAGTATTTGAAAGGATTAAAGAAGTAAGAAAATACTTTTTCCATGATAATAACATGGAATTTGCTAATTTCATGAATGAGAAAACATCTACTACAAGTGGATGGGTTAGTGGAAAAAGAGGAATCGGAAAAAGTGTTTTAGATAAAATACTGTCTAAAATTCCTGACGTAAATCCTACTTGGCTACTTACAGGAGAAGGCGAAATGCTCAAAACTACCAATAATACACCCCAATATAATGAAGCTACGCCCATCCAACAAGACGTGGTTTATATCCCGTTAGTTAATCAATTCGCTTATGCGGGTTATTTAGATGGATACACAGACGCATCTTACATGGAGCAATTACCTAAAATACCATTTATAGTAGATAAAGAAGGACATGGAAATTATATAGCCTTTGAGGTCAAAGGAGATAGTATGAATAATGGAACCGAAGAAAGCTATCTAGAAGGCGATAGACTTTACTGTCGTGAAATCGCTCCATACCTTTGGGCAACTTCCAAATTACATCTTCGCAAATGGGATTTCGTTATAGTGCACACCGATGGAATCATAGTTAAGCGCATTATAGATCATGATGTGGAAAATCACACTATTACTATTCATTCATTAAATGATATGTACCCTGATCGAGTTATTGATTTGTGCGATGTAAAACAGATTTTCAATGTTATAGAATCAGTTAGACCTAGAAGAAGATAAAATAAGAATAACAATCGAATATTAAATTAATTAAAACACAAGATTATGAAAAAGGCACTGCTATTAATTTCAATCTTTTTATTACCAACATTTTTGCAAGCATGTAGTGATGAAGACGACAACCAAAGATGTCAGGCAATAACTAAAGATGGAGACCAATGTAAACGTAATGCAGAAAAAGGAAGCATCTACTGTTGGCAACATAAAAAATAGCAATAAATTTAATGGGAAATTTTACTGAAGATTTAGCAAAAGGGTTTATACGGTCTGCTGTGAATCAAGTGGGACGAGATGGAGGGAAAGTGATAAGTAACTCTATTTATGGGAATGCACATAGTACCCCAATAAGAGGTATCGGAAAAAATACACATAACCAATTTTTCGATGAATCAACCAATGAGGTCATCTCCCCCGAAGAATTAAGATTAAGAGCAGAAGCAGAAGGGTTTCAAGTATCTTTATTTAGATATAACGCTGGCATTAAAATAGTACTCTATATTGTTTCTTTATTTTTTGCTATTTTAGTAGTACCTTCTATTATTATATTCATATTTGGTATCATGAAATTTTTTCAAAAAACAGTATTCATGAAGAAATCTGTTTTAGTTGCACAATTTGTACCAGATAGAAGATATAAAGATGGGCGCAGGCTGAACGGACATGTAAAACAAGATATAAGAATAAAAGTACCTTGTAATCCTTCCGAGCGAAAATCACTAATAAAAGCAGGCATATTATATATTTTACTCTCATTGTTTTTACTGGTCCCTATATTCTTATGGCGCTCTGTCGTTGAACAACAGAACATAGAGTATTATAAAGATATTATAGAAAATGCAGAAACAGAGAAAGCACATATTAAAGAAGACTTTGAATTATTTAAAGACACAGTGATATATAATAAAAAGATGAATGAATTTAATGAAAAGTACCAAAAGGCAGTAGAGTATTTAAATTCACACAATCAAACAAAATCGGATAATCAAAAAACTAGCTTATGAAAAAGATATTATTCTTAATATTAATTTTTACCATATTAATGACGGGATGTTCATCAGGTAAATATTATATATATCAAACAGAATCTAAAATAGATTTACAACCTACAAAAGATAATTTTCTTCCTTATATGTATGTTCCTAAAGGAAAACATATAGTTATCAAAGAGAGTCGTAGCACTGTAAAAAAAGCCCAATATGGAAGTCATAAAGGATATATTTGTGGAACTTATAATTTATCAAACCCTATACAAATATCCTCTAAAGATATAAAACATCTAACTTTTAACTCTACAGATTCCACCTATTACTTTAAAGGAAAAAGAATAGATTTTACAGAATCAATCAAGACAAAATCCTCATATTCACCTTCACGTTCCACTGGTACAGGTCGAGTACAAGTAAAAGGATATTATAGAAAAGATGGAACTTATGTACGACCTCATACAAGAAAATCACCAACCAAAAGAAAATAAGCTTATGAAAAAGATCATTTTATTAGTATGTGCAATCACTGCACTTTGTTCATGTGGGGGATCAGGTAATCAAAACGAGAAAAAAGTAAGAGAAGTAGTAGAAGCCAAACTGAAAACAGAAATGAATGATTGGTCTAGCTATGAGTTTGTTTCTGCGGAAGCCATTGATACTATAAAGTATATTGATAATATCAACTATCGAAAAGAATACTTCCAAAAAAGCATTGAAAACAATAAAGGGGCATCCAATTATGGATTAGATTATTCTTCTTCAATAACTAAAGATAGTATAATACTTATTGGAATAGATTCTATTCAAAATGCGATGGGCGATAAAGTCAATGAAGATGTAGCCTATTTATACAAGTATAAATTTAGAGGTAAGAATAAATTAGGAGCTGTAATCTTGGACGAGTACCTTATATATATTTCGCCAAACTGGGAAATAATTCAGATGACGAATGATCCAAAGAAACTTTATAATAATCCCGGAGACTTCCCCGGATATGTTGATCTTGTTAAAAAGAACATGTAATACCAATAATAGCCCGTCTAAAAAACGGGCTTTTATTTTATTAATAAATCTCTCCACATTCCTAGATGTTGTGCAATTGTTGTGCAACACACATAAATTAAAAATCGCAATCCATTAATTAATAATGAATTGCGATTTTTTATTGTGACCCCGGTGCGATTCAAACGCACGACCTTCAGAACCGGAATCTGACGCTCTATTCACTAAGCTACGGGGCCATTCTTTCTAAATGCGAGGACAAAAGTATAAAAAATCTTCTCATCTTCCTAATGATTCTCCTTTTTTTATAGTTCTTAAGGTACTTCCCTATATTAGAAGACTGTTATTTTGAAATGCTTTAGAGCATTTACTTTATCAAATTGACAATCTTTTAGAGAATATCCATTACATATATCAATTTTATTCCTATCTTTGCCGACAATTAACATTTAACAAACCTATGAGTTACTTGATAAAACCTAAGAACTATAAGCCGCTACTCGACCTCAAACAGACCGAGCTGGGAATCAAGCAAATAAAAGAGTTCTTCCAATTAAACTTGTCATCCGAACTACGCCTTAGACGTGTGACTGCCCCTCTTTTCGTATTGAAAGGAATGGGTATCAATGATGATTTGAATGGAATAGAACGACCTGTTTCTTTCCCAATCAAAGATCTGGGCGATGCGCAAGCCGAAGTGGTTCATTCATTGGCTAAATGGAAAAGGTTGACCTTAGCTGACTATCACATCGAACCGGGATATGGTATTTATACGGATATGAATGCTATTCGGTCAGACGAAGAACTGGGCAATCTGCATTCTCTCTACGTAGACCAGTGGGACTGGGAACGTGTTATCACCAATGAAGACCGGACTGTGAACTTCCTAAAGGAAATCGTCAACCGTATTTATGCGGCTATGATCCGTACAGAATATATGGTATATGAAATGTATCCGCAAATCAAACCTTGCCTGCCACAAAAGCTACATTTCATTCATTCAGAGGAATTGCGCCAGCTTTATCCGAACCTGGAACCTAAATGTCGCGAACATGCCATCTGTCAGAAATATGGAGCTGTGTTTATCATAGGAATAGGCTGTCAACTTGGTGATGGCAAGAAGCACGACGGACGTGCACCGGACTATGACGACTACACTACCAAAGGACTGAACGACCTGCCCGGACTAAACGGCGACCTCCTATTGTGGGACAATGTACTGCAACGCTCCATCGAATTATCATCGATGGGAATCCGTGTAGACAAAGAAGCCTTGCAACGTCAGTTAAAAGAAGAAAAAGAAGAAAAAAGACTGGAACTTTATTTCCACAAGCGATTGATGAATGACACCCTTCCCCTGTCTATCGGAGGAGGTATCGGACAATCCCGCTTGTGTATGTTCTACCTTCGCAAAGCTCACATCGGAGAAATACAAGCCAGCATCTGGCCCGAAGATATGCGCAAGGAATGTGAAGAACTTGAAATACACCTTATATAACAAACTATGAATGTACAAATTGAAGAAAGCTGGAAAGCACATTTAGAACCCGAATTCGAAAAAGACTACTTTCGCACACTGACCGATTTCGTCAAAAGCGAATATAGCCAGTATCAGATCTTCCCTCCGGGAAAACTGATCTTCAATGCTTTCAACCTTTGTCCTTTCGACAAAGTGAAAGTTGTAATTATAGGACAAGATCCTTACCATGGACCGGGACAAGCGCATGGTCTCTGTTTCTCTGTAAACGACGGAGTGCCTTTTCCCCCTTCATTAGTGAATATATTCAAAGAAATCAAAGCCGACATCGGCACAGATGCCCCTGCTACGGGAAATCTGACTCGCTGGGCAGAACAGGGAGTATTGTTGCTCAACGCTACGCTGACCGTACGTGCTCACCAAGCTGGTTCACACCAGAACCGTGGCTGGGAAACATTTACTGATGCTGCAATCCGTGCCCTGGCAGAAGAAAAAGAAAACCTGGTATTTATCCTGTGGGGATCATACGCTCAAAAGAAAGGAGCGTTTATCGACCGCAACAAACACTTGGTACTCACTTCCGCCCATCCCTCTCCTCTTTCTGCTTACAACGGCTTCTTCGGAAACAAACATTTCAGCCGTACAAACGACTACCTGAAAACCCATGGAAAAACAGAAATCGCATGGTAGTTGGAGAAGTTGAGAATGGAGAGTTGAGAGTTAAGAATAAAGAGTAAAGAGTAAAAAAAATGGCTGCACTATTCGTCGAATGATAGCGCAGCCATTTTTCTTTTCTATATTGTAGCAAAACAATTACACGTCCGAATTTCCACTCTCAACTCTCCACTCTCAACTTATCCTAGTACCACTGAATGTTACTTTGCGTTTGGCTTCTCTGCTCATACTTCAAGTCTTGCAGGATGCTTGCATTCGCACGGATGGTAACATTGTAATATTTCCAGCGTCCGAAAGGAGAAAGACTGGCGGACAGGTTGAAACAGTGCAAGTCACGGGAGATTGTACAAGAAGTCTGCGTAATCTCTTTTGCCTGAAAATCATAGCCCGAGTTGAACGAGAGCGACCAGTTATTAGAAATCTTTATATTTCCGTTTGCATTGATGTTATGCGTATACGTATAAGGATATCGCATGGAATAACGGTTAATAGGCTTAGACCTATCTTCACGGATATTAAACGAATAGCTAAGGCTTAACGACCAAGGCATCTTAAACACCTGATAACCATCCGGGTCTGCCTGTGCTTTCTCTACTTTCTTAGGTGTAGTACCATCTCCTTCCGTTCCGTCAGATTCTTCATCGTCACTATCCTCCGACTTCTTATCTTTTCCTTTTTCATCCTCCTCTTTCGGACCGAACCATTTCTTCCATGTGTCATTATTAAAGGTATAGTTGAAAGAAGAACCATATCCTTGGAAACGCCCAAAACGACCATACGACCATTCTGTACGGTTACTGGTCACTACATTACCGCTTTTATCGAATGTATAAGCATACGTAGCGAATTGGGCATTCATATTGAAAGTATAATTCTTGGTCAGTTTCAGACGGAGGTTCATACTTAAGTCACTCCACGGTCTTTCCTTTGCCGCCATATTATAGGACATATTGGCACTCAAATCATCAATAAGGCTAACTTTCTTGACTGTATCATTCTTTGCGTCATAATACTTCATCTCCAAGTTATTAGCTATCGAGAAACTAACCGTTCCCGACCCCTCACGAGAAGGCACGCCATAAGGCTGATTGGTAAAAGGAGAATAATATTGTGTATTACCATTATAATCGGTATATTCTTCCCAGTACTTGCCAAATCCCGGAGCACCACTCAAACTCACCTGCGGTGTGAATACGTGACGAATCTGTATCTCCTTCTTCTTCGCAAAGATCGGTTTATACATACCATACAATTTCGTACTTAGAGCCAAACTAGCCGAGTAATTGGATACACGATAAAAGCCGTTAAGAGAATCGCCCGGCAATGATTCCAGCCTGTGAGTATCTTCGTTATAATGCTGATTGATTTTACGGGTGTACCATCGTTCTGTATAATTCACAGAAGGATTGACCTGCAAATATTTGAACAGCGTAAAAGTAGCACTGATAGGAATGTTATGGTTCATCGCATTCTCCCATGAGCTTAGTCCGGCTTTGAACAAATGGTCATCTTTAGTACGGATACTGTTTGTCAGACGTCCCGTATAACCAATGGAAATCTTCTCGTACCAACGTTCGGCTCCTGCCGCTTTCTTGCGCTTGAACGGAAACAGACGGCTCAACGTAATATTCAAGTCAGGCAAAGTGACCGCAATAGAAGAGTCACGCATTGTCTGTGCGATATTGGTAGTTCCGGATAAGGTCAGACCGATATCGGGAAAACTACGAGAATAACTAATACTTGATGTTTTGGTATTTTGAGTCAACAACTGCGAATTATAAAGGTTGTTGATATTAGAACGTTCATAACTACTGGTCGAGAAGTTCACACTGGCAGAGAATGTAGTGTTCGGACTGGCTTTAGCATCCTGTCGATGGTTCCATACCACCTTAAAGTCCTTAGCAACTGTATAGTCCGGCATCCCTTTATCTCCAGTCTTGGTGACCTGATAGTCCGCTTGCAGCGTACCGGAATATTTATAGCGTTTATTATAGTTTGTCAATCCAGACAATCTCCATGAACCTTTCGTGAAGATATCTCCCGTTATTTTCAAGTCCATGATATCACTCATGGCAAAGTAATATCCTCCTTCTGCCAAACCGAAACCACGACTGGAGTCATCCATATAAGTCGGCATAATGAAACCGGAAGAGTAACTGCTGGAGAATGGGAAGAAGAAGAACGGCACAGCCAACGGCAGAGGCACATCTTCCACAACCAGATAGGCAGGTCCTGTCACTACATTCTTTTTAGGGCGCACCTTAGCTCTCGTCAGCTGCATATAGAAGTGGGGATGATCGTGATGATCGCAGGTTGTATAACGCCCATGCTCCATGAAAATTTCATCATTGGCCCCTTTCTTCGCCTTGCTTCCGGTCACATATCCTTCTCCCTGCTGGGTGACGATATCAGTAATTCCCGCTTTCTTGGTTTTGAAGTTATATCGGATTGTTTCCGTATCATACGAGGTATCACCTTCTTTAAATACCGGTTTACCTTTTTCCACTCCGGTAGTATCCTTGATACCATAAGCATGCACAGTACTACTATCCAGATTCATCGAAATAACTTCCGCAGCCAGTTCGATGTTCTGATAATTCACTTTTCCGCTACCATAAAGTGTAGCGGCTCCTCCCAAAGTAAAGACAGTGGAGTCGTTGGATTCATAAACAACCGGTGCATCGAGTGGTTGTTTCTTCTTTACCGGTGCGATGGAATCAATGCGTACCGTTACCGTATCTGCTTTCAACGAATCATTTCCCTGAAGGGAATCCGTTTGTGCGGTATTGGAGGCAATCATTCCTCTTCTTCGACGCTGAGACGTAGCCTCATCGGGAAGCATCAGTAAGACAATCAGCAGTATGAATGATATAAGTATTTTTGCTTTCAATGGCGCCATTAACTAATAGTTTACGCTTGAAGTGGCAAAAGTACACAATCTTCACCAAATATGAGTTAGAATCTTCGTTATTTAATTATTTTTTAGTGCTATAAAAAGAGAGAACACCATCTATCAAAGCGGCTTAGGCCTTCTTCACCATATTTTGCAATACTTTGCCGCGCTTTTTCCACAGTTTTCTCTTCATCCAGATGGGTTTTAGAAAAGAATTTATCCGCAAAGCAAATCAATTGCTCTTCCAGGGTAATGGGCAGCATCTCACGATGAGGAACGGGGAGCTGCTGGGCAATGATATCTTCCAACGAGAGTCCGGCTCCCGTATGGCGTTCGCACACCAATGCGTGTTGGGGGAAACCTTCCGCCCGCAAGATTTCAGCTCCCAAATATCCGTGGGCGATATAAGGATGAGTGCCAAAGCACTGAATGGTGGGAGCATCGGTCTGAAAAATTCCAATATCATGCAACAGAGCAGCTTCTTTCACAAAACTCCGGTTTAAACGCAATTCGGGATGAGCATCCAGCATTTTCATTGCCTTTCCGGACACCGCCAGACTATGAATTACTAAGATTTGTCTCTGCTGCGTATTTTCCGGATAATATTTATCAATGATTTCGTATGGATTCATGTGCTTTATTTTTTGCTCTCTTGATGAGAAATTAATATTTTTGTGCAATATTACAAAAAAAATTACCGATATGCAAACTCGAGCTTCCTTCATTCTTATATTTCTATTCATTATGTTGTCACCAATGCGTGTAAGCAGTCAAATTGTCACGGGAGCAGAACAAATGGATCAATATATGCCGTTGCTGAAAGGAAAACGCATCGGAATGGTAGTCAACCACACTTCTGTCGTGGGAGCAAAGCGGGTTCATCTTCTCGATACCTTATTAAGGAGAGACGTCCGGGTAGTCAAAGCATTTGCCCCCGAACATGGTTTCCGCGGTAACGCGGATGCAGGTGAAACGGTGAAAGACGGAAAAGATTCCCGCACCAGTATTCCTATCGTATCGCTTTATGGTGATAACAAAAAGCCGTCTGCCACCCAACTAAAAGATGTTGACGTGATCTTATTCGACATTCAGGATGTAGGGGCACGCTTTTATACCTATATAAGCACGATGTATTATGTGATGGATGCTTGTGCAGAGAACAAGAAAGAAATGATTGTACTGGATCGCCCCAATCCGTGCGACTATGTGGATGGTCCGATACTCAAACCTGCTTACCGGAGCTTTGTCGGCATGCTTCCCATTCCTGTACTTCACGGATGTACTATCGGCGAACTGGCACAGATGATAAACGGGGAAGGATGGATTGCCAACAAGAAAAATCCTTGTTCATTAAAGGTAATTCCAATGACCGGGTGGAAACATGGAGAGCCTTATTCACTCCCCATCAAACCGTCGCCCAACCTCCCGAACGATCAGTCTATCCGATTGTATGCTTCACTCTGTCCTTTTGAAGCTACCCGCGTCAGCGTGGGACGGGGAACAACTTTTCCTTTCCAAGTATTAGGCACACCTAATAAGAAATACGGAAGTTTCACTTTTACTCCCCGCTCCTTACCCGGTTTTGACAAAAACCCGATGCACAAAGGTATCACCTGCTATGGGGAAGACCTCCGGAATGTAACCGATGTGAACGGATTTACACTCCGCTACTTCTTGAACTTTTATCGCTTATCCGGTGAAAGCGCAGCCTTCTTCTCCCGTGCCCGATGGTTTGATTTGCTGATGGGAACTGACAGCGTACGCAAGGCTATCCTCAAAGGAGAATCGGAAGAGGCTATCCGGAATAGTTGGCAAAAGGAGTTACAGGATTACAAAGAGATTAGAAAAAAACATCTTCTCTATGAGTAAAAAACTAGTATCATACTCTCATTCATTTTTATAAACCACTTATAATTAAAAGAATAAGTATGATAGATACCCATATTTCATGAAGAAAGTATGATAGATACAAAATTTCAGAAACATCTATCATTCTTATTCATCAGATAATAACTATATTAGCAAAAAGAATGAGAGTTATGATAGTTATTTTCTACTCTAAGAACAATCAGTTAATAACACAATAATGAAAGATAAAACACAAAAAAGTTTCAGGGGAATAGTCCGGATATTACTTCTTGTTTTCTGTTATACCTTTGGTAGTCATGCTTTTGCATTGGCTTTAGAGCACGAACAAACAGTAGATATTTATAAAGTAACAGATGTCCCCAATCCGCGTAATGAAAGCTCTTCCAATTGGGTCAGCAATCCGAATCAGATATTGGATGAAAGTTATGTGTGGGAAATAAATAATATGTTGTCACAGTTAGAAGATTCATTGAGTATTGAAGTGACAGTTGTTGCACTCCCTTCTATCGGTGAAGATATTCCGGCAGAGTTTGCCCACAAGCTTTTTGAACACTGGGGCATCGGAAAGAAAGCGGACGACAACGGATTACTGATTCTTTTAGTGCTCGATCAACGTAAAGTCACTTTCGCAACCGGATACGGTTTGGAAGGAGTACTTCCCGACGCTTTATGCTTTCGCATTCAACAGAATGAAATGGTTCCGTGGTTTAGAAAAAACGACTTTGACAGAGGAATAACAGAGGGAGTCCGGGCTGTAACATTGGTGCTTTATGGAAGCGACTATGAGCCCGTTTCTCAAGGCACTTCTGATAATTACTGGAAAAGTGCCAGCAATACGTTGTGGAATTTTCTGGCAAATCAACCGCTCATGCTTTGGATATTCTTGATACTGGTAAATGTTCTCACTTATCGCATGAAAGTAAACAAAGCTCGCCCCAAAGACAGTTCAGCATTAGCAGCAATCAAAGTCCTGACACATTACAGCCCACTTGGATGTCTTGTATTGTTTTTTCCGGTCTGGCCTGCACTTATTGCGGCATCCTTATGGTACAAGTTCTACCAAAAACAACGTGTTATTTTGCAGAGTAAAACCTGCGATTCTTGCAAAGCTGTGGCTTTACAACTTTTACCCAATGAGCTTGCAACCCCTTTATTATCTGCTTCCGAACAAATGGAACACAAACTAGGTTCTGCTATCCACCGTATTTATCAATGTACTTCCTGCGGCTGGCTTTTACGGTATAAATCTATCACCATAAGCGAATATAGGATGTGTAATCAATGCCATACCATTGCTTCCAAGCGTATCAGCCCGTGGAAAACAATTAAAGAGCCCACATATTCCGATGCCGGATTGGAGGTTGCCGACTATCTTTGCCTGATGTGCGGAGATAAAAAGCAGACAACACAGAAGATCCCCCGCAAGACACCCCCCAATAGTGACAGTTCTAGTAATAGTCACAGTAGTAGTGGCAGAAGCAGTAGTAGAAGTAGTAGCGGCAGTTTTGGTGGTGGACATAGCGGTGGCGGTGGAGCGTCAAGTAGTTTTTAAGATCAACTATCCATCCGAAGAAGTCGACTAACCAAATAAAGGACATGAAAACACATCTCACCTGAATATTTTCATAGAAAGATGGTTGTCCACTCCCTTATTCTAACTATTTTTGCATAGATAACCGAACATAAAAAAGTGAAATGAATATAGAAGAATTTAGAGAATATTGTCTGTCTTTTAAAGGAGTTCACGAGAAGATGCCTTTTCCCAATGTACCCGACCAATATAGCCGTGACGTTCTATGCTTTTATGTTGCGGACAAATGGTTTTGTTTCGTTAACATTGAGATTTTCGATTTTTGTTGCATCAAATGTAACCCTGACGAATCTGGAGAACTGCAAACTGAATATGCCGGTATAAAACCAGGCTGGCACATGAATAAGAAATATTGGATCAGCGTTTATTTCAATCAAGACGTATCTGATGATAAGATCAAAGAACTCGTAAGCAAATCCTATGATATTGTAGTCAAAAGTCTGACAAAGAAAGAACGGGTTTCTGTTTGAGATTGCAAAAAGTCTTCCAGTGCTTTCAGGTCTTTTATTTCAAATATTCTTTCCATCGTTTTCATTTTCAGCTCCGATGTCTTGTGTTGGGGAATGTTTTACATTTTTCACAGCGTGCACTATTCAATTGCGCTCCCAGACAAGGATTTTTTTGCCGTGTATAGGTAGGACACCCACCACAAAACACGCCACATGCCGGGACACGACCATTATAAATTTTCATCATACAAGGCTTTTGGCCATCCAATAGTTAGTAAGAGACAGCTGATTAGCCCTGCGTTTTTGCTCTACTTCTACTATATACCCTCGCTTTTCAAAAAATGGACGGGCTGTTATACTCACTTCAGAGGTAATCCGCGTAATCCCGGCTGCGACGGCATAACGTTCTATCTCATTCAACAATAGTGTAGCAACACCTTTGCCCTGAAAATCCTTATGAATAAACATTGAATGCAAATAGCCCTGAGGTGTAATGGATGAAAAACCGACGATTTCAGATTGCCGATTAACAGCAACAATAAAATAGTGAGTTTTTATCATACCCTCTATTTTAGAAGGATCATCTCCGCACGATGCCCAATCTTCAACCTCGGCCTGTGAATAGTCACGCCTGTTTATCACTAACACTGTGTTTCGATATAGAGACTGAATTTCCTCTATATCCGTATTTAAAGCTATCCTTATAGTAATCATATAATCCCTAATTATTCACTATTTTATCTCTTTCTCTTTTCCACAACTGCCACGAATTGATTATATTCTGCCACATATTATATATTGATTAGCATATATAATTGATTATCAGGAAAGAAGCCCACCTATTACTAACAGTGGGTAACAAAATAGTAACAAAAAAAACGAAGAAATTCGCTTTGTGGTGGGCTTCTTATGCAAAGGTAACAAAAGGCAATTACCTGCCAAAAAAGAAATAAGGCTTTTGCCTTACAATAGCTTTTTCAAGTCCTCAATGTCGGGCAGAGCGTTACGAAGTCGTTCCGGCATATCTTTAGATGCACGATAAGTAGCAACTCCCATCGGCTTGTTATAATCACGAACGGCAAACTCTACAAAGGTTTGATTCATTTCCCTGCAAAGAATTATCCCTATAGAGGGATTCTCGTGCGGCTTTCTGATATATGTATCTAAAGCGGATAAATAAGTATTCAACTGCCCCAAATAAGATGTACGGAATTTTCCGGATTTCAACTCGACCGCGACCAGGGAATTAAGCTCTCGATTGAAAAAGAGCAAATCAATGAACATTTCTTCCCCTGCAACCTCCATACGATATTGATTGCCTATAAAACTGAAATCTTGCCCAAAGGTCATGATGAACTTCT